>Ga0335071_10000481_pt1 | contig 44399 bp, 30 predicted proteins | sample Lox_Sample_15_FD_206724 | JGI IMG/M metagenome (GOLD analysis project Ga0335071, IMG submission 206724) | Soil microbial communities from Loxahatchee National Wildlife Refuge, Florida, United States - Lox_Sample_1.5 | ecosystem: Environmental > Terrestrial > Soil > Wetlands | place: USA... | reverse complement strand
GTATCGGCTACGTGACGCATCCTTACGCGAACAAGCGTTCGAAACCCTGGCCGCCCAAGTGGGAGGAGGACTTTGGCTTCGCCGCCGGCCGTTACCCGATCATCGCCACGGAGATCGGCTTCTCCGCGCGCCCGGGGACCGTGCTCGCGGACGACGACTACGGACCGCAAATCATCAAATATCTGGAAGACCGGGGCATCAGTTGGGCGGCGTGGTGTTTCGATCCCGAGTGGGGGCCGACGCTGATGCAATCCTGGGATTACAAGTTGACCGTCTCGGGCGAATTTTTCAAACACGCCATGTTGAAAACCGCGGGCAACGAACCGCCGGCCACCAGCCGTTGATGTGGGTGTTCGTGTTGACTCACGGATAAATGTTACCCGGGGCTGGGGTTAGTCATGACAACGTTGCCTCAGGTTGGAGGTTACTTTTGGCAGTGAAGAACAAGCGCAATTTTTGTTCAATGCATTTCTTAAGGGCAAAGGGGTTAAGTTGAGCATGTCGGGCTTTCAACTGAGCCTTCACTGTTGGGCTGATATGTGGGCTCTTCAGGAGGCGGGCGTAAGGAGTCTGAGGATTTTCATATCGGCGGATGGTGCGACTGCCGCGTTTGTCGCGACTGTGAAGCTTAAGGGTTGGCCGGAAGTGGTTTTGGAACTGGCTCCACTCCTGGGTGTAGAGATCGTTCATGAGTCCGACGAGTTGGGGATGCTCAAAACGATCATGGCCCAAGAGTTGGCGCACATGGGTCCAGTTCTTCTGCTCGACATGGGCATTGTCATTTTTGCGATAAGCCCGGCTGCGGGTGAAGGGTACGCGGCGCCACTGGCGACCGGTGAGGTACTCATAGAGCGGCCAGTTGAGGAACTCGCTGCCGTTGTCGGCATGGAAGCTCTTCAAGGTAAAGGGGGCCGTTTTTTCGATGCTCTTTAAATGATCCAAGATAGCGCTGGAGCTTTTGTTCCAGACCGCCCGCAGTTCGGTCCAACCGCTGTAAAGGTCAGTAAAAGTGAGGGAATAAGCGAAATTGCCGGCAACGGAGTCACCACAATGAGCAACAGTATCGGCTTCGATATGGCCTGGAGTGGTGGTGTCGGGTGGGCCGCCGCGAGTGGGAATGCGATGGCGCAGAAGGGTGCCGGGTTTGGTGGTTGAAAGACCTCGCCGGGGATAGCGTACCCGCAGGGGGCGCAGCAGGCGGTCGATCTGGGCCGGACTGATGGCTAAGAGTTGTTGCCGCAGTTGGGTCGATAAGCGCCCATGGGTCTGTTCATAGCAGTCCAGCCACTCGGGCAGCGCCGCCTTTAATAGCTTTGAGCAAAGTTGATCGGTGGCCAGCCAGATGGTTTTGAGTATGGGCAAGATCACCTGGGGTTGATAGGTCGGCACAGGCCCAGGCCGCCGCCGCGGTGACCCAAACAGGGGCCGGCTTAACAAGCGCAAGGCCGCTTTGCGATGATAACCGCAGATGGCGCAGAACTCATCGAGGATCCGGCTCTTATGCTCCCGACCGGCCCGCTGATAACGACCGTGGATTTTGGTTAAATATTCGCGTTTTGAGGGCAAACTCATGTTCGTTGTCTTGGTAACCACGAACTTGAGTCAACGAATAGCCAAACCCCTCGTCCAGCTCCCAGCCCCGGTAACATTTATCCTGAGTCAACACGTGTTGCCAGCGGCTCGATTTTGCAAATTGACCGTGCCCGGTGCGGTTGTTAGCCTTCCATCCCGTCCCGACGGGATTTTATGCGACATACCATTTCAGTGCTGGTGGAAAACAAGTTCGGCGTGCTCACCCGCGTCGCCGGCCTGTTCAGCGGCCGCGGCTACAACATCGACACGCTCAATGTCGGCCCGACCCAGGACCCCAAGACCTCGCGCATGACCATCGTCACCCACGGCGACGAGGCCACGCTCGAGCAAATCGTCAAGCAACTCAACAAGCTGCCGGACGTCATCAAGGTGCAGGATTTCCACGAAGGCGAATACGTGGACCGCGAACTGGTGCTGGTGAAGGTGGCGGTGGACTCAAAGTCGCGCGCCGAGGTGATGCAAATCACCGACATCTTCCGCGCCAAAATCGTGGACGTGCAGCCCAAGACGCTCACCATCGAAATCACCGGCGCCGAGAGCAAGGTGGAGAAGTTCATCGGTCTGATGGATTCGTTCGGCGTGCAGGAGATCACCCGCACCGGCAAGATCGCCCTGCCGCGGAAGTGATTGAACCACGGATAAACGCAGATTCACACGGATAAATCCGGCAACACACAGCGCCGGAGGTGCGAAAGATAGAAGCTCGCGGCTCCGGCCGTGGGTTTGATCGTTCAAAGGGATGCAGGCCCCGGAGCGGCAGAAAAACCACGCTGGACAATAAATTCCGCCCGGCCTAGCGTTACCGCATGAAATCGGATGGGGTGCAAAATGGCCGTCCTTCAATTACTCGGCGATAACAAGCGTGTGAAACCACGAGACGCCATTCTGTTGACAGTTGGTATTTGGCTGATTGAGTCACTTTTCGCGATCAGATTTGGCAACGCGATTGTACCCGTTGCTGTTTTCTTGAATGCGGGCATGGCGCTGTGGGCAGCGGTGGATTCGACGAAGATTCAGCTCAAGCGATACAAGTCTGGCATTTCGTATGGGCCAATTGTGTTATTCATCGCTATCGCGCTGCTTTGGATAATTGGTTTTCCATGGTATTTGGTCATGCGCTACAAGATTAAGACAGGTACGGCAGTTTTGAAGGATGAGCTTCCGAAAGCTGCCGCCTAATTAGATTTTGGCCCAAGCCGACCGTGTTGCAAATTCCATCCGTGTCAATTCGTGTTCATCCGTGGTTTCAGTCATTCCTTTCCATTTGACGGATGTGTTTTGATGTTTAAAATTAAAAGTTCATTTGAACGAACTGAAAGACATTGAACCAATACCTGGAGAGAAAGAATTGATTTATGGCAATTATTAACTTTGGCGGCACGAAGGAAAAAGTCATCACGCGCAAGGAATTTCCCATGGCGCGCGCCCGCAAGGTGCTCAAAAACGAGGTCATCGCCATCATCGGCTACGGCGTCCAGGGCCCCGCCCAGGGGCTCAACCTGCGCGATAACGGCTTCAATGTCATCGTCGGCCAGGCCAAGTCGTTCAAGCGCGACTGGGACCGCGCCGTCGCCGACGGCTGGAAACCCGGCAAGACGCTCTTCGACATCGAGGAAGCGGTGCAACGCGGCACCATCATCCAGATGCTCGTCTCCGACGCCGCCCAACGCGTCATCTGGCCGGTCGTGAAGAAAAATCTCAAGGCCGGCGACGCGCTCTATTTTTCGCACGGCTTTTCCATCGCCTACAAGAAACAAACCGGCGTCATTCCGCCGAAGAACGTGGACGTGATCATGGTGGCCCCGAAGGGTTCCGGCCTGAATGTGCGCCGCAATTTCCTGACCGGCGCGGGTATCAATTCCAGTTTTGCCGTCGAGCAGGACGCCACCGGCCGCGCCGAAGAGCGGTGCCTGGCCGTCGGCATCGGCATCGGGTCGGGTTACCTGTTCCCGACGACGTTCCAGCACGAGGTGTTCAGCGACCTGACCGGTGAACGCGGCGTGCTGATGGGCGCCCTGGCCGGCATCATGGAAGCGCAATACGACGTGCTCCGCTCGCACGGCCACACGCCGAGCGAAGCGTTCAACGAAACCGTCGAGGAACTCACCCAGAGTCTCATCCGGCTCGTGGACGAAAACGGCATGGACTGGATGTATTCCAACTGCTCGGCCACCGCCCAGCGCGGCGCGCTCGACTGGAAGCCCAAGTTCAAGGCGGCCACGCTGCCGGTGTTCAAGGACCTGTACAAACGGGTCAAAACCGGCAAGGAATGCGCCCGCGTGCTCTCGGCCTGCGGCGCCAAGAATTATCAGGCACAACTGGCGAAGGAACTGGGCCAAATCCACAATTCGGAAATGTGGACAGCCGGTGCCGCCGCACGCGCGCTGCGTCCCAAGGAACCCGCCCGCGCCATTACCAAGGGCACCAAGGGCGTCGGCGGCCGCGCCGCGAATTAACGCTCATTTAAAAAATCAAACGCCGCTGGAGCCTTCCAGCGGCGTTTTTGTTTGTGATATTTAGAAAACTTTGGGATGAATTTCAGAATGAAGCGACCGACAAGATCTGAAACGCTTTTCAGGCAATATTGTGAGACGTTGCTTTATACTGTGGAGAAAATTCCAGAAGCAGAGAAAAGAACCCCTGACTTTCGGGTCATCACTCCTCATGGCACGATAATTACGGAAATCAAGGAAGCTTGTCCAAATGATGAAGACGTCCGCATGGCCACAGAAATGAAGCTATGGGGTCGTACATCTTGGTGCGAACTTCCCGGCAAGCGAGTACGTGCAATGTTGAATGATGCGACAGGACAGACGCGAAGCTCTTCGGAACAACAGTTGCCATGCGCCGTAATCCTTTACGACAACGTGATTGTTGATGGCGAACGCCCGAGAAGCCAAAACTCTTTCTTTACTGGCTTTGATATCGCCACTGGTATGTATGGGCAACTGGAGACGGTGCTAACGTTTGCTGGTCAAACAAGTGAGGTAATTGAGGCGCGGAATCAACTGGGTGGAAACAGAACCCTCCGTTCCAATAAGGATGAACAGATAAATGCAGTATGTGTGCTGACGGAGGACGCCAAACTCAAGACGCCGTGTCTTTGGGTTTATCACAACTCATTTGCATCGTTTCCTTTGTCGCGGAAGATTTTCTGTGGCGCGGAAGATAAGCATTTCAAAAATCCCGGAGACGAAGATTTCTTTCGGAATTCTTGGGTCGAATTCTAAATCGCAATTTATTGCTCCGCGCCTTTGCGTCTTTGCGTGAACAATCCGTGTTCATCCGTGGTTAAAACTCATCCACCCAACGCTGCCGGATCGCCGCCGACATCGCCCTTGTTGAAGTCCACGTATTCCTCGGTCAAATCGGCGGCGTACATCACCGCGCCGGCTTTGCCGAGATTCAAATTGATGTGCAATTCAAATTCCTTCGGCGACACCGCGGCGCAGAGTTGCTTGAACGCCGCCTTCGTCGGCTGACCGCGTTTCAGGCTCCAGAGGATTTTCGTTCCACCGGGGGCGCTGTAACCGATGTCCACCTGGTTTTCGACGATGTTTGCCGGCGAATAACCCAAAGCGCAGATAATCCGGCCCCAGTTCGGGTCGCCGCCATGCCAGCTCGTTTTCACCAGCGGACTGTTCGCCACCGCGCGCGCCGCGGCATCGGCGTCTTTCATCGTTTTCGCGCCGTTTACCCGCACCGTCACGATGCGATGCACCCCTTCGCCGTCCCGCACAATCATCTTGGCCAGTTCGAGGCAAACGTGACCAAGCGCAGCTTGGAAAACTCCGAACTCCGAACTCCGAACTCCGAACTTCCGGTTGGCCGCCAATGCATTCGCCAGCACCAGCACCGTGTCGTTCGTGCTCATGTCGCCGTCCACGGTGATGCGGTTGAAACTTTGCGCGACAGCTTCCTGCAAGGCCGCCTGCAAAACTTTTGCCTCAATCGCGGCATCCGTGGTGATGAAACACAGCATGGTTGCATGCAGCGCGGCAGGGCGGGCGCCCGTGGCGGACATTCCGGGCTGAATCATCCCGGCGCCTTTGCACATGCCGCCAATGCGGACCGTTTTGCCGCCGAGCTTGAATTCCACGGCGACCTGTTTGGGCCGCGTGTCGCTAGTCATGATGGCCTCGGCGGCCTGATCGGCACTCTGCCGCGAATTGTCCAGCAAAGCCACGGCTTCGTTGATGCCGGCCCGGACATTGGCCATGGGTAACGTGACGCCGATACGTCCCGTCGAGCCAACCAGGACATGTTCGGCCGGCATATGCAGATGCTTGGCGAGCAGCACCGTCATTTCGCACGCATCGCGCAAGCCCTGCTTGCCGGTGCAGGCATTGGCGTTGCCGGAATTGACAACGATGGCCTGGGCGGTTCCCTTTTTCACGCGCTCCACGCAAACCTTCACCGGCGCGGCGCCCACCTGATTGGTGGTGAACATGCCGGCCACCGTCGCGGGCACTTCGGAGATAATCAGGGCGAGGTCGCGTTTTTGGCCCTTGTTCGAACCTTTGCCGGTGCCGAGCCGTTTGATGTCGCAAAACACGCCGCTGGCGAGAAAACCGGCAGGGGCAACAACTGAGCCAGGGATTTCCTTCAAGGTCGTTTTCATTTTCTGTGCAATCGCTTGTTCCAGTTTTGAATTGTGAGTTTTGAGTCTTGAGTTGAAAAGCCAAGACTGCTGGACCTAACTAAAAATTCAAAACTCAAAACTTAAAATTTTATCGCGTCGATTTCCAGCCGCACCATGCGGACGTGGACATGGCCCGCCGCATCCGGCGGATGTCTGGCCAGGTAACGGTCGGCGACCGCCGCAATGAATTCCTCGCGCAACTTGTCCGGCACGCGCTGGACATACGGCAGCCAGGTGGTGCGCAGCCACGCGGCAAACCCGTCCCGCCCGGCATAGACCGCGTCTTTGGGCGCCAGCTTGACGCTGCGCGTTTTAAAACCGAACCGGGGCAGCCACTTGTCGTAGTCGGCCGGGCTGTAGAAGAAGTAGGGGGCCTCGAGCTTCCGAAAGAACTGTCGCCAGCGCTGGAGTCGCATTTCCGGGCGCAAGGCGAGGAACACGTCGTGGGCGTTGCCTTTGCCCCCGCAGGAAACCACCAGTCGCCCGCCTGGTTTCAAAACCGCCGCTGCCCCGCGCAGAAAGGCCGGGTGATCGTCCACCCAGTGCAGCGCGGCGTTGGAGAAAATCAAATCAAATTGTCCAGCAGCTAAGGGGGGGCGGGCAGCCCTCTGCCCGCCGCCTGTGCCCGATGGCGGCGCCCCCGGAGTGGCGCGCCCTACCGCACCGATTCCGCGCGCATCGCCAACCTGAAAGGTCAGATTAGGAATTGCCGATGACGGAAAAGTCTTCCGTGCGAACGCGATCATTTCCGCCGAGGCATCAATCCCGACGACCGAACCGCGGGGCATGGCCCGCGCGATTTCCGCCGTCACCTTGCCGTCCCCGCAGCCGACATCCAGGATGCGCTCATCGCCGCGCAGCTTCAACCCGGCGATGAGCTCGCGCGCCCACGATTGCTGCACGGCGGAATGGACGGCGTATTCCGCCGGGTCCCATTTCGCGGGTTGGGCTCGGGTTGAGAAGCGGTTTGCCATCACAGCAGATATTTGGCGAGGTTGAAATAGAACAGCAGCGTGAAAATGTCGGCGAACGCGAGCGTCAGCGGGCCGGCGGCAATTTTGGGGTCGAGCTTCAGCGCGTGCAGCGCCGATGGCACGCTCAGGCCGGTGACGCAGGCGGTCAGCAGGCAGAACGTCACGCTTGCGCCGATGACGAACGCCGGCATCGGCGCGCGTTGCCAGGCCAGCACCACCAGCCCCACCACCACGCCGCACGCCACGCCGAGCAACAGTGCCGTGGGAATTTCGCGTCCCAGCGAGGACAGATACCAGCGCAAGGTCGGCCGGTTGGTCCGCAGCGCCTGGATGGTGACGGTCATGGACTGGATGCTCACGCTTTCGCCGAGGCCGAGGATGAGCGTGAGAAAAAACGCAATGACGAGGCTTTTCTCCAGCGTCAGGTGGTAGGCCCCCGCGAGAAACGCGCAGAACGTCCCGCTGACAATGGTCGTGAGCAGCCACGGAAACCGGATGCGGAACGCGCGCCACGGCGAGGCGTCGCGCACCTGCGAAACATGAAAACCGAGCGTTTCAAACACTTCTGTCATCTGTTCACGCTCGGCAATGTCGAAAACTTCTTCCGTGAACAAGCCCACGTCCACCAAGCCGGCCACGTGCCGTTGCTCGTCCACCAGCGGAAAAGCGAAAAATTTGTGCAGCACAAAAAATTCGCAGGCCTCCATCACCGTCGCCGTGTGGGGAATGGCCACCACGCGCCGGATCATCAGGTCCGACAACGGCTGTTCCAGCGGGGCCATGAGGAGCCGCCGCGTCGGCACGACCCCGACGAGCTGTTCCGCGTCGTCCACGACGTAGAAATAGACGATTTTTTCGCCGACGCCGCGCTGCCGGATGGATGCCAGCGCCTGTTCGACCGTGAATTTCTGGTTGAGCGTGGCGAAGTCCTTCCGCGCAAACCGCAGCACGGGTTCGTTCAAATGCTCGATGGGCGGCTTGAGTTGCACCGGGTCCGTCGCGGCTAAACCAGTCCGGCGGTTTCCGGAAAGCCGCAAACCAGGTTCAGGCTTTGGACGGCCTGGCCGCTCGCGCCCTTGACCAGGTTGTCCTCGGCGCTCATCACGATGAGCCGCCCGGTGCGCAGGTCGAGCCGCCAGGCGATCTCGATCACGTTTGTGCCCACCACGTTCTTCGTGTCGGGCAGGCTCTTCCCCTCAAGCAGGCGCACAAACGGTTCGTCGCCGTAGGCCTTCTGGTAACACGCAGCGATTTTTTTGCCGAGCGATTCCAGCTCTGCCGCATTGGCAAAATACTTCTCCGGTGCGAGGTAGAGCGTCGTCAAAATGCCGCGGTTTACCGGAATCAGGTGCGGCGTAAACTGAAGGGTGACCTTGGTTTCGGCGGCCAGCGAAAGCTGTTCCTCAATTTCCGACAGGTGCCGGTGCTTCGGCACGCCGTAGGGCCGGACACTTTCGTTGCATTCGCAGAACAGATAGTCCGCCTCGGCCTTGCGGCCCGCGCCGCTCACGCCGCTCAACGAGTCGGCAATGATGCCGGTCGGCTTGACCAGGCCCGCCTGCAGCAGCGGAATCGTCGGCAGCAGAATACTCGTCGGATAACAGCCCGGCGACGCGATGAGCGATGATTTTTTGATTTGGTCGCGATAGATTTCCGGCAAACCGTAAACCGACTTTTTCAGCAGGTCAGGCGCGGGATGGTCATGCGCATAGAAATCCTTGTAGATTTCCGCGCTCCGGAGCCGGAAATCGGCGCTGAGATCAATCACCACGCAGCCGGCGTCGAGCAGCGGCACGGCGTATTCGGCGGCGACGCCGTGGGGCAACGCCAGGAACACCACGTCGGCCCGCTTGGCGAGCAGTTCCGTCTTCGGCTCGGAGAAGCGGAGGGCTTTCGATTTGGGATGGCTGGCGAATTTGGGAAATACCTGGGCCAGCGTCTGCCCGGCGTACTGGCGCGAAGTCACCGCCGCCAGTTCCACGTGCGGATGATTCAGCAGCAACCGGACGAGTTCCTCGCCGGAGTAACCCGAGGCGCCGATGATGGCCGCTTTCTTCGTTTTCATATCCTAAAAATTTAAACACGAAACACCCGAAACACACGAATTTTTCCTCCTCGTTTTCGATGCTGGTTTCTCGATTACAAAGGCGGGGAAGAGGACGATGACGATTCGACAAACAAAAAACCCCGCCGGATTGGACCAGCGGGGTTGAAAAATTCCCAGCGCGATCAACGTTTCGAGTATTGGAACCGTTTGCGCGCCCCCGGCTGGCCGTACTTCTTGCGCTCCTTCATGCGCGAATCGCGCGTGAGCAGGCCCTCGGCCTTCAGTTGCGGGCGGAGGTTGACGTCGAACTGCAAGAGCGCTCGGGCGATGCCATGCCGCACCGCGCCGGCCTGGCCGTTGGGCCCGCCGCCGGTGACGTTAATCCGGGCATTGAGTTTTTCCGCGGTGCCGGTGATGACCAGCGGTTGCGTCGCGGTGGCGCGGAGCGTTTCCAGGGGAAAATAGTTTTCGAACGGGCGGCCGTTGACAGTGATTTTGCCGTTGCCGGACGCGAGCCGGACCCGGGCGACGGCGGTCTTGCGCCGGCCGGTGCCGAGATATTCGGTGATTTTGGTTTCAGCCATCGGTCAATGAAAGGTTGAGAGTTGAGAGTTGATGGTTGAGTGCATCAAGCGGCGGCCTTGAGCGGTTCGGGTTTCTGGGCCGCGTGCGGATGTTTCGGGCCCTTGAACACTTTCAGCTTGGTCAGCAACCGGCTGCCGAGCCGGTTCTTGGGAATCATACCCCGCACCGCCCGGTGGATGAGCTCCTCGGGATGCCGTGCCCGCAATTGCTCGACGGTGGTGTACTTCTCGCCGCCCTTCCAGCCGGAATAGGTCATGTATTCCTTGGCGGTTTCCTTCTTGCCGGTGACGCGGACCTTCTCGGCGTTGATGACGACCACGAAATCGCCGGCGTCGAGGTGCGGCGTATAGACGGGCTTGTTCTTGCCGCGCAAAATGTCGGCCACCTGCGCGGCCAATCGGCCGAGCACGGCGCCGTCGGCATCAATCACGTGCCATTTCCGCTGGTCCAAATTCACTTTGGGTAAATACGTTTTCATTTTAAACCGGAGCAAAGGAGCAGACAAAATATCAAACTTCGGTACGAAGTCAACAAGGCATTTCGGTCCGATTTGCCTGCGCCAACGGCCCGGTTGGCGGCGTCGAGTGCATTGATTTTGCCGCTGTCCGCGCGCGAATTATCAATGAACCGGAACAATAGCCGGCGGGCTATAATTCGGGCGTGAAAAGCCATATAAATCGGCGCCCCGCCGCGTGGGCCGCGGCACTTGATCCAGCCAAGGCATTCCGGCTTGCCAAAGCCCAGCGCCGGGACGCAGACTGCCGCCATCCCAGCCGTTCCGACCGGAGAAAGGAATCTTTATGGAATTGATACCGCTTGTCATTCTGGTTGTGCTCGGAATTCCCATCGCCCTGGCGGTCTGGCTGATTGTGCGGGCGGTGCAGGTCAAAGGGCGCCTTGAGGAGCTTTCCTCCCGGCTCGGCGAGCTGGAGGTGGAAATCATCCGGCTGAAACGCGAGCGGGAACCGGCCCAACCGGCCGAGGTCAGCACCCCGCGGGCGCCGGAAGCGCCATCCGCTGTGGCACCACCCCCAGTCCCCGTGCCACCTGCGGCGTTCGTGCTGCCGACCCGGGAGGAAATTGCCCGGAGGCAACGCGAGGGCGCATCATCCAAGGCGCCACCGCCTGTGCCCACGCCGTCCGTTCCGGTTACGGCGCCGGTCCAGCCTGAACGCGCGACCTCACCGCCGCCGATCCCACCATGGTTGCCTTCCCTCAAGCCGGAGGCGCAACCGGCCGCGCCATCGGTTCCACGCCCCGCTCTTCCTGCCGTCAATTGGGAACAGTTCATGGGGGTGAAACTGTTTGCCTGGGTCGGCGGACTGGCACTGTTCCTGGGAGTTGCGTTCTTCGTCAAATATTCGTTCGACAACAATCTCGTGCCGCCGGAACTGCGCGTGGCGATCGGATTCATTACCGGGCTCGGCCTGCTTGTGGGTGGGGTGGTAATGTCCCGGAAGAGTTATGCCGCCCTGTCGCAAACGTTATGCGCCACGGGCATCGTGATTCTTTACGCCGTCACCTTCGCCTGCCATTCGATCTACAAATTCCAGTTCTTCAACACCATCCCGACCTTCCTGCTGATGGTCCTGATCACAGCAGCCGCATTTCTGCTCGCCGCGCGGCTGGACGCCATGGTCGTTGCCCTGCTCGGCATGCTGGGCGGCTTCCTGACACCCGTCCTGATTTCCACCGGCCAGGACAATCCGTTGGGCCTGTTCGGTTACATTGCCATCCTCGATATCGGCCTCATCGTCGTGGCATTAAACCGCCGCTGGGATTTCCTCACCGCGCTGGCCGCCGCGGGCACCGCCTTCCTGCAAATCGGCTGGGCCGGCAAATTTTTCGAGGCGGAAAAATATTTTGAAGGCGACAAAATCCTGGTCGCACTGTCCATGCTATTTGGATTCAACGCGCTTTTTCTCGCCTCGGCCGCGTGGTCCAAAATCCGGAAACAGACCAGCCAATGGCTTTCGGTTTCCACGCTGGGACTGGTCGCGGTCGCGCTCGTTTTCACCGCGTGGTTCCTGACGTTTGCGCCGCTGGCGCAACAGCCGTGGCTGATGTTCGGTTTTGTGGTTCTGATTGACCTGGTTGTGGCCGCACTGGTGTTGCTCGATGAGAAAATCGCCGCGGCTCAGTCCATCACCGGCCTCGCCGTTTTCGGCTTGCTGGCCGCGTGGACGGCCCGTTGGTTGAGCAACGAGCTGTTGAACCCGGTGTTGGCCTTCTATTTGATCTTCGCCGTCCTTCACGCGTTCTTCCCGACGTTGCTGCAACGCTGGTACGGCATCCGCGCGCCGCTGTGGGGCAGCGGACTTTTCCCGCCACTGGCGCTGATATTGGTGCTCATTCCGATCTTCAAGCTCGCCGAACTGTCGTTCATCGTCTGGCCGTTCGTGCTGCTGGTGGACGTGCTGGCCATCGGGTTGGCGGTGCTGCTGGGCTCGCTCCTGCCGGTGCTGGCAGTGATGGTGCTGACGCTGGCCGCCACCGGCGCGCTGATTTTAAAAATTCCCGCCGAGCTCACCGGCCTGCCCACGTCGTTATTCCTGCTCGGCGGCTTTGCGGTGTTCTTCGTCGCGGTGAGCGTCTGGGCGTTGCGCAAATTGAAGCCCGCCCTTTCCGGGAAGGCGGTTCCGCTCAACGAAGACGCCCTGGACTCGGAAAACCTGGCTGCGCTCCTGCCGGCGTTCTCGGCGGCGCTGCCGTTCCTGCTGCTCATCATGGCCACGCTGCGGCTGCCGCTGGCCAATCCGTCACCGGTGTTTGGGCTGGCCCTGCTGCTCGGCGTGTTGCTTTTGGGAGTGACAAAAATATTTTCCCAGGACTGGCTTCCCGCCATCGGGCTGGCCTGCGTGGCGGCTTTGGAATGCGCCTGGCATTTCAGCCGGTTTGATGCGGCCAGCCCCAATTTGTCAGCGATGCTGCCGCTGGCATGGTATCTGATTTTCTACGCCCTGTTCGCGCTGTTCCCGTTCCTGTTCCTAAAAAATTTCGCCGACCGGGTTATTCCGTGGGCCACGGCGGCGCTGACGGGACTGCCGCAGTTTTTCCTCATCCACCGGCTCGTGACTGCGGCTTATCCCAACCACGTGATGGGCCTGTTGCCGGCGGCGTTTGCGATCCTGCCGCTCTCGAGTCTGGTCGCGGTCTTGAAGAACATTCCGATAACCAGCCCGGCGCGAATGACGCAACTGGCCTGGTTTGGCGGTGTGGCCCTGTTCTTCATCACGCTGATTTTTCCGATCCAGTTCGACCGCCAATGGATCACCCTCGGGTGGGCGCTGGAAGGCGTAGCATTGCTATGGCTGTTCCATCGCGTGCCGCATCCGGGCCTGCGTCTCACCGGCATTGGCCTGCTGACGGCCGCGTTCGTTCGATTGGTGTTCAACCCGGCGGTGCTCGACTACCACGCGCGCAGCGCCACGCCGATTTTGAACTGGTACCTGTACACCTACGGCATCGTGACGGTCTGTCTGTTTGCCGGCGCTTGGCTGCTGGCACCGCCCCGCAACCTCGTCCTGCGTTCGAACGTTCCGCCCATTCTGGCCGGCTTGGGCGCGGTGCTGGCGTTTCTGCTGTTGAACATCGAGATTGCCGATTTCTTCAGCGAGCCCGGCTCGACCTTGACCTTCGCATTCCACGGCAATTTCGCTCGGGACATGACTTATTCCATCGCCTGGGGATTGTTCGCGCTCTTGCTGCTGGTCATCGGCATTCTCCGAAAAATACCGGCAGCGCGGTACAGTGCCATCGGCTTGTTGAGTGTGACGCTGCTGAAACTGTTCCTGCACGACTTGGCCCGGCTGGGGCCGCTTTACCGCATTGGCGCGTTCATCGGGGTGGCGGTGATTGCCATGCTGGCGTCGTTCGCGTATCAACGCTTCTTCGCCGCCGGCCGCAAAGACGAGGAAACCAAAGATGAAACGGCTGCGTAGATTTTGGCCCGGCTTGCCGGGCATCGTCGCCTTGACGTTCGGTTCGGCAATCCCCGCCGCCAGCCTGCCGACCGACTGGCAGCACGAGCAGCCGTTCACCGTGCCGACCGCCGGGCTGGTGAAATTGAGTCTGCCGCCGGAGACGCTGGACGCCGCGCGCCCGGCGCTTGAGGACCTGCGACTTTACGATAGCGCCGGCAATGAAGTGCCCTACGTGATCGAGCGTCCGGTTCCGGCGGTGAAGGTCGTTCAGAGCACCAAATCATTCCACGTTTCGTTGACTCCGAGCAATACCGTCATCGTTGTGGAAACCGGGCTGACGCAGCCGCTGGATGAGATCGTACTGGAAACGCTGGCGGGTAGCTTTCTCAAGCCGGTGCGCATCGAGGGCTCCACCGACCTCAAACGCTGGCAAACGCTCGATCAAGGACAGCCTATCTTCCGGCAGCCGGACGGCGCGAACCGACTCCACCTCGCCTTGCCTGCCGGCGCGTGGCCATGGCTGCGGCTGACGGTGGACGACCAGCGGACGCCCGTGATCCCCTTCACTGCCGCGCACATTCGGGTGGCCGTGACCGAACCGGCCCCGACCGAGTGGCTGCCGGCCACCATTGCTGAACGCGACGAAAACCCGGGCGAGACGCGGCTGGCCTTGAACCTGGGCGCGGCGAACCTAAGCGTCGCGGCCGTCCAGATTGAAACCGCCGAACCGCTATTCGCCCGGCACGTAACGCTGGCGGTGCCCGAGGTGGCGGAAGACGCCGTCCGCGAACAATCCATCGGTCAAGGCGTGGTTTATCGGGTTGCGGTTCAAAAGTTGGCGCCGGCGGAAAATTTGGCGGTGCCGCTGGACCGAACGGTGCGCTCGCGTGAGTTGCTGCTGTTCATCCGTAACCAGGACAGCCCACCCCTGCCCATCACGGCCGTGCGCATTGAACGGCGCCCGGTTAATCTCGTGTTCCTCGCGCGACAGACCGGCACTTACCATTTGCTGACCGGCAATGCCCGGTGCGCCGGGCCGCATTACGACCTCGCGGCGCTGGACATGAACCTCAAATCCGTGGCGGTGACGCCGATCCAGCTCCCACCGCTGGCCGACCATCCGGGGTATCGGCCGCCGGAAGTGTTGCCGGGCATCGAGGAAACGGGCGCAACGCTGGACGCGTCGGCGTGGAAATTCCGCGAGCCGGTGAACATCATCCGGGACGGCGCGCAACAACTGGAACTCGACACCCACGCGCTCGCTCATGCCGAGTCGGATTTCCGGGACCTGCGACTGTTGCGCGGCAGCAACCAGGTGCCGTACCTGCTGGAGCGCACCTCCATCAACCGTTCGCTGGCGCCGACGGTCACTCTTACCAACGACGCGAAGGATCCCGGGCTCAGCCGCTGGATCATCCGGCTTCCACAATCGCAGCTGCCCGTCACCCGCTTGCGCTGCCTGGCCCGCACGGTGCTGTTTCAGCGCGAGTTGACGCTGTACGAAGAGCTCACCGACGAGCGCGGCGAAAAATACCGGCATCAACTGGGCCGTGCGCCCTGGACACAAACGCCGGAGGGCAAGCGCCGAGAATTTTGCCTGAACCTCGACACCCCGCCCCAGAGCGACATGCTGTTTTTGGAAACGCAAAACGGCGATAATCCGCCGGTGGAGTTGGAGCAGTTCCGACTTTCCTATCCGGTCTCACGAATTCTGTTCAAAGCCGGACCGGCGGATGCGGTTTTCCTGTACTACGGCAATCCGCGGGCGGCGGCGCCGCGCTACGACCTCAGCCTGGTCGCCGGACAATTGCTGGCGGCGGACCGGAAGACGGCCTCGGTCGGCGCCGAGGAGCAACTTCGGAAGTCATCCTGGCGGGAGGACCAGATTCCTGGCCAGGGCGGCGTGATTTTCTGGGGAGTTCTGGCGCTGGTCGTGATCGCGCTGCTGGTCATTATTTCCCGGTTGCTGCCGAAAACGCCGCCACCGGCATGAGCCGACTCACGCCCGATTTCCGCTTCGATCCATCCGTGCCGCGTTGGCGGATTACGGCAGGAGCAGAATGTGGAAGAACCGTTGCGGCTCCGGGCCGATGGGCGTGGCCAAGGTTCCGTTGGTGCCGGGCGAGCCCAGGTTGGTCCAGTTGGTTTGAACCAGATTCGTGTTGTACTGCACCTGATACCATCGGCCCGGCAACGCGTCCCATTCCATGCAGAAGGTGTGATTTGTTTGGTAGGCATGTTCGATGACAGGCAGGAGCGAAGCCGGAACGAAACTGACTTGGTCCACCCAACCGCAGTCCGCGCCCAAACTGACGCTGAAATCCTTGACATAGGTCCAGGTCAAAGTCTGGTGGCCAGACCCAAGATTGAATATTTCCTGCTGCCAACCGGGTTCACCGGAAGTGACCGCCCACGGATCGTCGTTGATCGAGAAGAAGAGTTGATCGTAATCGGGTTCGGAGGAAACCTTCCACCAAAAACTGAGTGTTCCGGGTCCGTTCACCGCGGTTTCCATCCACGACATCTGCCAATCCATAATGACGCCACTTTGTCCGGCGTCCACGCCATCGTGGGTGGTCCGCAGTTGGCCAGACCAATCAGCATCGCCGCCGGTGGTCCACGCCAGATTGGTCGCGTCCACGGCTTCCGCCAACGTTGGGAGAATCGTCAGAATCGCGTTGGAACTGACCGCGGAGCCGAAGTTGTTGGTGATGACCACCGAATAGATTCCGGCATCCGCCGGGGACAGGTTATTCAAGGTCAGTGTGCCGGAGGTCGCGCCGGAAATGTTGCCGCCGTTCATGAGGTTGGTTGAATTCTTGCGCCATTGGAATTTCAGTGGCAAGACCCCATCCGCATCCACGGCCAACGCGGCCGAGGTGCCTTGCAGACAAATCGAGTCGGCCGGCTGGGTGGCGATGGAAGGCGCTGCCGGGACGTTCAGCCGGAAGAAGGTGCCTTGCCCGTTGGGGCCGCCGTACCAGGTCGTCCCATAGAAATTATGGTCCTTGCCCTGGGTCAGGCTCCGGGGCTGGGCGCCATCGTCGTAATTAAACGTGTGAAGCGTGATAAAGGTTCCATTGGTTTTCAGTTTAAACACGATGCCGTTTCCGTTCGTCCCGCCGCTGAAGGTGGTGCCGTAAAAGCTGCCGTCGCTGCCTTGCGCCAGGCTGCTGGGCGAGGCGCCGTCCATTCCATTGAATGTGTAGAAGGTGGCCAGGGTTCCATTGGTGGTTATTTTGAAGATGGTGCCGCTCCAATTGGTGCCGCCGCCGTAGGTGGTGCCATAGAGATTGCCATCCAGACCTTGCACCAGGCAACCGGGCTCGGAGCCGTCGTCGCCATTGAATGCATGCAGGGTGGCAAGCGCGCCAGACGACTTCATGGTGAAGATAGTGCCATTCCAATTGGTGCCGCCGCCGTAGGTGGTCCCGTAGAAGGTGCCCTCGTTGCGCTGGATCAGGCAGTTCGGGTTGGCGCCATCGCCGGAGTTGAAGGCGTGGAGGCTGGTAAAAACGCCGTTGGTGGTCACTTTGAAGATCGTGCCGTAAGCATTCGGGTTGTCGGAGTAGGTGCAGCCGAAGAGATTGCCGTCCAAGCCTTGAATCAGGCTGACAGGTTCGTAGCCGTCTTGGTAAACGAGTTGGTAAAGCGTGGTGAATGTGCCGTTGGTCGTGACTTTGAATAGCGTGCCGTAGCCGTTCGTGCCGCCATACTCGGTCACTCCGTAGTAGCACCCGTCCCGCGCCTGCGCGAGGCAGACCGGCATGTAACCATCGCCGCCGCCGGTGAAACAATAGAGTCCCGTTCGACCGCCGTTGGTGGACATCGCGTAGATGGTGCCGTAGTTGTAGGCTCCGCCGTTCTCGGTCGTGCCGTAGAAAAGCCCGCCGGCACCCTGCACCGGTTGGTCCGGCACCGCGCCGTCAGTGCTGGAACTGCTGTAAAATGAATAGAGCGTGGTCACGATGCCGTTGGTTGTGGCCTGGAAGAAGGTGCCATACCCGTTTGTGCCGCCGGATTGCGAGGTGCCATAGAGATTGCCATCGCTGGCCAGGATCAGGCCGTTGGGCATATAGCCGTCAGCGTAATTGAAGGAGTGCAAGGAAGAAAAAACACCGTTGGTCGTGATTTTGAACATGGTGCCACCGCCGTTCGTACCGTCATACATCGCGATGCCGTACAACACGCCATCCGGACCCTGCGCCAGGTTGTTGGGCGCGGCGCCTTCGTAGTAGTTGAATGAATGCAAGAGGGTAAATGCGCCACTGGTGGTAATTTTGAAAATGGTCCCGTACCAGTTGTTGGTGCCACCGCCATAGGTTGTCCCATACAGAATGCCATCAGCCGCCAGAAGCAAGAAGTTGGGCTGATAACCGTCGGAGTAGTTAAACGAGTGCAAGATGGTCAGCGCGCCGCTGGTGGTAACTTTAAAAATTGTGCCATAGGAGGAGACATTGGTGCCACCGTAGAGCGTTGTGCCATAAAGGTTGCCGTCCGCATCCTGCACCAGTGAAGCGGCAGGGACACTGCCGTTGGTGCCGGCAAAGGAAACCAGGAGGGTTACTTTGCCATCACTGGTCATGGAGAAGATGGTGCCATAGCCGCCGTTGGTGCCGCCGGAAGTCGTTGTGCCATACAGCAAGCCGTCCGAACCTTGGATCAAACCGGCGGCAGGATAATACCCGTGAATCCCATCGTTAGTGAAGGCTACCAGCGACGTCAACAGCCCGTTTGTGGTTACTTGGAAGATTGTGCCATAGCCGCCATTGGTGCCGCCATAGTATGTGGTGCCATAGTAGGCTCCATTGGTTCCCTGAACTAATTGGCCTTGCGCCTGATCCCCGTTGGTGCCATCGAAAGCGGCCAGGGTGGTTACCGCGCCGTTGGTGCCGATGACGAACACCGTGCCGTGTCCCTTTGGGCCGCCAGCCTGGGTGGTCCCATATCCGGACAACTTGCCATCTGCGCTCTGGACCAAGCCCGCCGGGTACGACCCGGTGTCGTTGGTGTTGTGACCGAACGCGTAGAGCGTTTCGAGGGTGACTGCACCGCTTGCAGATGAAACTGCCAGCGCCAACAGCAGGGCGCTGGTCGGGAGGTGAAGGCTTTTGCGGGGGTTCATGGGATTCGGCGGGTTGATGTTTATTACCTTTCAACGCTTTGCGTCCTGCCTGAACTGATAACTAAACTAATAATCAAATTACAGACGTGGCTGTCAAGCTAATTAAATCCAGTGGACATCCCAGGGCTGCATTCCCTGATCTTCGGGGAACCGGGGGATGCCTTTCGGTTCATTGTCCGCAGCGGCTGCTTACGTTTGCTTGACTTCCGGGGGCGGGCGCTTCATTAAACAGGCTCAAAACGAGCAGAACTTTCCCGCATGAATTTATTCCGCCGAAAGCACGCCGCCGATTTGCAGGCCCAGGCTCGCTCCGACAACAGCCTCAAGCGCGCGCTCGGTCCCTTCAATCTGACCGCCCTCGGCATCGGAGCCGTCATCGGCGCGGGCATTTTCGTCCTTACCGGCCAGGCCGCCGCGAAATACGCCGGACCGGCCATCGTCATTTCCTTCGTCCTGGCCGGTCTCGCCTGCGCCTTTGCCGGCCTGTGCTACGCGGAATTCTCGGCGTTGATTCCCGTTGCCGGCTCGGCCTACACTTACGGTTACGCCACGCTCGGTGAATTCGTCGCCTGGATCATCGGCTGGGACCTGATCCTGGAATATTTGTTCGCCGCTTCAACGGTGTCAGTCGGCTGGTCGGGCTATGTCGTGTCATTTCTCAAGGAATTCGGCATCGTCATCCCGGCGCAATTCACATCGGCACCCTACGACCACCACGCACCGGCCGACGCCGGTTGGAACGTGTGGCGGCTGTTCACGGAAGGCTGGGTCAGCACCGGCGCGGTGTTGAACATTCCCGCCATGCTGATCGTCGGATTTGTCACCTTCCTCCTCGTCATCGGCATCAAAGAATCGGCTACGTTCAACAACGTCATCGTGGCGATTAAACTCTCGGTCATCCTCACCTTCATCGCTGTCGGTTTCACCTTTATCAACCGGCATAACTGGCAGCCGTTCGTGCCGCCGGCGCTGGGACCTGGCCAATTCGGCTGGGGCGGCGTGGTGCGCGGCGCGGGCGTGATTTTCTTTGCCTACATCGGATTTGACGCCGTGTCCACGGCGGCGCAGGAGGCAAAAAATCCGCAGCGTGACATGCCAATCGGCATGCTGGGTTCGCTGGGCATTTGCACCATCCTTTATATCGTCGTTTCGCTCGTGTTGACGGGCATCGTCAATTACCAGTCGCTCAACGTTTCGGCCCCCATCGCCGTGGCGGTGGATTCCCTGGGGCCGTCGCTCGCCTGGTTGCGGACCGCCATCAAAATCGGAGCCATTGCCGGATTGTCGTCCGTGATTCTGGTCCTGCTGCTCGGCCAGCCGCGGATTTTTTATTCCATGTCGAAGGACGGACTGCTGCCGGGAATTTTCAGCTCGGTGCATCCCAAATTCCAGACGCCGTGGGTCGCACAAATTCTGACCGGCGCGGTGGCCATGCTGATTGCCGGCCTGTTTCCCATCGGGCTGCTGGGTGAGCTGGTTTCCATTGGCACGCTGCTGGCGTTTGGCATCGTCTGCGCCGGCGTGCTGATGCTGCGCTATCTGCATCCGGAAATGCACCGGCCATTCCGCACGCCGGTTGTCTGGCTGGTGGCGCCACTGGGTATCATCTGTTGCGGTGGATTGATGGCGGGCTTGCCGCCTGACACTTGGGCGCGGCTCATCGTTTGGATGGCCATCGGCCTGGTTATCTACTTTGCCTACGGCCATCGTCACTCTCGGCTGCATCACGGGCTGATGGGGAAAGCGGACAAAGCCGGCCCAGCCTGATATCGCTGCGCTCCCGGACGCCTCCGGTAACCGGTGATATTTCCATTTGACAAGCCAGTGTTTCATACCTACCGTTCGGTAGGTTTATGTCCCAGCACGGGCCCCAGACCAGGCAGCAGATTCTCCGGGCGGCGCTCAAGCGCTTCGCCAACGGCGGCTACGCCGCCACCTCCATCCAGCAGATCGTCGGCGATGCCAAGGTGTCCAAGCCGGCGTTGTATTATTATTTCCGCGACAAGGCGGGCCTGTTTCAGGCCTTGGTCAACGAGGCGCACGACGAACGGTTTCAGGTCGTGCAACAGGCGGCCGGGCGCGGACGGGGCATCCGCGCCCAGCTGGTGGAAATTCTCGCGGCCTTGTTTGATTACTTCCATCAGAACCGGGAGTTGACCCGCATCGCGTTCGCCACGGCATTCGCCGCGCCGGGCGAGGTGCCGCCGGACTTGCGCTATCTCGACCGGTGCCAGCGGAACCTGGGATTCATTCGTGAGCTGATCCGGCGGGCCCAAACCGCCGGCGAACTGGGCGACCGTTTTAACAATCGGGATCTGGCCTACGGGTTTTACGGCCTGGCCCATTTCTTTATCGCGTCGCATCTGTTGATGCCGGATTATCGCCTGAACCGCCGGGCGGCGGTGCGCCTCGTGGATTTGTTTCTGGCCGGTGCGGAAGCCAAAGCGGAGCGGCGGAAACCCGTTTCAAGGAGAAAGAGGTCATGAGAGGAAAAATCATTTTGGCCGTCGTGGTTGTGGCCGCCGCCGTTGTCGGCCTGGCGGGGATCAAGGCTTGGCAGATTCACCGGCTCGTCACCGCCGGCCAAACCATGACGCAGCCGCCGGAGACCATCGCCTCCGCCATCGTGCACGAGGAGAAATGGCCGGACACGCTCGCCGCCGTTGGTTCCATCAGCGCCCGGGAAGGCGTGACGATGTCGCCGGAAATCGCGGGCACGGTCAGCGAAATTGACTTTGAATCCGGCGCGTCGGTGAACAAAGGCGACTTGCTGGTGCGGCTGGACACGTCGTCCGAGGAGGCCCAGTTGCGCGCCGTGGAGGCCCAGGTGGAGCTGGCCCGGCTCAATGCCGAGCGCAACCGCCAGTTGCGCACGAACAACACCGTTTCCCAGGCCGAGGTGGACGCGTCGGACGCGACGTTGAAGCAGCAGCAGGCCAACGCCGACGCCATCCGGGCCACCATTGCCAAAAAGAATATCCGGGCGCCCTTTGCCGGGCAGTTGGGGATCCGGTTAGTGAACCTGGGTGAACTGCTGGACGTGGGCAAACCGATTGTTTCGTTGCAGTCGCTGACGCCGGTGTTCTGTGATTTTTCGCTGCCGCAACAGGACCTGGCGCAGCTGAAAACCGGACTGGCCGTGCGGGTGGCCGCCGACACTTACCCCGATCAACGGTTCGGAGGCACCCTGACGGCCATCAACCCGGACCTCGACCAGACCACCCGCAGCGTGCGGCTGCAGGCAACGCTGGAGAACGCCGAAAAGCGGCTGCGGCCCGGAATGTTTGTGCGTGTCGAGGTGGTGCTGCCCCAGGAACAGACGGTGTTGGCGATTCCGGCAACGGCGATTCTAAGAGCGGCCTACGGCGATTCGGTTTACGTGATCGAGACCAACTCGACCAACGCGGTGCAGTTGGTTCACCAGCGGTTTGTGCACACCGGTCAGGCGCGGGGCGACTTCATCAGTGTGGAATCGGGCTTGAAAGCCGGCGACCGGGTCGTGAAGGACGGCGTGTTCAAGCTGCGCAACGGCATGGCCGTGCAGGAAAACAACGAAATCGCTCCCCAACCGGCGGTCGCCCCCAAGCCATCGGATAGTTGATAACCGGATCCGCCCATGAAGTCGTTTACTGACTTGTTTATCCGGCGTCCGGTGTTGGCGCTGGTGGTGAACTTGATCATCCTGATCGCGGGGTTCCAGGCCATTCACTCGCTGATCCTGCGCCAGTATCCGCGTAACGAGAACGCCACCATCACCGTGACCACCGTCTATGTTGGCGCCAGCGCGGAGCTGGTGCGCGGGTTTGTCACCCAGCCGCTCGAACGCGCCATCGCTGCCGCCGACGGGATCGATTACCTGCAATCCAGCAGCCAGCTTGGCCTGTCCACCATCACCGCGCGGCTCAAACTGAATTACGACTCGAAAAAAGCGCTGGCCGAGATCAGTTCGCGGGTTAACCAGGTCCGCAACGACCTGCCGCCCGAGGCTGAGATCCCCGTCATCAACATCGAGACGGCCGACTCGCAATTCGCGTCGGCCTACCTGAGTTTTTCCTCGGAGGTCCTGGAGCCGAACCAGATCACCGACTACCTGGTGCGGATCATCCAGCCGCGGTTGTCCGCCATCGAGGGCGTGCAGCGGGCGGACATCCTGGGCGGGCGCACGTTCGCGATGCGCATCTGGCTGAAGCCCGACCGGCTGGCGGCATTCAATATCAGCCCGAACCAGATCCGCGAAGCGCTGGCGGCCAATAATTTCCTTTCCGCGGTCGGCCACACCAAGGGATTGCTGGTGCAGGTGAATCTCACGGCCAACACCGACCTGCGCTCGGTCGAGGAATTCAAAAATCTCGTCATCCGCCAGGTCGGTGACCGGCTGGTGCGGTTGCGGGACGTGGCCGACGTGGCGCTGGGCGCGGAGGATTATGACACGGAAGTGCGGTTTTCGGGCGAGCAGGCGGTGTTCATGGGCATCTGGGTCTTGCCCAACGCCAATTCCCTGGATGTCATCAAGCGGGTGCACGAGGAAATGGCCTCCATCCGGAAGGACCTGCCCACGGGGCTCAATGGTTACGTGGCCTACGACGCCACCGAGTATATTGCCGACGCCATCCATGAAGTGGTAAAAACGCTCGTCCTGACCCTCATTATTGTGTCCGTCGTGATTTTCCTCTTCCTCGGCTCGCTACGGTCGGTGTTGATTCCGCTGATTGCCATTCCGGTCTCGCTCATCGGTGCGGTCTTTCTGATGCAGGTGTTCGGGTTCACGCTGAACTTGTTGACTCTGTTGGCCATCGTGCTGGCGGTGGGCTTGGTGGTGGATGACGCCATCGTCGTCGTGGAAAACATCGAGCGCCATGTCCGCGAAGGCCGGACACCATTGGACGCGGCGGTGCTGGGTGCCCGCGAATTGATCGGGCCGGTCATTGCCATGACCATCACTCTGGCGGCGGTCTATGCGCCCATCGCCTTCCAGGGGGGGTTGACCGGCTCGTTGTTTCGCGAGTTCGCGCTCACGCTGGCCGGCGCCGTTTTCATTTCCGGCGTTGTGGCCTTGACGTTGTCGCCGGTGATGTCGTCAAAACTGCTGAGCCACGAGCGCGAAGAGCACGGCCTGGTCGGCCGTATCAACCGCGATTTTGACCGGCTCCGCCAATTTTACGGGCGGATACTGGACACTACGTTGGCGGCGCGGCCAGCGGTCTATGCCATCTGGATTGGACTGAGTCTGCTGACGATTCCCTTGTTCACGATGTCGTCCAAGGAACTGGCGCCGACGGAGGATCAGGGGGTGATCTTCGGCATTGTCGAAGGCCCGGCGGACGCCACCATCGACCAAACCCGGTATTACGCGGATGTGTCGAACCGCGATTTCCTGCAGGTGCCGGAAACGGCGCAGACGTTCCAACTCGTGAACCCGGGCAGCGGCTTCAGCGGCATGGTGCTTAAGCCCTGGGGCGAGCGGAAACGCAGTGTATTTCAGGTGCTGCCGGGAGTGCAGGCCATGGTGAATCGGATTCCCGGCATCCGGCTCTCCATGGTGACGCCGCCCGCGTTGCCCGGGGGCGGCAATTTCCCGGTGGAATTTGTCATCTCCGCCACCGCCGACACCGAACAGATACTGCAATTCGCGCAGCAGTTGCAGCAGGAATGCACGACCAACGGCCTGTTCGCTTTTCCGCCGATCATTGACACCAAACTTGACCAGCCGGAAGTGGAACTGGTGATTGACCGTGACAAGGTCGCCGCGCTCGGCCTCAACATGCAGACCGTCGGCTCGGACCTGGCGGCGCTGGTGGGTGGCAATTACGTCAACCGCTTCGACTTTGCCGGCCGCAGCTACAAAGTCATCCCGCAGCTCAAGCGCGGGGCGCGGCTGAACGCCGAGCAGCTCGAGAGCACCTATGTCGCCGGGCCGCAGGGGCGGCTGGTGCCCATCAGCACGTTTGCGCGGTTCGAAAAACACACCACGCCCCGCGCGCTCAACCGGTTCCAGCAGCTCAACAGCGTCACGCTCAGCGGCGTCGCCATCGTCCCGCTCGACCAGGCGTTGACCTTCCTGGAAGCCGAGTGCGCCCGGTTGCTGCCGAGCGGCTACAAGCTGGATTACACCGGCGAATCACGGCAATTGCGGACGGAAGGCAACAAATTCCTGCCGGCGTTCTCGCTGGCCGTGATTTTGATCATCCTGGTGCTGGCGGCGCAATTCAACAGTTTCCGCGACCCGTTCATTATCATCCTTGGCTCGGTGCCGCTGGCATTGTTCGGCGCCCTCCTCTTCTGCTTCCTGAAAATGCCCAACCCGAACATCCCGTTCTGGACGAACGGCTGGACAACCACGCTGAATATTTATTCGCAAGTCGGGCTGGTGACGCTGGTGGGGCTGATCTCCAAGAATGGCATTCTCATTGTGCAATTCGCCAACGAACTCCAGCGCCAGGGCCGGAACAAAATGCAAGCGGTGCGCGAGGCGGCCATGCTGCGGCTGCGCCCGGTGCTGATGACCACCGTGGCCACCATCGCCGGGAATTTCCCGCTCACGCTGGTCAGCGGGGCCGGCGCGGCGGCGCGCAACTCCATCGGGATCATTCTGGTGTCCGGCATGACCATCGGCACGCTGTTCACGCTGCTGGTCATCCCTTCGATCTACATGCTGATTGCCCGGGAACATAGCAGGGAAAATCGACCGCTGGCGCAGAATGACTAAACCAGAATGACGAATGACCAGGCAATCCCAAATGTCGAACGACGAATCCCCCAAAGTGTGGAACGGCTCAGCCGGCCGTTCGTTGCTTGGATTTCGTCCTGCTGTAGGCATTAGGATTTAGGGATTGGTCATATCCGCTTTTATGAGTGAAAATCCGCCCCCATCCGCGCCCGCCAAGAACGGCAATGGCGCAAGGCTGGCCCGGCTGAATTCGCCGTGGTTCCTGTGGCCGGCGACGGTGGTCGTGGCCGGGCTGCTTTATTTTGGACTGTTATTGCTGAACGCCGCGTTCACCCGGGAATCCACGGACGACGCGTTCATCGAAGCTCATGTCGTTTCCATTGCGCCGCGGGTGGCCGGCCAGGTGCTGGCGGTTCCGGTTTTGGACAACCAGTTTGTCCATTCAAACGACCTGCTGGCGCAGATCGACCCGGCGGATTACGCGGTCAAGCTGGCGCAAAAGCAGGCGGCGGCGGAATCGCAGAACGCCAATTACGGGACCGTGCTGGCCGCCTATGAATTGATGGGCAAAAAGGTCGCCACGGCCGAGGCCAGTGCCCGAAAGGCGAAAGCCGACGCCGAGGCCAGTGCGGCCACGGCCAAACGCGCGGAAGCGGATTTTGAGCGCAGCCAGACGCTGCTGAAGCAGAACACGGTTTCCCAGCAGGAATTTGACGCGGCCAAGGCGGCAAAACTGTCCGCGCAGGCGGATTTGAAATCCGCCGAAGAAAACGCCGCCGAAGAGGCCTCGAAGGTGGAAGAGGCACAATCGCAATTGGAGGCCGCCGGCGCGGAGGCCGGCATGGCGTTGTCGCAATGGAAGGAGGCGCAGACGAACGTGATCGCGGCGCAATTGGACCTTTCCTACACGAAACTCCTGGCGCCGTGCGACGGCCGGGTCACGCGCAAGTCCGTCGAACCGGGTAATTACGTGGACGTCGGCCAGATGTTGATGTCCATTGTCCCGGCGGAAGTCTGGGTGGTCGCCAATTTCAAGGAATCCCAGCTCAAACACATGAAACCCGGCCAGCGCGCGATGGTGACGATTGACGCGCTCGACGAGTCATTTGCCGCGCACGTGGACAGCATCCAGGCCGGAACGGGTGCGCGATTCAGCCTGTTGCCGCCGGAAAACGCCACCGGCAATTACGTGAAAGTGGTCCAGCGCGTGCCGGTGAAAATTGTCTTCGACGAACCGTTGCCCCCCGACCGAACCATTGGCCCGGGACTTTCGGTGGTGCCGGAGGTCCAGGTCGTCGCCTTCCGCGTGCCGGAATGGGTGATGGTCTTGGTGGCGCTGATGCTGGCCGGCGCGGCCGCCGCGGGTTTCCGCAGGGTCTTGAAGCGGAAGCTGGGCGTTTCCTAGGGACTTCCCATGTCCGGCAGCGCCCATCACGAGGACTGGCATCCGCGCCATAATCCGTGGTTCATCGCGCTGGCGGTCATGTGCGCCACGTTCATGGAGGTGCTGGACACGTCCATCGCCAACATCGCGCTGCCGCACATTGCCGGCAGCCTGTCGGCGACAACCGACGAGGCGACCTGGGTGCTGACCAGCTACCTGGTTTCCAATGCCATCATCCTGCCGATGACTGGCTGGCTCGGCAATCATTTCGGCCGGAAGCGCGTGTTGATCTCCTGCGTGGTGCTGTTCACGATCGCCTCGGCGCTGTGCGGTGCGGCAGTGAACCTGCCAACTTTGATTCTCGCGCGGATTTTCCAAGGGATTGGCGGCGGCGCCATGGTGCCGATTGCGCAGGCGATTTTGCTGGAAAGTTTTCCGCCCCAGAAGCGCGGCGCGGCCATGGCGCTGTTCGCCCAGGGCGTGGTGGTGGCGCCGATTCTCGGTCCGACGCTCGGCGGCTGGATCACGGACAATTATTCGTGGCGCTGGATTTTTTACATCAACCTTCCGGTGGGCGTGCTCGCGGTGTCCCTGCAAAAATGGCTGGTGGAGGACCCGCCCTACATCAAGCGCAACGAGGAGGCGGACATTGACTTCCTCGGGTTCGGCCTGCTGTCGCTTTGGTTGGGGTCGCTGCAAATCATGCTCGACAAAGGCCAGGAAGCGGACTGGTTTGAATCGGACTGGATCTGCTGGCTGGCGGCCGTTTCCGCGGCGTCCTTTGTCGGGTTCCTGGCGCGGGAGTTTACCGCGGAACATCCCTTGGTGGATTTGCGGGTGTTCCGCAACCGCAATTTCGCCATCGGCATCGTGTTAATGACGTCGCTCGCGGCCATCTTGTACGGCACGACGGCGGAGCTGCCGCTATTTCTGCAGACATTGATGGGTTATCCGGCGCTGCAAAGCGGCCTCGCGATGAGCCCGCGCGGCTGCGCGGCTTTTGTCACGACCTTCATCATGGGCCGGTTGATGGGGCGCATCCGGAGCCGCTGGCTGCTCTGTTTCGGGTTCACCATGCTGGCCGTGTCATCCTTCATGTTGAGCGACATTACGCTGCAGGTGAGCCAGGCGCGCGTCATCTGGCCGAGCATTGTCAACGGCATCGCCATCAGTTTCATCTTCGTGCCGCTGACAACAGCAACGATGAGCCAGTTGGGACAGCGGCAGATTGGCAACGCCACCGGCCTGTTCAACTTGATGCGCAATCTCGGGGGCAGCGTCGGCATCGCGTTTGTCACCACCATGCTCGCGCGCGGGGCGCAGGCGCACCAGGCGTTGATGGTGGGACATTTGACGCCGGCTGACCCGGTGTTCACGCGGCGTTTGGCGGCAGTGCGCCAGGCGCTGGCGGCACACACCGATGCCGTGACCGCCAAGACCCAGGCTTACAGCATTATTTATTCGACGCTCGACCACCAGGCGCACCTGTGGGCGTTTGTGGACAATTTCCGGCTGTTTGGTTTGCTGGCGCTGGCCGGCATCCCGCTGATCTTCCTGTTCAAAAAGGTACACCGCGCGCCGGCCCGGGTGGCGGGAGGGCATTGAGGAACAACCGGCTGGAAAAAGAAGCGGGGCCATGCGGCGCGGCATGGCCCGATGTTGGCCGCCTGTCCGGAAACTCCGCAAGGACAAATTGTCCGACCCGGGATTCCGACAACCGGTGCGCCGGCCTCCCTCATTTTGACGACAAGACATTGACGGGGAAACCGGCCAGCTTTGACTCGCGGCATCCGGTTGGTATCATGTGATACCGTGTAAGATCGCAGCCATGTCAATGCGGAAGGAGGGGTGGTTCCACCCCGGCATGAGGCATCGGCGATCGTGGAGCCAATAGCGTGCGCAAGATTAACCTGGCCAATTTCAAGAGTGTCACCGGCGAAACCGCCCGGGAAATCAACAGCCGTGTCGTGCTCGACCTGATCCGCATTCACCAGCCGGTTTCGCGGGCGGATTTGGCGCGGCGCTCCGGCTTGCAGCGCAGCACGGTTTCCCTGATTGTGGATCAGCTGCTCGCGGACAACTGGGTTACCGAGGGACCGCCCCGGAAATCGCCGCGGGGACGCAAGCCAACATCGCTGCACCTGAACGCGGACCGGGCCGGCATCATCGGCGTTGACCTCCGGCCGGGGACGACGCGGATCGTGCTGGCCAAGCTCGACACGAGCTTTATCGTCAAAGCGTCCGTGCCGACCGAAGGAACGGCTTCGGGATTTACGGCTCAACTGACCAACCGGATTTGTTCGCTGATCGCGTCACACCCGGAGATCAATTTTGAAGGCATCGGGGTGAGTCTGCCGGGACGCATCGATGGCCGCTCGCACAAACTCGTGTTCGCGCCGAACCTGCCCTGGCCCACCCTGGATCTGAAACACCCGTTGGAACAAGCCGCCGGCCTGCCGGTCGGGCTGGAAAACGCGGCGAACGCGTGCGCGCTGGCGGAAATCTGGTGCAATCGGCGCGCTGACTCCGTGCGCCATCTGGTCACCGTGACCGTGTCCGAGGGTATCGGCGCCGGCATCATCCTGGACGGCCAGGTGGTTTATGGGGCAACCGGCATGGCCGGGGAATTCGGTCACGTCTCCCTCGACGAGCGCGGGCCGCGCTGCAACTGCGGCAATTCCGGCTGCTGGGAAATGTTTGCCTCCAATAAAGCGGCTGTCCGGTATTACGAGGAACTGGCTTTCCCGGCAGACGCTCGAGGCCGGTCATCCACCCCCATCACATTTGACCATCTGCTGGAGTTCACCGCGCGGGGAGACGCCCATGCCGGCCGCGCGCTGGACCGCATGGCGCATTACCTGGGCGTCGGCATGGCCATGGTGGTGAGCAGCCTTTCGCCGGACTTGATCACCGTGGTGGGGAGCGTGACGGCCGCTTGGGACCGGGTCGGGCCGATCATCCACGAGGTGGTCAGGCACCGTTGCCCGGCACTCGCGTGCCCGCGCATCCTGCCGACCGACCCGGCCACGGAACCGCGCCTGCGCGGGGCGGTCGCCCTCATGCTGCAAAAACATTTTTATGCCCCCCGCCTTTTTTAACAGCCGGCGAACCTGGAAATTTAGAGGAATGATCCCCATGTCTTTGCGTCCCCAATTGTTTGCCGGTCTGGCCGCGATCGTCCTGCTCGGACCGGGAATGGCAACTTTTGCCTTGGCTCTGCCGTCCGAGCCTTATCACTGGCGCAATGTGGTCATTGGCGGTGGCGGTTTCGTCACTGGGATCATCACGCATCCCCGCCAAAAAAACCTGATTTATGCTCGTACGGACGTCGGTGGCGCGTACCGCTGGGACGATGCCGCGCAGCGGTGGATTCCACTTACCGATGGGATTGGCAATGTGGATTACACCGGCATTGAGAGTCTCGCGGTGGATCCGACCGATACCAATCGCGTTTATCTGGCCGCCGGCACTTACAGCCGGGGCAAGGCGGCAATTTTACGGTCGGCGGATCAGGGGCGCAGCTGGCAGCAGACCGAGGTTCCGTTCAAGATGGGCGGCAATGAATCCGGCCGCTTTAACGGCGAGCGCCTGGTCGTGGATCCGAATGACGGCAACATTCTTTTCTTCGGGTCGCGCCGGGACGGTTTGTGGAAGAGCACCGATCGGGGCGCTACCTGGCGAAAAGTGGACGGTTTTCCGGACGTCGGCGCCCGCGAGGCCACGCCCGCCGATGACGCCCGGCCCTGGTTTGGATTCAATCAGCAACCAGTCGGCATCGTATGTGTGTTGTTCGATTCGACCGGCAGCAAGCCCAATCAGCCGACGCCCGTTTTGTATGCCGCGGTATCCACAATGGAAACCAACCTCTACCGCAGCACCGATAGCGGCGCCACCTGGCTGGCCGTGCCGGGCCAACCGGTTGGTTTGCGCCCCAATCATCTCGTCCAGGCCTCGGATGGGACGCTTTATCTCACCTACGGCAAGGAGCCCGGTCCGAACACCATGACCGACGGCGCGGTCTGGAAGTTCGACCCGGCCAACGCCGTCTGGCAGGATGTCACACCAATCCAGCCGGCCCAGAGTGACCAGCAATTTGGGTATGGTGCCGTGGCGGTTGATGCCCGGCGTCCGGCCACGGTCATGGTCACGACCTTTGCCCATTGGAGTCCGCACGATCAAATTTTCCGAAGCACCAACGGTGGCGCGACCTGGAGGCTGCTTTGGGAAGCCAACACGATTTTCTGGGACCATGCGAGCGCGCCTTACACGGAGACCCGCACGCCTCACTGGATGGGTTCCATAGTCATCAATCCTTTCGATTCCGACCAGGTCCTGTTCACCACCGGCTACGGCATCTGGAGCTGCCGGGATGCGACGAAAGCCGACGTCGGCCAACCCACGCATTGGACTTTCCTAGACCAAGGGTTGGAGGAAACGGTCCCGCTGGCGCTGCTCAGTCCGCCCGCGGGAGCGCACCTGTTGAGCGGCGTGGGTGACATTGACGGATTCCGGCACGACGATCTGGACCGCTCGCCCGCCGCCGGAACTTTTGCCGGTCCGCGTTATGGTAATACCGAAGACTTGGCGGTCGCGGGCGGAAACCAGCAAATCGTCGTCCGCACCGGCACTGGTCGCAATGACAGTGTTCGCGCCGCCATTTCCACCGATGGCGGCAAAAGGTGGACCGCCCTGGCTCGCGAACCCGCCAATAGCGCCGGCGCGGGAACCATTGCTGTCTCCGCCGATGGCAAAACGATCGTCTGGAACCCGCGCCGCAGCGAGCCGCATTTCACGGTGGATCGGGGAGCCCACTGGACCGCCTGTGACGGGCTGGCTTCCGGGTCCCGCATCATCGCCGATCCGGTTGATCCGGCGCGATTCTACGCTTGTGGCGCAAGCGACGGGCGTGTTTTGATCAGCACCAACGGCGCCGCCACCTTCCATCCCGCGGTGCCGGCCAATCCTGGCGCAACGGAAGACCGGGGCGGATTCAGTGGCGGTGCGGGCGCCGTTTTGTGGGCGACGCCCGGCACACCGGGTGATCTCTGGCTGGCGTCCCGCGGCAACGGGCTTTACCACTCGCGCGATGCCGGAATGACTTTCGTCAGGTTGGAGGCGGTGCAGGATGCCTACTCGCTCGGGTTTGGCAAAGCCGCGCCCGGGCGGGAAGACCCTGCCCTGTACCTTGCCGGTAAAATTAACAATCTCCAGGCCTTATTCCGGTCGAACGACGCCGGAACCACTTGGGTCCGGATTAACGACGATGCGCATCAGTACGGTTGGATCAGTCACGTCACCGGCGACCCGCGAGTCTATGGTCGTGTTTATTTCGCAACCAGCGGGCGCGGCATCATTTATGGTGATCCAGCCGGAAACCCGAGCACCGCTGCCGACCATTAATCGTCAATTGAGTTTTATGGGTTTAACGACAACGCAAAAACAAGTGCGGCTGCCCGTCTTATGTCGGTTCCGGGCTGTGCTCAACCTTGTCGGGATTTTTTTGGCGGCCATTACCGTATTTGGACAGTCATACTCCTGGAGGAATGTGGTTCTCAAAGGCGGCGGATTTGTTTCGGGTTTGATCACGCACCCGCACGCGGCTGGAGTCGTGTATGCGCGGACGGATATCGGTGGCGCATATCGCTGGAGCGATGCCGGCAATTGCTGGATCCCGCTTTTAGACTTTGCCGCCGACGCCAACACCTACGGGGTCGAGAGCATGGCAATTGACCCCTCGGACAGCAACCGGCTATACCTCGCTGTGAGCCGCGGGTCCTCCACGCTGAAGTATATCCTGGTATCCACCAATCAAGGGGCGGGCTTTGCCTCGTTTACCCCTCCATTTTCGTTGGATGGCAACGCGCGAGGTCGGGGCGGCGGCGAGCGCATGGCCGTGGACCCGAATCAGGGCAGCATCCTCTTTTACGGGACAAAGAGCCAGGGTCTTTACAAGAGTGGCAATTACGGGGCCAGTTGGTCTCCGGTAGGTAGTTTTCCCGTCAACACCACCGCCAACGGGGTCGGCATTGTTTTTGTGCAGTTTGTCGAAAGCAGTGGGACTCCGGGTCAGGCCACGCCGGTCATTTTCGCCGGAGTATCCCAGACCGGCAACAACATCTACCGCAGTACGGACGGCGGCACCAATTGGTCGCTGGTAGCCAATGCGGGGCCATCCACCCAAATGCCGCATCACGCCGCTCTGGATGGCTTGGGCAACCTGTACCTTACTTTCAATGACACTTGCGGCCCAAATGACAATGTCGCCACCGGCTCCGTCTGCAAAGTCAATCTGTCCACCCTCACGTCGGTCAACGTATCACCGGTCAAACAACCGGGAGAACAAGGCGGTTGGGGCGGGGTGTCCGTGGATGCCCAGCATCCCATGGCTTTGGTGGTTTCCACCTTGGATCGCTGGTGGCCTTCGCCCTACGACCAGATCTATCGCAGCACCAATGGCGGCAGCACCTGGGCGACCACGGCTCGTTCCCTGCCGGGAACCGGCAGTGCGCCGTGGACCATCGCGCGGACGCCACACTGGTGCGAGAGCGTCCAAATCGATCCCTTCAACTCCAACCGAGCCTGGTATGTCACCGGTTATGGTATCTTCAGTTGCACGAATTTGACGGCGGCTGATGCGAACGGCACGGTGAATTGGGGCTTCAGCAGTGATGGTCTTGAGGAAACCGTGCCGCTGGGGTTGGCCAGCCCGCCGAGCGGCCCGCATCTGTTGAACCAGGTTGGCGATCAGGGCGGGTTCCGGCATTTCAACGTGAATGCGACTCCGCCGCTGACGAATTATTTCCCGACGCACCGTGGGACGTCGTACGGCATTGATTTTGCCGAGAACAATCCAAACGTCATCGTGCGCCTGTTTTCGGAAACGAATTGGGGAGCCTATTCGCTGGACGGGGGAACGACCTGGCAGGATTTCGCCACCAATACACTGCCAACCCTCAACGGGCCGGGCAACGTGGCCGTCTCAGCGGACGGCTCCCGGTTTGTTTGGATTCCTTCCACCGTGGTGTCCTCCAACCGGAAAGCCTATTACTCGGCCGATCACGGTGCCACGTGGACGGCTGCCACCGGCGGTCCTACCGGAAACCGGTTTCCGTTCGCCGACCGCGTCAACAGCAGCAGGTTTTACATCTATTCCAACAGTTTAAGTGGCCGGATGTTTTTCAGCACTGACGGCGGCGCGACTTACAGCCCGGGGGCGACAATTTCAGCCGGCCTGACACCCATCGCCGTGGCCGGTTATGAAGGCCATATCTGGCTGCCGCGCGGAAGTAGCGGCCTGTCGCGGTCCACTGATTCCGGCGCCACGTTCGCCACCCTCGCCAGCGTGCAGCAGGCAACCTTCGTGGCAGTGGGCAAGGCGGCGCCTGGCCAGAGTTACCCGGCGATTTACATTTTTGGGCAGGTGACCAACGTCACCGGGCTGTTCCGCTCGGACGACCAGGGCGCTTCCTGGGTGCGGATCAACGATGATCAACATCAGTTCGGTCTCGGCAACGGTTGGATACATTGTTTGTGTGGCGACCCCCGTATTTACGGCCGGGTTTATTTCGGCACGGAAGGGCGCGGCGTCATTTATGGCGATCTTCCTCCTCCGCAGCTCGGATGCGTTTTCTCCAACAATCAGGTTCGGATATCCTGGTCCCCGGCCTACGGCGACTGGTCGTTGCAGGCGCAGACCAACTCGCTGGGTACTGGCCTGACCACTAATTGGTCGACCCTTTCCGGTTCGAGCGGCACCAACCAGATTTTTCTGCCCATAAATCCCGACAACGGTAGTGTCTTTTACCGGCTGGTCTCACCTTAAACTCATTGCCAACAGCTTATCCCATGAAAACCTCCTTCTCACTTCTATCCGTCGTCTCTCTCCTGATCGGCGTCGTAATATCTGCCGCCCCGAGTTGCAGCGCGGGCAGCTATACCAATTTCAACGTCGCCATTTATATCCCGGTCGGCGTGGTGAAAACCTTTGCCGAGCCGGGCAAACTGGCGGCCGACTGGGACCGCATCCACCGCCAGCTGAAAGTGGACAAGGTCTATGTCGAGGTGCAGCGCAACCGCGACCTCGCCAGCGATGAATTGCTCGAAACGGTCAAGAAATTTTTCCTCGACCAGGGCGTGCGGGTGGCCGGCGGCATGGCGCTATCCGAGGGCGGCGGCGGCCAGTTCCGCTCGTTCTGTTACACCGATCCCGCGGACCGCCAGTTTGTCCAGTCCGCCGTCGAACTGGCCGCGCGCCATTTCGACGAGGTCATCCAGGACGATTTTTTCTTTGTCACCACCAAGAACGATTCGGATATTGCGGCCAAGGGCACGAACACCTGGACGCAGTTTCGGCTCAACCTGATGGATGAGGCCGCGGAAAGTCTCATCATCAAGCCGGCCCGCGCCGTGAATCCGAAGGTCAAGCTCGTCATCAAATTCCCCAATTGGTATGAGCATTTCCAAGGCTTGGGCTACGACCTGGACCGGGAGCCGAAACTTTTCGACGGCATCTACACCGGCACGGAAACCCGCGACCCGGTCATCACCGACCAGCATTTGCAGCCCTACGAAAGCTACGAAATCATCCGGTACTTTGAGAACATTGCGCCGGGGCGTAATGGCGGCGGCTGGGTGGACACGTACAGTATCCGGTACATCGACCGTTATGCCGAACAACTTTGGGACACGATGTTCGCCAAGGCGCGGGAGATGATGCTGTTCGAATGGTCGGCCATGAGCCGGCCCATCATCGCCGGCGACCGCGAAGCCTGGCAGGACCAGCGCACCAGTTTCGATTACAGCCGGCTCCTGCAAAACTGGACAAACGCCGCTCCCTCCGGCCAAGCTGCGCCGACCATCGCCCGCGTTGCCGGTTACGCGCTCGAGCAGGTGGACCCGTTTCTCAGCCGGCTCGGCAACCCCATCGGCATCGCCAGCTACAAACCGTATCAATCCACCGGCGAGGATTTCCTGCACAATTATCTCGGCATGATCGGCATCCCGATTGAGCTGTACCCCGAATTCCCGACCAACGCGGACCTGGTTCTGCTGACCGAATCCGCGAAATTCGACCCCGACATCGTGGCCAAAATCAAAAGCCAATTGACCGCTGGCAAATCGGTGGTCATAACTTCCGGCCTGTTGCACACCCTCCAGCACCGCGGCATCGAGGACATCGTCGAAGTGCGTTATACCGACCACAAGGTGCTCGCACATCAATATTTCAGCGGATTCGGTTCCGGCAACGGCCTGGCGCTCGAGGGCAACAAGGACGACGACATCCTGTTTCCAGAAATTCTCTTCCTCACGAACGACGCGTGGCCCGTGGTCCGGTTGGTCGCCGGTAGCAACGGGTTTCCGCTCCTGCTGATGGACCACTATTCCCGGGGCGTGATTTATGTCTGGGCCATGCCTGAAAATTTCAGCGACCTGTACCGGCTGCCGCCCAGCGTGACCGGCGCCGTCAAGAATTACGTCCTGCGCGGCTTCCCCGTCCGGCTGGACGGCCCGAGCGGGGTGTCGCTATTCGCGTATGACAATCACACCTTCATCGTGGAATCGTTTTTGCCCGCCGAAACTGACGTGAAAGTATCGTTGACCGGCGACTTCGCCCGGTTGAAGAACCTGGTGACCGGCGAAGAGATCAATGCCTTGGCCCCGGCCCCCAGCCAGAGTCGCTGGCGGGCGTCGGAGGAAAGCCGCGTCTCGTTCAACATTCACCTTCCACCCCACAGCTACAGGGTGTTCGCGGCCGGGAAGTAAATCGCCGTGCCCTGGGGATGGCGGAACAAAACAGGGCCGGCTGAAGGGCCCAGCCGGTTTTGAGCAATCCGGGAGGTGGGATGGCAACTTGAACCTGGCGTGGCGGAGTGTTGGCAGGCAGTCGGTCTTTATATTAAAGGCTTGCGCTTAAATCATCGCTCTGCTTTGCTTTATAATTCAACATGACGACGGAACGAATTACCAGAAACCACTTCGGCCGATCCTGCCGCGGGCTGGCACCGGGCGCGACCCAGAATATCTTCGTGGGCACCGATTGCGGAGCAACGACCTCGAAGATCGGTGCGGTTTGGGAGGATGGCCGGGCCGTTTCCACCAAACTCCTGCAACGTCCCACCCGCGCGGCCAAGGGGCCTGACGCGGTGGTGACGGGCTGGGTGGCCGCCGTTGACGAGTATCTTCAGGAAAATGCCTTGAGCTGGAGGCAAATCAAGGGCGTGGGGCTGGCGATGCCGGGAACGTTCCAGCGCGAAGGGGTCCTGGATCGTCCGGCCAACCTGCCGGCCAGCTTTGCTGGCTGGGACGTCCGCACGGCTTACGCCCGGGCGCTGGCCAAGCCGGCCGGCCGGTTACTACCGCTGGTCGTGGGCAACGATGGAAACTACGGCGGCGTGGCGGAAGCGCAGTTCGCCCGCGGCAACACCCAGGCTTCGGTGCTGCTGCTCGCGCCCGGTTCGGGCTTGGGTGCCGCCTTCATCGGCCAAAACGGCATGCCGCTCAATGGCGACACCCTGGCGGGCATGGAATGCGGCCACATGCCGGCACCCTTGCACCTGTTGAACGCCAAGCCGCTGCCCTGTGGTTGCGGCCGGAACTGGAGCTGTATCGAACCTTACACCACGCTTTCGGGCTTGCCATATCTGCTCACAGAAAAGCTCGTCCAGTATCCCAGGCATCCCCTCGCCAGGTCCACGGCCGACCTCAAAGAGAAGGTGTTGTCCCTCCGCACGCTGGCGCAGAAGGGTGACCCGCTGGCGGTGGAATTGTTTGATTTTCAAGCCCGGGCAATGGGTCTGCACGTGGCCAACCTCATCATGGCCCTGGACCCGGGAATTGTCGTCATCGGCGGCGGATTGATGGATCCCGAAGCCACGTCAGCGAAGTTTCGCGAACGTTATCTGCGGATTGTCCGCGCCACCGCCAAGCCATACCTATGGCCGGCCCAGCGCAAACGGTTGAAAGTGGTGCCGGCCATGCTGGGCGATCTTTCCCAGGCGATCGGCGCCGCCCTGGTCGCGCGCCATCATGTCCGGGCCTGACCTGGGGTGCCGAGTTAACTGGTTTTGGGCGCTTGGCGCGTGGGGCGGGCGGCCTTCCGGCTCAATAACTCCTCAACTTTTGAGATCAGTTGGTCCGGGTCAAAAGGCTTGTAAAGGAATTCGCTGGCGCCCGCTTCCAGCCCGGCATACCGGCCAAACTGGCCGTGCAGGCCTGTCAACATGATGATCGGGACGGTGGCGGTGGCTGGGTCCTGTTTCAGACTTTCGCAAATATCGAACCCGTTCAGACCGGGCAACATCAGGTCCAATACAATCAAATCCGGGGACACCGACCGGGTCTTTAAAAGGGCATCAATGCCGTTGGCAGCGGTGCCAATGGCAAAACCGGCGGCTTTTAAAGTTGAACGGATTACTTCCAATTGATCGGGATCATCCTCTACCACCAATACTTTCCTTTGCATAACGATTCTTTCCACCCGGTAAGACCGACCCGGCGTTCAGGGGTCTGGCACAAATACCGCCCGGATACAGCAGGAACAATGCCGCCGGCGGGTGTGAATAGGGTTTGAAAACACAAGGGAAGTTCGTCAGGCAAATCCCGTTGGGCCGCCGGTGGCTTCACTTATCCGTCTTCGGGGCGTTGAACTCCGATGCCAGCATCGGCTCGTTTCGGGTCTGGGCGTCGTAAGCCTGAGCCATCCACCAACCCGCCATCGCCACCACCGCGCCGCCCAACAAATCCACGAAGTAATGGAAGCGCAGGAAAATCGTGGACCACCAGAGAATCACACACGGCAGCAGGTAAACCCAGAAGCGGCGGCGGCCGTTCTGCCAGTCGAACATCAGCAGATATAACGAAGCGGCGAGGTGCACACTGGGGAAGACATCCACGGCGTTGCTGCCGTCGTTCACCGGATTAAGCACCCAATCCAGCACCCATGGTCCGTGCAAGGGCGCGTCGAACGTCATCCAGCGCCACGGACCGCCGGCGGGCAGCACCGAATAGCCCGTGAACGCCAGCCCATACATCGTGAACAAACCCACCATGCACTTGCGAAACGCGCGCAGATTCAGCACGCAATACGCACCCGGCCCGGCGACAATGTAGTAGAAGAAAAAAAGATAGCCGGCCATCGAAATGTCCGCCATCCACGGATGCAGAAGTCGCTGCCAGGCCACTGCTGGCGTTTCGCCAAGTAGCGCACGGTCCCAGTCCAGCAGCAGCGCGTCCACCTTGCCATGGCCAAGCAGCGGCACCGCCACCCCCATTGCGTAGAAGGAGATGCCCATGACCGCTGGATACGTCAGCAACCGCACCCGCCAGCGCCACGGGGTGGGACTTCTTTCCGCCCAGAAAAGCACCGCCCCGCACGCCAGCACACAGCCGAAGAATACCCACGACCAATCACGGGCCGCACCGCCGTGTACAAACAGCCGAGCGCCCAAGAGCAGCAGATACGTGCCGAAAATCCACTCGTGCGGCAGCACCCGGCGAAGTCTTGAGCCAAGGCAAGCATGGCCGCGTTGGCAGTTCCTCATCTGAACACCGTTGAGCATAGCGTCCACCGGGCTTTCCCACAAGCAGACAGATGCACGACAGCAGCCGGCCCGGGCTTGCCGTTCTGCCGGCGGCTTCAGCCTGCCGCCGGCAAATCCTCTGGCGCTTCACCCGTTTGCAACGGTTCCAGCGGCATCGGCTTCTCGTGATCCAGGGTATCAGCACAGACGCGGAAGAAGTCAATGGCAGTCGTCACGCGTCGGATTTCGAGCAGGAATTTTTCGTCGACGCCTTCGCCGATGAAATTCATGAATTTTTTCATCCGCTGCACCTGGGCGGATTCCGGCACGTCCGGCGTTATTTCATTTTCCCAAAGCGCCCGAACATAATTCAGCACGTCGCGTCCCGTCGGCTGCCTGATTCCTTGACCGCGCAACTGTGCCCGGATCTGGTCGAACAGCCATGGGTTGCGAATGGCACCGCGCCCGATCATCAAGCCGCGAGCGCCGGTCTCGGCCAGCAGCGCCTGCGCCTGGGCCGGGCCGTGGACGTTGCCGTTGGCCAGCACTGGACAGCGCAACTCACCCGCCGCCCGCGCGATGAGGTCGTAACGCACCCCGGGCCGGTACATCTGCAGCACGGTGCGGGCGTGGACTGTGAGCAGGTCAATCGGATGCTTGGCGAACAGCGGCAGCAAGGCGTCAAATTCGGCGGGCGACTCGAAACCGATGCGCGTTTTAACCGTGAATGGAATTGTCACCGCATCTCGTAATGCGCCGATAATGGCGCCGATCTTCTGCGGTTCGCGCAACAGCCCGCCGCCGGCGCATTTGCGGTAAACCACCGGCGCCGGACAGCCCAGGTTCAGTTCAATCGCCGCCACCGGATGCTTTTGGAGCGCATTCGCCGTGCGGACCAGCGCGGGAATATCGTTGCCGATGAGTTGCGCGACCACCGGCCGGCCGGTGGGGTTTTCGGTGATGGACCGGAGAATCGAACGTTCCGGACGGTAATCGCCATGGACGCGGAAGTATTCCGTCCAATAGGCATCCGGCCCGCCGTACCGCATGATGACCCGCCAGAATTCGAGCGTGGTCACGTCCTGCATCGGCGCCAGCGCCAATATCGGCACCGGGCCGCGGAGCAGGTTCAAAAAAGTTTCGGGCGGATTCACGCGGAGCGGAAGTCTGCCGGATGAAAGCCACGAGGCAAGAGGCAATGTTCAGTTGAACTTGCCTACTGCATCAGCTATGGTGTCAGCCTATGACTTTGACAGAAAAGATTCTCGCCCGGGCCGCCGGCAAGGCGCGGGTGCAGGCCGGCGACAACGTCTGGGTGAACGCCGACGTGCTCATGACCCATGACGTCTGTGGGCCCGGCACTATCGGCGTGTTCAAACGCGAGTTCGGCAAGACCGCGAAGGTCTGGGACAAAACCAAAATTGTCATCATACCCGACCACTACATTTTCACCGCCGATTCCATGTCCAACCGCAACGTGGACATCCTCCGCGACTTTGTGAAGGAGCAGGGAATCCCGTATTTCTATGATGTGATCGACGACCCGAACGGCCACTGGCACTTCGACATGAGCAAGGGCCACTTGAAGCGGCAGTACGGCTCGCATTACGCGGGCGTCTGCCACACGGCGTTGCCGCAAAAGGGCCACACCCGGCCCGGCGAAGTGCTCTTCGGCACCGACTCGCACACATGCATGGCCGGCGCGTTCAATCAGTTCGCCACCGGCATCGGCAACACGGACGCCGGGTTCGTCATGGGCACCGGCAAATTGCTCATCAAGGTGCCCGAAACCATGCATTTCCGGCTTGAAGGGAAATTGCAGCCGGGCGTGATGGCCAAGGACGTGATCCTCCATTGCATCGGCGAAATCGGTTTCGACGGCGCCACGTACCGCGCGATGCAGTTCGACGGGCCTGGCGCGGCGTCGCTCTCGATTGACGACCGCATGACCATCGCCAACATGGCCATCGAGGCGGGCGGCAAGAACGGCATTTTTGAATTCGATTCGCGCACGGCCGAATACGTGGACGCCCGTGTGAAATTAAACGGTACGAAATCCACCTACCAGCCCGTGGAGCCGGACAGGGATCAGAAGTTCGTCTATGAACTGGTGGTGAACCTGGACAAGCTTGAGCCAACGGTCGCCTGCCATCCCGATCCGGGTCAGCGCAAGAAGGCGAAGGAACTCGGCCACATCAAGCTCGACCGCGCCTACGTCGGCTCCTGCACTGGCGGCAAGACCAGTGATTTTGTGGAGTTCGCCCGCGTGTTGCGCGGCAAAAAAGTGGTCATTGACACATTCGGGGTCCCGGCCACACCGGAGATCGTGCGCGATTTGCAGACGACCTACTGGGGCGCTCAGACGATCTGGGACGTGCTTGTGAGTGCGGGCGTGCAGATGACAGAGAACGCCGGTTGCGCCGCCTGCCTGGGCGGGCCGGTGGACACGTTCGGCCGCATCAACAGGCCGGGGATCAAATGCATCAGCGCCACCAACCGGAATTTCCCCGGCCGCATGGGCGACAAGGAAAGCCAGGTGTTTCTCGCCTCGCCGATGACCGTGGCCGCCAGCGCCATTGCCGGCAAGATTGTGGACCCGCGGGAATTCCTGAGTTGATCAAGCGGTCCCGGGCAGGCAGGTTGCGCTCGAAAAGTCAACGCTTATGATTGCTGAAAATCGGACGGCCCTGCCCACCGATGGTCGCCCGATCAACGTGCTGGGCATTTCCGCTTTCTATCATGACAGTGCTGCCTGTCTGGTCCGCGACGGACAGATCATCGCCGCTGCCCAGGAGGAGCGGTTCACGCGCAAGAAGCACGACGCAGGATTTCCGGCCAACGCGGTGGCGTATTGCCTGCACGAAGGAAACATCCACGCACGCGACCTGGACTATGTCGCATTTTACGAAAAACCGTTCCTTAAATTCGACCGCATCCTGCACAGTTATTTGGCCTACGCGCCTTCCGGACTCCGGTCGTTTCTCATGGCCATTCCGCTCTGGATCCGTGAACGGATCTGGATGAAGGAGCTGATCCGCAAGGAGCTGGGCTGCAACTGCAAGATCTTGTTTCCGGAACATCACGAGTCCCACGCCGCATCCGCGTTCTTTCCTTCACCTTATCCCGAGGCTGCCTTTCTTACGGTGGACGGCGTGGGGGAATGGACCACCACGAGTTTTGGCACGGGCCGCGGCAACCGGATCGAGATGCTCGGCGAATTACACTTCCCGCATTCGCTTGGCCTGTTGTATTCGGCATTCACTTACTTTACCGGATTCCGGGTCAATTCCGGCGAATACAAGCTCATGGGTCTCGCACCTTACGGCGAGCCGAAGTACGTCGATTTGATTTTACGCGAATTGGTGGATCTCAAAGAGGACGGCTCGTTTCGGCTCAACATGAGTTATTTCAACTACGGCGTCGGCCTGACGATGACGAACGCGAAGTTCGACCGCTTGTTCGGCCGGCCGCCGCGCCGTCCGGAATCCAAATTGACGCAGAGCGACATGGACCTGGCCCGCTCGATTCAGGACGTGACCGAAGAAATCATGTTCCGCATGGCGCGACACGTGCGGCGCGAAACCGGTCTGAAAGATCTGTGTCTGGCCGGCGGCGTGGCGCTGAATTGCGTGGCCAATGGCCGCATTCTGCGCGAAGGCATTTTTGACCGCATCTGGATCCAGCCTGCCGCGGGTGATGCCGGCGGAGCCCTGGGAGCGGCGCTGTTCGCCTGGCATCAGTACCTTGGACGGGAACGCCGGGCCGATGGCGTGAACGATTCGCAACGCGGTTCCTACCTCGGTCCAGAATATTCGCGTGACGAGATTCGCGCCTACCTCACGGCCAACCGCATCCCGTTCGCCGAGCTCAGCGACGCGGAGCTGCCGGAGAAAATCGCCGACCTGATCAAGGCGGAAAAGGTCATCGGCTGGTTTCATGGACGGATGGAGTTTGGCCCGCGGGCGCTGGGAGCCCGCTCGATCATCGGCGATGCGCAATCGCCGAAGATGCAGGAAGTGATGAATCTGAAGATCAAATTCCGCGAGAGCTTCCGGCCGTTTGCGCCCAGCGTACTGCGTGAAAAAGTTTCCGAATACTTTGACTTGGATCGGGAGAGTCCCTACATGCTGTTGGTCGCGCCGGTGGCCAAAAGCAAGCGGCGGCAATTGACCGACGGCGAGCAAAAGCTATTTGGCTTGGAAAAATTGCTCACCATCCGCTCGACAATTCCGGCCGTCACCCACGTGGATTACTCCGCCCGGGTGCAGACCGTGACAGAGGATCACCAGCCGATGTACTACCGGATGATCCGGAGGTTTGACGAAAAATACGGCTGTCCGGTGATCATCAACACCTCGTTTAATGTGCGCGGCGAGCCCATCGTGGGGACGCCGGAGCACGCCTACACCTGTTTTATGCGGACCAACATGGATTACCTGCTGCTGGGTAATTTTCTCCTCGAAAAGAAGGGCCAGAAACCGCTCGACAAAGACATGGACTGGCTCAAGGAATTTGAACTTGATTGAAGCCGGATGATTCGCGACGAGATCAAACAACTTAAGACCGGTCCGCGGGAACTGCGCAACTTCGGCCTGCTGGTGGGCGGCGTGTTCACGTTGCTCGGCTTTATTCTGCTGTTGCGGCACCGCCCGGCGGCTCCGTATTGCCTGAGCGCGGGCGCGGCGTTGATGTTGCCAGGATTGATTGTTCCGCGCATCTTGAAGCACATCTACCTCGCCTGGATGGCACTCGCCCTGGTGCTGGGCTTCATCGTTTCGGGCATTTTATTGTTCGGACTCTTTTTTGTGGTCATTACGCCGATCGGGCTGGTCGCGCGATGCCTGGGGAATGACTTTCTGCGTCTGAAGTGGAGCCGAGCGGCGGCGAGTTACTGGCTGCCACGCGAACGCAAAACAAGAAATCCGGCGGAGTATGAACGCC
>Ga0335071_10000479_pt1 | contig 44422 bp, 27 predicted proteins | sample Lox_Sample_15_FD_206724 | JGI IMG/M metagenome (GOLD analysis project Ga0335071, IMG submission 206724) | Soil microbial communities from Loxahatchee National Wildlife Refuge, Florida, United States - Lox_Sample_1.5 | ecosystem: Environmental > Terrestrial > Soil > Wetlands | place: USA... | reverse complement strand
TATCCATCGAAGCCACTCCAGCAGGCACTTCGGCAGACTGTCGGATAGGTTCGTGTGCCAGCCGAAGATCGTTTCCTCGAAGGGTAATATCACGACTCTTTCCGCCCAGAACGCTGAGAAAGACATCGGTGGCGGACGAAACGCGGTTGCCGTACAACAATGCGCCCGCCACATTTTGGAATAACAACGAGGGCTGGTGCGGGGGGCTATTCGTAGAATCGAACGCTGAAATTTCCAGACGGCTGACGTCGTCGAGCACCATGGCCGGACGTCCGTCCGGCTCCGCCGCATGAACCTTCACATTGCGGAGTGTAAGCCCGTCGACGTGCCGGCTGTACAAAGCCAGCGCTGGCAATTCGCCAAACAAGTCTGGATCCGGGTACTTCGCGTCAGCCTCGGGAAGGTTGATGTTGCGGGCCGCAACCCCGCCTGCGGTGGTGACGTTCAAACCATCAATAGTCACATTCTGGATCCGCCCGCCCTCGATTCCCGTGATCGTGCTGGCAAGCGAGGCACCCCGTGCAACTACATTTTGAATCGAGATGTTTTTGATGGAGCCGGGCTTAGGAACTTTCATTCCCCGTCCGCGGTTGCCCAAGCGGATAAAAATCGGAGAAATTACGTCCTCCATCGAGATGTTCGAAACGACCACCCCATCCACATTCGATCCGTCAACAGACTCAATGGCAATGCCTCCTAGGCCCTTGCGGCCATCAGGGCGACGCAGCATCACGCAATTGGTCACCGATACGTCGCGCAGGTCGCCGGCGGTTTCCGTGCCGAATTTGAAGTGAGCGCACGAGGTACGCAGGACGCAGTTCGCCACAACCAGGTGCTCCGTCGCACGAGGCTTTCCCAAAGCCATGCTGGCTTTGGGGCACACCGCATCGTCCCATGCATCGATGTAGCAATTGGTGATGCGGACGTAACGGCAGCCATCTGTATCCACGCCGTCAGCAAAACCGTTAATCAGTTTCACGCCCTCCACTTCGATGTAGTCGCTCCCGGCGAAACTGATGTTGTAATTGGGCGCGTTGCGAATCGTGATCCCTCGAACCGAAATCCATTCACAATTCTTGATGGCGATCGGCTTTGGGCCGCCGCGGCGCGGGCGGTTGCCATCGATCGTGCCTGTGCCTTCGATGGCGACATTATGAACGCCGTCGCCCGAAAGAAGAGCGTAATGAAAGTAACTGGTCTCGGTATCGTCCCACGCCGGAGGGGCCGAAAGGCGCCTGCGTTCCGGCAGCGTATGGGTCACGAAGCTGACTTGCGGCTCCACTTTCTTGGGCGGTGCGTCGATGTGGTAAGGCAACTCTTCGTACGGGTCGAAGTCTCCATCATCCGGGCTGAAAACCAGCGTGGCGCCCTGCTCAATCCGTAACGTTAGATTGCTCCGCAGGTGGATCGTGCCGCTCACGTATCGGCCCGCCGGAATCACCACAGTTCCCCCAGCTTCCGCCGCCTTGTCTATGGCTGACTGGATGGATTTGGTGTCCTTCGTGGCCCCGTCGCCTTTGGCGCCAAAATCGCGGACATCCAAGGGTCCCGCCACACATGGCCAAACGAACAGGGCCAGCACCGTCGTTTTGAGAACAGTGCGCATACACTTTCGAGGGTGAACAGCCGACGAGCGGTTCAATCGTCACTCCAGCCGGCACTAATGCCGGAAACTTGCAACGACACTCATTAGAAAGCCGACCGCTGCCTGATTTCAAGAGCCATCTCTCAGATTCCTTGCATGTTGAAATTAAGACGCAGGCACGAACAGCGCGCGCTGGATGAATCCCTTGGCCACGTCGAGTGAAGCCAGCAGGGCGCAACCCACTGGCGCGGCGTCTTTGCGAAACGGCGCAACGCGAATTTCGAGTCCCCGCGCGATGGTTGCAAAGCATTGGTCGTGTACCGCTTTGGTAACGGCTTCGAGAAAAAAATCGCTGGCAGCATTCGCGAATTTTCCGGCGAGTACAACCAACGACGGATTCAGCAGTTGGACCGAATTGGCGATTCCGATCCCCAGCGCCTCGCCCGCTTCCGTCACGGCCGTCCGCGCCAGCGGATCCCCCTGCCGGGCCGCGGAAACGATCAACTCCAACGACAATTGCGCAGGGGTTCTCACCAAGTCGCCCAGCACGGTCTTAACCCCTTTCTCAAGCCCCTGACGCACACGCATCATCGTGGCGCCGAGCGAAGCAAATGCTTCCACGCAACCTCGCCTTCCGCAGGCGCACAGCGGGCCGTTGCGATCGATTACGATGTGGCCGATCTCACCGCCGGCCAGGGTCGCGCCCCGCCACATACGCCCATCCACGAAGATGCCGGCACCAATGCCGGTCCCGATTTGCACGTAGATGGCGGAGCGGTGGCGCCGGTTATCCGGCCAAAGCAGGTGCTGGGCCAACGCGACGGCACGCGCCCGGTCATCCAGGGTAATGTCCTTGTCGAAAGTTTCGCGCAGGGCGTCCAGAAGATTTACACCACGCCAATGCGGCACGCCCTCCCATTCCACGCATACACCGTGCTCGACGTCGAGTGTGCCGCCGAGCCCGACACCGACACGCGCGATATCGACTCCGCCAGCATCTGACAGAGCGATCCGCATGGCCTTCCGGCAGTCTCGCAGAGTCTTGCCCACCGGGTTGCGCGCACTGGCGGCAAGCGCACCACGGCCTCGCAGGTTCCCCGCCATATCTGTTACGACTGCCGTAATCCTGTCTCGATCAATCTCAATCCCCGCGAGATACGCAAGTTCCGGATTCAACTGTAGAACAGCCGGTCGCCGGCCCCGTGACGCTTTCGTTGCGCCTGTTTCGACGATCAAACGCTTGGCTAATAGAACACCGGCGGATCGGGAAATCGTAGCAGCGCTGACGTCGAATAGACGCGCTAGTTCCGATCGCACCGCCTGGCGGCGGTATAAAATTTCCCAAAACAGCGATTCTTCGAGATTCCTCATGCAACCCTCACGGACCGCGCCTGTTGGACATTTGCTTCAATTGTCGCAATTGTTGCAGACTGCACCAAAGTTGCTTTGGCCGGTAGGCAATTCGTGGATAATGGCAGGCGGGCTAATTAAAAAACCGATGAAGAGCGCCGTGCTTCTCGCAACCCTATGGATCACCGCCGTATTCGCGCCAGCTCAAGAGGTTTCGGGCGATTGGCACGGTTCGGTGGAAGTGCCCAATGATGCGCCCCTGCGTCTCGCACTGCACGTCGCCAATCCGAATACAGCCAGTGTCGATAGCGCCGATGAGGGAGTAACTGCCTTGCCGGTTGATTCCATTCACGTGAATGGCGCCAAAGTGCAGTTCGAAATCAAAAGCGTCGCCGGCGTCTACCAAGGGACACTTATGCCCGATGGCTCGCGCATAAACGGAACCTGGAGCCAGGATGGCGGAGTTTGGCCGCTGAATTGGGAAAAGGGAGAGGATCCGGCCAACAAGACGCGGGCCATTCCGGCCGACGATGCCAAGCAAAGGGGACAAACGTGTGCCAAGTTGTTTTACGAAGGAAAACTGGCTGACCTTTGGCTGAGACTTTCGCCCGTGTTGCAGCAGGCATTCGGAAGTGAAAAGCACCTGGCGGAGTTCCACGATCAAACCCTCCGCCAGTTGGGAGCCGAGACACGCATTCTGAGCGAAAGCGTCACGTCTGCTGGAGAAATGCAGGTCTATCGCCGCACCGCAGAATTCCAGAGGTCCCAGGGAGCTGTCGCGGTGGAGTTCGCCTTTGACCCCCGTGGCATGATTGCTGTGTTCTCAATTGACGGGGCCGAGATGAGCGTCTCCCACTAGCGCTCTGCGCACAACTGTCTTGCGGCAGAAGATCTCGTTCCCTCGATTCCCGGTATATTGAAATCGATGCTCCGCCTCGCCGCACGTCTACTTTTTGTTCCGTTAGCTCTAACGCAGTCCCTCCATAGCGCCAGACCTGTGCCGCCAAAGGATTTCGCCGTCATGGCCTGGGGCGATTCGCCTTCGGGTCCCGGGCAGCTTGAGGGTATGCGGGAGGCTGGTCTCAATATCTCGGGCTTCTGCCGCGCGGCAGATCTGGAGCGGGTGCGGGCCGCGAGTTTGACTTGCTTCGTGAACGATCAAACGATTGAGACGTACAACCCATTGCATCTTCCACCGGACGCGGAACTCCGCCGCCATATCGCCGAGCTGAAGAAAGAGATCGGCGATAACCCGGCCGCACTTGGATTCTTCCTGCAAGACGAACCGGATGTCCCGTCGATGGCGGGGCTCGGCAAACTGGCGGAGATGGTTCGCGAGATCATGCCGGATAAGTGGCCTTACGTGAATCTGTTTCCTTACCGGGTCAGTCCGGACCGGCTCGGCACCAGCGATTACGATTCCTATGTTCGGATGCTGGTGAAAAGCATTGGCCAGCCGTTCCTGAGCTATGACAATTACTCTCTCGTGAACGGCGACATGCTGGATTATTTCTATGTCAACTTGGAGATTATCCGTCGGCTAAGCCTCGAAACCGGTACGCCCTTTTGGAACTGCATTCTGGCGAACGCGCATTTCAACTATATGGAGCCTTCCGATGCGACCTTTAACTTGCAGGTGTATAGCACGATGGCGTATGGGGGCCGCGGCATTCAGTACTTTACGTACTTCGCCCCTGAAATAGGTAACTACCGCCTTGCGCCGGTAGACCAATTCGGCAATCGAACCGCAACGTGGGACATACTGCGTCGTATCAACAACCAGATCCACGTGCTTGCACCAACCCTGATTACGTTGCACAGCACCGGCGTATATCACTATCCGGATGTTCCCGAGCAAAGCCAGCCGTTGGCGGCGAGCAAACTCATCAGGAAGGTCGAAATGACGCAGCGCTATGTGCGCCCTCCCGTGGCGGGGCGGTTTTTGATTGGAGAGTTTCGAGATAACGGCAACCGGCCCTATTTCCTGATTGTGAACAAGGACCTCAGGAACTCGTTTCAGTTTCAAATAGACCTGAAGCAGGAGGGCCGCAAGCTGATACGAGTGTCGCCGTACTCTGGCAAAGAAGAGCCGTTTGGCCGCGAAATGGACTGGCTGGCACCAGGGGCTGGAATCCTATTCCGTATCGAATAACGCGGGATAGCGTTGTCGATGCTAGAGTACGTTCACTGCTCGGGCCGCGAGGATTGCGACCGTCCCAAGCGATATGGTCGCTTGCAACATCATCAGGACTTTGGCCCAGCGCGAGAGCACCGGAACATCGGTGGGCGAAAACGCCGTGCTGGTGTTGAACGCGAGAAATAGGTAGTCGACGAAACCGGGCCGCCACTGATCCTCACCCATTTCACGACGAAGATCGGGGTCCAACACCATCTGCGGAAACAAAAACGCGCCATCCGTATGGGACCGGCGCAACGCGCGCTGGTGCGGACCGCCCGCGTCCAGCCGCCAATACCAGCAAGCGAAAATCAACAGGTTGCAAATCCAAAGCGCGCCTGCCGCGTGCAACAACTGCGCGGGCGTCTCCTTGTGCCCGGGAAGGCGCCAGATCAACAGCACTAAGGAAATGGAGACTGACAAAGTCACGACGGCGCTTGCCGTGTACCCCAGTAACTGGCTCAAACGCCAATTACCTCGGCGATGAGTGATCATTGCCGGAACCGCCAGCACGCAGACGAACCCCAGCACCAGCCAGTCGGGGCCGACCTTTAATGCCGATGGCAGTGCGTAGTAGAGGGCGCCGATGGATAGCAGCGCGAGCGCGGCCGGCCATCGCGGCTCGACGTGTCGAACCGGTTCTTCCGACATGGTTCCATTGTATTGATTCCCGTACGTCGCGCCGCCGGCACTGAGCCAGTGCAGCTTCACGAGCGGAATAAAGAACACGCCGAACGGGCCTCCACACGTACCCTTGTTATCAGCCGCGGTTCCTACCGCTCGACAACAAGCGATCCGCTAAAGACTGTTCAGAAATGCGATCAGGTCGGCCTTCTCCTGGTCGGTAAAGCCTATATTGAACCGTTGGTCATAGAACGCCACGACGTCGCTCAAGTTGCCAGCCGAGCCGTTGTGGAAGTAAGGTGGACGCGCCGCCAGCCCGCGCAGAATTGGTCCTTTAACTTTTCCGATGTCCGCCCAAAGTCCCGTAATCAGGGCGCGGCCTGGATCGGTCGTCTGGATGATTGCGCCGGTGGAGTTGTTCTGCAGTGTGAAAACCGGCAGGTAACTGACGTCCAATGGACTTGTCAGATCTCCCACGCCGATGTTCAGCGGCGCCGAAACGGAATGGTCGCCTACATTCGGCGTGTCGTGACAGGTCCCGCAAGTACCCGTGAGCGACGCCAGGCCCAGAACGTCATTGACGCCCCCCACGCCTGTGATGTTAATCGGCTTGCTGTTAAATACCGCTTCACCTCGCGCGATGCTGGCCCGCGCCGCCGTGGGAGAGTTTGCCCAGGCGTCAAAGAGATTGAAAATTGCAGGGTTAAACAGAAGGCCGAACGGGTTGAATCCAAAACTGGCCGGGAAAGAATCGTTGATTCCCACGTAGAATGGCAGTGAACCGAGCGCCGAAGGCCCGCCACCCGCTCCATTTGCGTTCAGAAAGCCGGCTCTGAAATCAATTGCTTGTGCTGTCCGCAAGCTGGTTTCGAAATTGACGATATCTTGAACCTGCGCGGCACTCGGAGGCGCGGACGCCTGCGCATGGCCGGTGGTCGCGTCGATCGCCTGGTGCGCCAGGTCTGCCAGCAGGTCGCCCGGGTTGGTGGCGTAAGTGATCTTTTGGGTTCCCGTTTGCGGCGACGACTCGCGGCCGTCAAACATCACCGTACTGAGGAATTGCAGATTCGTAGACGGCAACGGCCGCCGGTACATCGAAAGCGTCGCCGTATCGCTACACCCGTACGGATTCTGCACGCTGACCACGGTGAATTGAGCGTTGGCGGGGACCGGTAGAAAAATGCGGATCAAGCCCCTACTGAGTAACAAGCTATACGCCGCTTGCCGCCCCGCGATTGTCGAAGTGTCAATATTGTGGTCGCAGTTGGATCCGTCATTGGTGCGAAAGATCGGGTCTAAACCTCGCGTCAGCAGGAACCGCAACTGAATCTCGGCCGCGGATACTGACCAGCCTTCAGTCGGGCGGTGGCAGGAGGAACAGGAGCGCCCGTTCGTACCCAGGGATTGAAAGAACGCTCCGCTCAGATCGATCGATGTGTTGTTGACGTTATACGTTTCTATGAAGCCGCTACTGTCGAGAATCGGAAATAGGTTGGGTAACGACTGCCCGCTTGCGCCCAGTGCCCCGTACAGACCCCACATTGCCAAGGCGAACGCCCCTCTCGTGTTCCGCGTCATATCAAATGCCTCCTCCGATGGTCATAAACCGGCCACTCACAACGGCCGCGGTGGCCATACTATGTAAAACGAAATCTCACCCGAAAATTCGCGAGGCGCCGGCACATTTCCATGTGCCGTAGCCGTCAGCGCACGTCCGCGATCAGAGCCAATTGCATCAATGCACATGCGCCGCCTCCTTGGCATTGCCGCCTCGCACCACTCCGATCGGCAACGCTGGCAAGTATCGGCACATAGTGCATCAGAGGAAATAGCCGCATCAGCATTTTTGGGTAACCGCGCAAAAGGCTGCAGTTATTGGAGATAGCCCCGTCGGTAACTTCGCGAGCCGACCTCTCGTGGTAACATGAGCGGGATCTGATTCACCTTTTATCATGGCCGAACAGATTCACAAAGGTTTCGTGCGGTTCGGTGTCTTCGAGGTCAATCTGCGTTCCGGCGAGTTGCGCAAGCATGGCCTCCGGCTTCGCCTGCCGGGCCAACCTCTCAAAATCCTGACGATCCTGCTGGAACAGCCGGGCGAAGTCATCACCAGGGAACAAATTCAGAAAAGCCTGTGGCCACACGACACATTCGTCGATTTCGAACATAGCCTGAATAGTGCCATCAAGAAGCTGCGCGAGGCGCTGGGCGATTCAGCGGGTCACCCGCGGTACATCGAAACCGTGCCCCGCTTGGGATACCGCTTTATCGCACCGGTAAGCCTGGGCGAGCCGACCGACCCGTCAACGTTCGTCGTGTCCGCAGGTACCACAACCGCGATTGCAGAAACGCTACCGGGCCGGCCACTCGATGTTCCCGTGGAGCACTCGTGGAGCCTTCAGGTCAAACGTGCATTCCAGATTGCCGCGTTGTTAGCGATCATAGCCGCGGCATGGTGGCTCACTGAAAGTCTCCGGCAGGTTCGGACCGCGGCATTTGAGACAGTCCGGACGACCAGGGTGACCAGCGACGGACAAGCCATCAAGGCGGCGATTTCCCCCGACGGCCGCTACATCGCATACACCTTGGATATCTCCGGACGGGAGTCGCTTCTAGTCCGGCGTGCGACAACCCTGCATGACATCGAGATTGTGCCTCCCAGCCCCGTCCATTACCTTGGGATCACTTTCTCTCCCGATAGCGAGACCGTCTATTACGTGACCCACACTGCCGAAGCCACTCCGTCTGTTCTTTATCGGGTTCCTGTTCTGGGCGGGTCCCCGCAGAAGCTGAAGGAGGACCTCGCATCGCCACCCAGTTTGTCGCCGGACGGAACAAGAATTGCGTTCGTGCGCGAGTCGGCCGCCGAGAGTTCCCTGATGATCGGCGACCTTGACTCGGGCCGGGAGCGGCGGTTGTCTTCCCGCAAACTTCCAAACGTATTGGATTATCCGGCATGGTCCCCCGATGGCCGCTTCATCGCGTGTACGGCGCTCGACGCCTCACTGGTGAGTGCGAAAGGAAGCGACGCGCGAATTATCGGGATTAGTGTTGAAGATGGAACTGAAAGAGTTCTCTCGGCACGGACTTGGGCATTCATTCGACAGCTCGCCTGGCTCGGTAACGGCACGGGCCTCGTGATGAGCGCTCGCGATGAGGAGTCGGCCTTTCTTCATGTCTGGCTCGTTTCCTACCCCGCGGGCATCGCGCGAAAGCTGACGGGCGGTCTAAATGGACAGACGGGCGCTAGTGCATCGGCGGATTCTCACAAGCTAGTCACGGTCGAGGAAACCACGGTCTCCAGCATCTGGCGCCAGCGCGCAACGCCGGGCCAGCAAGCGGAGCCTGTGGTGTCCGGCTCGACGGGCAGTTCCCCGCCGCGATGGACGCCCGACGGCCGGATCATCTACGAGCCTGAATTAAACGGATACACGAACATCTGGATCGCGGATGCGGACGGCGCCCACCGGAAGCAACTGACGACGGTGGGCAATAACGATCAGTCTTCTATCTGCGCGTCCGGGCGGACTATCGCATTTATCTCCGATCGCAGCGGCAGCCCCGCCATTTGGACGATGGACATCGATGGCGGTCACCAGACGATGGTGACCAAGGCGTGGCCTAACACCATGCCTGAGCTTTCGCCAGACGGTAAATGGATTGTATATACGGCAATCGGCTCGGGACATTGGACGACTCTATGGAGAGTGGCCTCCAGTGGAGGACAAGCGGTCGAGTTAAACGATCGATTGTGGCAGTGGCCCGCCGTTTCCCCCGACGGGAAGTGGATCGCCGGTTTCTACGCCAGCCAGCGATTGAGCACGCAGACCGAGCCCGACAGTCTGGCAGTCATTCCCATCGGCGGCGGACCGCCTGTAAAAGTGATTCCGATTCCGTCCTTTGTTTCCACTTTAGGCGCCATCCGATGGACTCGGGACGGCCGCGAGTTGTCCTACCTGGAGAATGGAAAGGACGGAATGAATATCTGGAACCAGCCATTGGGCGGCGGCCAGCCGCACCAGGTGACGCAGTTCCACGGCGCTTCCTTGTTCGATTTCGATTGGTCGCACGATGGCCAACAGTTGCTTTTCCGACAAGGAGTCCGAGCCCGCGATGTCGTTTTGATCCAGGACGCGAAGTCGAACTGATCCCGCGGCAGAGGCGAAAGCCAGCTAGCAGCGGCGTCGTTTCACCAGGGGACTTTGCCGTTCTTATTGGAAAAGGCGCCGGTCGGACCATCATCCGGGAGCAGGGCCAGGCGGACGATCTCGACCGCGCCTTCAGCAACGGTCTGGGTTCCTCGATGCTCGTTCAGGTCAGTCGCGGTGTAGCCCGGATCGGCGGAATTGACCTTGATGGCCGTATAGCGGAGCTCGTAGGCGAGTTGGACAGTGAGCATGTTGAGCGCGGCCTTCGATGCGGCATAGCCGAGATATTTATAGGCGACGAATTGAAACGCCGGATCGCCAGTCTTCGTGAGCGAGCCGAGTCCGCTCGACACATTGACAATACGGGCGGCCGGCGCCTTGCGCAGCAGCGGGAGCATGGCCTGCGTTACCGCAACCGTGCCGATAAAGTTGACCCGGTAATCGCGCTCGATGGCTTCGAGACTGCTGGTCGACGGAGGGCCGTCACCCTGGACGGCTATGCCGGCGTTATTCACAAGAATGTCGAGCCCCCCGAAATCTGCGTCAATACTGCGAGCAGCCGGGGCGATAGCGTCTGAATCATCGAGATCGATCGACATGTAGCGGACATCCAGATTTTCCGCCGCGAGCTTGGCCGCCGCTTGCTCGCCCAGGGTCCGGTTGCGCGCGCCGAGCAGGACCAAGCATCCTGAGTTGGCTAGCTGGCGCGCCACTTCATAACCGATGCCCTTGTTGGCTCCTGTGATGAGTGCGATTTTCTTGGTAGTTTGTGTCACATTACTCCCTTTCCTGCCGCGGGACTGCTTGCAATTAAGTCGAGAGCGGCGACTGTTTCGGGCGGAAGGCGTAATGCCGCAGCGGCCAGATTTTCGCGGAGATGTTTGACCGAAGAAGTGCCGGGAATCAACAGAACGTTGGGCGAGCGACGAAGCAGCCATGCCAACGCGACTTGCATGGGTGTCGCATGCAAGGCAGCAGCAGCCGCTTCCAGCGTTCCTGACTGCAAGGGCGTGAACCCTCCCAGCGGAAAGAACGGCACATAGGCAATTCCCTGCCTCGCCAGTTCGTCAATGAAGGCATCGTCGTCCCTGTTCGCGACGTTATAGAAGTTCTGCACGCAAACGATCTCCGCGATCTTCTGCGCTTCCGCGAATTGCCGTGGAGTCACATTGCTCAGACCGATATGACGGATGAGACTTTTGCGCTTGAGTTCGGCAAGCACCGCCAGAGGCTCCTCGATCGATCCCTCGGAAGGATTCATTATGCCGCCAACGCGCAGGTTGACCACATCGAGTTGCTCCAGGCCAAGGTTCCTGAGATTGTCGTGAACTCCATCGATCAGTTCCTGGCGCGAAAGAGCGTGAAGCCAGGATTTGTCCGCTCCACGGCGGGCTCCCAGTTTGGTGACGATCACCAGACCGTCCGGGTAAGGGTAGAGCGCTTGCCTGATAATCCGATTGGTCACGTGAGGCCCATAGAAATCGCTGGTATCGATGTGATTGACTCCCGCGGCAACGGCCTCTTGCAGGACCTTGACGGCTTCGTCGGGATCGCGTGGTGGTCCCCACACTTGCGGACCTGCCAGTTGCATCGCGCCATAACCAATGCGGTTCACGGTTAGCGAAGTATTGGGAAGCGTAAAGCTTCCCCCCAGGTTGATCTGCTTCGTCATTTTCGATTCCTCTTATGTGTACAAGACGTGTTCTGTTCAAGCTACGAAGGCGCTCGCGTGATCGAGATCTTCAATCATTCCGGGCTGTACTGTTGGGTGCCATCCCAGCCGTTCCTGCGTCAGCGCGCTGGAAGCTGGACCGTCGGCTCCCACGAAGAACCCGAGAAAACCAAAATGCTGAGCCGCTTCCTCGGCGGGGATGGAGACAACCGGTACCTTGAGACCACGCCCGATGGCTTCAGCGATCTCGCGCAGCGGCACGCCCTCTTCCGCGATCGCATGATACCGGGCTCCCGCGGAACCCTTCTCGAGCACGAGCCTGTAGAGATGGGCCGCATCGAAGCGGTGCACCGCGGGCCAGCGATTGCGCCCATCGCCGACATAGGCCGAAATGCCCTTCTCCCGAGCCAGCGCGATCATATAGGTGACGAGACCATGCTTGTCTCGGTCATGCACCTGCGGGAGCCGCACCACCGACGCCCGTATGCCACGCGCCGCCAGCGAAGCTGCTGTCTGTTCCGAAACTCGAGGAAGCGACGTGGAGCCGGAGGGCGGCAGATCGTCTTCTGTTGCGAGGCGACCCGGCGCGATGAGTCCCGTCCCGGAGGTGACGACCAAGGGCCGGTCGGAGCCCGCGAGCGCGGAACCAAGAGCCTCGATGGCGCGCCTGTCCATCTCACAGTTCGCCGCAAACTTTGAAAAATCGTGGTTAAAGGCCGTGTGGATCACTCCATCCGAGTTGGCTGCTACGCTCCGCAAACTTTCCAGGTCTTCGAGCTCACCACGATGCACCTGCGCACCAGCGGCGGTAAGCGCCTTGGCGCCCGCATCCGTGCGAGCCATTCCAAGCACTTGATGGCCCGCCTTGATCAGTTCCGGAACGAGGGCCGAGCCGATAAAGCCAGTGGCCCCGGTTACGAAGACACGCATGTTCTCATCTCCTTTCGGCCCGTTTGAGCTGCATTGACGAGCCGCCACGAATTTGCTACAAACGGAGTCAGTCTCCGCATATCTAGATTATCGGAGACAGTCTCCGGTTGCAAGATTTTTTACAGGAATGGCTACGAAGCCCCCAAAGTCTTCAGAACGAAAACCGCGCCGTGATGCGGTGCAGAACCGAGAGCGCATTCTGGATGTGGCAAAGCAAGCGTTCTCCCGGTCCGGCGTAAACACCAGCCTGGACGACATCGCCAAGGAGGCAGGTGTGGGACCGGGAACTTTATATCGCCACTTTCCTACGCGGGAGGCACTTCTGGAAGCGGTTTATCGGACCGAGGTGGAAAAGCTCGCCGCCGCCGAACGGAAGTTCGCCGAGACCCTGCCTCCTGTCGAAGCGTTGCGAGCCTGGATGCGGTTGTTCGTTGACCACATTGCCGCAAAGCAGATCATTGCGCCTGCCCTGAATGCGTTGGTCGGCGATCCTAAGAAAGTCTTCGAAGCCTCTCACGCCCAGGTCTGGGAAGCGATTCGTGAACTCGTTAAGCGGGCGATTAAGAGCGGCGACATACGTAAGGACCTCGATCCGATCGATCTACTGCGGGCTCTCATCGGGGTTGCCAACGTGTCCACCAGTCCGGACTGGCAGCAAAGCGCCAAGCGACTTGTGGATATACTCATCGCCGGTTCACGGCCAATCAAATAAGCGCTGGTGTCTGTGTACTGGCGCTCATCGTTGACCTAAATCCCGGACCGCCGTTTTCGCCAGTTCGTTTTCCGGGTCCATCTGCAGCGCGCGCTCGAGTGCAGCGCGAGCTTGTTCCGACTGCCCTAACGCTTTCAAGGCAACGCCAGCCAGCACGTACCGGATCGCTCCGTGCGGCGGACTGGCCTCCGCGGCCAGCATCCGCTGGTCATCACTCAAAGCAGCCAGCCGCGCGTACAGCGCGCGTGCTTCCGGTTCCCGATGGACATGCTCGAGCGCGAGCGCTTTGAAGTAGTAATTCTCCGACCAGGGCTCGCCGGGATCCGTAGGTGACTTGAGCGGATCTTCGGCAGCACGCCGCCACTGTTGTTCCGCCTGCGATTTCTCGCCCGCTGCTTCCAGTTCCCGTGCCGCCGCCACGAACTCTCGCGCTTGCGATTCCATCGCCGGCCGCCCGACTCCGAAATTGTGTGGGTATTCGGTCGCTCGCAGAAACTCAGCCGCCGCCCGTGCGTGTTGACCGGCCTTGCGGTACTCTTGTGCCAGCCCGAGATGCGCTTGGCGGAAGATTTGCAGCGCACCTCTTTCTCCCTCGCCGGATACAAACTGCGTCTTGTCCAGCATCGCAGCGCCATCGGCATAGCGGCCCGCATCCACGAGCGCCGCCGCCAGCGCTTGCACCACGGCCGGAAGGGATCGCACTTGCGCGGGTGCTCCCTCGAGAACGGCAATCGCGCGACCGGCTGGCAGCAGTTCACTCAGTTCGAGGTACAGGTGAAAATCATCCGGAGCTGTCTGAATCGCCCGACGATATTCCGCTGCCGCATCTTCCTTCTCGCCTGCTTTCTGCAACGCGAGCGCTAAGTTGCGATGAGCCACACCATTTCCTGGATCGAGCCGTACCGCGGCACGCCACGCTTTGCTGGCTTCCTCCGCACGCTCCTTCGACGCCAAAGCATTGCCGAGATAATAGAACGCCCGTCCATCCTGCGGATTCTTCTCGATCGCCGCCCGCAGTACCGCAATTTCCTCGACTCGATGCGGGAAGACGAACGCCGGATCTTCCTTTGCCCCGAGCTTGTATTCATCTTCCGCGCGCGCCGCGTTTTTTCCCTTCTCGTAAAAATACCCGAGCGCATAGTGCAGCACGGGGTAAGTTCCTGTACGCTCCACCGCCTGGTTCAGGACGTCGATGCTTTCGCCGGTGCGGCCGGCTGCCGCGTAATCGAATGCTAGCTCCAGCACGGCATCGGGCTCGCGGCTGAGTAATCGCCACAGCTCCTCGTGCGCACGTCCCGCCGCCACATCCTCACCGCGCGTCTTAGAGATCAGGTACTGCTCGCTCAACGCTAGATAGTCGATGGGCATTTCCCGGACGACTGCGTCGATGGTCTTTTCCGCGGCCTCCACATTTCCGTCGATGCGTTCCGCCATCGCCAGCACGGTGCGCCCCTTCAGATCGCGCGGATCGAGTTGTACTGCTTGCGACAGCTGTTCGACGGCCTCGCGGGTCTTACCCAACTCGAGCGCCATTTCGCCGAGCACGCAGCGCGCAGCCGGCTCTCTGTATCCCGAGCGCACGGCCCACAGAAGCTCGTCGGCCGCTGCCTGGTACTGGTGCTGCGCGCGGCGGGTCAGGCCCAGGTAGTAATGTGCATCCCCGTTGTCGCGGTTCCGCCGCAAGGCCGCGATCAAGTGTTCGGCGGCTTTTTCCCATTCGCCGCTGCGATAAAACGAGAGCCCCAGCGCGACATCCGCCGGCGCAAACGCGGAGTCCCGCCGCAAAGCCTCTAAATAAGCGGCCCGAGATGCCGTTTCGTTACTCTTTTTGTCCGCGGCCAGGCCTTGCACATACGCCTGCTCCGCGCTCGTAGGGTTGTCGGGATCGGGAACCGGACGAGTGGCCGCGCGGAAATCCGGATTCCCGTCGAGCGGAGTATCGGTCCGGTAACCAACCAGTTCCCGGCCCGCCTGGTCGGCCAGTCGCACCGTAATGGGCCGGCCGTCCATGTTCGCCGGGAGATCGAACGATGTGCGGAATGAGTCCGCCGGGTTCAAATTTGCCTGCCTCGCAGCAATCGTCTGGCCTTCGCATTCGACCTTCAGCATCGCGTCCGGAAAAGCGGCGTTTACGTTGGCCGCAACTTCCACGCGTCTGCCGTCGCGCTTGACCTTCAGTGCCGCATCCGCGGTGGCCTCGCTGAACCCCCCGCCCAAACCGTTGACGGGATACCAGTGCTCCACGAAATGCTCCACGCGATGCGGGGCGAGAAACTCGTGCTCCATTTGCGTCTCGTAGCGCCCTGCCTGGAATTCGACATACTGGCCGTCGTGATCGGTGAGCTTGTCAATCCAGATGGAACCGGCATCATCGGTTCCCCAGGTCCAGGTCTTCTTGCCCGGCACTTCACGGTGATCCGCCACATGGACGATGCCCCAGTCAGACTTCTCGTAGTACACGCCCATGAAATCGCGTTTCGAGTTGCGCGCGAATAGCGAGAGAGCATTCGTCACTCCGCGATAGGTGCCGACGTCCACGCCGTTCTCGATGGGAAACGAAAAAATGGGCCAATAGGCATGCGGGTAGGCTTCGCGCATGGGATAGACAAAGCGCAAATCGTCGGTGGCATGCGCGGCGGCGGTTGCCCAGAACCAGTAGCGGCCCGGCACATCCCGGCGATTGTTCAACGTCACTTCCGTTTCGACCACCTTCCGCCCGGGGCGCAGACGGATAGTCACGGCCCACTGCATACGCTGGACGCGTTCGGTATCGCCTACCGTGACCGTTGCCGACCCGTCATCTTCGGTGCGCATCGCATAATCGACGGGCGCCACGGTGGTAACGCTATGACCGTCCGGAAAATTCCACTCGATGCCGCCCGAAACCCACGCGCCGCGAATCCCGACCAGTCCATACTTCACCACGTGGTTGGTGTACAGCACCTCACGCTTAGCGGTCTTATCGTAGATGGAATAGAGGTGGCCGCCGATCTCGGGCAGCACGGTCACCTTGAGGTATTCATTTTCCAAATAGACGGCGCGGTAGGTTTTGTCAGCACGCTTGCCCGTCAACGAATCGAGCATCGGGTACGGATAGATGGGACGGCGGCCCGTGCTGTCGAGCAAGGCCGGATTCGGATCGGGCGACCCCAACTCATAGGTTGAAATCACCAACGGCGCCTCCCACACGCGGGCTTGCGGTTGCGCGGCGCGCAAAGTCAAAGGCAAAGCGACGACAAGAATGGCTTTCCACGGAGTGTGCAGCATGTTAGATGACTCCTGAGTTCATTTTAGGGCCCGCGTCGGCCGGCCGACGGTTGACTCCTCGCGCCGACGCGCCAAGGACAGACCCGCCTGCAAATGGCCGGCAACTCCTTGCTTCCACACGAATCGCCAGGCACCGCGGAGTGGCACGGAAGCTGCTATTGGTTGACTCATCGAGGGCTTTTCCGATCATGAGCGAGACTATGACAAACACGATCATTACGTCGCAGGCAACATCTGCTTCGCCCGACCGGCCGCCGCTGCCGCCGTTTACTCACGAAACCGCGATCCGTAAAGTCCGGCTGGCGGAGGATTCGTGGAACTCGCGCGATCCGGAGAAAGTAGCTTTGGGTTATTCGGTGGATTCGCGCTGGAGGAATCGCGCCGAGTTCCCCGTCGGCCGCGCGGCCATCATCGAATTCCTTAAGCGCAAGTGGGCGAAGGAGCTGGAATACCGGCTGATCAAGGAATTGTGGGCGTTCACGGGAAATCACATCGCGGTTCGCTTCGCCTATGAGTGGCGAGACGATTCGGGCAACTGGTTCCGCTCTTACGGGAATGAGAACTGGGAGTACGACGAGCACGGTCTCAACCGGATTCGGCATGCCTGCATCAACGACCTTCCCATTGCGGAACGTGACCGGAAGTATCACTGGCCGTTGGGCCGGCGTCCGGACGATCATCCCGGCTTGAGCGATCTCGGGCTCTAGCCCGCTCAGCGGATCCTCCCGATGAGTTCTCTGGTCAACAAAAACGGGTCCGCTGTGTCGGCGGTGATGGCATAGCCCGCGATGTACCGGCCGGTGCGTACAAAGCAGATCCGTCCCAGGTACTTGTCAGAGCTCTCGAAAGCATCGTCCCCGAGTTTGACGGGACTATTCGCGGCGAACCGCTGGCGCAGGCTCTGCATGGCGGCAGCGGCGGAACTAGGAGTATCCTCCAGCACCACGAAGGCCTTGCCGTAATCATACTGCGCCACGTAGCCGCGCTTGAGGATCCGCAGCCCGAGCACACTTTCCGGCACCAGGTTTAGCGTTTGCTGATTCTCCGTGGGAAACCAGGCCAGCGCCGCTGGTGGTGACGTCGTACCCGGGACCAACTTGTCCAACGCGGCCGCCCACTCCTTTAACGGCGCCGTATGATCGCCTTCCGGGTTGGCCGCGATCTCCACGTAGTACTTGCCCTTTGCGAAGATCAGGCGGCGGGGAACGATCTGTCCGCCCATGCCGACCGGGTACGCCGCCTGCCGCAGATCGCGCGTGGCGCCAAACCAGCCGAACGCGTTGTCGGGATCTCCCATATCGGAGATGTCGATCACGAATGTTGCCTCGCCCCGCTTGCACGTGATCCCGTGCATGTTCTGGAAATTGTAGGAAAAATAACCCTCCGAGTTTCCATCCATGTACTCGTAGAGGTTGTCGGTGGTGTAGAAGCGCGGTTGGCCGTCTTGAGTCCAGCCGGGCACCAGACTGCATGTGGGCGCGACCGTCTGATCGTCGACGGCCGCCCACGCGACAGTGCACACAGTCAGCCCCAGGAGGAGCTTCAACATGCAAACAGTTCCTGGGCCCGCATCAACTGCGCCGCGACATGTACGCCGTTCGGGCAGTGAACCGCGCAACTCGCGCAGTCGCGGCAACGGACATTCTGATGCTCGGCGGACATGCGCAGAAAGCTCTCCCGGCCTAACGGGAACTGGCCGTAACCGTCGGCATACATGACGAAGCGCACCATATCGGCCACCGGCAGGCCCTTCGGGCACTGGCCATCGCACTCGCCGCACATGCGGCAAAAGTACGGCCCGATTTCCTCCAGGCGCGCTGACAAAACCTTGGCGTCGGCATCGGTGAAGCGCTCGGACATGGCTTTGAAGTTCTGCTCGAGCTGATCGATATCCGTCATGCTGGGAACCGTGGTGGCGATGGCTGGATTCTTAATGGTCCATTTGAGGGCCGCGAGGCCGAAGGTGGGAGGCCGCTTCGGCTCAGCAGCGTGACCTCCTCGGTCATCGGCCCGCGCCATTACCTTCATGGCGATCACGCCCAGCCCGGCCCGGTTGAGCTTCTCGATCGCGGGGCCGTAGCTCGCATCCGCTGCGAAGTTGTAGGGCACTTGCACGACCTCGAGTTTGGCTTCGATGGTCCGGTCAACAATCGCCGGCAGGTTGTGCGTGCTCACCCCCATGAATCGGATCTTTCCCTGTTGCTTAGCCTTGTGCTGAGCTTCGACCAGCTCGTCGGTAATGTGCGCCGGGTCGCTCAAGCCGTGAAGGTGCCAGACATCCAGGTGATCGGTATTGAGCTCCTTGAGGCTGGTGTCGAGTTCGGCCAAAATGCCGGATCCGGTTCGTGCATCGCATTTGCTCGCCAAGAAAATGTCCTTTCGCTTGGCTCCCAATGCCACGCCGACCATGCGCTCGTTCTGCCCGCCCTGGTAATGCCGGGAGGTGTCGAAATAGTTGATCCCCATATCAACGGCCCTGGTGATGACGGTGGGATCGGAGGTGATCATACAGCCGTAGCCCACGGTAGTAACCCGCAAGCCGGTTTTTCCTAGCATCCGATACTGCAGCGCCGCACCTGAAGATAAACGGGAGGGCGGTTGAGGTTGCGAGTGGCCGGTATCCGAGGAATAAGATGCCGAAGCGACGGCTGGTAGTGCCAGGCCGGCCGTCAGAAAATTGCGCCGCGACGGAGAATGGATTTGCTTCATGAAGCCTCCAAGGATAACAAGATGTTAAAATATTATTCTAACGCCGGGCGAAGGACATTGAATAACGTCCAGGCTTTAAACTTCGGCTCGATTTTCTGGAGACACACATGAAGGGCGTTCCACGCAGAAATCTGTTTCGACTGGCCGGAGCCGCGGCGTTGCTGCGTAGCCGTGTCGCTTCGGCCCAACAGGCGGCGGCTGGTGAGCCCGCGGTGGTCAACCGCCGGCCAAACGGGGGCAACTCCGAACCGTTCCCCGAATTGGACCGCAAGGCTACCGTGGCGCTGACGCATGGGAACAGCCGGCGTAGGAACGTTTATGACGCCTTGATGGCGGTCGATGGGGATCTTCAGCCGGTCCTGAAGACGCGCAAGTACGTGGTCATCAAGCCGAACTTCGTCAACACAGTGAACCAGTTAGCGGCCAGCCACGTGGATGCGATGCGCGGGATCCTGGACTATCTCTCGGAGCGCTTCCACGGCCCGGTTGTCATTGCCGAATCGTCGGCCGGAAATACCCAGCAGGGCTACGAGAATTTCAAGTTTACGGCGTTACCCGGGGAGTACAGGAGAAAGCAGGTGCGCCTGATCGACCTGAACGCCGAAGCCAAGTTTGAGCGAATCGCTCTGCTCGACCAGGACCTTCACATCGTCCCGGTGCGCCTGGCGGCGCGGCTGCTCGATCCCGAAGCATTCGTGATTTCCGCCGCCATGCTGAAGACGCACAACACCGCGATCGCTACGCTATCGATCAAGAACATGGTGCTGGGAGCGCCCTTGCACTATGCGCCGAACGAGACGCCCCACTGGAACGAGAAGCGCAAGTTCCACGTGGGTCTCCGGCAGACGCACTACAATATGCTCCTCACGGCGCAGCGGCTGGCGCCGAGTTGGGGCGCCTCGGTGATCGACGGCTATGAAGGTATGGAAGGAAACGGTCCCAATTCGGGGACTCCGGTGCCATCGCGGTTGGCCATTGCCTCTACCGATTTTGTCGCTGCAGACCGCATCGCCGCTCAATGCATGGGGATCGATCCTGAATGGATGGGCTACGTGAAGTATTGCGGCGAACTCCAACTTGGCCAGTTCGACGAGAGCAAGATTGAAGTGGTCGGCGCGAAGATCGCAGACGTGAAGAAGCCCTACCGCATGCATCCCGATATCGACAAGGAACTCATGTGGCGGGGTCCCATGACGGAGTTGCCGTTCAACCTGGGTTGGGTGACGCCGCAGCACGGCCCGGAGACTGCTTAACCGTCCGCCGACGCGGCGTCACAGACCGTGTGACACGCGGCCACCACCCGTAACCATCACTCGATGCCGGCGCGGGAAACCGACTCTCGAGATTTACCAAAGCAGCTTAAGCGCGAACTGGATGACGCGACCGTCATTGGCACCAAGAATCTGACCGAATGTCCCGTCCGTTTCCGTAGTATCCGGATTGCTGAAGTTCACCTGATTGAAGACGTTGAACATTTCCGAGCGAAATTGCAGCTTCATTTGTTCGCGGATCTGGAAATTCTTGATCACACTAAAGTCCGTGTTGCTGAATGCCGGCCCGCTGATCAAGCCCCGCCCCGCGTTCCCGTACCATCCCGTGGGGTCCTGAGCGACGGGAACGAACGCGGAGGTATTGAAGAACTGATTCACAAAAGCGTTGCGGTTGGGGTGGGAAATCGAAATATTACCCGCCGTAATGCTCGGCTCCAGAAAAGCGTGTTGGCCTCCCGCATTGCCGGTGCCATCCAAGGCTACGTCCTGTCCCAGCCAGAACGTCAGCGGCGTTCCGCTTTGCAGCGTATCGATCGCGGTAATTGTCCATCCACCCAGAAGCGTGTTGGCAAGATGGTTATTGAACTTTATAGGCAGTTCCCAAAGCCACGAAGCCACAAACGCATGGCGGCGGTCCCAGTCTGAACGCCCACGCTCCGACTTGATATTGAAGGGATCGGAAACCGTGGCACCCAAGTTGTCGGTGGAACTGCTGTCGATCGACTTAGCCAGCGTGTACGAACCGAGAACGCTGAAGCCCCTAGAAAACCGCTTGGTGACTTGCGTCTGGAAGCTGTGATACCAACTGCGGAAATCATTGCCGAGCAAGTACGATTGCGGGCCTAAAATGCCGGGCTCGAAAATCACCCGGTCGTTCACATTTTGCAACGAGGCCGGCGCACCCGTGATGGGATCCGGCTCGAATTTGGCCGGATTGTATGTCCGCAGAGCCTCGATTTTGGTACCGATCTTTCCCGCGTACGCGGTCTCCACCATGAGAGTCGGCGTTAATTGATGTTGGATCGAGAAGCTGAACGACTGGATGTACGGCGTTCGCAGCGATAGATCGGTGAAAAGGCCATTTGCCGGGAGCGGAAACAACGGGCAGTTGTATCCGGGGTAAGTGGTAATTTTTGTACAACCGAACTGGCCGGTCAACACAGCAGGCGGCGCGGCCTGTCCGGTGGATCCGAACGGGTCGGCGATATTGCCGTTGTATGCCTGGGCAAAGCCGGCGTACGGCGGGTTTTCCTGAGCGAGAGAGTCCGCGTTCACGCTCTCATAGAACACGCCATAGCCCGCCCGAATGGCCGTCTTTCCGTTCCCGAACAGATCCCAAGCAAGACCGACGCGAGGCGCAAAGTTGTTCAGGTCAGCCGGCGCGAGTCCCTTGGATACGCCCTTGTCACCCGGGAACAAGATTCCTGGAGGCGCATCGGGGATCACCGTGGATTGTTGGCCAGGCACAACCGTGTCGATGCGGTTATGTTTTTCCACCCACGGCAGGAATGGTTCATAGCGGACACCTAAGGTGACAGTAAAACGGCTGTTCACCTTCCACTCGTCTTGAAAGTAAGTGGACATGGCGTTCGTGCTCGCGTTTGTATCGCGAACGCCGAAGTCCAGATTCACCGATGCGAACGCCCCAAGCATAAAGTCGGCAAAGGGGTCGCCGGTGGCTCCGGAAGAGTTGGCCGTGCGGGTCCCATTGAAAGAAACGTTCGGCGAGCCGATAAAGATCTGCTCGAACTGCAAGCGCAGCAGTTCATAGCCAAATTTGAAGTTATGGCGGCCCTTGATCCAGTTCATGGAATCTCTGAACTGATAATTGTGGCTGAAGAAACGGGTCGTGTAGCCGGAACCGAGAGTGAACTCCCCACCGACATTGAAATCGATGGCTCCTTGCGGCACATATTGCGGCATGTTTATGCCGAACGTCGAGGGTGGCACATTCTTGCCTTGCAATTGGTTCGATCCGGAATCTGAGAACGAAAAAATGAACTGGTTGATCAGATTGGGACGAATGGTGTAAACGTCGTTCAGCGTGGCCACCCGTGTGTTCGTGACGAAGCTCTCGGACATGTAACCGGGCAGGGTTCCGTCGCTCGCGAGCAGAGGACTGTTCTGGTTATAGTTGCTGAAGTAGAAATCACCGAATACGCGGTGCTTCTCGCTTTGATTCCAGTCGCCGCGAGTCATAAACTGGTCGCCCGAGCGGGGCTGCGAAGCGAGCGTAACCACCGAAGGAGCCTGAGGAACAAAAGCCAACAGCTTCTGGGCGACTGGACTGATGCAACCCGCAGCGATCTTGTTTCCCGCCACGCACGGATTCCCGAACTGATCCGTTAGCGGTTTGCCTGTAATCGGGTCGACCGGGTCGGCAAGTGTCGATCCCGAAGCCGTGAAATCGCCGGCGCGCTCCGCGGCCGTCGGCAGAAAGGACTCGATGGTTTGGGCTTCCCGGCGGTCTCGCAGCCCCTCATAAGAACCGAAGAAGAAGAGCTTGTCCTTGATGATGCGGCCGCCGCCAGCCGCCCCGAACTGGTTCTGTTTCAGAGCCGGAACGCTGGGTGAGAAGAAATTTCTGGCATTCAAGTCGTTGTTCCGCAGAAACTCCCATGCTGCGCCGTGAAACTCATTCGTTCCCGCCTTGGAGACGACATTGACCTGAGATCCAGGATTGCGTCCGAACTCGGCGGAGAAATTGTGCGTCTGAATCCTGACTTCCTCGATGGCGTCCGGCGGCGGATAGTTGATTCCAGTATTCCGTGATGGGTTGTTGAAGTAGCCACCGTTGAATGTGAACTGGTTCATGTTGTCGCGGCCCCCGTTCACGTTCATGGTCGGTCCGCCGCGCGCGTCACCCATCTCCTGCGGAGCATTGACGTTCAAAACGCCCGGAATAATCTCAGCGAGGCCTATGATATTGCGGCCATTGAGGGGCAAATCCACGATCCGTCGGTCATCGATCAATCCGCTCAACGTGGCGGAAGTTGTTTCGACGAGCGGTGCCTGCGCGCCTACGGTGACTTGCGTTTCCACCGCGCCCACTTTGAGCGCGGAGTCCACACGAAGGTTTTGCCCAACCGTCAACTCGAGCCCCGTTTGCGTCTGCCGTTCGAAGCCTTTGGCTTCAAAGCTAATTTCGTAAGTGCCCGGCGGCAAAGCTAGAAGATTGTAAAACCCTTCGGCGTTGGTTTCAGCGGTCCGGATGGCTTGCTGCTCCACCATCTTAGCCGTGATCATGACCCCGGGTATGGCAGCGCCGCTGGCGTCTCTGACGTAACCCACAATATTCCCGGAAGCGGACTGGCCAGCCGACGGACGCGCCGCTAGAGCAACGACCACTAAGGCCACAAAAGTGCTTATCCAAGCCGACCAACGAGCACGGCACTGTTCACGACTGGCGTAAGATCGCAAAAGCATTTTCTCCCTCACTTCCGGACACACACGGACGTTTCTTGTGCCACGCAAGAAAGCAATTGGGGAAGGAAACTCCACGCCCCCGTGCTCTCAGGTATGGGGTACAGACTAACCGAGATTGGCCCGTCTGTCAAGAAAATGCGAAATGGTGCTCGCGAGAGATGCGGGACGACCGGAAAACCTCTTAGTCATTGTCGCCATCGCTCGCGCGGGGTGCGCGAGTCGTTACCGCCACTTCCTTCCAATCCCATTGGTGTTTGACCACGGGCAGACCTTGGCTGGCGGCATACTGATTGCGTACGGTCTCCAGTTTCGCGACCCAGTCGCCAAGCGGATACAAGAGCTGCCGATAGATCAGATAAGTCATATCGGCCGTGCGAACCGGAAGATGGTCTTTGACGTCATCCACCCTGTCGAGGAACTTGCGGCCATTGGCCTCCGCAACTCTGGGATACCAGCTTTTGTACCACGTGGCCACGGCGTCGGCATATGTTTGATTGCGTTCCTGGTGAATGTTCTCGGCAATCTCGATGGCCCGATCCAGGCCTGCTAATGCGCGTTTGCCGTCAGCTTTGGAAGCTGCCAGTTGAGCCGCCTGAAGTGCGGAGTTCACGCGCGCGAGATCGAGCAACATATCGATATTCTGCCGGTAAAGCTGAGCGATGGCGATATATAGCTCCACGTTGTACCGATTGAACTCAACCTTCTGGAGATTGCGGTGTAGCAGGTCGAGCAGTTCGTCGTTATCGGCCAAAAACCGGCCCGCCAGTCCTATGCGCCGCGCGCTCAAAGCAGCCCAGTCGTATGGCAACGTCAACGTGCCCGCTGACGGCACCGGAGGCAGCGGCAGAGTCTGATCCTCGGCAGGTTGGGGAGGGTGGTTAATGCGGTCCCAGTCGCCCCACACGGGCGAACGCGCATCGGAAGCCACGGCTTCCCAGCTCTCTTTCCAGAACTGCCCTTGTTCGCTCATGAGCTGATAAATGCGGCCCATATTGCCCGCGCCGAAACCGTAGAACAACGGGTAGAACAGGCTCATCAGTTCTTGCTCGCTCGCCGCCTTTGGGTGCCACGCTGACGCCGAGGCCGTCGCGTACCCGAGCCACATCCCTTCCGGATGGACGCCCGTGTCCGCCCAGCCAGCCACGAACGTACCCATTAGGTCGGCGTTCTTGCGCGCCGGTGTGTTTTCGATGGTGTCGAGCATCTGCCCCACAAATCCCGGACCGTGGACCACCGCTTCATACGCACCGCCCGAGCGGCTGGCGATATGGTCCTCTGGCGGAAGCATGTAGTAGTTCGGAAAGAGAAACTCTTTCCATCCCACCGTTGACGTAAAAATCAGTTGCCGGATGCCGTGGGCCTTAAAAATCGGATCAAATTCCGGCCCGTATACCTCACCGTTAACCATGTAATTGGGCACTGCCGCGATGTCCTCCGGTTTCATGGGATACTCGCCCCAAAAAATAACGGTGCGGCCACGATCATGCAAGTAACCCGCGGTTCTTGTTACGAACTCCGCCAGGAGTTTGCCGACGGTGCCCTTTTCTCTTGCTGCGTCAGCCTCGTTGCATTGATCATTTTTCGCGAGCCCCACATAATAAGGCTCGTCGGTGGACAGTACGAAATACTTCCCGCCTTTGTTTGCGTCCAGCAGATCCTGAAACATCCCCTGGTACAACTTGTAAGTTTCCGGATTGGTAACACAGGCTTCGTAATTGCTTTCCGGATATTCGCGCAGAGCGGCATATTCCGGATGCTTCAGGATGAAACTGATGTGCGCCGGGCCGTCCAGATAAGGAATCACCTGGACGTGGTAACGCAGCGCGTAGTCGGTCAATTCCTGATGCTCGGCCGGTGAGAGAGCGTACGGCTCGACAAGCGGCGCCGCATGACTGTATTGAAAGTGGCCCTCGAGCTTGATGGAGAATCCGTTGATCTTGTAGAAAGCCGCTTGGCGCACGGCCTGTTTCAAGATAGGGAGGGGCTCCAAGTGGTGCGCATCGTCCCAGTAAATAACGCGAAGGCCGAGATCCGGCCAATCGGTAATCTCGCCTTCCGGTAGCATCCAGCGGTTGCCGCGCGGCCGCAACAATTGCACCAAAGTCTCGATTCCGTAGAACAATCCTGGTGCGGCGTTGGCTGTCACGCTGATTTCACCGGGCTTCAGGACGAGCCGATACGCCTGCTCCGACAGGGCGGTCCTGTCCTTGTCCGCTGCGTCACCAACGGCCACTGTCTTCGGCGCCACAATGAGGCGCACCACGCCGTCGCGGCCGGAGCCTTTTTCAGAAAGGCTTAAACCACATCGTTCATTCAGCAAATCGGTCAGAGAATGCACGGCAACATCATCGTCGTTGACGCCGCGCTCCAGTGTGAGCCGCCATCCGTCTGTCAGCGCGAAATCCCGCTGACCAAGAGACACTTTCTGAGGAATCGGCAAAACAGCGTAGCCACGCGCCGTCAGAGGCGACACGGTATCGCCACGCAAAAAAGGGATGGCGATCAGAAAAAGTGAAATCATGCGCGATTGCATGGCTCGGATTATAACCCTTGAATCGCTCGTAGCAGATAATGGATTCTCGGAATGCGGATTTTATTACTGCTCTGGATGATCACGCTGGCTCCGGCTTATCCGCAACAGCCGCCCTCTTTGGCCAGTCTGCTGGCGTTGCATCGCGCGGAACCATCCAATCCGAATATCTGCCAGCAGATCGGCGTCGCTTACATTCAGTTGCAACAACTGGAAAAGGCCGAGCCGTTTTTCCGCGAGGCGGTACGCTTAAGTCCCCAATTCTGGGCCGCCCGCAAGAATCTGGCAACTGTGCTGTGGTTCCTCGATCGGAAGACGGAAGCCGAGCGAGAGTTTCAGGCGGTCACAAAAGCATTGCCGGCCGACCCCGTTCCCCATTTATATCTGGGTCTCGCAGCGCACGGACGGCGGCAATTCGTTGCTGCGAAGGTGCAATTTGAAGAAGCGGGCGATTTGGCATTTGAGAATCCGGAAGTCGTTCCGGCGGTGCTCGAGTCGTTTCTCGCGACATCCGACTTGGAGCGTGCACGCCGAATCCTGGAGAAGCTTGGCGCTGCTCACAAAGATTCTGCCGAAGGTTGGCAAATGCTTGCGGAAGCATACGATCGGCTGGGTAAACCGGAGGAGGCTTACCGCGCCTACTCCCAAGCAATCGCCGCGGATCCAAATTCCGAAAATACTTACGTGGCGCTGGCCGAGTTCGCTTCGGCCCATGGCAACAACGATCACGCATTGCAGATTATCGGCCAGGGATTGGAGCGGCGGCCGCAATCCGCCGCGCTCGTTTTCGAACGAGGAGTCATCCTGGCGTTGCAAGGGGACCGCAACCAGGCGGAGCTTAGTTTCCAGGAAGCAGGCCGGCTCAAACCCGACTGGGCGTTGCCTCTAATGGCGCTCGGCGTGTCGAAGCTGGAATCGGGTGATGCAGCTCAAGCGATGGACGCATTTCAGAAGGCGCGGACGATTGATTCTGGCGATTACCGGGGACACTTTCTTTATGCCACGGCATTGTCCAGAGGCAGTCACATTTCCGATGGGAATCGGTCTGCGGCCATACGCGCGCTGCACCAGGCAATCCAACTGAATCCAGAAGATGCGCGATCGTACGTCCTTCTGGGACAACTCGACCCAGAGCGTGCGGAAGCCGATTGGAAAACGGCTCTTAAAATCGAGCCGGAGAATGCCACCGCTTTGTACCAGCTCGGCTTGCTCTATCAGAGACAGGGCAAGACCGCGGAGGCCAAGCCGCTGCTCGAGAAATTTCGCTTGGTCAAAGCAAAAACGCACGGTGCGGAGGAAAGCCTGGTACCGATCCTCAAGGTGGCTCCGGCCGGCAGCGCGGGTCACCGGCCGACAGCGGCCAGCGATTCGAGCACGCGAGCACGCTGATGCTCCTGATCCTTTAACGCACGGAAGCGATCGAGTTCCGCCTTGGCGCGCTCCTGGTTCCCGAGCTTCTGGTACGCAAGCCCAAGGCGATAATGCGCGGCGGCCAAGCCGGGGTCCAGGCTTGCAGCCTTTTCCAGGTGGGCGATGGCCGGCTCCGGTTTCCCCTGGGAGAGAGCAATAATGCCCAGTTCCAAATGGGCTTCGGCGAACTTGGGATTGAGGCGAAGCGCTTCCTGCAAAGCATCGGTGGCCCCATCGTAATTGCGCCATTCTGATCTGAGAATGATGGCGTAATGGTAGTACGCCCAAGGATCACGTGGCCCGTTTTTCAAATACCGTTGCAGAGCCTTCAGGATTGCGGGTTGATAGCTCCCGGCGGAATCATAGGCTTCTCCTAACAAAAAGTACGCCGCAATAAAATCCGGTTTGAGCCGAACTGTTTCCATCAGCTCCCGAACGGCGCTCAGATAGTCTCCCGAGAGATAAAGGGCCGAGCCCAGGCCCAGACGCAACTTCCAGGAGCTGGGGTCCGCAGAGGACGCGGTGCGAAAAACTTCCGTAGCCAACGCCAGCTTACCGTGTTGCACGAGAGCGTTCCCGTAATCAAACCTGAAGTCTTCGTTGGCAGGATCACCCTCGGCAGCTTCGCGGAAAGCATTTTCCGCTGCTTGCTGCTGACCGCGCTTCTCCTCTATTTGTCCGAGAAGATCAGACGCCTCCGGCTTTCCCCGCGAACCGGCAAAAGGCCGCAAAACATCCGCGGCACGATCCAACTGATCCGTTTCGAGCAACGCCAGGGCCAAGTTGTAGTTCACATCGTAGGAATCCGGATAGGCACGACGAGCGCGCTCCATCATGGGGATTGCGACAACGGATTCTCCGTGTTGCGCGAGCAGCGATGCGGCCTGGAACAAGCGCGGGTCGCGGTCTGCAAGCAACTGGGCTAACTGCTCGGCGGAGCGGCGAGCGTCGGCCAGTTTCCGCAGCAAGAGTTGGCTTTCCATCGCGCCAATCAAAGCAGGAACATCCGATGGATTTCCGTGCAGCACGCTTTCGAAGTAACTCAGCGCTTGCGACGGCGCCTGCTGGGCCAAACAGATCACGCCCAGGTTGTAGTGCGCGGAGACATTGTCAGGGTTCAGCTCGAGCACTTTGCGAAAGGCTGAAGCCGCTTCGGGTAGCCTCTTCTCCTGCAGATAGGTGGCTCCGAGATAGGCGTGGGTGCGGTAGTTTTCCGGCTGAAGCGCGACGGCACGCGAAAAGTGCTTTTCGGCGTCGCTAAACTTCGAGCGCAGTGTGGCAATGAGTCCGAGAAGAACCTCTGCATCACCCATCCGCGGATCCGCTGCTATTGCTTGCGACGCGGCAGCCTCTGCTTCGTCCCACCGCTGTTGCTCGTAGAATTGACGGGCCTGCTCGAACGAGACTCTCGCTTGAGAGCCCTGGAAAGCGACGCCGAGGGAACAGAAAACCGCGACACAAATAACCGAGCGCGACGGCATCAGTCCGACTTTATCAGAGGATTCCATCCTTGGCAGCGCGCGAAATTCGAAAATAGCTCTCGGTGCTTCTTGACATTCCTTGTAATGCGCAATAAAGTTGCCATCTGAGGAGGGCTCATCAGGCGCGTGAGACCTGGCACACGCAGTGTAATCAGTATTGTCTTATCGCTTCCTTGTACGCTTTTCAGCCAACGCACAGTGCCGGAAGCACACGAGCCCGGCCTCCGCTTATGGGCAGTTAGCGACGCCGTCCGGGTCAATCCGGTAACGGGACGGATCTTCGAGCAGCGAGGCGATATTCACAAGGACTACCCCGCGGGTGATTTCCGGACAGCAAACTCCGTCTGGAGCGCTCCCACAAAAACCATTTCACTCAAGGCCGCGCGGAACGAGTTCATTGCTTTCCAGTTGATTGTGGAAACGGCAGCGCCGGCGCGCGATGTCGACGTCCATTTCGCCGGGCTCGCCGGACCGAACGGCAGTCGCATCGACGGCAAGTATGCGGCAGTTTTCAAGGAGTGGTACGTTCAAGTCCGCCACATTACGACCGGATACGAGCGCAGTTCGCTGGGTCCAGGCTGGTATCCCGATGCGCTGCTTCCACAGCGGCCGGCACATCTGGTCAGCGGAATGCCGTTCTCGATTCCCGACCTCTTCAACAATATCCCGGGTCAGAAGAACCAAGCATTGTGGGTCGATTTGTTTGTGCCATTTGACCGGCACACCGCACCGCCCGGCCACTACACCGGCGACATCGAAATCTCCTGGAAGGCCGGACACGACCGCGTTCATGTTGCGCTCGACGTTTGGGATTTTGCCCTACCTCAGGAAAACCACATCCCCGGAGATATTTGGAATGGCTCCATGCGACAGATGGCGCCGGATGAAGAGTTGGCGTATTACCAGTTGGCGCGGCAGCACAGGTTCCTGCCCCTGATCTATGCGTATCGGCCGAAGGCAGAGATCTCGGGCACCCGCCTGAAACTCGATTGGGCTGACTATGACCGGCGGCTGGCGCCATATCTTGATGGCTCTGCATTCACCGAAAGCCATGGCTACTGGGGGCCGGGGTATGGGCTGCCGATCGATCAGATCATGCTGCCCTTCAACAACGAGAAAGGCGGCGACGACAGCACCGTGTGGCCGATGGCTTTACCCAACGGGCAACGAACGCCGGAATATGAGGCGGTCTGGAAGGAAGCCGGGCGGCAGATTCGCGAGCATCTCGATCGTGATCCCAGGTGGCACAGCGTCATGAAGATCGCGTTTCTCGATGGACTCGACGAGTCGTACAACGAGGCCTCTTACGAAAAAATGCTCTACTACGGCAAGTTGCTGCACGATGCAATGGGCCGCGGCTGGTTCAAATATCGCGTCGACGGCGGTTACTCGCGGCCCGTGATGGATCGGCTCTCGAAAGAGGTCGAACTGTGGGTGTGTCACACCGAGGATTTCGACATCAGCGACGCCGATTACTTTCGGACCAAAGGCGTCAACACGTGGTTTTACGGCCCGATGATTTATGAACAGAAGAAAAATGGCGGCTGCGGCTCGAATACCTTCCTCGATTTGGATTTGCTGGTAAATCGTGGCATCGGGTGGGTGGGTTGGAAATACAGGACAGGCTGGGTGGAATGGGAATTCGATTGGAATGCATATGCCTCCTGGTACGAGGCCGAGAACTTCAAAGACAGGCCAGACCGCATTTACAACGGTTCGGGCCAACTCATCTATCGCGGTGCCGTGATGCAGTATGAGCAGCCCATCCCCAGCATCCGGCTGAAAGCTCAGCGCAGAGGATTACAGGACTTTGAATATTTCTGGCTGCTGGCAAAGAAGACCGGCGGGAATCAAGGGGCGGATGACCTCGTAAACAGCATCGTGTACAAGCAGCCCTTCGGTAAAAAGGCGATGCGCGACATCGAAATCTGGAAGAACAACCCGGAAGAGTGGGATCGCGTCAGGATTGCGGCGGGGGATCGGATCGCCCAATGAAAAATCTACTCGCTTCATGGGCCGTTTGTTCATTCGCAACGGCGGCCATTCTGCTGCTCTGGACCGGAAATGTTCGCGGGCAGGCCGTGTCGCCCTTGTTTGCGCGCGGGTTCACTGTCATTCCGCAGCCGCGCCAGGTGAAATTGCAGCCAAACGATTTCCGATTCGGCAGCGATTGGACATTGGCGATCGGCACCGGTGTAACCAACAACTCCAGCGCCGTTTTGGCTCTAGAGGAGGATCTCAAATCTCGATTCGGAATCTTGCTCAAGACGGCGGGCAGCGGTCCTGCGGTTCATCTTGAAATCGCGCCGGGATCGGTTCATCCCGGGCACGCGCAGGACCGGGACGCCGAGGCCATTGCGGCGCAGGCATATCGGCTGGAACTTTCGCCCGCCGCCGTTCGCATCACAGCAAATGCGGAGGCCGGGTTGTTCTACGGCACGGAGACGCTGGTGCAATTGACGAAGCGCAATGCCGGCGAGTTCTGGCTCCCGGCGGGCGAGATCCTGGACTGGCCCGATCTGCAATTAAGGCAGCTCTATTGGGATGATGCCCACCACCTGGAACACCTCGGCGACTTGAAGCGCGCCGTCAGGCAGGCCGCGTTTTATAAAGTGAATGGCTTCACCATTAAGCTGGAGGGCCATTTCCAATATCAGAGCGCGCCCGCGTTGGTGGAGCCATATGCTCTTTCGGCGGCCGAATTTCAGGACTTGACTGACTATGGCCTCCGCTATCACGTGCAGGTGATCCCATATCTGGATGGGCCAGGGCACATTGCCTTCATCTTGAAACATCCGGAGTATGCGAAGCTGCGCGAGTTTCCGGATAGCAACTACGAGTTGTGCGCGACGAATCCGGAAGCCATTCAGTTGATGATCGGCATGTTCGGTGACCTGATGGCGGCCAACCGCGGGGTGAAGCCGATCATTCTTTCGACGGATGAACCGTATTACGTCGGCATGGCCGATAACGATCAGTGCCATGAAGGGGAGCGCGCGAAGCAATTGGGCAGCGTGGGGCGCGTATTGGATGAATTCGTCACGAAGGTGGCGACCTATCTGAACGATCATGGGCGCACCGTGATCTTCTGGGGCGAGTACCCGATGAAGCCGGCCGACATTGCGGGTTTGCCGCCATTTGTCGTAAACGGAGAAACCTACGGACCGGAGTTCGACCCGGTTTTCAAATCGCACGGAATCCGCCAGACGATCTATACCTCCACCGAAGGCGAGGAGCGATTCTTTCCCGACTACTTTTCTTTGCCGGCAGCAAGGAGAGTGCATCAGGGCCGAGCCGAGACGGGAAGAGTGGAGGGTGCGATTACCGACATCGCGACGAATACAGGACGCCGCGATGCGGATTTGATGGGGATGCTGGTGGCGGGTTGGGGCGACATGGGGCTGCACCCGGAGACGTTCTGGCTTGGGTATTCGACGATCGCCGCAGCCGGCTGGAATCCTGACGGTCCGGATCCGCGCGAGGCCGTGAATACGTTCTACCCTCTGTTTTACGGACCTGCCGTACACAACATGGATCGGGTCTATCAGCTCACGAGCTACCAGGCACAGGTTTGGCGCGATACCAAGGATACGGTAGATTCCAGAATGCGCAAGCCGATCTGGGGTAACTCGGAAGGGATTTTCCAACCTCCACACCCGGCGCACGATTTAACTGTGCCGCTGCCAAACGCGCCTGCCGAGCCAGACTTGAGCTACGACGAGAAATGGTCACAGAACAACGCCCGGCGGCTCGAAGCTGTGGAAGCCGCTATTCCGGAGAATGACGAACTGCTCGGGCTTCTCGAAGAGAACCTCTCCTTGGTGCAGGACAACCGCTACGGGCTGGAAGTATTTGTAGCTTTAGCGCGTCTGTTCCGTCAAAACCTGACTATGCTCCAGGGATTCGCGCGGATCGATGCGGCGCTAGCTTCGGCCCAGACGGCCGCCAAAGAAGCCAAACCTAACGACGCGGTCGCAGCCGTGGATCAGGCATTGGAGACCGCGCGCCGCATTCGTCAGGATCGAAATCGGGTGCTTCGCGACGCGACTGTGACATGGTATGCAACGTGGTACCCACGAACCGCGGAGGCCAACGGGCGTAGATTTCTGCACGAAATGGACGACGTGAAGGACCATCTGCCGGATCGCACCGTCGACATGAGCTATCTGGTTTATGACGAGCTTCTGTTGCCGATGGACGACTGGTATGAACGCACACAATCGGCTCGTAACAGCTATGCGCAAGCGCACCAGTTACCGGTTCGAAACGAACCGCTGCACTGGATGAGCCTCGATTAGCCTCGCCTTTATAACTCCGGGGTTGCGGCTTCCACCAGTGTGCTCAGCTCACGCGGCGCCGTACGGAAGCCGCGCGTTATGCCCGCAAGATAAACGGCGCCGACCGCCAGCCAGCAGAATCCGGCAATCTTGGCGTTGCTACTGAGGCTCAACCAGATGTACAGGCAGACCAGAGCGCCGGCAGAGGGGAACATGAGGTTGGCCACAAGATCCCATCCACGCCTCTTTCCGAGACGCACGTAATAGTGCCGGATCACGCTGAGATTCACCAGGATGAACCCTGCGAAGGCCCCGAAGTTCAACAGCTCCACCGCCATCTGAAAACGGAGAAACAGCGCCCCGACTAATGAAAGCGCGCCCATGAAGTATATGCTCCGCGTGGGAGTAGAAAAACGCGGATGAATGTATCCGAACAAACGCCGTGAGATGACTCCATCACGTCCCATGCCGTACAGCAGGCGGGAAGCGCCCGCCTGACCCGTAAGTGCACTGGCCAGACCGGCGACGAGCAGAACGAATGTAATGAATCCGAACATCCAATTGCCGCCCACGCGGCTGCCGATATCCAGAATCACGGTTTCGGGTTCGGGAAATGTCCGGTAGTCGGGCCACACCAGCGCCGCCACGTAAACAGTGATGACGCAAAATGCCGCCTGCAGAATGCAAACAAACACGGTTGAGAATGCGATGTCGCGCTCCGGGTTGACAGTGTCTTCCGCCAAGGTCGAGATAGCGTCAAACCCGATATAGGAAAGGGCGGCGATGCTGGCGCCAAGCATCATTGGGCTCATGGCGAATGAGTCGGGCCGCCAGACGCCCCGGAGGTCGAACAGACCGGTAAGGCCGTGCATGGCGGTCAGGTAGCGCGCCGCTAAGGCGACAAACATGATGGCGCACGACGTCATGATGATCATCATCAGGGTGCTGGCACGCGTCGTGACCTTAATCCCTGGGGCGTTGACGAGTGTCAAACTCACGGTAAACAGAATGGCCCAAGCCATGTAAGGGACTTGAGGCAGCAAGCGGGAAGCCGTCAGTGCCGCGTAAATGATGCTAAGTAGGGGGATCAGGAAGTAATCGAGCATCATGGCCCATCCGGCGAGAAAGCCGATGTGCGGGTTGAGAGCCCGCTGCGCATAGGTATAAGTCGAGCCCGCAGCCGGGTAGGCGCCCGCCATCTTGCCGTAACTAGCCGCAGTGAAGAGCATGGCCACTACTGCAACCAGATAACTGATGACCGCATGGCCGCGCGAGGTTTGCTGAACGATCCCGTAGACCGGATACGGAGCAGTCGGAGTGAGAATCACGAGGCCGTACAGAATGAGATCGCGGCGCGAAAGGACGCGTTTCAGCGTACCTGCCGGCGATGCGTGCGTTGCCTTGTCAGCCATTACTTCGCGACTCCGGCCAGTTGGTGGGAGCGGCCGGTGGCAAAAACCGAACTGAACGGCAGCGTGGCCGCTCCGATCAATGCCGCGTCCCCGCCAAAACCCGATGGCCTCAGCAGCACGTTGATCTCGGGCTGACTCTCCATGTGCAACTGCTTCCGAATTACCGGTTCAATCAAATGCCACGCGTCCGTGATGGCCCCGTCGATCACCACCACGTCGACATCCAGGCCCCACACTACGTTCGAAATTCCAATGCCCAGCCAACCCGCCGTCTCCGTCAAACTATCCACCGCCGCACGATCCCCATCAACCGCCGCTTGCACAATCCGCCGCGCTCGCGCAAACGTATCCCCCGACGCCGACGACCGCCGGTCTTCCGATACCGCCGCGTAGCGCTCGCACAACGCCGGATTCGACGACAGCTCTTCCAGACATCCGGATCGGTCGCGCCGCCCCGCGCTGCCCGACGTCGCAATCACCATCTCTCCAAATTCCCCCGCCGCCATGCGGGGTCCATAGTGCAGTTGCCCTTCCAGGATGATCGCCATGCCGATCCCCTCGTCCACCTTCACCAGCAGAAACACCCGGCTCGCGTACACTTCCGCCGAGCCATAGTTGTACTCGGCCAGTGCCGCCGCGCGTACGTTGTTCTCCACGTAAACCGGTTCCTGAATCTTCGTCTCCAGAATCTTGCGGATCGGCACCTGCACCCATCCCGGACGGTTGCCGTGCACCAGCAGACCGCGGTCGCTATTGACGATGCCTCGCGCCGAAATGCCGATTCCAGGAACACGATCGGCTCCGAGCCGCCGCCGACAGTCCTTGAAGGTATCGGCAATCAGCTCCAGGGTCTCTTCGGCTGAGGCTGGTGTACGAAAGCGCCGGCTCTCCACGACGCGGCCCCGCATGGTACACGCGGCCACCCGTGTCTCCCAATTCTGAATCTCGGCACCGATGGCGACACGCTTCGGTTCCAGTTGCAGGCGGCGTCCTGGACGGCCACCGGTGGAGTTTTCCGCGCCATCCTCACAAACCAGCGCATCCGAGATGAGATCGGTCATCATGCGTGAGACCGTGCCTTCGGAAAGTCCGCTTTGGCGGGCCAGGTCGGCGCGCGACATGTGCTCGTTGTGGCGTAGCAGCTGCAACATGGCCACCCGGTTGGCACCCCGCACCTGTTTGGGCCGCAGCACTCGCTTTCTTGCACTGGGGGTTCGTTCCACGGAGTTTGTTTCTGAACGAAAGTAAGTCTACCGCCCCCGCCCGGATATCGTCAAATCAGTGGATGGGATATCCTACCGGGTGATGCGCGCTGCGAGGGCCCTGATCGCTTTGTCTCTTTTGACGGCCGGTGGCATGGCGGCGCAGGCGAAACGACCAGACTCTCCGGTTATCCCGGTGGGGCTCGACGCCTACCGCATGTGGGAGAAGTGGCCCTATCAGCGGATCGGCGCGCGCGCGTACATGCGCAGTACCTATGATCGCCGCGGCGGCAATGAAGGCGCCGATGCCAGCCACTTCCTCTACCAGATCTCCGACGACTTCAACGCTGCGCTCGACGTCGAAGGGCCCGGCATCCTCTACTTCGCACGCTACAACCACTGGCACGGAAGCCCATGGCATTATGTGGTGGATGGCACGGATCATATCGTCGAGGAAAGCAGCACGGCCGATCCGCTTCATCCTGTGGAGAACTCCGTCTTCCTTCCCGAACGTCTGTTTCCAAACCCGCTCGCATGGACGTGGTCGATCACTCAAGGAGCCGATCTGACGTGGGTCCCGATCCCCTTCGAGCGTTCGTTCCAGATGGCGTACTCGCGGACGCGCTATGGAACAGGCTATTTCATCTACGACCAATATGTACGTGGCGCAAATCTATCCCGGCCGATTCGCTCTTGGAACACCCAGTCGGCGCCGGATCCAGACGTACTAGCCCTCATCGGCCGCGCCGGGACTGATCTTGCTCCGCGCGTTGGCACGGCCGAAGGCGCCGCTCTCGGAATAGAAGAGCGGCATGGCGAAGTGGCGATCCCCTCGCACGGCAGCGTCTTGTTAACGCGCATCGCACAGGCTTCATCGATGTTGCGTGCACTGGAGATTTCCCTGCCCCGCAAGAACGCCGTCGATCTTTCGTCTGCACGGCTGCGAGTCGTTTGGGACGACCGCTCAGCGCCGTCGATCGACGCACCGCTCGCGTTGTTTTTCGGTGCAGGTACTTTTTACAATCGGGACGATCGGGAATACCTGGTGAAATCGTTCCCCGTCTACGTGCGATTTGATGCGGAGCGCGTGCATCTGGCCTGCTTCTTCCCGATGCCGTTTTTTCATTCGGCCCGGCTGGAACTGATTGGCGCAGGAAATGGCGATTTTGTGGGCATTCGGTGGGCCGTGCGGTACGTGCCCTTCAAAGATCCGCCCAGCCACGTCGGTTACTTTCATGCGACGTATCGCGATCACCCGTCGCCCGAGCCTGGCCGGGATCTGCTTCTACTCGACACGCGCGCGACCGAAGGCGGTGGCGATTGGTCGGGTCATCTGGTGGGCACTTCATTTATTTTTTCGCATCGCGGAGACTTGGAGACGTTGGAAGGCGATCCGCGTTTCTATTTCGATGACAGTCTCACGCCGCAGGCTCAGGGCACGGGTACCGAGGAATGGGGCGGCGGCGGGGATTATTGGGGTGGACGCAACATGACGCTTCCCTTTGCCGGTCATCCCACGGGCGCGGAGAGTGAGAAAGATGCGAAGAACGAGTTGGACAAAATTGAATCGGCCTATCGCTTCCTCTTGGCCGATCTGATGCCGTTCGGCCGGAACGCGCGCATCACACTGGAACATGGGGGCGAAAACGAATCCACCGAGCATTACGAGACCGTCACCTACTGGTACGGGGCCCCCCACGCCACGCTGGTGAAGACAGACGAGCTGGTCATTGCCGATCCCGCCAGCGAAAGAGCGCACAGCTACTCGTCGCCAGATGCGTCAGCGCCATACGAGATCCGTTCTCGCTACGAGTGGGGCGTGGACACACTCCATGGCCGTGAGATTTTTCCGCCACAGACCGATCGTGGGCGCCACACAACGGGAACGTCGGAATTCACGGTGAGAGTTGATCCACGGAATCTCGGTGTCCTGCTGCGCCGCAAACTCGATTATTCTTTTCCGAACCAGCGCGCCGAGGTTTACGTCGCCGACGCAGACGCCGGAAAACCGCACTGGAAGCCCGCCGGTATCTGGTACCTCGCCGGTTCCAATACCTGCGTGTATTCGAATCCGGACGCGGAGTTGGGGAAAACGCAGCACATCGTGGAAACCTCAAATCGCCGGTTCCGAGACGACGAGTTTCTACTCCCGCGCGACCTGACCGAAGGCCGCCGCGCAATTCGTATCCGCATTCACTTCACACCCGTTAGCCGGCCGCTTTTCCCGGGTTATCCCGTGCCGGAACTGGCCTGGAGCGAAATTCGCTACACCGCCTACAGCTTTGTGCTGCCGTGACCACAGCGCTGTTTGGCTCGACTACCTCAATTCCGCCAACGCCTCCTGAACCTTGGGAATGATCTCGCCGTATTGTGCCGGTGAAGCCTTAGCCAGGAATGCTTTGAAACACGTCCGTGCCTTGGCGCTCTCACCCGCCATTCGGTAAATCAGACCGAGATTCAATTGTGCTTCAATCAAATCCGGATCAAGCTCCGCCGCCTTTTCGAAGTAGCCGCGAGCTTGCCCAGTGTCCTGCCGTTGAATCGCGATCAATCCCATCCCGTTGTAAGCGGCTGCCGATGCCGGATCAGTCGTGAGCACCCATTTGAAGACGCGCTCCGCATCGCTGAGCCTTGCCTTCTCCAGATAAGCCGTGGCCAGATTCGTCTGGCTGCCCGTATCCGCTGGGTTCAACTGCACGGCCTTCTCGTATTCCGGAATAGCTTCGTCTTTCTTGCCGGCGCGAACCAGCAGATCCGCGATGCGCGAATGCAGTCGTCCGTTCTCAATGCCTCGAGCCAGCGCCGCGTGATAAAGATTCATCGCTTCGGCGTGCTGGCCGGCCTTCTCATACTTCGCGCCAAGCTGGTAGTACAACTCCGGGTTCCCGCTGTCTTCCTTCACTGCCTGCTGCAAGAGCTCGATGCGCCGGGCCTCGGGCGTGCGTGCATTTGGATCCTCCGCCATCGCCACGAGTTTCAGAATGCCAACCCGATCCTTGGGATCCGGCCCCTGCCCGTTCAAATCGTAGGTATGCGCAGCAAATCCGGAAACGTAGCCGAGTGATTTCAACTGCTCCAGCGTGCGTTCATCCACCACGGAAGTTTCCACCTTTTCCCTGCCATCGCCGCCGATCACCGCCTTCAGCTGCGCCTCAAATTTCTGCGCTTCCACGGCATGCGTCTGGAACAGGTTGCTGGTCTCTCCTGGATCCTCTATGAGATCGTAAAGCTCGGCCTTTGGCGCGCGAACATATTTCCAGTGATTCGTTCGAATGCCGCGCAGCTCCGCCCAACCCATGTTGATTTTTGGATATAGCGTCTCCGCGTACGAGACAGCCGTTTGCGCGTCGTGCCCGTTGAACGACGGCACCAGGCTCGCGCCTTGAACGGCCGCGGAAGCTTTACCGCCCATCAATTCCAGCACGGTTGGCAGCAGATCAATCGTGCGCGCCTGCTGTTTCACCCGCAGGCCACGGGGAATACCCGGACCGGCCAACACGAACGCGATCCGCAAGGTAGCATCGTAAAGGAAAACACCGTGTGAATATTCACCGTGCTCACCGAGGCTCTCCCCGTGGTCGGACAGAACGGCCACAATCGTTCTGTCGGCCGGTGACTTCTTCCGAACCGCGTCAAACAGCCGGCCCAACTCATGATCCGCGTACGCGATTTCCCCGTCGTAGAGCATGTCCTTGTATCTTTCCTTGAACGGCGAGGGCGGCCGGTAGGGCATGTGGGGATCGTACAAGTGCACCCACAGAAGATACGGTTTGCCCGACTGTCCGTCGAGCCAGCGAACGGCGCGGTCAATCGTATCTCCAGCGGCCCGCTCCGGATCTTCCAGAAACTCGCGCGCACTGCCCGGTCTGGGCATCTGATCGTCATAAACTGCGAATCCTTGGTTGAATCCGAACAGTTTCTTCAAAACAGCGGAACTTACAAAGGCTGCGGTGTCCCACCCCTGCTGCTGGAGAATTGTCGCCAAAGTTGTTGAGGACGGTTGTAGCACGAAACCACCCGTATCCCGCACATGGTGGACCGTCGGATATAGGCCTGTGAGAATGCTGGCATGTGACGGCGGTGTTAATGGCGTTTGCGTAACCGCGTTCTCGAACACCACCCCGCCGGCCGCAATGGAGTCCACCGAGGGCGTCTCGATCTTGGAATAGCCATAACAGTGCAGATGGTCAGGGCGAAGCGTATCTATGGTAACCAAGACAACATTCAGCGGCCGCAGCCCAACAGATCCCGTGCCTTCGTGGCGACTGCACGAGACAACCGCTGCTAACGCAACCATCCCGGCAACCTTCAACTTACTCCCCATGCGTGATTCCCAGGATAGCAGCGCGAACTACACGGAACACGGCTTAGCGGTTGGCCATGGCCTGAAGCTTCAACGCCAAGGCTCCGGCTGGTCCAACGAAATGATTTCCACGTCACTCCAATAAGTCGACTGGCTTGACATATAGAAATCCGAGCCACTGGTTGTTTCGTGTCCGATCAGCGTAAGCCGCACGGTTTGCCCGGCATACGGAGTCAGGTCGAACTGCGGATCTTCCCACACTACCTGCCCGTCCTGCGTGTACACCAGGTACTCACCGATCTTCTTATCGTTAACCCGCACTCCCAGATTCCACTTACCTATTTCCGGACGCCCGGTTTGCTCGTTCAGTATCGTAGTATGGTGAGCGACGCCTATGCGTAGATAATGATACTTTCCTGCTGGCAGCATCACGGTTCTATCCAGACTAACGGCGTCGGCGCCTGGCTGTGCGCGCAAGACTCGATGGCGCCCGAAATAATCCGCTAACACCTCCGGTGGATGTTCGAAGCTTGCCATCGTCAAACGCCACTCTGGCTGCCAGTTCTTAGTTGCAGACTTGAGCTTCTCGATGTAATAGCTCTGCATCTCGCGCCGATTGCGCTCAACGAGCTCGTCCGTATACCATTCTTCTCGCGCCAGCACTTGGGGCGCCTGAGCCGGAATCGTAAAAACGCGGTCCTCACCAGTACCAGTAACTTGACCGCCGCTCTCGAGAATCACCTTCTGCCCGATCTCTACAGTGTCTCGCGCAATATCGGAGATGCGCATCCAACGCGGTAAGCCACGTAAGCAATAGTTCTCATAAGTGTCGTGAAAGATACTAGACCATCGCGGCTCCATCCCTGAAGCACCCAGGGCCGTGCCTAAGATGGCCCCGGCCGTCGCCGGATTACAGTCCGAGTCCCAGCGGCAATGCATGGCCGTAATCACTGTCTTCCCAAAATCGTTCCGCCCATAAAGTAGTCCGATTAGCACTGCTCCGCCGTTAGCCACTGCGGAACTTTCCTCAGTAATTTGCTCACTGCTGTACTTCTTCGCCAACAGTTGACGGGTTACTCTCCAGTCGACCTGTTCTCGATGCCAGCGAAGAACGTCCTCAGCCATCGCCCTGTAAGCACTTTTCTTCGGCAGGATAGACGCGGACCGCCAGATCACCTGTTCCATGTCCGAAGAAAACACGGCCTCACTCAGCATCGCAGCCACCATCACCGCTCCGTCCGCGCCATCGCCCCAGCCCATTATGTGCCCTGCGAAATCCGCAGTTTGCGCAGCGTGGTTGACGAGTCCCGGCGATATCCATCCCGCCGGATCTAAGTCAATCTGTGCATCGATATCGTGACCTCCGTTGTATCCGGGGAACCCGGTCTTTGGTGGCATGATCCCGGCCCAATAGTGTTCCAGTGCGATGCTGTTCGCTCCCCAGACCTTGGCTCTAAATAGCCGATCCGACCACTCCCGCATGTACTGCTCGTAAGTTGGATGTGTGCCATACTTCTTCAGGCACGTTTGCATCAGCAGAGGAAAATAGAGATCATCACCTGAATAGAAATCGGAGAAATGGTCTGGCACCTCGGCAAAGTATTCAACGTTGGAAGGAGGCCAAGGTTCTGAGAACTCCTTCGGTACCCCCAGCGCCAGCCCGCTGATCTTCCCCAGCCAGCCGCCGTACACCTTGTCGAAGTAGGTTCGATAAGTGATCTGCCGTGCCGGCGGTTCTCCGGCTGAAAGACGGAGGCAGACAAGTAACGTCAGCAGGCACTTAGGTCGCATAACAGGAGTGACCCCGGGAGGTACTCCACAGGGTCACGGGAATTTTAGAATTCGATGCGCGCGTCTAACTGGAGCGTCTTACCACCGCCACCAGCGTACACTTGCCCGAAGTTCGGGTCACCGACGGTGTAGTCCAGAATATAGGGCTGAATCCGATTGAACGGATTATTCCATGTCGCCCCGATTTGAAAGAACGTACTTTCCTTTTGCTTATAAATCGGGAAGCGCTTGACCATCCTGACTACTTCGCTCAACTGAGCCGGCCCGCGGACATTGGGAAGAAATCTCGGTGCAGTGCCAACACGTAATGGCGTGCCATCGGCAGTTATCGGACTCTCGGCAAACGCTCCTGGATTTAAGTAGGGTGTGCCATTGAAGAAGTCTATCTTGCCAGGTGATCCACCCAAGGTTTCCTGACTGTTGACCACGTCAGGACCAATTCCATAGCCGAAGCCGGGAGGAATATTCAGACCAGATTCCACGACGGGTACCGATGCTCCGGAAATATAGTTCTGGATGGCAGATAACCTCCAGCCGCCTAACACCGGGTTCGCCCAGTGAAGATCAAACCTTTTGCCCTTGCCTAAAGGAGTGTCGTAAAGCCACGTCAGCTTGAACACCTGAGGAACATTAAATGAAGTGACCGACCGCTCCAGGCCTCTGTTGTAGTAATCCTGCACTATCGAGTAATATCCGCCGACTCCCTTTTGATCCACGTAGCCAATGGCTTTCGACCAAGTGTACGAGGCAATGAAGCCCAGGTCTTTGCTGAAATGCCGCGTCACCTTGACTTGCAAAGCGTTGTAGTTCGAGTTGGTATTGTACGGATACTGCTCTTGCACGCCCAGAAACTGGGGATAAGGACGGAGCGCCTGTGCTACTGTCTGTGTCGTGTTAAAGCCAGGATAGGGAATATATTGCGGATATTGGCTAACGGGTGCATTTAGGATGTCACCCATCGAGAGCAGTTTGGACGGTAAGCCGTCATATTCGCTGAAAACACTACCGCAGCTGCCTGCGAGAGTGCAGGCGTTACGACCACCCCACAGCCGTGTACCTTTGTTTCCTACGTACGCAACCTCTAGGACCGAGTCCTTCGGCAGTTCGTATTGAGCCGTGAAGTTCCAGTTTCCCGTGTACCCTGGGCGGTTGGCATTCTTGGCGGTGGTAGAGGCAATTGTACCGTTCGCCGAGGATGGATCCCTGTTCGGAAGGGCTCCGGGCAGGCCAGGGAAAGGTTGGGTGAGATAGATCGCCGGATCGTCAATGAACCCATCCGGATTAGTCCCCTTAATGACATTTATGACTGAGTTGTAGCCGTACGTAAATGATGTATCTCTCCAGTAATTCGTCACGGGCGGCGTATTCAAGATGGCATATCCGGTGCGAATGACCAATTTTTTGTTAACTTGATACGCGATTCCGGCCCGAGGATCTAGTTCCCCCCAATATGTGTTGTTAAAGCGCGAACGCCCCGGCCCGGCGAAGACCAGCGCACCCGGCCGATTGCCGGCCCCCGGGTCTGGCACATTCAGATCGACCTCCGACATCCGGCCGGTAACTTCATAAAAAGGTGTGATGATTTCCCAACGGAATCCCAAGTTGACGGTGAGCTTAGGCGTGAGTTTCCAGTCATCGCTCGCATAGAGAGCATGATACGGTTGACGAAAACCATTGCTGAAGCCGTTAACCGAATGCGTGGCGCTTTGCACCGCGCCCATCATGAAACTCGCGAAGGCGTTTCCCGTAGTATCCAGGTTTCCGGGCAGGTCGGTCTGCTGCGGGTTGAAAACAAACGTTCCTGCGTCAGATGCCAGTTCGTCGTTTGTAAAGTAGCGTGTATATTGATATCCAAAACGCGTGGTATGCTTGCCATGAATCCAGGTTAGATCGTCCAGATAAACATAACTACCGTTAGATCTTCTTTCGGAAAAACCAGAGCCCATTTGGTCGATCGTGCCGCCTTGGCCCTGAGACCCCGTAAACTGAATTACCGGAAACATCGTAGGTCCGACATTTTGCAGGCCGATCTGCCCTGCCAGGTCCTTGTTCAATGTTGTTGGATATGCACCGTCATTCCCGACATACCGGTTAAAGCCCGCGGCCACTCGATTCAAGATCGACGGAGCCAGAGTGGAGTCAAGCG
>Ga0335071_10000477_pt1 | contig 44513 bp, 40 predicted proteins | sample Lox_Sample_15_FD_206724 | JGI IMG/M metagenome (GOLD analysis project Ga0335071, IMG submission 206724) | Soil microbial communities from Loxahatchee National Wildlife Refuge, Florida, United States - Lox_Sample_1.5 | ecosystem: Environmental > Terrestrial > Soil > Wetlands | place: USA... | reverse complement strand
CACGCTGCTTGCGGCGCAGACCGATTTCACCGAAGCCGGCGAACTGACCTTGTTCATCAATGAGAGTCAGGTTGCCTTTCTCGAGGACATGATGTCGGACCGTGGGTTCCTCGATACGACTCAAATGGCCGGCGCATTTCAGTTGCTGCGCTCGAACGACCTGATCTGGTCGCGGGTTTCCCGCGACTATCTGATGGGCGAGCGTACGCATCCCAGCGACCTGATGGCCTGGAATGCGGACGCCACGCGTCTGCCCTACCGGATGCACTCCGAATATCTGCGAAAACTCTTCCTCCACAACGATCTGGCCGAGGGGCGCTTCGTCATCGACGGCAAATCGATCGCGCTCTCGGACATCCACACCCCGATGTTCGTCGTCGGCACCGTGCGGGACCACGTCGCGCCGTGGAAATCCGTCTACAAGATCCATTACCAGGTCGATGCCGACGTGACGTTCTTGCTCACCAGCGGCGGGCACAATGCCGGGGTCGTGGCGCCGCCCGGCGAAAACGGTCATTTCTATCAGGTCATGACCAAGGCGGCGGACGCGCCCTATGTTGGTCCCGATGAGTGGGTGAACGCGGCGCCACGCTTCGAGGGGTCATGGTGGCCGGAATGGACGCGGTGGCTGGCAGACCGGTCAGGCGCGCCGTGTGCGCCTCCGCGCATGGGGACCGGCGACGAGCACAATCTCCCGGATGCGCCGGGGGAGTATGTTCGTCATTGAGCGGCGGTACCGGCGATTTCTGCCTGGCATCGCTGCACCAGTGACTGCGGCGTGCCCCTGGCATCGACCATGGTCCAGTCGACCGTCCCGATCCGGTAGCTCTCCTGGATGGCGGCGACCTCTGCGGTCGCATCGGAAGCATCGGCCCTGCGGCCGGTGATACGGGCCTGCCGGGTCGCAAGGTCGGCCACGAGAAAGAATCCTGCGAAGCGTACGCCCGCTTTGCCGGCCACCTCGCGAATGGCGTGGCGCTCCTCTTCCTTGGCGTAGACCGCGTCGACCACGACGGAATGCCCCTGCGTCAGAATCTCCGCAGCGCGATCGACCAGCGCCGCGTAGATCCTTGTGTTGATCTCCGGCTCATAGGCCGCCGGGGGGAGCGCGTCGGTCTCACCGACCCCGAAAAGCTGCTTTCTCAAGGCATCGCTGCGCAGGACGACCGCGCCAGGCGGCGGCGGGATCAGCGGCGCCATCCCGCGCGCCAGCACTGATTTGCCTGTTCCCGAAAGCCCGCCGACGGCAATGAGGACGGGCGCGGGCGGATGAATCAGCGTGCAGGCGAGATCGAAGTAGCGGCGCGATGTCGCCGTCATCGCCGCCGTGTCAGTGTCCGAACCGGCCCGCTTCAGTCGCGCGAGCATCACGTGGGCGCGAATGGCGGCGCGGAGCGACATCAATAACGGAAGCGCCGCCAAGGCCTGACTGTTGTCGGGCGGAGTGATGGCAAGATAGCGGTTCAGGAGCCTGTTGGCCGCCTCCGGCTGGTCGTAACGGAGAAAATCCATCAGCGGAAACGCCAGGTCGTAAAGCACATCGACCGTGGCGATCGTCTCGTCGAACTCGATCGCGTCAAACAGCACCGGCTTGGCATCGATCAGCACGATGTTGGCCAGATGCAGGTCGCCGTGGCATCGCCGCACGAATCCATTTCGGCCGCGCGCGTCGAGCAGGCCTTGAACGCGCGCAAACGCGGCCTGCGATGCGCTGTCGAGATCGTCGATCTTGGCGGGCGCAGAGTTGCCAAGATAACTGCCGAGCGCGTGGAGCGCCGCACTGTTGCCCTGGATCAGATGGGGAATCGAGGCGGTCCAGGACCGTCCGTCGGCGCGCGGCGCGACCGCGTGAGAGGCCGCGACCGCCTCCCCAATGGCATCGACGAGCCCGCCATCGAGCGGGCCGGCTCCAGCCAGATGATCGATCGTCTGCCGTTCGTCGAAGCGGGTCATTTCGACGGCGTATTCGACCGGCGTGCCGTCGCCATCGAGGCTGAGCGAGCCGTTTTCGTCGCGCGTGATCGGCACGACCCGATGATAGATTGTTGGCGCAAAAGGCCGGTTGATCCTGATTTCTTCCTCGCACGCGGCCTTGCGTTTGGCGAGGCTCGAATAGTCGAGGAAGGGAAAGCGAACCGCCCGCTTGATCTTGAGCGCGCGCGCCCCCTCGAGAAAAACCGATGCCGCGTGCGTATCGATCCGGCGCACGGACGGATGCTGTTTTGGGTCCGTCAGGAACGCGAACACGCGTTCCTGGATCTGGGCGTCGTCTGTGTCAGAACTCGTCATCGGGGCGTTGAACCAGGTTTGAATGAGCAGGACGCGAGGCTTTCAGATCCGGCTCATGGCCGGAGCACTGCAGCTCCCAGAATCTGCCCGCTGCGAAGTTTCGCCAGCACCTCGTTGGCCGCGCCGAGCGGGAAGGCCGTCGTCTCGGTCCGTATGCCTGCCTTTGGTGCGATCTTGAGAAAATCCAGTCCATCCTGCCGCGTCAGGTTGGCGACCGAGAGCAGTTGCCGTTCTTCCCACAGGAGATGATAGGGAAAGCTTGGAATGTCGCTCATGTGGATTCCGGCGCAGACCACCCGGCCACCCTTGCGCACGGCGCGGAGCGCCGCAGGCACCAGCGCACCCACGGGGGCATAGATGATCGCCGCATCGAGCGGCGCGTCCGGCAATTGATCGGATGCGCCGGCCCAGGTTGCGCCGAGCTTCCTGGCAAGATCCTGGGCGGCAACGTCGCCAGCGCGCGTGAAGGCATGGACCTGTCGGCCTTGCCAGCGGGCGATCTGCGCGACGATGTGGCCTGCAGCACCAAAGCCATAGATGCCGAGCCGCTCGGCGTCCTCTGTCATCACCAGCGACCGCCAGCCGATCAGGCCGGCGCAGAGCAGGGGGGCGATCGAAACGTCGTCGCCATCCTCGGGAAGCGGAAACGCGTAGCGTGTATCGGCGATGCTGTGCGTGGCATAGCCGCCGTCGCGGGTATAGCCGGTGAAGAGCGGACGGTCGCAGAGATTTTCCATGCCATGGCGGCAATACGAACAGACCCCGCAAGTGTACCCCAGCCAGGGAATTCCGACCCGATCGCCGATCCGGTGTGTCGTGACGCCTGTCCCGACGAGATCGACGCGGCCGACGATCTCGTGGCCCGGGATAATGGGGTAGCGGATCTCCGGCAGGTCCCCGTCGACGACGTGAAGATCGGTCCGGCACACGCCGCAGGCACTGACCCTGACGCGAATCTGGCCCTCGCCGGGCATCGGATCGGCGCGGTCCTGGAACTGGAGCGGGGCTCCCCGAGCCGGCAGCACCATCGCGTGCATCTTGTTTTCTCCGGACCAAAGCGACCCCGGGGGCTGCGGGAATACCTATCCGGGGCAATGGATGCCAGTCTTGACCTCTGTCAATGACTGTCAAACCCGTAAAGTCGATGCCGGTGCAGCTTGATGGAGATCAAGAACAAACGCGGGTCGTGCCTTATTGTTCACGGCCTAAGGAGAGCGCGCATGCCGATCAAGGATATCCTTTTGCCGCTGGTCGGCGAGCCCGATGATCGCGCGATCGCGGCGATCGAGAAATGTGTTGCCGTTGCCGGCGATTTCGCCGCCAGGATCGAAGCCCTGGCGGTCGAAGAGGACGTGTCCGTCCGGCCGACGGTTGCGCTGCTCGCTTCGGATGACGGCGTCGCAGCCGGCTTGGTACGCAGTGCGACCGATGCGCGCGGCCTTCTGAGGGCGTTCGATGATGCCGCTGTTCGTTTCGGCGTGCGCAACGTGCAGGACCTGCGGCGGCTGCCCGCCGACGAGATTGCGCCGACGCTGGCGCGGCAGGCGCGGCTCAAGGATCTGTCCCTGGTTCCCGTCAAGGCCAACAGCAATCAATCCGAAAGCATCGTCGAGCGGCTGCTGTTCAAATCGGGACGGCCGCTGTTGCTGTGCCCCGAGGAACTGGCAACCGAATTGCCCGTGGCGCTCGACGATATCTTGATCGCATGGGACCATAGCGCGCCGGCCGCAAGAGCCATCGCGGATGCCTTGCCATTGCTTCAGACCGCCAGTTCGGTGCGGATCATCACGGCGACCGACAAACGGTCAGACGATGAGTTGCGATCGGGGAAAGCGCTGGTCGATCATCTTGTCGAGCACGGCATCAAGGCCTCATTCGAGACCGTCGGGATCGACGGCAGTTCGGTCGGAAAGGTATTTGAGGCCTACGTGCGATCGAACAGAATTGATCTCTTGGTGATGGGCGCCTATCGCCATTCCCGCCTGAATGAGATCATATGGGGCGGCGCGACCAAGACCGTCATAGGGCGGCCACCCTGCTGGGTTATGATGTCTCGCTAACGCCCAGTTCCAAACCGCGTCAGATCTCCAAAAAAGGACAGCTTGCGGGCCGCCCGGCCCGCCACACTTGGCAATGTCGACCTATCGATTGAAAAATGTACTATCGCCTCGTTCCGTTGCGCTGATCGGGGCAAGTCCGCGGCCCGGCTCCGTCGGCTTCGCCATCCTGAGGAATATCAGGGAGGCCGGGTTCAAGGGCGATTTTGGCTGGGTCAATAAGCACTACGCCACGGTCAACGGCTTCGGCTCGGTCGGCAGGGTCGACCAGCTGCCTTTTGTGCCCGAACTGGTGGTGATCACAGCGCCGGCAACGGCTGTCCCTGATCTGATCGAGCAGGCCGGGACCTGCGGAACGGCAGGTGCGATCATCGTTTCCTCCGGACTTGGTCGCGGCGCCGGCTCGCTGGCGGAGGCGACGGAACGCGCGGCGCAAAGACATGGCATGCGGCTGATCGGGCCGAATTGCCTGGGCATCATGATGCCGGAGGTCAGCCTCAACGCCAGTTTCTCCGCGCACATGCCGCGCCCCGGGAAACTGGCGCTCATCACGCAGTCCGGTGCGATTGCGGCCGGCATGGTGGATTGGGCCGCGCCGCGCGGCGTCGGTTTTTCCGGGATCGTCTCCATCGGCGATCAACTCGATGTCGATATCGCCGATCTGCTCGATTATTTTGCGCTGGACGGCAAGACGCGTGCGATCCTGCTCTATGTCGAAGCCATCAAGGACGCCCGCAAGTTCATGTCGGCGGCGCGCGCGGCGGCGCGGGTCAAGCCGGTGGTGGTCGTCAAGTCGGGCCGCATGGCGCAGGGCGCCAAGGCGGCTGCAACCCACACCGGGGCGCTGGCGGGATCGGACGCGGTCTACGAAGCCGCGTTTCGTCGTGCGGGCATGCTGCGGGTCTCGGACTTGCGCGAGCTGTTCGATTGCGCCGAGACGCTCGGGCGGGTCGAATCTCCCTCCGGAAAGCGGCTGGCCATTCTGACCAATGGCGGCGGCATCGGCGTGCTGGCGATCGACCGCCTGTACGAGCTTGGCGGCGTGGCGGCGGCGATCGGATCCGCGACGAAGCAAAAACTCGACGTGGCCTTGCCGCCGACCTGGTCCGGCTCAAATCCCGTTGATATCGTCGGCGACGCCGATGCGGCGCGTTACGTCGCGGCGCTCGAGCTGCTGCTCGATGACCCGAGCAACGACGCCGTTCTGGTGATGAACGTCCAGACCGCCATTGCTTCCGCCGCAGAGACTGCCGCCACCATCACCAGCCTGGTCGGGACCTACCGGCAGCACCACCGCCGGACCGCCAAGCCGGTGCTGGCGGCATGGATCGGCGCGGAACAGAAAGTCATCGACACGCTCAACGAGGCCGGGATTCCGAACTATCCGACCGAGGACGACGCGGTGCGGGGCTTCATGCATCTGGTGCGCCATCGCGAGGTCATCGAAATCCTGACACGCGTGCCGCCGGAGCTGCCGGACGCCTTCAGTCCGGACGTCGTCACCGCGAAACAGATCGTCGCCGGCGCGATCGCCGATGACCGTCACTGGCTCGATCCGGTCGAGGTCAAGCAACTGCTCGAGGTGTACGGCATCGCCATGGTGCCGACCTTTGCCGCCGCCAATGTCGACGAGGCGGTCGGCTATGCGACGGAGCTGTTCGCCCGGGGCGCGACGGTCGTCCTGAAGATCATGTCGCGCGACATCGTCCACAAATCGGATGTCGGCGGGGTCGTGCTCAATCTGACCACGCCCGAAGCGGTCCGTGCGGCGGCGACCGACATCCTCGCGCGGGCGAAAGCGCTGCGCCCCGAGGCGCGGATCGGCGGCGTGATCGTGCAGGCCATGGTGGTCCGGGCCAAGGCCCGCGAACTGATCCTGGGTCTTGCCGACGATCCGACCTTCGGCACTGTCGTCGTGTTCGGCCGCGGCGGGACGGCGGTGGAGATCATCAATGACAAGGCCCTGGCGCTGCCGCCGCTCGATCTGGAACTAGCACGGTCGCTGATTGGGCGTACCCGGGTGTCGCGCCTGCTGAGCGCCTATCGGGATGTGCCCGCGGTCAAGGCGGATGCGGTCCCGATGGCGCTGGTCAGGCTGTCGCAGATGGCCGCCGACATTCCCGAGATCCGCGAGCTCGACATCAATCCACTGCTGGCGGATGAGGCCGGCGTCACGGCCGTCGACGCCCGCGTGGCGGTCGGTCATGTCGAACCAAAATTCAAGGGGTCGGGGCCCGGGAACTTTGCGGTGCGGCCCTATCCGTCGCAATGGGAGCGGCATTTCCGCGTCAAGGACACCTGGAAAATCTTCGCGCGGCCGATGCGTCCCGAGGACGAGCCGCTGATCCACGACTTCCTGCGCCACGTCAGCCGCGAAGACCTGCGGCTCAGGTTCTTCGCGCCGATCAAGGAGTTCACCCACGAGTTCATCGCACGCCTGACCCAGCTCGACTACGCCCGCGCGATGGCCTTCGTCGCATTCGACGAAGCGACGAACGAAGTCGTCGGCGTCGTTCGCATCCATTCCGATTCGATCTATGACACCGGCGAATATGCGATCCTGCTCCGCTCGGACCTCAAGGGCAAAGGGCTCGGCTGGGAGCTGATGCAACTCATCATCGCATACGCGAAAGCGGAAGGGTTGAAGCAGATATCCGGTGACGTGCTGCGGGAGAACACGGTGATGCTGGAGATGTGCCGCAATCTCGGATTTCTGGTGAAGGCGGATCTGGAGGAGCGCGACCTCTGCAACGTCACGCTCACACTTCGTCCGTGAGACCAGCGGCGCGACCAGCCGGCTGTGGAGGCAATGCTGTGGCCCGCTCCGCTGCGGTCGGGCAAGCGGTCATCTCGAGTCGGTTGCGGCCGGCTCCGAGGCTGCTGCGGCGGCTGTCGCCGGCTTTCGCAGGTTTCTTACAATGATCGTGATGAGCGGCACGAGCAGAGGCAGGATGCCGCTCAACGGATGACGGGCCATCACGGACAGCTCGGCCTGAAGCGCACGGGCCTCCATCTGCAGCGCTTCGACCGACGATCCGTGGATTTCGCCTGCAAGTTCGAGGTCGCGGCCGGATGGCGGCCTTGCGGCGATCGCAAACAGAATCGCGGCGATTGCAAAATTCACCACGCCGAGGATGGCTGCCGCCAAAATCGCGCTCCAGATCTGGATCAGCGCGAAATAGGCCGCCAGCTCCAGCATCAGGAGGCCGAAGGCCGCGATCAGCGCGGCGAATGCCCGTAGCCCGAGGCTGGTGAGCATCTGTCGCAGCCGGATGTCGGCGATGATGCGATCGGTTCGCCACAGCGCGCGCAGATGCTTGACGACGTTATCGGTGTTCACCCTAATGTCTCCTCATCATCAGGCCGACAATCATCCCGAGCGCGAAGGCCGAGGCCAGCGCGGTGACCGGGCGCTCCGAGACCAGTTTCGTGAGCTGCGCTTCTTCGTCGGACAGGATCTCGCCGAGGTCGCTCAACGCGGCCTTGATCTGATCGGCGACCGCCTCGGCCTGGCTCTTGGAATGATCGACCATGCTCTCCGCCGAGTCGGCGAGCAGCCGGGAGAGATCGACCTTCAGGGCCTGGAGTTCATCGCTCAATCTGTTCGGGCCGAACATTGCCACCTTTTCCCTGCATGTTGTATCGATGATGCGCGAACCCACGAAATGCGCGTTGACTTGCGTCAATCTGGCCGCGCCACGCGGTGCGCCTTGAGGCAGGTCAATCGCGTGGCCGAGGCACGTCATAGAAGATCGACGGCGCCCATCGAACCTGCTTACTGCATGGAGAGAACAAGATTGTGGCATCCGAACCGCTGTTGACGGCCACGTCCGCCGGTGAACTGCTCGAGTTGCGCCCTCGCGGCTCCTGGACAGCATCCAGGGTCACCACGCTTGAATCGCTCGCGGCGGCTGCGGCGCCAGCAATCGACCGCGCAAAATCCGTGAAGCTGGACCTCGCCGATCTGAGCGAGCTCGATACGCTCGGCGCATGGCTGCTGGAAAAGCTGTTCAGGCGTGCGGTGTCGGCCGGCCATCGCGTCGACGTCACGGGCGTCGCCGCAAACTATGCCGGTTTGATCGAGGAGGTTCGCCAGGTCAACCGTCAGAGCCGCCTGCCGCCGCCGGCGCGAAATCCGGTCGTCGCCAGGCTCGGCGAGATCGGGCGCTCCGCATCGGGCGCGACCGAGGACGTTGCGGCGTTCCTGCAGATGCTCGGATCGCTCTTCGTCGCCATGCTCGGCGTGGTGCGTCGTCCGCGATCTCTGCGGATCACGTCCGCGGTCTATCAACTCTACAGGGTCGGCTGGCAGGCCATTCCGATCATCGTCCTGATCATGTTCTTGATCGGCGCCATCATTGCGCAGCAGGGATTCTTCCATTTTCGGCGGTTTGGCGCCGAGTCCTACACCGTGGACATGGTCGGCATCCTGGTGCTGCGCGAACTCGGCGTCCTGATCGTCGCCATCATGGTCGCGGGCCGCTCGGGCAGTGCCTACACCGCCGAGCTCGGATCGATGAAGATGCGCGAGGAGATCGACGCGCTTTCGACCATGGGGCTCGATCCGATCGAAGTGCTGATCCTGCCGCGGGTGATCGCGCTGGTCTGTGCCCTGCCGATCCTGACCTTCATCGGCGTGATGGCCGCGCTCTATGGCGGCGGCCTGGTGGCGCAGTTCTATGGCGACATGTCGCCGGCGATCTACATCGCCCGCCTGCACGACGCGATTTCGGTTGCGCATTTCAAGGTCGGCATCATCAAGGCGCCGTTCATGGCGCTGGTGATCGGCATCGTGGCCTGCAGCGAAGGGCTGCGCGTGAAGGGCAGCGCCGAATCGCTCGGCCGCCAGACCACGACATCCGTGGTGAAATCGATCTTTCTGGTGATCGTGCTCGACGGGCTGTTCGCCGTATTCTTCGCGTCGATCGGAATGTGATGATGCCGCAAGCAGAACAGCCTGCCGCCATCCGCGTGCGCGATCTCGTCGTCGGCTTCGGCCGGCAGGTGGTGATCGACCATCTGTCGCTCGATGTCCGCAAGGGCGAGATCCTCGGCCTGGTCGGGGCGTCCGGCGGCGGCAAGTCCGTGCTGATGCGGACGATCATCGGGCTCATTCCACGGCGGAGCGGCACGATCGAGGTTTTGGGCAGGCCGGTCGGCGGCGTCCGCAATCGTCGGACGCAGAACATTGCCGGCCAATGGGGCATCCTGTTCCAGCAGGGGGCGCTGTTCTCGTCGCTGACGGTGCGGCAGAACGTCCAGTTTCCGCTGCGCGAGAACCTCGTGCTGTCGGAGGAGCTGATGGACGAGATTGCCATTGCCAAGCTCGAGATGGTCGGGCTTGCGCCAGAAGATGCCGACAAGTTTCCGTCCGAACTGTCGGGCGGCATGATCAAGCGGGTCGCATTGGCGCGGGCGCTCGCGCTCGATCCGCAGATCGTGTTCCTCGACGAGCCGACGTCGGGGCTGGATCCGATCGCGGCAGGGGATTTTGACGCCCTGATCGCCACGCTGCAGAAGACGCTCGGGCTCACGGTCTTCATGGTCACTCATGATCTCGCCAGCCTCAACACGGTCTGCGACCGTGTCGCCGCACTCGCCGATGGCAAGATCGTCGCCATCGGGCCGATGCGCGAACTGCTTCAATCCGAACATCCCTGGGTGCGCGCTTATTTTCACGGCAAGCGCTCCCGGATGCTGCAACCCCAAGCGAGCTGAGACATGGAAACCCGCGCTCCTTTCGTCACCATCGGCGCCTTCGTGCTGGCGGCCATCGTCGCCGTGTTCGGCTTCGTCTATTGGCTCAACAACACCGGCGGGCTCGGGCCGCGCGCGACCTATCATGTCCAGTTCGAGGGATCGGTGCCCGGGCTCCTCGTTGGAGCTGCCGTGCTGTTCAATGGCATCCGGGTCGGCGAGGTGACCGAGCTCGGGCTCGCGCCCGACAACGCGCGCCGGGTCAATGCCACGATCTCGGTGGTCGCCACGACGCCGATCCGCACCGACACCAAGGTGGGTCTGGAGTTCCAGGGCCTGACGGGCGTGCCCGTCATTGCGCTCGAGGGCGGCCTGTTGCCCGCCGGATCGGGGAAGGTCGCGACCTTGATCGCCGCGCCCGACGCCGGCCTGAGCATGACGCAGGCGGCCCGTGATGCCTTGCGCCGTGTCGACACGATCCTGGCCGAGAACGCCGATCCCCTCAAGGATACGATCGCCAATCTCAGGACGTTCTCGGACGGCCTTGCCAGAAATACCGGAAAGCTCGACGGGATCGTCGCGGGTCTCGAAAAGCTGACCGGCGGCGGAGCGGCCGCGCCAAAGATCACCTATGACCTGCGCGCCCTGCCAAGCTCGGGTTCGCCGGGCAAAACACTCAAGGGGCAACTGGCGATCCCCGAACCGACTGCGGTCGCGATGCTGGAAACCCAGCGCATGCTGTTTTCGCCTGTCAAGGACTACCCGGATTTCGACGGTTTTCTGTGGGCCGACAGCATTCCAAAGCTGTTGCAGGCGAGGCTGATCGACAGTTTTGAGAATTACGACATCGCCCATGCGCCGCTGCGCAGCGCGGATACCGGCCAGGCCGATTACCAGCTTCTGATCGATGTCAGGAGGTTCCGGATCGCGACCGAAGCGGAGCCTGCGGCCGAGATCGGACTGTCGGCGCGCCTGGTCGACAAGAACGGCAAGATCATCGCCGCGCGCCTGTTCGAGGCGAGCCAGAAGCTCGACCGGCTCGAGCCGCAGGCGGCAGTCGATGCTTTCAACAAGGCCTTCGGCCAGATTGCAACGGATATGATCGGCTGGACCGTGATGGCCTTCTGATGCGAATGCTATTCGAGCGTCTTGAGAAACGACAGGAGGTCGTGAATCTGGTCGGGCGTGAGCTCGAACTGGGGCATGGCCGGATGTCCGGTGACAATGCCTTCGGCCAGCGCCTCTCCGATTGTTTCGATCGGGTAGTGCAGGTGCAAGGTCCGGAACGGCGGCGCCGGCGCGAATGGACTTGCGCCCGCCCGCTCGATGGAATGGCAGCGGGCGCAATGGGTTTTCGCAAACGCCTTGCCGCGCTGCTCCGGCGAAGACGCCGCCAGTGCCGGAGACATCATCAGCATCAGCGCGACAACCGATTGTCGCAGCGCACATCGCAGCAGCATCTTCCACCCCTTGCCTACCTACTAGGAAAATAACCCGGATGGGGCCGGCTCATTTGATCTGCGTCAACCGCAATTCACGGAAGCGGGTAAGATCGCATCGTCGCAGGCCGTGGCCTGTGCCGCGGAGTTGGGCATGAAGTTTTCTCCGGTTGCCGTCGATCCGGTCCAGCAATCCTGCAGCGATTGCGCAATCCGCAGGCTGAGCGTCTGCGCTTTGCTCGACAAGGACGAGATCCAGCAGATCGAGCTTCTGACACGCCATGTCCGCTTCGCCCCCTGCGAGACCGTGTTCGCGCAGGAGGACATCGCAACCTCGTTCTACAGCGTCCTTGAAGGCGTCCTGCGCCTCTACAAACTGCTGCCTGACGGCCGCCGCCAGATCGTGGGTTTCGCGCTATCAGGCGATTTCCTCGGACTATCGACGGCCGGGCATCACGGTTTTTCCGCGGACGCAATCAGCGCGGTGACGGTTTGTCAGTTCAACAAGGCGGCCTTTGCACGGTTCTCCGAGCAGAAGCCGAATCTGCTGCGCCAGCTCAACGAGCTCACGGTTCGCGAATTGAATCAGGCGCGCGATCACATGGTACTGCTCGGGCGCCGTTCGGCGGAAGAAAAGCTCGCAACATTCCTGGTCGGCTGGCGCGATCGGCTTGCGCGGATCGGCGAACTCTCGGCGATCGTTTCCCTGCCGATGAGCCGGCAGGACATCGCCGACTATCTCGGCCTCACCATCGAAACCGTCAGCCGGACCTTCACCAAGCTCGAGCGTGCGGGTGTGATCGGGATCGTGCCGGGAGGCATTCGGCTGCTCGATGCGGCCCGCGCCGAGGCGCTTGCCGCCGCGTAGCGCGTGGCCGGGAAAAACAGCAGCAAAATCGCTGTCCAGGTTGATCCGGATCAAATCGCAGCTCGCGCGCATGCGCGACAAATCTTCCAAACGACACAGGGGAAGATGCGATGCCCGTCGACGCGGTGATCATGAGCATAACGGTGACCGCAATTTTTGCAGGCTTTGCGGCCGTGCTCGCCTGGGCCGATTCCCAGACTGCAGCCTCGCGGACGGAGACGCGCGACACGTCGGCGTCGCAGCTCAAACGCCGTAGCTTCTGAAATTGTGACGAAGGCCGGTTGAACTGGCTGCGACGGTGCATTCGACCGTCGCGGCTCTGGCTGCCGTGCATCCCTCGCTCCGGATTGCCAATCCCGACGCGCCAGCGCAATCTGCGATCATGGAGGTCGCGCGACCGGGCTGCCGGATCGCGCGACCGATCTGATCGGGGGGCGTACATGTTGCATTGGCGATTGCTTGTTTCGGCGTCGGCCTTGCTGGCGTGCACAGCTGCCAGCTTCGCGCAAACGCCGTATCCGAGCCGCCCGATCAAGATGATCGTGCCACTGGCGGCGGCGAGTGCGGTCGATGTCGCGGCTCGCATCGTGACCCAGAAGATGGCCGACAATATGGGCCAGCAGATCGTGATCCTGAATCAGCCGGGCGCGTCCGGTCTGATCGGTGCCGAGCAGGTCGCGCGCGCCGAGCCGGATGGCTATACGATCGGCGGCTTCAACGACAGCATCATGACCATGGTGCCCAACCTGCAGACGAACTTGCGGTGGGACATCCTCAGGGATTTCGAGCCGGTCGCGCTGGTTGCGACCGTCGAGTGGGGGCTGGTTGCCGGCAACCAGACCACCTATCGCAGCGCCGCCGATTTGATTGCGGCCGCCAAGGCCGCACCCGGCAAAATCGACTACAGCTCCGGCGGTCCCGGCAGTCCGCAGCACCTCGCCATGGCAATGTTTTCGGCAGCGGCCGGCATTTCGCTGACCCACGTGCCGTACAAGGGAGCGACCCAGGCGGCCGCCGACGTTGCCGGAGGTCAGATTCCGGTCGGCTTCCAGGGACTGGGAACGGTGGCCGCAATGGTGCGTGGCGGTCAGCTCCGGCTGATCGGGGTTGCCACGCCAAAACGGCTGCCGCAGTTTCCGGACGTGCCGACAATTTCGGAATCCGGGCTGCCCGGGTTCGTGTTCAACTCCTGGTTTGCGATCATGGCGCCGGCGGGGACGCCCAAGGACATCATCGCCCGCCTCGATGCCGAAGTTCTCAAGGCCCTCGGGGACGCGGATGTGCGCCGCAAGCTGGAGGATCTGGGTTTCTCCATCCGCGGTGACCAGGCCGCGGAACTCGGGGCCATGACGCGTGAGCAGCTTGCCAAATATGCACGGGTGATCAAGGAGCTTGGCATCCCGCGGGAGTGAGCCGACGGTGCAGTGCGGGACAAGCCGCACAAGGTCCTTTAGTGTGGGGCCTTGGTCACGTTGCCGCGTCGGAAGGCTGCTCATGCCAACCATCGAAATTGTTCCACAAGGGCGTCCCAGCCCATACCTTGAGGTGTGGAGTCGGTTGTATACGACCATTGGCTCCGCTCTACTCTCCGAAATTGCCCTGGCCAGCGTGCGCATATTTGAGGGCCCGATCCGCAAGCTATGCTCGGCGCGGACCCAGGCCACGCAAAGTCACTCTCCAAGTGCTTGTTCCGACATGATATTTCGATAACCTCTGAGGATTCGGAGAAAGCCAAGCGTGTCTTGCCAGGTCTGTTTTTCACCGCTGAGGGCCGGTGATCTCTACTGTTCGTCCTGCGGGGCGGCGGTTCCCGATCAGCCGTCAAAGGCGGCTGTGCCCGCGGACCCGCGCAACCGGATCGCGGGCGAACGAAAATATCTGACGGTCCTCTGCGTCGACCTGCAGCGCTCGACCGACCTGATCTCGGAGCTCGACCCCGAAGCCGCCATTTCCCGGCTGGAGCCGGCGCTGAATGCCATGCGCGGTGCTGTGAGGCGCAACCGCGGCATCGTCAGCAAGGAGGGCGGAGACGGGTTGATCGCGCTGTTCGGTGCGCCTCACGCCGACGACAATCATGCCGTGATGGCCTGCCAGGCGGCCGCCGAACTCGTTCGCCGCATCGGACAACTGAACGATCCCGGTCTGCATGTGCGGGTCGGCATCCACTCTGGCTTTGTCGTGGCCCATGTGATCGAGGCCGATCTCTCCTCGATCTATGAGGCGGGCGGGCCAGCCGTCCATCTGGTCAAGCGGCTCGAGGGCGCTGCGCAGGCCGGACAGATCATTGTCTCGGAATCCTGCCAGAGCCTGTGTGCCGGGCTTGTGAATTTCCGGCCCCTGCCGCCCAAGCACCTCGAAGGCTTCTCTGCACCGGTCCCGTGCTACGAGTTCGTCGAGCTCAGCGGGCTGACCCGCTGGCGGGCGCGCTCGACCAAGGGGCTTTCCTCGTTCGTGGGGCGCGCCGAGGAAACCGCGCTGCTCGAAAAAGCCGCGCTGGAGGTCGGCAAGTCTGGCAAGATCCTCGCGCTGGTGGGGACCGCCGGCATCGGAAAATCCCGTATCGTTCATGAGTTCGAAGCGACCCTGCGGCAGAAGAACTGGCAGGTTCTGGAAGCCGAGGGCAGCCCGCTCGATCAGGCCGCGCCTTATTCGCTGCTCAAGAAGCTGTTACAGAGCGCACTGCGGATTGTCGGCCTCGAGGAGATGGCCGGGAATCCCGGCCTGGCCGAGGCTCCCGGGCACACCGATCTCTGGCCTGCCGCCCTGCGGACTCTGCTGGACCAGCCACCCGGCGATTTAAGATGGAACGAGGCCGAACCGCTGCTGCGGCGGCGCGCCATCAATGAGGCCGTCCGCGACCGGATCGGCAAGGCGATCTCCACGCAGCCGACGTTGCTGCTGCTCGAGGACCTGCATTGGATCGATGGCCAGAGTGAAACAGCGATCGAGGCCATTCTGTCGCTCATCGCCGATCATCCGCTGCTCGTGGTGCTGACCTGGCGAACCGAGAATGCCCCGGAATGGCTCGCGAAGCTGGATGTCCGCAAGGTCTGGCTGCGATCGCTGGAAAAATCTGCCGGAAACGAGCTGCTGGATGATCTGATCGGCACGGGGGATCATTTGGACGAGATCAAGGCGCTCGTGCTGCAGCATACCGGGCAGGTGCCGCTGTTCATCGAAGAGGTCGCCCGCCAGCTGCTCGATCGCGGGGTGCTCAAGCAGGGCGGCCAGATCGACGCAAAATCGACCTGGGAGTCGCTCGGGATTCCACCAACCGTCCAGGGCGTGATCGCCTCGCGCATCGATCGCCTGTCGCGCGACGACAAATCGCTGCTGCAGCTTGCGGCGGTGGTCGGCCCCCGCGTCTCGCCGCAACTTTTGGCAACCGTGACCGGAATGCCCGCGCCGCAATTGCAGAGCCATCTGTGGTCGCTGGAAATTTTGGACTTTCTCGTCGAATCGCGCTGGCTGGCGTCAGTCGAATACGAATTCTCTCACGATCTCGTGCGCGAGGTGGCCTACGATTCGATCCTTCGTCCGCAACGCGAAGACCTGCACCGCCGGATCCTGGCCGGGCTCGAGAAAAACTCCGCAGGAAGGGCAGAGGAGGTCGCAGAGGCGCTTTGCCATCACGCGGTCAAGGCGCAGGATTGGGCGAAAGTCGACCGTTTTGGTGGAATGGCCGCAAAAAAGGCCTTTGCCCGTTCGGCCTTTCGCGACGCCATCGAATATTATCAGATCGCGATGGACGCCGTCGACAGGCTGCCTCACTCGGTTGCGCGCGAGCAGCGCGCGATCGATCTGCGCACCGAGTCGCGACTCGCCTACGCCTCCCTCGGGCAGATCGAGAAGTGGTTTGCCATCGGTCGCGATGGCGAAGCGCGCGCCGAGAAGATTGGCGACGAGGGCCGCAGGCTTGCGTCTATCACCATCAGGGCTGCGGCACTGAATTTCTACGGGACACCCTATGAGGCGATGACCGCGGGTGAGGAAGCGGTTGCATTGGCCGAACGTTTGAATAACCGGACGTGGCTCGGCCTTGCCGAATATGGTCTCGGGCAAGCCCATTTCATCGCGGGCAAATACGCTGAAGCCGACTCGCGGTTGACGCAGGCGATCACCCGGTTCTCGGAAAACCCGCAGGATGTTCCTCCGGGAACGACTGCATCGAGCCTTCTTGTGCTGTGTCACATGATGAAGGCCATCCTTTCGGCATATACCGGCGAGCATGACGAGGCAGTCAGAAACGCACAGCGCGCGAGGGATTTTGCCAATCAGAGCAATCGTCCCTACGATCTCGTTGCGGCCGGCTACGGCCGGGGGATGGTCTATCGTGAGAGAGGCGATCTCGAGAGAGCGGAAGAAATTCTCGCGGACGTGACCCGCCTGGCGCGTGAAAATGAAGTGCGGCTGTTCCTGCCGCTCGTGCTGTGCATGCTCGGCAGCATCCATGTGCAGAGTGGTCGCGCCACGCGGGCGGAGAGGATTCTGCTGGAAGCGAAGCAGGAGGCTCAGTCGGTCGGAAACCAGGCCGTCATGGTTCTCGCGTCGGTCTATCTGGCCTCGACCTATGCGCAGCTGGGCGACCCCGCCCGAGGCATCGAGATCGCGCGTGGCTGCCAGGCCGGGGCGAAGCAGAAGGGCCATCAGTCGATCGAATTGCAGGCGCTGCTCGCCGAGGCGATGATCCTTTCGCAGGACGACACCTCGACCGATCGGGCGATTGCCCAGCTGGAGCGGGCCGCCGGCATGGCCGCCCAGCTCGGAATGCGGCCGCTCTCGGGCACCGCAAAAGGGGCCTTGGCTCGGCTGCTTGCGCTCAGCGGTCGAAAGTCGGAGGCGCAGGACGAACTCAATCAGGCGATCGAGCTGTTCGCAAAATCGAAAATGACCGCGCAACTCGAGCGTGCTAGGCTGGAATTGGCGAAATTGTTGAACTAATGAATATTGGCTGCTGATTAGCAGGTTTCGGTGGGATTTTAACGGAGGAAAGAAAGGAAAGAAAATGGGTGGTTTAGTCTATGGCGGCAAATTTGAGCAGACCGTGAACGACCATTTCAGCCACAAGAACATTGCGGAGACGGCCAAGAAATTCAAGGAAATGGAGCAGAAACACGGGCCCTATTCCTTTGGCCAGATGATGAAACAGATGGTGCCGAAGGCGGAGGACTACCCGCATTGGGACAAGAACTCGGGTGAGATCTCCGAACATGTCCGCAAGCACCTGACCGAAGTGATCGGCTCCAATTTGAGGTCCGCGCACCCGCTGCCGATGGTGCTCAAGGTTGGCGAGAACGTCGACCACACGCATGATTTGCACGTCAAGACATTCGCGCATAACGGCCACGTCCATATCGGCCTCCACATGCTCTGCCCGAACACATCGCTGAAGAAGTAAGCCGGGTTCGTCTGACCGCGCCGCCAATGCGGAAGAGCCAGCAAGGCCTCCAGGCCTCGCTGGCTCGACTGTTTTTGCGTCTGTGCCCGCTGTACCAGATCCATGCCCCGCTTCCGGTGAGGCTGTCCGGCGTGGCGACGGTGCTGCGGCAACCGGCGCTCCGGCTTGAATGGCTCCATGGCGTGGTTTCCGCTTCGTTCATCCCGACCCTATTGCTGCTGGGCGGCGTTTCCGGCCTCCGAAGCGGCAGGACAGCGCGGTTTCCCGTTGAAAAACCAGCCAGCCTTGACTACGGAAGGAGATAGCCAGTTCCTTCCTGAGTGGATGCCGGCGTGCCTGAAGAGAAGACAGCCGAGTCGCGCTCATACGCGAGCAAATTGTCGGTCCTGCGAAAGCATCCGATGTTCAGCGATCTCGCGCCCGACGCGATGGATCAGCTCTGTCGCTATGCCAAGCTCACCTCGCTGAAACGTGGGGCCGTGATCTTTTCAAAGGGCGATCCCGGTACCAGTCTTTATGCGGTGATCAGCGGCACAGTGAAGATCAGCGTGTCCTCGCCCGACGGCCGGAACGCCATCCTCAACCTGATCGGCCCGGGCGAGGTTTTCGGCGAGGTCTCCGTCCTCGACGGCAAGGCGCGGACCACCGACGGCACCGCCAATACCAATTGCGAGATCTTCGTCATCGACCGCCGCGAATTCCTTCCGTTCGTGCGCAGCCAGCCGGCGCTGGCGATGAAATTCATCGAGCTGCTGTGCCAGCGGGTCCGCTGGACCAGCGACCAGGTCGAGCAGGTGATTCTGCAGGATCTGCCCGGCCGGCTCGCGAGCGCGCTGCTCGGCTTGACCGAACGGCGCAAGCTGGATCCCACCAGCCGGACCATCGCGATCACGCAGCAGGAGATCAGCGAGATGGTCGGCATGACCCGGGAAAGCATCAACAAGCAATTGCGCGCCTGGGCGGCGCGCAGCTGGGTGCGCCTGGAACATGGTGCCATCGTGGTCCTGGAAGCCGACTCGCTTCGCGAGCTTGCGCAAGCGGGCGCAGGCGCCGACGAATAGCGCGGCATCCGCGCGCCGCCAAAGACTGCCTTAGTCTTTGCACGATCGTCCTGGTTCAAATCGACACCGCAAAATTGATCTCGGGCAATGTGAGCCGGCTCGCAATCATCGCGGCGTTCTGGCGCTAATCACGCCGGTGCACTCCAACGAAGGAGGCATCCGATGCAGCGCTTTCAAACCGGTCCAGGCTTCTTCCGGCATCACGCGTTGCAAGGCCTGCTCGCGGGCGTACTCGCGTTCTGCTCCGTGGTGGCGCTCGTGTTGGTCGATCTCGCCATCAGCCGCCGCTCGGCTTCGGAGTTGATGTCGGAGACGGCGCAAGCCGTGCTGGGCGCGGCCAGGCAGAACGACGCCGATGCTTCGTCTCGCAATGCACGGCGATAGGAAGACCGCACAGGCCGGTTGACCTGCGATCCAACGTCGCAAGCCGCAGCCGCCTGCCTCTCGCGAATGTGGCGTTCGCAGCGTCGACGCTGATGGTCACCGCGGAGATTACGGGCGAAAATTCGGCGAACTCCGGTTCGTGCCACGCGCTGCGGGCTGGAGTTTCGCTTGCGCGCGCCACGCGGTGAACTCATCGCCGCCACCTGCTCGGCGCAACCAATGTGCGGCGCCATCATTCGGTCGCGGAAGCGAAAGCACGTGCACGCGCACAGCGCGAGTCGGAGCAAATTTCTGCAACCGGGCAATCGATGGCGTCGCATTTTGGGAGAATTTGTGGCGCGGGAACCCGTTAACGGTAAAATAGATTTCTTGATGGCCTCACCGTGTTCGCAATCGTGTGCATAAAAAGATACCGATCACGTCAACGTAATTTTGCGTACAGGGGAGATTGTGATGTTGGAACCTCAAAACGATTCAGGCTTGACTGGCGGGCGTTCGTCGCGCCGCGGCTCTGCTGAGCTCTTCGTTGTCAATTGTGCCGTGCTGTTTGCAGTCGTCGGTCTTGCGATCGGCACGCATGCGTCTTCGGCGATCTCGGACGCGGTGCAGGCCGAGTTCGTCGCATCGAACATGACGACGCCGGCGCCGATGCAGCTCGCGCAGCCCGCCGTCGTGGCGCGGACCGAGAGGGAGAACTGACACAGGATCGCCTTCAGCAGTTCTTCAAGATTGACGTTGCGTTCTTGCGGAAACGCGGCGTCATCGGCGAGTGATCCCTGTCGCTAGATGCAATCGGGAAGGAGGTCTCTGGTCCCAAGGAGGACGAGACCTCCGGCGCCGCAATCGGAGGGTTCGGCGCCACGCTTCACTGGTCAATGATCGCAACAGCGCGGGTCCAGCCCGCGGACGCGCGCTCGATCTTCACCGGAAAACACGAGATCATGAAGCCGGTCGCGGGCAGCAGCTCAAGATTGTGCAGCTTCTCGAGATGGCAATAGCCGATGTGACGCCCGGCCTTGTGGCCTTCCCAGATGATGCGGGCATCGTGGGTCTCGGCATATTTCTTCGCCGTGTAAACGAACGGCGCGTCCCAGCTCCAGCCATCGGTGCCGGTTAGGCGGACGCCGCGCTCGAGCAGGTACATGGTTGCCTCGTATCCCATGCCGCAGCCCGAATTGACGTAGTCCTGCCGGCCATATTTGGCGCCCGCCGACGTATTGACCACCACGATTTCAAGCGGCGAAAGCGTGTGGCCGATCCGCTTGAGCTCGTTCTCGACATCAGCGGCTGACGCCACATAGCCATCCGGCAGATGGCGGAAGTCGAGCTTGACGCCGGGCTGCAGGCACCACTCCAGCGGCACCTCGTCGATAGTCCACGCGCGCTCGCCGCGGTTCATGGTGGGATGAAAATGCCAGGGCGCGTCGAGATGGGTCCCGTTATGGGTGGAGAGCTGGACCCGTTCGACGGCCCAGCCCTGTCCATCCGGCAGGTCTTCCGCCTTCAGCCCGGCGAAGAAGGGCAGCATCTGCGGAAGGCTCTGCTGATGATCGATGTATTGGATCGTGGGGTGATTGCCCGGCGGATCGGCGGGCACGTCGTTCTGCAGGGGTACGGAAATATCGATCAGCTTGCGCGCCATGGCGCTGTGTCTCCTGATGATGGCGAGTGGCGTCAGGCCTGAACGTTGAACAGCTTTGCAGCGGTGCGCCCGAGAATATCAGCCTTGTCGTCATCGCTGAGTGATGCGGTGGCAAGGATGGGCGCCACGGGATTCATTTCCCAGGGATAGGGATAGTCGCTGCCGAGCACGATCTGGCCGGCGCCGACCTGGGCCACGAGATGGCGGATCGCCTCCGGGGAGAAGATCAGCGAGTCGAAATAGATCTGCTTGAGATATTCGCTCGGCTGCTTCTTGAGCTTGATGTCGGGATTGCAGCCCTTCGGTCCGACCAGGCAGGCATGGTCGGAGCGGTCGGCATAGGACGGCAGATAGCCGCCGCCATGCGCCGCGATCACTTTCAGTCCGGGATGGCGGTCGAAGGTGCCCTCGAAGATGAGATGCGACAGCGCAATCGTCGTTCCCAGGGGATTGGCGATCGTGTTGGCCAGCCAGCCATTGCCTTCCAGTCGCTTGTTGAGTTCGGGCAGGCCCTGCGGATGGATGAACAGGGGTACGCCCAACTCTTCGGCCTTGGCCCATACGGGGGCAAAACGGGGATCGGAGAACTCGGCGCCGTTGACGCGATCGCCGATCGCGGCGCCCTTCAATCCCTGCTTCTTCACGGCGGTCTCGAGCTCCTGAACGGCAAGGTCGGGCGCCTGCAGCGTCAGCGAGGCGAAAGCCGCAAAACGGTCGGGCTTCGAGGCGCAGAGCTCGGCGAGCTTTTCGTTCTGGATTTTTACGATCTGCGCGGCGAGATCGCGGTCGCGGTCGTACCAGAACGGATTGATCGACAGCACCTCCATGTCGATCGCCTGCGCGTCCATCGCGGCGAGGCGCTTGTCGATCTCGATGAAGGCCGCCTCCGCATTGTTGACCGGAGGAATCTGCAGTTTTGCGGCATCGGCGCCGAGCAGAGCGCCGGCCTCGTGGAAGTGACAATGGGTATGCACGTCAATGGTCTTGACCTTTTTGCCGCCGACGCTGACCGGAAGCGTCTGACGGGCCGCGCCTTGCGCGTGTGCGCGATGCAACAGACCGCAGCCGCAGAAGACGAAGCCGCCGAAAATCGCTGCGCCGGTTTTCAGGACATCGCGGCGTGTGTTCATGACAATCCTCCCCTGTTTTCGTTTGTTGGTTGTGGGGGCGGAGCGTAAGCCATACCGCGACACCGCAGCAAGCCAGCTTGTGGTGTGCGCAACGCACAATTGCAGCGATCAGACTGGCTTGATGCCCGCCTTGGCGATGATGTCCCGCCACTTCGGTACTTCGGCCTCGATCCGCCGGCGCATGCCGTCGGGGCCGTTGGCAATGACTTCAAAGCCGTTGTTGCGCAATTGCTCCGATATTTTCGGCGTCTTCAGGATCTCGACCGACTTGGCCGACAACCGCTCGACGATCGCGGGCGGCGTCTGCGCCGGCGCCAGAAATCCCTGAAAGGTGTCGGAGATGAAATCGGCATAGCCGAGTTCGACCATCGTCGGCACATCGGGCAGATCGAACCAGCGGTTCGCGCCGGTCATGGCGAGGGCTTTCAGCGCCCCGGCCGCGATATGGGGATGGGCCGGCGGCAGGGCCGCGACGGCAAGCTGGGTGGTGCCGGCAAGCAGCGCCTGGATCGCGGGGCCGGCGCCGGAAAACGGCACGTGCACGATCTCGATGCCGGCGACGATCTTGAGCAGTTCGCCGGCAAGATGCGGCGTGGTTCCGATGCCGGGGCTCGCATAGTTCAGTTCGTTGGGATTGGCCTTGGCGCGCGCCACGACCTCCGCGATCGAGGTCAGTCCGGTCTTCGGGTTGGCCAGGATCACATTGGGCGAGGTGCCAAGCTCGGCAATCGGGGCGAAGTCGGTGACCGGGTCGTAGGGAATCTTGGAGTACAGGCCGGGATTGACGACGAAGGCACTGGAGGTGACCAGAAGCGTGTAGCCGTCCGGCTCGCCACGCGCCACCAGGCCGATCCCGATATTGCCGCCGGCGCCGGGCCGGTTCTCGACCACGACCGTCCCGTTCAGTGCTTCGCCCAGGCTGCTGGCGAGAATCCGCGCCATGATGTCGGTCGGTCCGGCCGGCGCGAACGGGACGATGATCCGGATGGGATGATCGGGATAGGTCGCCGCGCGGGCGCGGTCCGTCCCGATCCGCAAGGCCGTGGCCGCGCCAAGTGCGGTTCCCGCCTGCCGCAGAAATGTACGGCGCGATCGATCGCCCGTTCGTCCGGTGCTCATGAGCGTCCCTCCGAGGGCTGCAACTTACGACGAGATGCCGAAAACCGCCACGGCCCGGATCGGCGATGCGGTCCCGTCGCGCCATTTCATCGGCAGTCCGATGAAGGTGAACGGACCCTGGCCGAGCAGGGCCTCCAGATTGCACAGGCTCTCGATATGGGTGATGTCGAGATCGAGACAGGCCTTGTGAACCCAGAGGTTCACGTCGCCCAGCGGGCCCGGCCGCATCGAATCGATGCCGAAATGCACAATGCCGCGTTCGGCGAGCCATTCGGTGGCTGCGACATTCACGCCTGAATTATCCGTCGCGTATTCCTTGCGCGGAAAGGTGCGCGCGTGATGGCCGGTGCACAGCAGCACCGTGCCGCCTTTCGGGACCGGCGTGCCGGCCTTCTCGACCGCAGCATCGAGGTCGGCGGGTGCGATTTCCGCCCGCGGCGCGATGTGGCGCAGATCGAGGCAGATACCCGGGACGATACATTTTTCCAGCGGATATTGGTCGATGCCGACGCCCTCAGGGCCGAAATGCCGGGGCGCGTCGATGTGGGTGCCGGCATGGTCGGGCATCGAAATGAACATCGACGAAAGCCCGTAGACGCCGGACTCCGCGCGCGACTCCGCGTGGGTTTTCCAGACGCCGTGCATGACCGGCGGATGGCCCGGATAGGTCGGCGAGCGGTGATGAAGTTCGCGGCTGAGGTCGACGATTTTCACGGCGAGAATTGCTCCGGCATCGGGAGGAATGGACCTCCCGATGCTGGCGGCCTTTACGCCGCCGCGCAAGGCCTCATCGCAGCACGTGGCGCGGCAGCCAGAGCGAAATCTCCGGAATATAGGTGACGCACATCAGCACCAGGAACATGACGGCATAGAACGGCCAGATCTTGCGCATCACCTGCTCGATCGTGACCTTGCCGACCGCGCAGCCGACGAACAGGATCGATCCGACCGGCGGGTGACACAATCCGATGCCGAGATTGAGCATCATGATCATGCCGAAATGGACGGGATCGACGCCAAAGTTCCGCATGACCGGCAGCAGGATCGGGGTCGCGATCAGGATCGACGGCGCCATGTCGACCAGCGTGCCCATGAGCAGCAGCAGGATGTTGATCAGGAAAAGGATGACGTACTTGTTCGAGGAGATCGACAGGAAGAACGCCGTCATCTTCGCGGGCATCTGGGTCAGCGCCATGATGTAGCCGACCGCGGAAGCGCATGCGATCAGGGTCATGACCATCGCGACCGTGCGCAAGGTGCGATGCAGCAGCACCGGCAGATCGCGCCACTTATAGTCGCGGTAGACGAACATCGTGACGAAGAAGGCCCAGACGCAGGCGACCGCGCCGGCCTCGATCGCGGTGAACACGCCACCCAGGATGCCGCCCAGAATGATCACCAGCGTGATGAGGCCCCAGGCGGCGTCGATCGTGATGCGGACGGCGTCCCTGGCCGGCACCGACTTGCCCTGCGGATGGCCGTCGCGATAGGCGAAGATCAGGCAGAGGATGACCAGCGAGAAGCCGAGCAGGAGGCCCGGAAACACGCCTGCCATGAACAGCGAGCTGATCGCAATCGTGCCGCCGGTCGCCAGCGAGTAGAGCACGGCGTTATGGCTGGGCGGCACCAGCAGCGCCTGCACCGAGGCGGTGATGGTGAGATTGGTCGCAAACACGCGCGGATAGCCGGCCCGTTCCATCTGCGGGATCATCACCGAGCCGATCGCCGAGGTGTCGGCGACCGCCGAGCCGGAGATGCCGCTCAAAAAGGTCGTTGCCAGGACGTTGACGATCGAGAGGCCGCCGCGCAGGCGGGTGAAGCCGACCAGCACGTCGGCGAAGGCGACCAGACGCCGTGCCATGCCGCCTTCCGCCATGATCGCGCCCGCGAGCACGAAGAACGGGATGGTCAGCATCGCCACCTTGCTGACGCCGTCGGAGATTTTCAGCATCAAGGCTTCGAGCGGAATCCCGATCCACAGCGCGCCGACGATGGCGGCGGCGGCCAGCGAATAGGCGATCGGCATGCCGATGACGAAGCAGACCATCATGGTCGCGATGAGGACAAAAATATCCATGGTCTGTTGTCCCGATCAGTCAATCGACACGGAATGGGATTGATGGGCGATGGGGTCCGGCGGCGGCCCCAGAAAAATGCGCTCGATGATGAAGAGCAGCAGGCACACGCCGCCGACCGGAATCGGCAGATAGGTGACGCCGACCGAAAGGAACGGGAAATCGGCGATGGAGTTGTGCCAGGTCACTTCCACGAGGCTCTCGCCCCAGATCACCATGAAGCTCGCGATCATGGCCATCAGCAGCTGGACGAGGAGGTCGAAGAACCGCCGCCACGGCGCCGGCAGCTGGTCGACGAAGTAGGACACGTTCATGTGGAGATTGAGCCGGTAGCCGGCCGCGGCACCGACGAAAGTCAAGAGGATGGTGAGCAGAACGGCGAGCGGCTCCGGCCACGACGCCGCGCTGTTCAGGACGTAGCGGGTGAACACCGCCCAGGGAATGACGGCCGAGATCAGGACCAGCGCAGTGACGCCGACGATGACGCAGAGAAGGTAGAGAAAGTCCATTGCGCGGCGATAGAGACCGGCCATGACCAGGAGCTCCCGGTTTTCGAGCAGTTAAGGGTTGCGCCGAAGCGCGATGGCCTGACATCGAAGTCGCCATCGCGCTTGTCGGCTTGAGCATGGTCTGTTCGGAGAACTGCTTTGAGCCTTGCGGTTCAAGCGCGATTCTCCGCGGTCAGGGTCACGCCTTACGCGATCTCTTGAATGCGCTTGATCATGTCCTGGTATTTCGGGCCGTATTTGTCCCACACCGGCTTGACCGCCTTCTGGAACGGGGCCTTGTCGGCAATCTCGATGATCTCGCAGCCGGCGGCCTTCGCCTTCTCCATCGCGCTCTGCTCGTATTTCTTCCAGAACTCCCGTTCCTCGAGCTGGGCTTCGCGGGCGAACTTCTTGATCAGGGTCTGATCGTCCGCCGAGAGCGATGCCCACGCCTTCTTGGAGAAGCACAACAGCTCCGGAATGATCAGGTGCTCGGTCAGCGAATAATATTTTGCCGCCGTGTAGTGATTGTCGAAGACATAGCTCGGCGGATTGTTCTCCGCGCCGTCGATCACGCCGGTCTGCAGCGCGCTGAAGACCTGGTCGTAGCCCATGGCGATGCCGTTGCCGCCGATCGCGTTCATCATGTCGACGAAGATCGGATTGCCGATGACCCGAATCTTCAGGCCCTTGACGTCGTCGATCGTCTTGATCGGGTGTTTGGTGTTGTAGAGGCTGCGCGCGCCCGCATCCATCCAGCACAGCCCCACGAGCCCGGCATTGGGATTGGCGGTGATCTTGTCGAGCAGTTCCTGTCCGAGCGGCCCGTCCATCATCTTCTGCGCGTGCGCGCTGTTCTTGAACAGGAACGGCATGTTGACGACATTGATGTCGTCAACGATCGGGCCGAGCGCGCCGGCGCTGACGCGCAGGAACTGGATCGCGCCGATCTGGGCCTGCTCGATGGTTTCCTTCTCGGCGCCGAGCTGCGCCGACGGATACATCTGCAGCGACAGCCGTCCATTGGTGGCCTCCGCGAGCTTCTTGCCGAGATTCTCGGTCGCGGCAACAGTCGGATAGCCCGTGGGGTGAACGTCGGCCGCCTTGAAGACGACCTTTGCCTGCGCGCGCGCGGGCAGCGGCGATGACAATGTAACGGCGGCACCGAGGCCGGCGCTGAGCTTGATGAAGTCGCGACGTTTCATGATGGTCCTCCCTGATAATTCTGATTGCTTGGTCGGCTGGCCTTGATTGGCCGCGGCCGCTTCGGTCTAGCCTGGTTGGTCGAAAAACTCCGGATTGATGTTTTGCGTGGCCGAGATGTCGATGAGCAGTCTTTCGAGGTGCCGGTCCATGGCGATCCTTGCGGCTTCCGGATCATGCGCCTCGATCGCAGCCAGGATCGGCTCGTGCTCGGCGATGACCGCGGCCATCCGTCCCGCCTGCGGCAGGGTCAACAGGCGATAGCGGTCGACCTGGACCTTGACCTGCTGAACCCATTTCCAGATGCCGGGATAGCCGGCGACCTCGGAGATACCGGCATGAAACGCTTCGTCCGCCTGATGGAAGGCCACGCGGTCGCCCGCGGCGTCCGCTTCGCGCTGGCGCTGGACGATGGCGTGCAACATCAAGATCTGGCTCGGCGTGGCACGCTCGGCCGCAAAGCGCGCCGTGGTCTCTTCCAGCGCCTTGCGGATGATGATGGATTCCGGCAGTGCCGCGATCGGGATGCGCGAGACGATGATGCCGGATTGCGGAAAGATCTCGAGCAGACCTTCGTCGGACAGTTTCAATATGGCTTCGCGCACCGGCGTTCGGCTGACGCCATAAGACAGCGCGATCGCGGTTTCCGAGATCGCTTCGCCAGGGCGCCGCTGCAGCGACACCAGCTCCGCGCGGAGATCGGAATAGATGCGGGAGGCCGCCGTGGCGGCGCGAGAACGCCCGTTGCGGCGCGGCGCGACCGGCACCCGACGGGACGTTCGACCCTCCGCTTTCTTTTTTGCGCGCGCCGGCATTTTGCCCTCAATGGCATTGATATATTAGTATATGAATTGCTTGGCAACGGCAAATGTGCCTCTCTCCCTGCGGCCGCCATGGCTTCCCTGCGGCCGAGGCAGAGTGGTTCTCAAGGAGATCGTGTTGGATTATCGCAAGCTCTTCGATCTCTCAGGCAAGACCGCCGTCGTTCTTGGCGCGGCTTCGGGGATCGGCAAATCGTCGGCGGAGGCGCTCGCATCGCTCGGCGCGCAGGTCCTGTGTGCCGACCGGGCGGTCGATGGCGCGGAGGCAACCGCCGAGGCGATTCGCGGGCAGGGCGGTGTGGCGACCGCAGCCGCCTGTGACGCGGCCAATCGCGACGATGTCGCCGCGCTCGCACAGGCCGCGATGCAGATTTTTCCAAGTCTGGACATCGCGGTGACCACGCCGGGCATCAACATCCGCAAGACCATCCTCGACTACACCGAGGAGGATCTCGATCGCGTCATCAATCTCAACGTCAAGGGCACGGTCTATTTCTTCCAGGCCTTTGGGCGGATCATGGTCGGGCAGAAGAGCGGCAGCCTGATCGCCTGCTCGTCGGTCCGCGCCGTGACGATCGAGCCCGGGCTCGCCGTCTACGGCTCGACCAAGGCCGCGATCGGCCTGCTGGTGAAGGGCTTTGCCTCCGAGGTCGGCCGCTTCGGCGTGCGCGTCAATGCGATCGCGCCGAGCATCGTCGAAACCGCGTTGACCGGCCCGTTCAAGCAGCGGCCCGACATCTTCAATCTCTACGCCGGCCACACGGTGTTCAACCGCTGGAGCAGCGCCGACGAAGTCGCCACCGCGGTGGCCTATCTTGCCTCGGATGCGGCGAGCTATGTCAGCGGCAGCACGCTGTTCGTCGATGGCGGCTGGACCGCGGTCGACGGCCCGCCGACCGGCCTCACGCAATTGAGCAGCTGACGTCGCTGCGATCACGTTCCGGCCAGAAAACCGGCCTGCGCACGGAGCGGTTCCGCCTCGGCCGCGGTCAGCAGATCGATCAAGGCTCGTGCATCCTTGGCGTGGACGGATTGTACTGTCATGCCGGCCGTGTAGGTGGTTGCAAGCTCATATCCGCGTGGCAACTCTCCCGAGAGTTTCACGCCCTTGGTCGCGATGATCTCGGTCGACTGGGTGCAGCCGAGCGGCCGTGCCGCCTCGGAGGCGGCGAGCTGGCGCATGGCGGTCGCGCCATTCGGATAAATATTCAGGCGTGAGGCGACGGCATCGGCGATGCCGAGCCGGTCCAGGACTCTTGCGACATGGAGCCCCGCCGTCGACGTTCTTGTGTCCGGCACGTAGATCGCGTCCGCTGCAAGCAGGACATTGCGCAGGTCGTCGGCATTCGAGACCGACAGTTTTGCATCGCCGGTGCGGACCGCGAGCGCGGTTTCGACCAGGCCGACATCGCGGAGCGAGGCCGATATGACCAGATTTTCGCCGGCCAGTTTTGCGACGAGTGCCCTGGTCAGAATGACGAGATCCGTCGGTGCTCCCGCCCGCAGCTTGTCGGCCATGACGCCGACCGCGCCGAACTCTCCGGCGATCTCGAACCCGGTCTGCTCGCGGAATTTGGCCGCGACGCTTGCCACCAGACCTTGCGCGGCGCCGCCGCTCAGAAGGTTCAGACTGTTCATGAGCTAGGCTTCCATCGCCGCGATCAGGCTGTCGCGGGTGATCGGCAGGCTGCGCACGCGCACGCCGAGGCAGTCGAACACGGCATTCGCGATCGCCGCGGTCACCGGCCCGTGCGCCGCTTCGCCGGCGCCGACCGGCTCGATCTCGGGCCGCTGGATCACATCGACATCGACCAGCGGCACCTCGCTGAAGCGGAGGATAGGATACCCGGTCCAACTGTTGCTGGTGATACCAGCGCGGTCGAAGCGCACGCGCTCCTTCAACACCCAGCTCGTGGCCTGGATCGCGCCGCCCTCGATCTGGTTGACGATGCCGTCGGGATTGATCGCCTCGCCGACATCGACGGCAATGCTGAGGCGCCTGACGCGGATATTTTCCGCGCCCTCGACCTCCGCCACGACGGCGCAGTAGGCGCCGGTGTTCTTGTAGCGCGCAAAGCCGATGCCATGACCGACGCCGTCGTTGCGTGGAGGCTTCCAGTTCGCGCGGCTCGCGGCCTTGCGGATGACGTCCCGGGCGCGCGCATCGCCGAGGTGACGCAGGCGGAACGCGAGCGGATCCTCGCCGCGCTCGAGCGCGATCTCATCGAGGAACGACTCGATCGCAAACACGTTGCCTTGCGCGCCAAGAGTCCGCAGCGCCGAGGTGCGGATCGGCATCGTCAGCAGGCGATGGCTGGTGATGGTCCAGGAGGGAAAATCATATGGCGGCACCGAATTGCGGTCGCCGCCGCCGCCATTGGCCGATGGCGGATTGGTCGAGATCATCCGGGGGAAGCTGTCGGCGATTTCCGTCGCAGCCAAGAGTGCCGGCTGCGTCGCACGGCCGGGGCGGGCGGTGTGGCCGTTGCTCCAGATCGCATGGCGCCAGCCAACGATCTCGTTGTCGGCATCGAGATCGGCCTCGACCTCGATCGCCATCGCGGCGCCAAACGGCGCATGCGTCATCTCGTCCGCGCGCGACCATTGCACGCGCACCGGCCGCCCGGGCACCGCTTTCGCCAACAGCACCGCATCGAGCGCGACATCGTCCGCGGCGTTGTGGCCATAGCAGCCGGCGCCCTCGACATGTTCGACGGTGATGTTCTCCACCGGCAGCTTGAGCACCAGTGCGAGGTCGGCGCGCAGCATGTAGACGCCCTGGCTGTGGGTCCAGACTCTTACGCGATCGCCGTCCCATTGCGCGAACGCGCAGGACGGCGCCATCGAGGCATGCGCGACATAGGGACGGAGATATTGCCGCCGGATGGTCCGAACCGCGGCGCCGGTGCGTGCAGACCGTCTGGTGTCGATGACGGTCGAATCCACCGGCTGGCTTTTCAGGAATGCCGCGAGATCGTTCTCGTCGGGCAGCGTAATGAAGGACGACCATGTCGCACTCTTGCGCAAGGCCTGAATTGCCGCTTCAGCGCCGTTCTCGGTTTCGCTGACCGCGCCGACAAAATTGCCATCGCGCACGACAGCCACAACACCGGATGCGACACGGGCGCCATCGTCGCTCAGTTCCCTGAGTTGTGCGCCCGCGATCCCAGGCCGCAGCACACGGCCATGCAAGAGGCCGGGCAGGACGAGGTCGTGGATGAACCGCGGGCGGGCAAAAACCTTGTCGGGAATGTCGAGCCTTTGCACCGATTGTCCAGCCAGCGCTCTTTGGCTCGCCGGTTTCGGTTGGACAGCGGGCGTGGCCTCCCGATCCAGCGACACCTCACTGGCCAGTTCCCAATAGCTGGTGCTGACATTGCCCGGGCCGGAAATCGTCCCGTCCTTGATGTCGAGCGCGCCGCTGTCGACGCCGAGCCGATCAGAGGCTGCGTCGAGAAAAATCTGCCGGATCTCGGCGCAGGCCTGGCGAAGCGCGCGTCCGGACTGCTGGATCGATAGGCTGCCCGAGGTGACGCCCTCGTTCGGGCTGGCCGCGGTCGACGTGCGGACCATCTGCACGCGCGACAGATCGACGTCCAGTTCGTCGGCAGCGATCTGCGCCAGCGCCGTGACGATGCCCTGTCCGATCTCGACCTTGCCAGGCGACACGGTCACCTGACCGTCGACTGCGAATTCGACCCAGGACGACAGTCTCGGATTCGCCGCCAGGCTGACGGGCAGTTTTGGTGCGGGCGAGGTGCTCATGGCGCGGCCATCTCGCGTGCAGCGCGGAGCACCGCGCGGACCATCCTGTTGTGCGATCCGCAGCGGCAGAGATTGCGGTCGAGCGCGGCACGAACCTCCATATCCGTCGGCGATGGATTTTGCTTCAGGAGCGCTGCGGCACTGATCAGGATGCCGGAGACGCAGTAGCCGCATTGCATCGCCTGCTCGGCAATGAAGGCGCGCTGCAGCGGATGCGGCCGTTCTGCATTCCCCAGGCCTTCGACCGTGGTAACGTGCTTGTCTGCAACCGACCACAGCGGCGTGTCGCACGACGCGACGGCGCGGTTGCCGAGCAGGACATGGCAGGCGCCGCATTCGCCGGCGCCGCAGCCGAAATGCGGACCCGTGAGACCAAGCTCTGCGCGCAGGACATCGAGCAGCGACCGATCCGGATCGGTGTCGACGACCATCTCGACGCCATTGAGGCGAAAGCGAACAGCGGACATTCGGGCGGCGGATCCTATTGCTGCTTGTCGAATTTCTTGACCACTTCGGCCCATTTCACGATATCGCCGCGCAAGAATTTGTCGAACTCTTCCGGCGACATCGACATCGGCAGCGCGCCCTGTTGGGCCCAGAGCTTGACGATGTCGGGGCGCTTCACGAAGGCATTGACCGCGGCGTTGAGCTTCTCGACGACCGGTTTTGGCGTTCCCGCGGGCGCCATCAGGCCGAGCCAGATGGTGGCCTCATAGCCCGGTACGCCGGCCTCGGTCGCGGTCGGCACGTCAGGCAACACGCTGGATCGCGCTGCCCCGGTCGTGGCGAGCGCGCGGACCTGACCCGCGGCGACGTTGGGCGCCATGGCGGTGACGGCGTCGATCATCATCTGCACCTGTCCGCTGATCACGCCCGTGCGCGCATCGCCGCTGTTGCGGTAGGGGACATGCACGACATCGATGCCGCCCATCGATTTGAACAGCTCGCCGGCCATGTGATAGGGCGTGCCCTGGCCTGACGAGGCGTAGTTCAATTTTCCAGGCTGCGATTTTGCCAGCGAGATGAACTCCTGCAGCGTCTTGGCCGCCACGGAAGGATGCACGACGATCACGAGATCGGAATAGTTGATCGGCGCGATCGGGACGAGATCGCGCATCAGATCGTATTTGCGGTTCGGGACCAGCGATTCGTTCGCGGTCTGGGTGTTCGACATCATCAGCAGCGTGTAGCCATCGGACGCCGACTTGACGACTTCCTGCGTGCCGATCACGCCGCCCGCGCCGGTGCGGTTCTCGACGACGAATGGCTGGCCAAGCCCGTCCTGCAGCGCGTTGCCGAGCAGGCGGGCGGCGACGTCGGCCGGGCCGCCGGGCCCGAAGGGCACGATGATCCTGACCGGGCGGACCGGATAGTCCTCTGCCGGACATTTTGCAGATGCGAGCACGGCCGCAACCAGCACGAGCGCAAAAGCTCCAATTCTCATGCGATTCTCCGTGCTTTCCTCTCGCCTGTTTTGCTCAAATCTAGCCACGCCTGGAACGGTCTGTCGACGATAGACTCAATGCACGCCATAGGAATAAAAGCTAGGTTGTGGGGTCGCCCGAAAATGGCCCATGAGGAAGCGCCCATGACATCGATGAAAATTTCCCGGCGCAGCGCGCTCAAGGCCACAGGCGCCGTGCTTGCGACGGCCGCGTTCTCGACCCGCGTGCTTGCCGATGCGCCGCCGGCCGAGCCGGTGACGCAGGCCTTGATCGACGCTGCGAAGAAGGAAGGGCAGATCGTCTATTACACCTCGACCGATCTGCCGGTTGCCGAAAAACTCGCCAAGGCGTTCGAGGCAAAGTATTCCGGCATTGCCGTTCGCGTCGAGCGCACCGGGGCCGAACGCGTGTTCCAGCGCATCGGCCAGGAATATGCGAGCAGCATCCACGCCGTCGACGTGGTCAATTCCTCCGATGCCGCGCATTTCATCGTCTGGAAGCGCGACGGCATTCTGGCGCCTTACGTCCCCGAGGATGTCGCGACATATCCCGCCGAGCACCGCGACGGCGACGGGCAGTTTGCAAGCTTTCGCGTCTGGCTCTCGATCATCGCCTACAACACCAGTCTGGTAAAACCGGAGGACGCGCCGAAGAGTTTTGCCGACTTGCTCGATCCGAAGTGGAAGGGCAAAATCGTCAAAGCTCATCCGGGGTACAGCGGCACGATCATGACCGCGACCTACCAGATGCAGCGCGACCTCGGCTGGAGTTTTTTCGAGCAGCTGGCAAAGCAGAACATCATGCAGGTGCAGTCCTCGGCAGACCCGCCGAAAAAGCTCGATCTCGGCGAGCGCGCCGTGATGGCCGACGGCAACGAGTACAACATCTTCCAGCTCAAGGAGGCCGGGCGGCCGGTCGAGCCGGTCTATGCCAGCGAGGGGTCGCCGCTGATCGTCGGACCCAACGGCATCTTCAAGTCGTCGCCCAATCCGAATGCGGCGAGACTGTTTCAGTCCTTCTGCTTCAGCCGCGAGGCGCAGCAAATGATCGTCGATGTCGGCGGTCTGCGCTCGGTCCATCCGGGCACGCAGGAGAAGGCGGGCCGAAAACTCCTGAAGGACATCAAGACCATGAAGGACGATGCGGCCGCGGTCGAGAAGCAAGGCGAGGCGATCAAGCAGCGTTACACCAAAATCTTCCGGGTCTGATCCGGCTTGCCCATGTCCTCCAGAGTTCCCGAGTCCACCGTCGCAGAAATCCTGGCCGAGCGCATCGTCGCCGTGAAGCCGGCAATGCTGCCGACCGAGACCGTGCAGAAGTGCGAGGACCTCCTCATCGACGTGACCGGCCTCTGCGTCACGGCGCGAAAGGAGGACTATGTCCTGAGCGCGGCCACGGCCTTCGACGACGGCGGCATCTCGACCGTGATCGGCCATCGCCGCACCCTGAGCGCGGCGGGGGCGGCCTTCGTCAACGGCACGGCGGCGCATGGCCAGGATTTCGACGACACATTCGAGGGCGGTCCGGTCCATGCCGGCGCGGTGATCGTTCCCGCGGTCCTTGCCGCCAGCGAGCGCTACAATGCCGACGGCGGCATGGCGCTGCTCGGCATCGCCGTCGGCACCGAGGTTCTGTGCCGCCTCAGCCTCGTGGTGCCGAAGGCCGTGCACCGGAGCGGCTTTCACCCGACCGCCGTGTTCGGTGCGCTCGGCGCCGCGGCTGGTGTTTCCGCTGCGCTCGGCATGCCCGAGCAGGAAATTGTCGATGCGCTCGGCATCGCCGGCAGCATGGCGAGCGGCATCATCGAATATCTCGCCGAGGGCGCCTGGACCAAGCGGATGCATGCCGGCTGGGCGGCGCAGTCGGGCATCCGCGCTGCGCTGCTGGCCCGCGCCGGCTTCATCGGTCCGCGCACCGTGTTCGAGGGCGTGCATGGGCTGTTCCAGGCCTTTGCGCACACCAATGACGGCGACTATGACGCGCTTGTCGGCGATTTCGGCGAGCGCTGGGTGATCGATGCGCTGGCGTTCAAGCCCTATCCGTGCGGGACCATGGCGCAGCCCTATATCGATTGCGCCCGGCGGCTGGCGGCACGCGGCATCGCGCCCGAGGATGTCAGCGAGATCGTCTGCGAGGTCGCGGAGGGGACGGTGCACCGGCTGTGGGAGCCGCTTGCCGACAAGCAGGCGCCGCCGAACGGCTATGCGGCGAAATTCGCGGTGCCTTATCTGCTGGCCTTCGGCTTCGTGCATGGCGGGGTCGGGCTCGGGGCCTTCACCGAGAGTGCGATCGGCGATGAGCGCGTGCTGGCGCTGGCGGCGAAAGTGAAGTTCGTGATCGATCCCGAAAATCCCTATCCGAACAGCTTTACCGGGCACATCAAGGCGACATTGAACGACGGTTCCGTGATCGAGGAGCGGCAGCCGCACCTGCGCGGCGGGGCGCAGGAGCCTCTGATGCGCCAGGATGTCGTCGACAAGTTCCGGCTCAATGCGCAGCATGGCGGCTGGTCGGAGGCTCAGGCCGAGGCCGCCTTGATGCTGATCGAACGGCTTTATCAGCAAGGCCGCATCGATCTCGGCGCATTGCGCGTGTGAGCGTTGCGGGGAGCCATCATGGCCAACGAGGAACTGACCGGCAGGGTCGCGATCGTCACCGGTGCCGGACGCAATATCGGCCGCGCCATTGCGCTTGCGCTCGCCGGGGCCGGCGCGTCGATCCTGGTGAATGCACGAAGCAACCGCGCTGAGGCGGAAAGTGTCGCCAAGGAAATCATCGCTGCCGGCGGGCAGGCGCTGGTTCATATCGGAGATGTTGCCGATGCGAAGGCGGTGCAGGTCATGGCCGATGCCGCGCTCGCGCAGTTAGGCCGCATCGACATTCTCGTCAACAATGCTGCGCTGCGGCGGGAAAGGCCGTTCGCCGAGATGGATTATGCCGAGTGGCGCGAGATCCTCGACGTCACGCTCGATGGCGCGTTTCACTGCACCAAGGCCTGCCTGCCGGAGCTGCGTGCCAGCGGGACCGGGACCATCGTCAACATCGGCGGCCTGAGCGCGCATACCGGTGCTGCGAGCCGCGCCCACGTCGTGACCGCGAAGGCCGGCATCGTCGGTTTCACCCGCGCGCTCGCCCATGATCTCGCTGCCGACGGTATTACCGTCAATTGCGTGGTCCCCGGCCTGATCGGCACGCCGCGGCCGAAGGACAAGCCGGAACCGGCGCATCATCTGACCCACAACACCATCACCGGCGAGCGCGGCAGGCCGGATGACGTCGCAGCGGTTGTGCGGTTCCTGTGCAGTCCCGCAGCACGCTACATCACCGGCCAGGCCGTCCACGCCAACGGCGGGGCCTATCTCGGCGCCTGATGCATGGGACGCGGGCGGTTTTGCAGGTGAATTGCCGGTCAAATGCGCTCGGCTGGCGCAATTTTTGATGTTAACAATTTGGCCATGAACCAGCATGCCAGAGTAGACGTCCGCCACTCCACTTGTCCGCACGATTGTCCGTCGGCCTGTGCGCTCGATATCGACGTGATCGATGGGCGCAGCATCGGCCGCGTGCGCGGCTCGAAGCTGCAGACCTACACGGCCGGCGTGGTCTGCGCTAAGGTCGCGCGCTATGCGGAACGCATCCATCATCCCGGGCGGCTGATGCACCCGCTGCGCCGGACCGGACCAAAAGGCTCCGGGCAGTTCGCGCGCATCTCCTGGGACGAGGCGCTCGACGAGATCGGCCATCGTTTCAATGAGGCCGAGCGCGCCCACGGTGCGCAGTCGGTCTGGCCCTATTACTATGCGGGCACGATGGGCCTCGTGATGCGCGACGGCATCAATCGGCTCACCCATGTGAAAAAATACTCGCGCTTCTATTCGACGGTCTGCGCCAATGTCGCCCGCGTCGGCTTTTCCATCGGCACCGGCAAGATCGCCGGCGTCGACCCACGCGAGATGGCGCTTTCCGATCTCGTGGTGATCTGGGGCACCAATCCGGTCAATACCCAGGTCAATGTCATGACCCACGCCTCGCGCGCGCGGAAGGAGCGCGGCGCAAAAATCGCGGCGGTCGACATCTACAACAACGAGACCATGAAGCAGGCCGACATCAAGATCATCCTGCGGCCGGGCACCGATGGCGCGTTCGCCTGCGGCGTGATGCACGTGCTGTTCCGCGAAAACCTTGCCGATCGCGCCTACATGGAAAAATACACCGACGCTCCGGCCGAACTCGAGGCGCATCTGAAGGCGCGCACGCCGGAATGGGCGTCGGCAATCTGCGGCGTCCCGGTCGCCGAGATCGAGGCGTTCGCGCGCGCGGTCGGCGAGACCAGGCGCACCTTCTTCCGCCTCGGCTACGGCTTTTCCCGCAGCCGCAACGGCGCGACCCAGATGCATGCCGCGCTGTGCATTCCCGCGGTCACCGGCGCCTGGCAGTATGAGGGCGGCGGCGCCTTCTTCAACAATGCCGCGCTGTGGCGCTTCGACGAATCGATCATCGAAGGCCATGACGCGATCGACCACGCCACGCGGCTTCTCGACCAGTCCAAGATCGGGCGCATCCTGACCGGCGACGCCGAGGCGCAGCTCGGCGGCGGCCCGGTCAAGGCGATGCTGATCCAGAATACCAATCCGGTGACGATCGCGCCGGAGCAGACCCTGGTGCGCCGGGGTTTTGCACGCGACGATCTGTTCGTGGCGGTCCACGAGCAGTTTTTGACCGAGACCGCTGCCATGGCCGACATCGTGCTGCCGGCGACCATGTTCATGGAGCATGATGACCTCTATTACGGCGGCGGCCACCAGTACATCTCGGTCGGCCCGAAGCTGATCGATCCGCCCGGCGAATGCCGCAGCAATCACGAAGTGCTGCAGGCGCTCGCGCGCCGCGTCGGCGCTGATCATCCGGGTTTTGACATGACGCCGCGCGAACTGATCGACGCGACGCTGAAGCTTTCTGGTCATGGCGACATCGCGGGCCTGGAGACGGACATCTGGCGCGACCTGCAGCCGGATTTCCGCACCTCGCATTATCTCGACGGCTTTGCCCATGCCGACAAAAAGTTTCACTTCAGGGCCGACTGGAAGCACCCGACCTTCGGCAAGCTGATGGGCGACGTCGACAACATGCCCTCGCTGCCCGACCACTGGGCCGTGATCGAGGAGGCCGATGCGACCTATCCGTTCCGCCTTGCGACCAGTCCCTCGCGCAGCTTCCTCAACACCACGTTCAACGAGACGCCGTCGTCGCAGGCCCGCGAGGGCAGGGCGTCGGTCATGATCCATCCGCGCGATGCCGCCGCGCTCGGCATTGCCGACGGCGATGCGGTGACGCTCGGCAGCGTCCGCGGCGAGACCTCGCTGATCGCAAAACTGTTCGACGGCGTGCGGCGCGGGGTGCTGATCGCGGAGTCGGTGCACCCCAACAGCGACCATATCGGCGGACGCGGCATCAACACGCTGACCGGCGCCGACACGATCGCGCCGATCGGCGGCGCGGCGTTCCATGACAACAAGGTCTGGGTGAAGAAGGCGAACGCTGCCGCGCTGTCGTAACGCGACGGTTGCTGGAGGCATATCCTCAAGATTTTCTGAAAATCGAAATAGTTTGCCTGCGCGGCAGAACGACACGACGGGCAGTATGCCGGCTAAAGCACGGGGGCCGACCTCTGCACTGGCTGTGCACGGCGAGCCGGCCCCGACGTGGCGCTGCTGCATGATTGCGAAATTTCTGATACATAGGACGGCAACGGTTTCAACCAGACCTACGGGGTGGGGGCGAGTGACTTTCGAGCAGACAATTGATGGCCACGTCGCCGCGGGAGACCGCGAGGCGCTGCAAGTCCTGCTCGACTTCATGAAGGGCGTCCAAAGTCATTTCAAGGCAAGGCGCGCCGAGGATCGCACCCTCCTCGACATGATCCTCGAAAGCTGCGCCAGGGACATCGCCTATATCGAGCAGGCCATGGCGGGACTCTCGCCGGCAGCTCCCGACCGTAATCCAGATTGAATTGTACGAGCGCGTCAACGCGCGGTCTTGATCCCGAGGCCGAGGAGATGCGTGTCGATGAACCCGGCGACATGCCGGGAGAGCTGGTCCGGCGGCACCGCGACCATGCGTTCTTCCAGGCCGAGCGAGATGATGCCATGCACGGCGGAGAACATCAGCCGCGCGAGGATCGCGACCTGCTGTTCGTCCTGATCGGGCAGCAGCCGCGCGAGAGGCGCATGCATCAGCTCGAAGGCCTGCATCACCATGCGCAGGATGTCTTCGGGAAACGGCCGATCCTCTTCCATCCGGTGCTCGAACAGCGACCGCAGCAGGTTCGCATGACCGGTGGCGAATTCCAGATAGACTGCGGCCAGCCCGTGGAGCTGGCGGACCGGATTCTCCGCGGGAACGGCTTTCAGGCGGGCGGTGAGGGCCAAGACCGTCTCGCGGTTCACCGTAAGGATCAGCCCGTCGAAGTCGCCGAACTCATTATAGACGCTGCCGATGGCGCAATCGGCGGCCTCGGCGACGTCACGAACTTTCAATGATCTCAATCCTTTAGCCGCGATGATACGGCGCGCGGTGGCAAGCATCAGAGCGCGCCGCCGCGACTTTTTTTGCTCCCGGAAAGATTCGTCTTGAACATTGTTCATTTTAGCGCTACCAATCTTGAGCATTGCTCAAGAAACTCGGGAGAGACTAAGATGCAAGCGCTTGTTTTGGAAGTCGGAGCTACGTTCGCCGGTGATGCCGCGGCCCTGGTGAAGGGCATTTGCCGGGTCATGGTCCGCCTTGTCATGGCGCCCGTCGACCGCATCGCCAATGCCTGCGACGTCGCGGGCGTGCTGACGCCGCGGCGGCTGGCCGCGATGCGGCAGCGCGCCGAGGCGAGAGGCATGACGCACGCGCAGTCGGAGCGCCGTACGCGCCGCCGTGGACCGTTTGGCTGCCTGGCCGCGTTGAGCGACCTGACCTGAGGCTGAAAAAAGGCTGAGGGAGCAGCGATCATGCGCCGATTCTCAATGCGGACTTTGAACCCGGACCAAAGGGGCCGACACTTCTCTCGAACACGCATCAAATCCTCAACAAAGGACTCACCATATCCAGGGATCGGACGCGCCCGGAAACGCCCGTGAGCGCACGGGAAAGTTTCCCGCAAGTTTGATCTGCGATGCCTAGGCGCCGGTATCAGGCTCGCCCGTTGCTTAAGAGCCACGAGCCGCCGTTTGTCCATCCCGCGTTTCACCATCGCTCCGTGATTGCAATCCCCATCCAGAATTGTTTCCAACAATCAGGACCCCGCCATGATCAAGCAGTTGATGTCGTCCCGCCGGTTCGCTCCCCTGTTCTGGGCGCAGTTCTGTTCGGCGCTGAACGATAACGTGCTGAAGAACGCGCTCGTCATCATCCTGCTCTATGGCGCGACCGCGGGGCACGGCGATGCGCTGGTGACGGTTGCCGGCGCGGTCTTCATCTTTCCCTTCTTCGTCCTCTCCGGCCTCGGCGGCGAGCTGGCGGACAAATACGTCAAGGGCGTCGTCGCCAGGCGACTGAAGTTTGCCGAGATCTTTGCGGCCGCCTTCGCGGCCGCGGGCTTCTTCCTGCATTCGGTGCCGCTTCTGTTTGTGGCGCTCGGTCTGTTCGGCGTCATCGCCGCGCTGTTCGGCCCGGTGAAATATGCGATGCTCCCCGACCAGCTCAGCGTCGGCGAACTCGCGACCGGCAACGCCCTGGTCGAAGCCGCGACCTTCATGGCGATCCTGATCGGGACCATCGCCGGCGGCCAGCTGGTGGCGGGTTCCTCCCACATGGGCTGGGTCGCGTCCGCCGTCGTGGTGCTGGCGCTGTTGTCCTGGGCCTTTGCCTCGCGCATCCCGCACGCCGTGCCGTCCGCGCCCGATCTTCCTGTTGCCAATCCCTTGACCTCGACACTGCAGCTCCTGAAGACGCTGTGGGCCGAGCCGCGCCTGTGGGACGGCATGGTGATCGTGTCCTGGTTCTGGCTGGTCGGTGCGGTCGTATTGTCGCTGCTGCCGGCGCTGGTCAAGGACGTCGTCGGCGGCACCGAGGGCGTGGTGACGCTGTGTCTTGCCGTGTTTGCGATCGGCATCGCCGCAGGCTCGTTGTTCGCCGCCCAGCTCAGCCATGTCAGGCCCAATCTGGCGCTGGTGCCGATCGGCGCCATCGTGATGGGCGTCGTGGGCCTCGACCTGGCCTGGACCATCGCCCGCGCGACGCGGGAGACCGAGGTTTCGCCGCTCGCCTTCATGGGGTCGTTCACCGGCTTTCGCATGCTGGTCGATTTCGCGGTCTTTGCCTTCGGCGGCGGCCTGTTCGTAGTGCCCTCCTTCGCGGCGGTGCAGGCCTGGTCGGAGCCGGGCGCACGGGCCCGCGTGATCGCCGCCGGCAACGTGCTGCAGGCCGCCTTCATGGTGGTCGGCTCGCTGGTCGTCGCGGGTCTGCAGGCGGCGGGCCTGCCGATCGCCTGGATCTTCTTCGGCCTTGCGCTGGCCAGCTTTGGCGCGGTGTGGTTCGTGCTGAGCAAATGGGGCAGGGAAGGCGTGCGCGATTTTGGCGCGCTGTTGTTCCGCGCCGCGTTCCGCGTCGAGGTGCGCGGCATGGAGAATCTGCCGCCCGCCGGCACGCGCATGCTGATCGCGCCCAACCATGTCAGCCTGATCGACGGTCCGCTGCTGCACGCGACCTTGCCGATCGACGCCAGTTTTGCGGTCGATACCGGGATCGCGCAGGCCTGGTGGGCGAAGCCGTTCCTCAAGATGATCCGCCACATCACAGTCGATCCGACCAAACCGCTCGGTGCGCGCGACCTGATCAAGCTGGTCGCGGCGAGCGAGCCGGTCGTGATCTTCCCGGAAGGGCGCATCACCGTCTCCGGCTCGCTGATGAAGGTCTATGACGGCACCGCGATGATTGCCGACAAGGCCGACGCGGTGGTCGTGCCGGTGCGCATCGAGGGCGCGCAACGCTCCTATCTCAGCTATCTGAAGAACGGCGAGATCAAGCGCGCGATGTTCCCAAAGGTGACGATCTCGATCCTGCCGCCGGTAAAACTGTCGATTGACGCTGCGCTGAAGGGCAAGACGCGGCGCAATGCGGCGGGTGCCGCGCTGCAGGACGTGATGATCGACGCGATGGTTGGGAACGCGATGCTGGACCAGACCTTGTTCCAGGGCCTGGCGCACGCCTATCGCGACCGCGACACCGGCAAGCCGATCGTCGAGGACGCGCTCGGCACCAAACTCAACTATCGCAAGCTGATCCTCGGCGCGCAGGTCCTGAGCCGCAAGCTGGAGAGCGGCACGCATGTCGGCGAGAATGTCGGCGTACTCCTGCCCAATTCCGCCGGCGTTGCCGTCGTCTTCATGGCGCTGCAGACCATCGGCCGCGTGCCGGCGATGCTCAACTTCTCCGCCGGACCCGTCAACGTGCTGGCGGCGATGAAAGCCGCGCAGGTCAGGACGGTGCTGACGTCGAAGGCGTTCATCGAGAAGGGCAAGCTTGATAAGCTCATCGCTGCGCTCGCCGCCGAGGCCCGCATCGTCTATCTTGAGGATGTGCGTGCTTCGATCGGCCTTGCCGACAAGCTGCACGGGCTTTTTGCCGGCAGCGTGCCGCGGGTGGCGCGCAACGCCAATCATCCGGCCGTCGTGCTGTTCACGTCGGGATCGGAGGGGACGCCAAAAGGCGTCGTGCTGTCCCATCGCAATATCCTGGCGAATGCGGCGCAGGCGCTGGCGCGGGTCGACGCCAATGCCAACGACAGGGTGTTCAACGTGCTTCCGGTATTCCATTCCTTCGGCCTCACCGGCGGGATGATGATGCCGCTGCTCGCCGGCATTCCGATCTTCATGTACCCGTCGCCGCTGCACTACCGCATCGTGCCCGAGCTGATTTACCAGACCGGCGCCACCATCCTGTTCGGCACCGACACCTTCCTGTCAGGCTATGCGCGGTCCGCTCACGCGTACGACTTCCGCACCCTGCGCCTGGTGCTGGCCGGCGCCGAGGCGGTGAAGGACCGCACCCGGCAGGTCTATATGGAGCGCTATGGCATCCGCATCCTCGAAGGCTATGGCGTCACCGAAACCGCCCCGGTGCTGGCGATGAATACGCCGATGGCGAACCGCCCCGGCACCGTCGGCCGCCTGTCGCCGCTGATGGAGTACCGGCTCGATCCGGTCCCCGGCATCGAGGAGGGCGGCCGTCTGTCCGTGCGCGGCCCGAACGTGATGCTCGGCTATCTGCGTGCCGAGAACCCCGGCGTGCTCGAAGCGTTGCCGGAGGGCTGGCACGACACCGGCGACATCGTCACGATCGACGCGCAAGGTTTTATCGCCATCAAGGGGCGGGCCAAGCGCTTTGCAAAAATCGCCGGCGAAATGGTCTCGCTCTCGGCCGTTGAAGCGATGGCGGCTACGCTATGGCCGCAGGCGCTCTCCGTCGCGGTCGCGCTCCCCGACCAGCGCAAGGGCGAGCGCATCGTGCTCCTGACCACGCAACGGAATGCAGACCGCAGCGCGATGCAGCGCCAGGCCAAGACAGTCGGAGCCTCCGAACTCGCCGTTCCCGCTTCCGTTCAGGTCGTGGACAAGGTGCCGCTGCTCGGCTCCGGCAAGACCGACTATGTCGGAGCGACCGCCATGGCGAAGGATCTCGCCGGTGTGCCGCAGCAGGAGCCGGAGCCGGCTGTGGAGCAGCAGGTTGCGTGAGGTGCAGCCTCCGCCGGCCGGCGCGCACCACGGCGCCGGTGTCGTCCTGCTGCACGGCATCTCCAGCGGGTCGCTGTTTCTGCGCCGGCTCGAGCATGCCCTGCGACGCGCGGGGTTTGCCACGCTGAACCTCGACTATCAAAGCCGCAAGAAGCCGCTCGAAGATCTCGCCGAGGACATCCGTCCCGCAATCGCAGCGTTTGCCGAAAGCAGTTGCGGTCCGACCCATTTCGTCGGTCACTCGATGGGCGGGCTGCTCGTGCGGGTCTATCTCGCAAACCATCGGCCGGCCCGGCTTGGCCGCGTCGTCATGCTGGGTACGCCGAACAACGGCAGCGAGATCGTCGACCTCCTCAAACATTATCCGGCCTATCGGGTCTGGTTCGGCCCCGCCGGATCGCAGCTCGCGACCTTGCAAGACACCACGCTGACCTCGCTGCCGCCGGTGGACTATGCGGTCGGCATCATCGCCGGATGCCGCTCGCTTGTTCATCCGATCGCCTCTCGCTTCATCCTGCCGCGGCCGAATGACGGCCGCGTTTCAGTGCAAAGCTGCAAGCTCGCCGGCATGGCCGACCACACCATCGTCAAGGCCTCCCATACCGCGCTCCCCTTCAACCGTCTCGCCATTCGTCAAACGATTGCGTTTTTGGAGGACGGGCGCTTCCAGGATTCGGCGGCGGCGTGACGCAAGATCTCCTTGCCTGAAACGCATATCGCGCGGCAGACTTTTGTCCGAACGACAGCGAAACAGGAAGGCGGCGCCCATGACCGACAATTCGAGCGTGATCCTCGAGAAGCGCGGACACGCCTGCTGGATCACCATCAATCGCCCGGACAAGCGCAATGCGCTGAACGGCGACGTCATTGCCGGCGTCGTCAGGGGCTATCGCGAGGCACATGACGACAAG
>Ga0335071_10000476_pt1 | contig 44621 bp, 31 predicted proteins | sample Lox_Sample_15_FD_206724 | JGI IMG/M metagenome (GOLD analysis project Ga0335071, IMG submission 206724) | Soil microbial communities from Loxahatchee National Wildlife Refuge, Florida, United States - Lox_Sample_1.5 | ecosystem: Environmental > Terrestrial > Soil > Wetlands | place: USA... | reverse complement strand
GCCGATCTTCTCACCTAGCGTCACAAGACTCGTCTTTGTCGTCTCCAGAAGCTGCGCGGGCGACTGCCTTCTCACGCGGCGCTGCACACGGCGTACAGCCCGACGAGCTACACTTCGGCGGGCGTACTGGACCGTAAGCCAGTCGATGCCAAGCCGTACAAACTTCTTGAGTTCCTCGAACGCTGCATCCTCAACCAGACCTTCCCGGTCTGCTGCTATCCTGAACTGCGGATGCTTTTCGCGCAAAAGCTGAACTTGCCCAAACAGCTGCATGTTTCCTGGCAATAGGAGCATCGGACGCTCCAGTCCTTCCACGGTCCCCTCGAGCTCTTCCGGGGTAGTGGTCCACCTTCTGGCTCTGTCCTCGTCTAGGTGGAGCCAGTCATCACCTTTCGTTCCGTATGGTGCTATGCGGAAACGGTCCAGTCGGATGCTCACGCCGCCGTACTCACGACCCAGCAGCCTCGCTTCTGGTAGGCTGAAGGCAGTTTCTTCGTATTCATCAGATGTGAATGCGAAGTAGTATGCCACCAAGTTCACATGCGCTATTCCCGGGTACGTCTGACCTGGCGGAGTCCAAGCGAATTCCTGGGCCTTGATTTCGTCGTGCCCACGTCGGAATGTGACGCGGAATCGAGCTTTCCCGTCCGCATCGACTTCTCCCCTTAGGACCGCCACCGCCATCTTCAGGAATTCCTCGTCTAGGCCTCCAGCGAACTTCGGAAACTCAGGTGCGTCAAATTGAACCGAGAATCCAGGATCCGCCAAACGCCCCGTGGCGTGCGTGGAGATCGGGCCAAACAGAGGATTGACAACACGAAGGACTTCTCGCTGGAGTTCCTTCATCGCATCTTCGGTCCACGCGTCTCGTGCTTCAGTCATCTTGAGAGTCAGCCCCGTAGCCACGTTCGGTTCCACCGATGTTCGTTCGTAGACGACCGGCACGGACTGCACATCCATGCCGGGCTTGAACGCGGCCCAGTCGAAGTGAATGGTGGTCTGCTCGCGGGGTTGGCCTACTCCCGTGTCCACGACGGAAACCAGTTCCAGTTTGTTCGCGAGTCGTCGCGCGGCGAACCTGCCGATGCCCTTGGCACCCGCCCGCGGGCGTTTGTATCGCGGTGACTCGGGGTGGAGTTTCTTGTCGGTCGTGGCGATTCTCATCCAGGTTTCCTGGAGTCGGTCGAATGGTATGCCGCTGCCCTCGTCGACAATTGTAATCTCGCCGCCTGGTCTCTTGACGTTCTTAAACTCGACAATCGCGTACGTGGAATCGGCGTCGTACGAGTTCTTTACCAGCTCGGCCAAAGCCACCCAAGGCTTGCTGACCAGTTCTTCTCCGAGTTGAAGAAGTAGTCCGCTGTCGACCTCAAATCTGAACTCTCCCTGCTTCAATTGAGTGTCCTCTGCCCGCTGGTTTCCGGCAGGGGGTTGCTGTCCTTTCATGCCCCTGATGATATTCGCAGGTCGTGCTGGGTCAAGCGCAGTTCAGGTCAATCATGGAGGATTGGCGGGCGATTCCATCCCTGTCATGGCCGATAGCTGTGTTCAATCGAAGGACCTTAAGTGCCGGACTACGGCCTGAACGCGGGTAGCCAAATCCCTCGGCAATTGTATGGCCATTGCAGAAGTGAGGATAGATAACACGCGGCATAAGTCAAGCGGACGAGGGCAAGACAGCTACCGGCTGACAGCCGACAGCCAGCGGCCGAAGCCAGAGTCAGACATCAGAATGCGGGATTCCGCGATTCTCGGCCAGCCATGTCGCGCGGTTCGTCATGAACCGGGTGCAGTGTGGCGAACCGCGGCACGAGGTTTATATACTTCTTGGGCTACAGGCCGCCGGGACTGACTTCGGGCCGAAAAGAGCAAAAAGAACTGTGGGTTTGGTGATTCTTCCCGGTAGGGCGTAAACTCATCACTCTCAGTCGGTTAAGTCCTGTCGGTTAGCGGAAAGGCCGCATATAGGGGTCGCCTGGGGGCTAGCCTTCCAAGGAGCGTTCGAAGAAGCCCTGAAACAAGCCTTGAAATGAGCTTTGAACTGAGCTTTCAGAAGAGCTTTGACGCGAGCTTTCGACTGAGCTTTGTAGCGAGCCATGTGAGAAGCAATGCGCTGAGCTTTGAGATGAGCGATGCGCGAAGCGATGTGACGAGCATTGAGATGAGCGATGCGCGAAGCGATGCAGTAAGCCTTCGAGTAAGCGTTCTATGGTACTTTCTCGCGAGCTTCCAGACGAGCTTTCTGACGAGCCTTCATCGTAGCTTTGAGCTGTGTGCTTGAGGGTCTAGTGGGCAAGGAATCAAGGACAAGAGGACCCCAGAGACCGGAAGGCGGAAGTGGTAAGTCAGGCGTCTAGGATTCCAGGATTCGAGGGGTCGAGTGAGGGACCAGGGACAAAGGGATGGAGCGGTTGAAGACCGAAGTGCTGGGTCAGCGGCCCGCGCGCGCGGCGTGGGCAAAGTCGTTGAAGCAGGTGCGCCGACGGGCGCGGCTTGACTACGCCGGCATTTAGGCCACAATTCCGTATGGCATCACGAGAGCGAGAATTCGTGTATCGCGACGGCAGACCGGCGGCCGTGATCCTCGACATCGCCGAGTACGAGGAGTTGCTTGAGCGGGCAGAGGACTTGGAGGACCTGCGAGCCCTGAGACGGATGCGTGAGCGTCCGCTGCGGTTCCGCAGCCTGTCCGACGTCCTTGCCCGGTGTCCGCAGGACGATGCCGCCGACTTCACCGCCCGCGACGCGCAGCCGTCGACTCCCCGTGTACGTCGTCCTTCTCGAATCCGCCGCTGAACGCAGCCTGCGGCGTCTCGACTCTTCTGTTTTCCGGCGTGTGGGGAGCGCGCTTCGATCCCTAGCCGACAACCCGCGTCCGCATGGCTGCCGGAAACTCACCGGTTCGCACCGCGACTGGCGCATCCGGGTCGGGGACTACCGTATTGTCTACGAGATAGACGACGACGTGCGCGAAGTCAGGGTAATGCGTATACGTCACCGCCGCGAAGTCTACCGCTAGACCGCAGTCCGTTTCAGAGTCAGGTTGCGGGAGCCCCGTTGGCAGCAGCGACCTGTGCTCATCTGTAGTGGCAGATGGTCCGTGCGGGCTAGAGCGTGGCGAGCTTGGATTCGAAGCCGGCGACGAGGAACTTGCTGCCCTTCTTGACAACCTTGTGGCCTTCAGCGGCAAGGAGTTTCTTCAGGGCCGGGATGCCGCCGGGATACTTGGGGTTCAGCTCGCCGCCGGACTTGAGCGTGCGCCAGTAAGGCGTGATGTCCGTCCGGCCCTCGGCCTTCGCTTCTTCGGCCGCGTGTGCGGCAATCCAGGCGAAGATGCCGGTCGTCATCGGGCAGGCGATGTCGGTGCCGTGCTTCTTTGCGAGGCAGGCACGGATTTCGTTGATGGTCGCGAGTTTGCCCTTCGGCACTCGGCGCATCACCTCGTCTACTTCTGCGGGAGATGGAATGACCATCGTCTTGGGCAGGTCTTTGGCGTCGGCCAGCTTCTCTCGCCAGGTCTTGTTCATCGGTTCATGGTAGGCCGGGCTGGCCCGGATGTCAAATCCGAATACCGGAGACCGAGATTGAACCACCAAGAACGCCAAGGTTCCGAATTCCGCTCCTCAGATTCCTCCTCAGCCCCTAACCTCAGAATCTGCGGATCTCCCATCCCACTCCGGGCCATCTGCGTCATCTGCGGTTGCACAGCCGAACTCGATTCAGCCTTTCCGGCTTCATCCCTGCGGCGGCTCTGCCGTTTGACTCCGCTCAGCCAGCCGGCTATCATCAGATGCGAGCTACTGAGATGAGGAGATATCTTGCCTGAGAACCCGGAAGAGCCCTGTCTGCAGCCCACACCGATGCCGAGTTTCGACCCGTTTGGTTGGCTGAAGGGTCGACGCCAGCTAAGTCGCGTGCGGCACATCGGTGCCGTGCTGGTGCGCTACGGGCTCGCCGAGCTGGCGGCTCGGCTCGGGCTCGAAGGCCGGCTGAAACTGGGGCACAAAGCTTCGCCCGACGTGGCCGTCCTCACTGAGCCGGAGCGACTGGTCAAGGCGCTGGAAGAGCTCGGGCCCACGTTCATCAAGCTCGGACAGATGCTTTCCACCCGACCCGACATCCTGCCTCCCGACTACCTGAAGGCGCTGACGAAACTGCAGGATAACGTCCCGGGTATCTCGTACGAGGAAGTAGAGCGCGTCATCGCCACGGAGGCGTGCCGTCTACCCGCCGATATCTTCGCTGAGTTCGACCGCGCGCCGCTCGCGGCTGCGTCCCTTTCGCAGGTCCACCGCGCGAAGCTCAAGACCGGCGAGGAGGTCGCGGTCAAGGTCCAGCGGCCGGGCATCGCGGCGATGATTGACGGCGACCTCGCCATCCTCGCGTCGGTCGCCAGGTTCATCGAGCGGCATCAGCCCGACCTCGCTGTCCATGACCCAGTTGGCCTTGTCGCCGAGTTCGACCGGAGCATCAGGCTCGAACTCGATTTCGTCCACGAAGGCCAGAACGCCGACATCTGCCGCCGCAACTTTGCCGACGACAAGAGGGTGGCAATACCGAAGGTCTACTGGGACTACACCACGCGTCGGTTGCTCGTGCTGGAGCTCTTCACGGGCGTGAAGGCAACCGACGCGGCCGGACTCCGGCAGGCGGGCGTCGACCGGCACAAACTCGGGCAGTCCGGCGCCAGCGTGTATATGAGGATGATATTTGAGCACGGGTTCTTCCAGTCCGACCCGCACCCCGGCAACCTCGTCGTGATGTCCGACGGCAGGCTGGGCGTGATCGATTACGGTATGTTCAGCCGCATCGACGACGACACGCGCGACCTGCTCGTAGACGTGCTGCTTGCCGCCTACCGGCAGGACAGCAACCGTTTGTTGCGGCTGGTGCTCAAAGTGGGCTCCAAGACCGCGCAGGTCGAAGAATCCGCTCTGCACACCGACATCAAGGACCTGCTCGACCGGTACTACGGCGCGAGTCTGCGCGAACTCTCGTTCGGCCGGGTATTGCGCGAACTGCTCGCCGTCATCCGCCGGCACCGTATTGCGGTCCCGGCCGGGCTCGCGATGGTCGTACGCGGCCTCGCCACGGTCGAAGGGCTCGGCCTGCTCATCGACCCGGATTTCAACTTCGTGGAGGAGATGAAACCGTTCCTCGAACGGCTGGCATGGCGCCGGTTCGGACCGCTGGGCTGGTTCAAGGACCTGCGTCGGTACGAGGCCGACTTCGAATCGCTCGCTCGCGACCTGCCCGCCGACCTGCGCCAGATAAGCGGCTGGCTGAAGAAAGGCGAGATCAAGCTCCAGATCGACCACGAGGAGCTGCGCCAGGTGGCCCGCAACCTGAGCCGTTCCAACAACCAGCTTGCCGCGGCCATCGTGCTGGCGGCGATAATCATCGGCGCGTCGCTGCTCGTGGTGGCGGCGCCGACCGCGCTCAAGTCCCTCGTGCCCGTCATCGGCATCGCGGCTTTCCTCGGAGCGGCCGCCATCGGCGTCTATCTGCTCGTCGCCATAATGCGCCGGTAGAGAACCGCTCTGACAGGAAAAGCGGGAGCTTTCGCTCCCGCACTCCAAAGAAACGCCTTCAGTAACTACTGGATGAAGCCGTGGGCCTTGAAGCGGTTCACGATGGTGTCCTTCGGTACGAGGCCGACGCTGCGGGAGAGTTCGTTGCCCTTGGCGTCGAGGAAGACCAGTGTGGGTATCGCCTGGACGTTGAACTTCTGGGCGAGGTCCTTGTTCTGGTCCACGTCAATCGACTTGATCTCTACTTTACCAGCGTACTCGGTCTCCATGGCCTCGATGGTCGGCTTCAGTTGCCTGCATGGCGGGCACCACGTTGCCCAGAAATCCCAGAGTTTGGGAAGGTCGGTACTCGCCTGGGTCTGAGCAACTGCCTTCGGCTGAGCCTGGGTGGCGGCTTGAGGCTGAGCCGGCGGAGCGGCCGGTGTCTGGGCCTGGGCTTGAGCCGACGGCGGTGTCTGCGGCTGTGACTGGGCCTCAGTCTTGACCGGTGGCTGCGGGGCCGCACTGGAACTCGGTTTTGGGGCACAGCCTATGAGAACGACCGTGGCAAGGACTGCCAAAAGGGTCAACGTACGCATCAAGTTTCTCCTTTGTGAGTGATCTTAGGTCGACAAGAGGGCAATACGGTCAGGACCACGCAGCCGTTAGACGCCATGGGGTGGTGGACGGTTCTATTTCTGCTCCGGCGGCGGCGGGTTGCCCTCCAGCAGGACGGTATTCGAGTGCAGTCCGACCACGGCGAAGAGCGGGATGTTCCACAGCCACTCGTACCAGGTATAATAGCTCTTGACGCGCAACTGACCCAGATTGGCCATGCTGACCCAGGCAGCGGTGTTAACGCTGTTCAGCGGGATGAGTCCCCACAAGAAGGACCACTGCCGGAGCGTTATCTTGACCGTTGCCGGTTCGTTCGACATCAGCGTGACGGTCTTGCCCGGCGGGGCTTTCACGTACACAACGCTGCAGTTGACGAGCAGCAGACAGGCCAACGCGAACAACGCGAGTCGATACATAGAACCTCCTGGAATGTCAGTCTACGCCCGTCGTCCGTGTTGTCAACGGGCAATGACAACACGCGCCGGCAGCCCCGTGCCGGCAGAGCGCACGAAGTAGATTCCGGGCGCGAGCCCGGAGACGTCATTCGGGCCGGGTCTCAGGTCCAGCACCTTCCGCCCTGCGATGTCCAGCAGCTCGCTAGTCGCCATTCGCCGTTCGCCATTCGCCAATCTCAGAACGCCGTGAACTATGGTTGGTCCGACATTCATCATTCGCACTTCGTCATTCGGCATTTCCTCGATGCCGGTCGCCACGTGGCAACTGTCGAGGACCCAGTTGTCAGGGTCGGGCGTGATGCTCAGCGGCTGCGCTGTCAGCACGAAGGTATGGACCGCCACGGTGTCCTGCGGATAGAAGGTGTACATCACGCTCTCACCCGCGCAGTTGAGGCGTACCGGGTACGGCATATGGAACAGCCGGGCCGAGTTGGTGTCGTTGTGCTGGGCCAGCCTGGCGATGACATGCCAGTAGGGGCCGACCAGCTGTTTGTCCCAGGTGATGGTGTACTTCGGATAGCCGCGGTCGTAGACCCATTCGTTGAAGAACCTGGCAAGGCTCTGCCCGTAGAAGTGCTCGTTGATGCGCTCGAAGTCCGCGGTCGAGGCGGTGCCGTACTTGAAGCTGTCCCCGTAGGCGCGCAGGGCCTGGAACATGACGCCGGGGCTCTGCCATGCCGTGTCACCCTCGACGAACTGCAGCATGCGCAGCACCCATGAACCCTTCGAATAGATGACGCCGCTGTTGTAGACGTCGGCCGGAGCCGGGTTGTAAATCGGGAAGTCGCGGCTGCGGTGCTGGTTGAAGTAGTCGGTCGCCTTGGACACGATGTAGGAGTTGAACTGGGAGCGGCTGTTCATGTGGCCATCGTAGAGGCACTCGGCCCAGGTCGCGAACCCTTCGTTGAGCCAGACGTTCGCAAAGTCCACGCAGGTGACCATGTCGCCCCACCACATGTGAGACATCTCGTGGGCCATGCCCACCGGGTCGCCGCTGCGCAGCCATTGGGTGTGGATCATCGTCATGGTCTGGTTCTCCATGCCGCCCCACGGGAATCCGTAGTAGCCCGGGACCATGCCGTACTTCTCAAAGGGGTACGGTCCGAACCGGGTTGAGTCCGAGAAGTAGGTCATCATGTCGGGGACCTTGCCGAAGTTCGTCACGGAGGCACTCGAGTCCTCGGGCCAGATGAAGTACTTGGACGGCAGAGTATCCCCGGTCTGCAAGAGGATGTTCTGCTGCCAGGTAGCGAACCGCGAGGCGGAGAAGACGATGAGGTAGGTCGCGATGCTGTGGGGATGGTGCCAGAACCAGGTCTTCGTGTGTCTGGCGGTGTCGGCCTTTGCCGAGTCGAGCAGGCCGTTGGCGCAGGTCTGGAACGAATCGGGCACGGTGAGGTTCAAGTCGACGCCTCGTTCGGCCTTGTCGCTGGGTTCATCATAGCACGGCATCCAGTAGCGGGCCAGTTCGGGCGCGGTGCAGGTCATACAGTACGCGTGGGTGACGGTTGGCGGCTTGGCGAAGTAGTAGCCGGTGTCGGCGGTGGCGGAATCGCGGTGGTAGAAGATGTCGAGGACAGTGGAGTCGCCGAGGGGAAGCGGATTGTCCAGTTCGACCGCGAGCAGGCCCGCAGGCGTCGTGAAATTGAGCGGTACGCCGAGACGCTTCGCCGAGTCGCAGACGAGGTTCACGAAGTTAAGCGTGCAGACAAGTACCGTCGGCACGTCGCTGCGGATGGAAAGCGCCTCGTGCGCGACGTATGACTGGTTGGTCATCGGCAGGTTGATGTCCAACCGGTAGTGGCGTACGTTGTACGAATGGAGTGACTCCGCAGCCGGGCCAATCCTCGTTTCTCGTTCGTCGTTTGTCGTTCTTCGTTCCACGAGGGCCCCCGGCTTGCCCACGAGCCACGGTTGGTCGAACCAGGCGCCGGACTGGGCAAGCCCTGCTAGTGCCAGCACCGACAGCAACGCCAATGTCCTCATCTCGACTCCTCCCTCCTCACTCCTCTCTGCTCACTTCTCCAGTAGCTCCGCTATCTGCACAGCGTTGGTGGCCGCGCCCTTGCGCAGGTTGTCGGTGACCACCCACATGTTGATTTCCTCCGGCTCAGCGCCCTGGCGAACTCGGCTCACGAAGACGGAGTCGTTGCCGCGACATTCGGCCGGCGTTGTGTAGTCGTGACCCGAGCGCAGAACGACGCCTGGCGCAGACTTGAGAACGCGCGTGGCTTCCTTGTGCTTCACTTCCTGGCTGAACCGGCACGTCACCGCCAGCGAATGTCCGACGGAGACCGGAACGCGCACGCAGGTCGAGTTCACCTTCAGGCCGGGCAGGCCGAGGATCTTGGCCGTTTCCTTGATTGTCTTTGTCTCCTCGCCGGTATTGCCGTGCGAGTCGAAGTCGGCAATCTGCGGGACGATGTTATCCGCGATCTGCGGGCCGAGCGGGCTGTCCTTGGCGTCGGGTTTCTGCTTGAGGGCGACGAACTCGGTCTCATACTGAAGCTGTTCGGCCGCGGCCTTGCCGGCACCGGAAACCGACTGATACGATGCGAGCCAGATTCCCTCAAGTCCGAACTCCTTGTGCAGCGGGTTGACCGCAACCACCAGCGGGATGGTCGTGCAGTTCGGATTGCCGATGATGTTTTCATGCCCCCTTAGCGAGTCGGGGTTGACCTCGGGCACGACCAGCGGCACGGTGGCCTTCAGCCGGAACTCGCTCGACTTGTCGATGACCGGGCAGTGCTTCGCGACCTGCGGCACGAGCTTCCTGGCCAGGTCGGCCTCAAGGCAGAAGAAGGCGACGTCAAGGCCCTTGAACCCGTCCGGGTCGACCTCTCTTACCTCGTACTCCCGGTCACGGAACTTCAGCCTGGTGCCCGCGCTCCTGGCCGAGGCGAAAAGCCGCAGGTCTTCAATCTCGTGCGGACCGGATTCAAGTATGCGCAGCAGCGTCTCGCCCACGAGCCCGGTCGCGCCGGCAATTCCGATTCTCTTCATGCCTGCCTCCAATTCGTAATTGGGAATTGGTACTTGGTCATTCACCTACTCCTCGTATCCTTGTGGGTGTTGCCGGTGCCATTCCCACGCATCGGCAATCATCTGTTCGAGGTTCTTCTCCGGCCTCCAGCCCAACTCGCGGCGTATCTTGTCCGACGACGCGATGAGGACAGGCGGGTCGCCGGGGCGGCGCGGCCCGACCTTTAATGGTAGCTTGCGGCCAATGGCTCTCTCGGCGGCTGCGAAGACCTCGAGGTTCGAATAGCCGTTCTCGCTACCGAGGTTGTAGACGACGCTCCGGTCCTCGATGGCTGCCATCGCCAGTAGGTGGGCGCGCGCGAGGTCGTGGACGTGGATGTAATCGCGGATGTTGGTGCCGTCCCGGGTTGGATAGTCGTCGCCGAACAGCTCGAACGTCTTGCCCGCGTGGAGCGCGCTGTGCAGAATGTCGGGAACAAGGTGCGTCTCCGGTCGGTGGTCCTCCCCGAGGCCCGAGTATGCACCGGCCACGTTGAAGTAGCGGAGCGCGGCGTGGTGCATTCCGTACGCCTTGCCGTACTCCTCAAGCAGGGATTCGAAGACCATCTTCGTGCTGCCATACGGGTTGACGGGCCGAAGCGCGTCTCCTTCGGTGATCGGCGTCCGTTCGGGCGCGCCGTAGACCGCCGCGCTCGAGGAGAAGACGAACCGCTTCACACCCGCGCGGCCGGCGGCGCTCAGCAGGTTCGTGCCGAAGGCGACGTTGTTCTCAAAGTAAAGGTCCGGCTTCCGGACTGACTCGCCGACCTGCGAGAGCGCGGCAAAGTGCATCACACATTCGGGCTGCGCCTCCGCAAAGACGCGGTCCAGCGCCACGCGGTCGCCGACGTCGCCGACAACCAGCCGCGCAGGGGCCGTGACAGCGGCGCGGTGGCCGCGCGAGAGATTGTCGAACACCGTGACATGATGACCGGCTTCAAGCAGCACCTTGGTCGTCACGCTGCCGATGTAGCCGGCCCCGCCGGTAACGAGGACTCTCATCAAGCTAATATACCAATCGGCTCAGGCGCATGCAAGAACCGGGAAAGGAATTAACCACGAAGACACCAAGGCACCAAGCAAAGGCCCTGAGTTCCGGACATCAGCTTCGTGTCTTTGTGCCTTTGTGGTTGAGTCGGGTCAGGTCAGAAGTTGCGGAAGAAGCGGTGGTCGGGCTCGAACGATTCGAGCTTCACGAAAGCAGCGATCTCCGGCCGGTTGGCCAGGGCAGACACGACAACTCCGAACGGCGCTCCGCGCAGCCAGTGCCACTTGGCAGTGACGACCCGGCGCAGCCATTTGAAGAAGCCGGTCTTCGTGCTTGAGCGTACCGGTAGTTCCTTGTACCGCCGATGTGTCGTGATGAACTTGATTACCTTCTGCTTAGACGGCCACGACTGGTCGTGGAGCAGCACGACGCCGCCGGGCCGAAGCATCTTGTCAATGTAGAAGAAGTCGAGCAGGGTGTAGTCGAACGTGTGCCAGCCGTCGATGAAGCCGAGGTCGAGCACAACACCCTTCTCAAGCAGCTTCGGCAACATCAAGTGCGAAGGCCCCTCCAGCAACTCGAAGACTGAGTCCAGCCCGGCCCGCTTCAGACTGGCAAGGGCAGCACCGCCATGAACCGTATTCTGCTCCGGGTCCACGCCGTAGTGCTTGGGGCGAAAACGGGGACTGTCCAGCGCGTCGTTCGTTCCTACGGTGGCGAAGCCACACGCTCCATGTGACTGTCCCCAGTTTTCGCCGCGGACTGTCCCCGATTCTGCGCAATCTGCGGCCGTCTTTCCTTCCGTCAGCGCTTCGCAGATGGCGAGAGTGGAAAGGCCGAACGCCACACCGGTCTCAAGCGTCGTCTTCGCCTTCACGAACTTGACCATCTCCTGCAGGATGAGCGCGTCCTCGCGCGGCACCGCGCCGGTCACCTTGCGCTCCTTGCCCATGAGGTCAACGCACTTGCCCGTGCGATAGATGTCTTCCAGAACGGGATTCACTTGCCCTGAGTATAGGCTGCCGCTTCTGCTTGTCCACATCTCGGCCCGCGGCCCGGAGTCGGCAGATGGCGCTGTCCCGCGCCGAGTCGTGCGTTGCTCTGTGGGACTGTCCCCGCCTTTCGCCAGACTCCGCAACTCGCCGCCGAAGTCACCCTGAGAGCCGCTCTGCGAACCGTCTTGCGAGTCGCTCCGCACACCACGCCGGCAGTGGCTATGAGAATCAGCCGGCAAGCGCCAGTCCGATTCAGTCCGGCAATCGCCTTGGCCGTGCCTTCGCAATTCGCCCGGAAAGTCGCACTCCGTCTCGCGTCCGAAACCACCCGCAGAATCGCCACGGAGGTCTATCTGCAAGTCCCCATCCGAACCACCCCCCGAACCGTTCCCGGAACGGTTCCCAGGGCGACTCCGGAGGCCTCATTTCCAGTCGTTCTCACGGCCTAACGCTATCTAAGTCAGCAACTTAGTCACGGAGAGGCGGAAAATGGGTAGCGTCCCCATTTGTGGTGCTGCGGGGCGCTGTTGATCCCGCATTCCAGAGAGGTTTAGGTTCAGGCCCGGGCGCGGTGGCGGAGAAGCCAGTGGGTCGCGATGAGGATGAGAATGATTGCCAGCAAGCCGGCGACGAACGGCAGGAGCAGGCTCAGAATCGACATCCCGACTGAGCCGCCGGTTTCGAGCGTGGCCGCGAGCGGGTGCGCCAGCCCGGCAGTCGCGTAGGTCGACGCCCGGCGCAGAGCGACCGTGGCAAGCTGGATCGCGGCGGCTACTCCGCCTCCGGCGATTGCCGCAAGGGACCAGCGTAACACCGGGCTCATCCCTGTTACGACCGAAGCCGTGACAACGATGCCGGCGACGATTGCGACAGGCGTCGCCGCGATATCGAGCAGGTGGTCGAGCCAGGGCACGTAATAGGCGACGATTTCGAGTAAGGTTGCGACCCCGAAGATGATGAGCGCGGGCCACGAGCCGAGCCAGGCAAAGTCGGGCGCGAGTCTAAGGTGCCCGGCCAAGGCAGCGATGCTGATTACGAGGAACGGCACGAAGACCCGAAACCCACAGGCTGCGGCAAGGCCGATGCCCAATAGAACGTAGAGCGCGTATTGCATATCCTGCGTGCCAGATTGCCACAGCTTTGCCGCGCTGTCAACCCGCGCGGCTTGAAGACTGCAGGCACAGGACTAGAATAGCCGCATGGCAGCGACCGACGGCGGTCTTGAGCTGAACCGCGTGAGCCTGCGCGAAATCGCGCGGGTGTTTGCGAAGGTTGGGACAGTCGGGTTCGGCGGCGGGGTCGGGATGCTTGCGCTGCTGCGGCAGGAAGTGGTAGAGAAGCGGCAGTGGGTTGACGACGCGGAACTGAGCGTCGCGGTGGCGATGGGACAGATGCTGCCCGGGCCGTTTGTCTCCAACTATGCCGAGTACATCGGCTACGAGTTGCGCGGGTTGAAAGGCATGGTTGTGGCGGTCATCGCGCTGCTGGCGCCATGTTTCGTCCTGATGTGCGGGCTTAGTTTCCTCTATTTCCGGTTCGGCAGCGTGCCGTTGGTGACGAAGCTGTTCGGCGGCGTTCAGCCGGTGGTCGTAGGAATCCTCGCATGGGCGACGTGGTCGATAGGTAAGGCTAACATCAAGACCTGGCAGGCGGTAGTAATCGGCGTCATCGCTGCGGCTGCGCTTTTCTCCAAGGCCGACGTGCTGCTGGTGGTGGTGGGGTGCGGAGTGCTGGGAGTACTGCTGAACAGGACGAAGGCAGAGGCTAGAAGCGAGAGGCTAGAAGCTAGAAGTGACGAGGGAGGGGAGGAGAAGGAAGAAGGCCAAGAACCAAAAGCCAAAAGGCAAAACGGGGGACAGCGAAAGGCGAAGGGCGGGAGGCGAATGGCGTTCGCGCCGTGGATCCCTGCAATCCTGTTTGCCACTGTGGCGGTTGCCGCGGGACCGACGGCGTGGCAGAAGGCGGTCGGGCTTAGCTATGTCTTTCTGAAGGTCGGCACTGTCATCTTTGGCGGCGGGTTTGCGGCTATTCCTTTCCTGCAGCATGAGGTTGTGGAGGTGCATCACTGGCTGTCGATGCGGGAGTTCATCGACGGCGTGGCGCTGGGACAGATTACACCCGGGCCGGTGGCGATTACGGCGGCGTTCATCGGGTACAAGGTGCTGGGTCTCTGGGGTGCGTTGATAGCGGCTCTCGGCACTTTCCTGCCGTCGTCTCTCATGCTCTGGGGCTTGATTCACGTCTACCGTCGCATATCATCTAATCCGCTCGTCCGCGGATTTCTCTCCGGCGTGATGCCGGCAGTGACCGGGATGTTGCTCTCGGCCACGGTGTTTGTGGGCCGGAGCGCGATTCACGGACCGGTTCATGCGGGCCTTGCGGTGGTTGCGCTTTGCCTGCTGCTCTTCGTCAAGGTTGAGCCGGTGTGGCTGGTGCTGGGCGGAGCGGTGGTCGGGATGGTTCTATAGGATCGGGCGAAGTTAGAAGTCAGAAGCTAGATGCTAGATTTCAGAAGTGCGGAGGCGGAGAGGACATAACCGCAGATTACGCAGATGGCGCAGATTCCTGGCCCGGAGCGGCATTCGTCCAGCATCGAGCATAATGCGTCTGGCGTAGTGCATGGGTTTGAGTTTGACTATGGGAGGAGCATGGCATAACATCTCTGTGGTATGACTAACACCGCCCGACGTGTCCGTTCAGTTCTCTTTGTATTCCTCACATCGATTCTGACAGCGGCAGCATTTTCGCCAGTCGCCAATCGCCAGTCGCCAACCGCCAATCCCAAAGCAATGTCGAGTGCGCCCGCCGTCCGGAAGGCGGGCGAGACGAGCAGCGGCTCGAGGTCGCTGAGCAGCGCACAGGCGCAGGCGGTGCAGGTTCTGAGTTCCAGCACACGCGGCGTGGAATTGGAATTTACTGCCGACAGCTTCGGCATGGCCAACACTGCGACGGGGGTGGCGGTTTCGGCTCCGGGCTTTGAGCGGTCAGCCAAGCCCGGCGAACCGGACCTGCCGAGCCGCACAGTCTTTGTCGGAATACCGCAGTCCGGGAACGTGAGGCTCAGCGTTGCGACGGAAGGTGACGAGACGTCGGCGCACGTGCAGGTCAGGCCGGCCGTCGGGTTTTCGGAGCGGAAGCAGGAGACCGGATACAACTTGCAGGCGCGCAACGGGCTGTGGCCCACGGCCACCGCCGAGATCCTGAGCATCGAAACGCTGCGCGGGGTACGGTTTGCCAGGATAAAGGTCAACCCGGCCCAGTATGATGCGGCCTCCGGCACGCTCCGGATGCACCACAGGGTACGTGTGGCTCTTTCGTTCGACAATGCCGCGGTTGCGGTTGACCGGCCGGACGCGCTGGACGGCGTCATCAGCCCCATGCTCGTGAACGGCGCTGACGCCATTCACTGGAAGCTGGACCTGCCGACGCAGGATTCCGTCAACTTCTTCACACGGTCGAACGTCTGGTGCCGGATTAAGACCGAAAGCACGGGCATATACCGCATCAACCCGGCTGACTTGCAGGCGGCCGGGTTCCACCCCGAGTCAATCGCGCCGGCGACGATGAAGCTCTACTCCATCGGCCCGTACACAATCAACGGCCCATACCCGGACACAATGGTCGAGGTCCCGGTATATGTGAAGGACAACGGCGACACGAAGTTCGACAAGGGCGAGTACCTGGCATTCTACGCCGAATCGCCTTCGTACTGGCAGGTCAATGATACGTCCTGGCGCACGAACGACACGCTCTGGCGCACAAACGTGTTCACGGACACCAACTGCTGGTGGCTGACGTGGGGCGGCGAGAACGGCCGCCGCATGGACAGCGTTTCGGGCGCGGGCGCAACCAGCCCTCAGACGGACGCGTACGAGCACGCCCGGCTCGAACTGGACAGCCTGTGCCCGGCCCGTTCCGGCCTGCTCTGGTTGTGGAAGGACATCGTCAAGACCGAGGGTCTGGATACGACCGTCCCAATCCAGCTTGCGATACCGCAACGTGACACCATTCGCTGGCTCAGGGGCCGATTCTACGGCAACAGCGCTTCTGCCGGCGCCCATGCCAATGCCCGGATCTATCTGAATGGCCTGCTGGTCGACTCGCTCAGAGTTGCCGAGGCGCCCAGCACGCCGCCGGCCGTCGACTTCTATATTGACAGCCTGCCGGCAGCGGCAGCCGCGCGCGCGGGACAGTCTGACACGCTGTCTATCGAGCTGTACGGCGATGACGCGGCCGAGGTCTACCTGGACTATCTCGAAGTCGGGTATTCCGAGAAGCTGGCAGTCACCTCGTCCAACCCGCAGCTTGAGTTCCTCGCGGCGGAGGGCAGCGGAGCCCAGTTCGGAATCGATGGCGCGTCCGGCGACGCCCTCATCCTGGACGTGACCAACCCGTTCAGTCCGAACCGTATCACTAATACTGATGTCGCCGGAAGCCGCCGCGGCCTGCGGCTCAGCGCCGGTGGCTTCAGGCGACTGTGGTGCGCGCTGCCTTCGGGCCTGTTCGCACCGCAGGTGGTGCGCCGGACTCCCGGCAACCTCCGGACCGCAGGCGATGCGGATTATTACATCGTCTGCCCCGACGAGTTCTACCAATCCGCGAAGCTGTTTGCCCGGTATCGCGAAGGGAACGTTGCTGGAATACCGAACGCGCGCGTGGGCATCGCGAAGCTGTCCGACGTGTATGACGAGTACGCGTTCGGCATCGCGGAGCCGGGCGCGATAAAGCACCTGCTGCAGGCGAAGCGTCCGGCCTATGTGTTACTTGCCGGCGATGGGACATACGACTACCGGAACAGGCTGTTGCTGCGCACCAGCCCGGTGTTACCTCCACGTGAAATCGGGTACGACATTGACCCGGAGGTGTACGGCGATGCTGCCTATGCGCTCGATGCGTGGTACGCCGACATTGACGGGAGTGGTTCTGCACCGGACCTGATACTCGGCCGGGTCACAGTCAGGAGCGCGGTCGAGTTCCGGCAGTTCCTCGACCGGATCAAACGCTACGAGACGCAGCCGCTCGGGTACTGGGCGAAGCGGTATCTGCTGCTGGGTGACGACGAGATCGAGGGCAGCTACGACCGGCCGGACCCGCTCCGTGATGATCACATCCCCAGCTGCGAAGCCGAGGCGCAACGCGCCGCCGGTCTGCTCGATCCGGTGAAGGTCTACCTGACCGAGTACCCGTTGACCAGCACCAATCTGAAGGCCGAGGCCAGCGCTGAGTTCATCCGGCAGCTCAACGCCGGCGCGCTGCTCTTCTGCTTCTTCGGTCACGGTGCCGGGTTCCAGCTCTGCCACGAGCAGGCGCTGCACATCACGAATACCGTGCCGCTGGTGAACAACGGCTCGCGCAGTCCGCTCGCATTCTACGGCTCATGCGGTGTCGGGCGGTTCGAGGACACGCGCTACGAGGCAATCGCCGAGGAACTGGTACGGAGAGACGGCGGGACGATTGCCGGTGTCGGCGCGACCAAGGCGACATCGTCCGGCACTAACGAAGAGCTGGCCAGACTGATGTTCCAGCGTGTCCGGAATTATCCGGATGACCCGATCGGACCGGCGTTCTTTCAGGCCTACACCCAGGAGAACACGCTGTATCACCTGTTTGGCGACCCGGCGACCGTGCTCAGGATGCCGCGCAGCGCCACTGGCCCCGATGTCCGGCCCGACACCTTCTATCCGGGCGGCAGGAACACTTTTCAGGCGGCCGACAGCGTCCACCGGAAGGGTTCGTACGAGGTCTCCGCGCACGAAGCGACGTGGCACCGCTATTATCACTCGACATTCACGGATGGCGAAACTTGGTCAGTGAACTATAACCTGCCTGGATACGAAATCCACCGCGCGGCGGGCACGTTCGACTCAAGCAAGATCGTCGGGTCTTTCATCGTGCCGAGGATTCCTTACCCGGAAACGACCTATGTCGCCAACGGGTGGTACGCTCGTCTGCCCAGCACGGGCCGCGTGAGCCTGCTGAGCTACGCCGGTACAATCGGCCTGTCCTTCGAGCACGACTCAATTCCGCTCGATACTGCGGTCACTACCACGGATAACCAGCCGCCGCAAGTGGGTCTCTACGCGGACAACATCAGGTTGGTGCCGGGCGACACTAACCGCGTTCCCAGCAGCTTCAACCTGATCGGGCGCCTCAGCGATGCCTCAGGCATCTTGATCGTGCCGGTCGTCCCGGGCACGGACCCCGCAGTCCAGGACGTCGCGTTGAGCATGAAGATGGAAGGTACGACCACACCGCTCTCCAGCTACTTCCGCTACGACGACAACTCGACCACCAGCGGCCGGTTCACCTACCCGCTCACGATGCAGAACGCGCTCGACTCGCTGATGGTGACTGCGTCGGACAACATGGTGGACCCGAACAACCCGGCACGGAACCGCACGCGCGTGACGGTGCTGCTCAACTCGGACTCCAGCAATACGCTAAAGCTGACCAACTGCCTGGTCTATCCCAGCCCGACCACCGGCGCCGCCAAGTTCACGTTCAACCTGAGCCGCGCCGCGTTGGTGTCGGTCAGGATATACACGATTGCCGGTCGGCTGGTTCGCGTCCTGCAGCCGATTCCCTGCGGGTTTGACTACAACCAGATTCAATGGGACGGACTGGACAAAGACGGTGTGCCGCTGGCTAACGGTGTATATCTCTACAAGCTGGATGCCGAGGCGACCGAGGTGTCAGCCTCCGGCTCCCAGTCTTCTTCGGCCTCTTTCCGGGACAAGTTTATCATACATCGGTAGCCGCGGCTTCGCCGCGAGTGACCAGTGACCAGTTTGCAGTTCCCAGTGTCGGCACTTCTGCATTCTGACTTCTGGTATCTGACATCTGACTTCGGCTGGCTTTCTTGACTCCGACCCTCATCCGGCTAGACTAGCCAGCGTGGAACGTCTCCAGGTTCTGGTTGCCCTGAAGCGTCGCAACAGGTTTCTGAACCTGTCCGTTCCCGCTCACGCCATCTACCTCGGTATCGCCGGGGTGGTGGCGCTCCTCGTTTGTGGGTCGCTCCTCGGGTCGTTCGCCGTGTCGAGCCTGACCGACAGCGGCCGAGCCGGACGTCTCGCCCGCGAGAACACCAGCCTCAAGGCACAGGTTGCCGCCTATGCCGCAGCGATGGACACGTTCCGCCAGTTCGTCGTCAAAACCGAGCAGATGGACAACGTGTTGAGGGCGTCGGTGAATCTGCCGCTGATCCCCGGCGACATCCGATTGATGGGCATCGGCGGAAGCGTGCCAACCACCCCGGCGCCGCAGGTTGACGCAATGCTGCGGCGGGTGCGGTTCGAGCAGCAGTCGCTGGCCGACATCGAGGGCGCGGTGAAGCAACAGGAAGCGCGCCTCCAGAACGTGCCTTCCATCTGGCCGGTGCAGGGCTGGGTTGCGTCAGGGTATGGTTACCGGCCCGACCCGTTCACCGGCGCGCGGACCCTGCATCCCGGCTTGGACATCGTCGCGCCGCCCGGGACGCCGGTCGAAGCGACCGCAGCCGGACGTGTCACCTTCGCCGGCTGGAAGAGCGACTGGGGTCGGTGCGTCGAGATCGACCACGGCGGCGGCATCAGGACGTTCTACGCGCACTGCCGGACGCTCAAGGTGAGCGACGGTCAGAAGGTGTCGAGAGGCGATGTCATCGCCACCGTGGGCAATTCCGGGCGTTCGACCGGAACCCACCTTCACTACGGTGTTCTCGCCGGCGGCAACTGGGTGAATCCGGAAAACTACGTCCTCACCCAACTCAGCGCGAACTAGCCCTTACTTCCGCAACAACACAACCGGCAGCTTCTCGGTACGGCTCGTCCCGCTGCTGCTGTACTCGACCCAGACCGCATAGATGCCGATTGGTGCCCGCGCACCGGATGAGCTGAGCCCGTTCCAGTAGACCACGCCGTTCTGGTTGGGCGGACGGCCGCTGAAGAGCGTTGTGACCTGCCTGCCGCCGAGGTCGAAGACCGTCACCTTGAGCGTTCCGTTCGCAGCGGGTACGCGGTAGATAACGGCGAGGGTGTCTTCGAAGCCGTCGCCGTTCGGGCTGAAACTCGACCGGTTGAGGTCGAACAGCCGCTGGGCTCCGCCGGGCATGATGGTCAGCCTCGCGAAGTTGTTGGTCGAGTCGCCGTCAGTGTTCGGCAGTCGAGCGCAGAGGTCGGACGTCAAAGAAGGACAGACCAGGCGGACCTGCAGCGAAGTGTCACGCCCTCGCGACAAAGGGTGACCGGCCACTCTTGTCTCAAATTGGCCGACATCGGGTCTTGCGTCGCCATTGCGGTCGAGGAACACCGAGATACTCCACGTGTCGGCTTGCTTGAAGCCGGCATTTGTCACCTTGATGTCGGCGACGAGGGTGTCGCCCGGCTTTCGTGTCGACGTGTCCGCGAGCGTGATGCCCGTGACGGCCAGATCGAGGAATGTCGTGGTGCTATTAGCGGCTCCGGGAGTGCAGCCGGCCGTGTCGCGGCAAGGAACCCAGTTGCTGACCGTATCCGGGCCGGCCAAATCGATCCTCTCCCACGAGATTCCATCGCCGGCGTCGTGCGGGAAAGAGTCGTTCGGGTCCCACGGCGTGCCGAAGGTGCTCGTGTCAGCGAATCCGTACGCGGCCGATGCCGCAAGCGTTACCGGGTCGTTACTCTGGAGTTCGTCTCCAATCGTGGTATTACCCACCGTGAGAATCAGGGCATTCGCTCCGAAATGGTACGGCTGGACATAGCCACCAAGCGGCATCGTGTCGGTGTATTCCGGGTCGAGAATCACGGCGTAGCAATGCGGGTCCAGCAATGTCGTGCCCAGACGCAGCGACCCGGGGTTCAGGATTGAGGAGTCGGTCCAGGCGCGGATCTTGTCTACGGCGTCGCCGTCATCTATTGTCCAGTCGAGCAGGTCAATCGCGGTGTCGCCCGCGTTGTAGAGCTCGACGAACTCATTTCGGTCTTCGGGGTAGTGAGAACCGGTGATGCCCCTGGGGTCGGCCATGACCTCGGTGATGGCAATGCGGCCGCCGGCCACGAGCGCCAGAAGCAGGGCTATTCCCACTCGGGAGGATAGATACGGTAGACCCTGTTGTCAACAGCCGCGCCGACAACGTGAAGGCCCTCAACAACGCCCGGGCTCCAACCTGCCGCCGGTTCGACCCCTCCGGCTCTCGCGGCAGCCCGCCTGCCGCTGGGCCGGAGCTTCAGCAGACTAGGGCTTGGCGGTCGGCGAAGATGGCGGTGCGTTACGCTTCAGGAAATCCAGCAGCGCACGGCGCCCGGCAGGAGTGGTCACGTCCCGGTAGAAGTTGTTTCCCAGGGTCTTGCCGGCGCCGGTCGGCACGACGTAGTTGTTGATGATGGTCACCAGGTCCCACTGGCCCGGTTTCCCTGCATAATCCGGGTAGCGCTGCTGCTTAAGCTGGTCGGCGGACATAGTCTGAGCGTCGTTGAAAGCGCCGGTTATGTAGACGCACTGGCTGTCGTTCGCGCACTTCATCGTGGCTCCGTCGAAGTAGGCAACCACCGCGTTTGTCTTCGACTGGCACCCACTCATCGCTACCGCGACCAGCAAGACGACGGCCCCAATCGCCGCGAATCTCCCAGCCGCTCGTTCAAGACGATTCATCTTGCCCGCCGTTTGTATGTTGAGTTCTAACACGACGCCTCCTTTGCCAACTTAACTTGCCTTTCGACATATGCAACCTTGCTCTTTCTCTTACGCCGTTCGTTCAACCCTACCACCACTTTAGACGCTACCGGCGGCGCGGCGGTTCCTGGTCCATCTGCCTCCCGGCACGCCTTGACACGGTCGCGCCCTTTGGTATTATTGACTCCGCTGGGAGCCGCCAACCCCAACAGCAGAAACCCGTTCGGCTTGAAGCCTGCCAACACGTCATCCGGGCGACTGCAGGTCACAAGTAGAGATTTATCAAGGAGATAGCAGTATGGCAACAAAGAAGCCGGCCAAGAAGGCCGCAAAGAAGCCGGTGAAAAGACCGGTGAAGAAACTGGTCAAGAAGGCGCCCAAGAAGGGCTCCAACTTCATGCCCACGCCGGGCAAAGTCGGCAAGGCCGCCGACCTCGCGGGCCCGGGAATCAGCACCTACGAGGCTGTTGACAAGGTGCTGCCGGTTAACTACCGGCCGATTCTCGACAACAAAGAAACCCAGCGCGCGCTCTACGCCGTGAAGCGCTACATCGAGGACGGCCTCGCCGAGGCCCTGAACCTGCAGCTCGTGCAGGTGCCGCTCATCGTCGAGAAAGAAAGCGGCATGAACGACAACCTCGACCGCGACGGCTCGCGCACGCCGGTCGACTTCCCCTGCGGGCTCGGCATCAGCCCGAGGATGAACGCACAGGTCGTGCAGGCGGCGACGAAGTGGAAGAGGTTCGCCCTGAAGCAGTACGGCTGCAACGTCGGCGAAGGTATCAACACCGACATGCGCGCGGTCCGCAAGGACTACTTCCTCGACCACGACCACAGTTCCTACGTCGACCAGTGGGACTGGGAGCGCGTCATCACCGCCGAAGACCGGAACCTCGAATTCCTCAAGATGATCGTCCGGAAGATCTGGAAGGTCATCACCGGGGCCGAGGACTTTGTGCAGCAGATGTACCCGCAGCTCAAGGACCCGCGGTTCCCGAACCTGCCCAAAGACCTGCCCTTCATCCACGCCGAGGAAATCCTCGAGCGTTACCCGGACCTGCCGCGCAAACAGCGCGAGACCCGCATCCTGAAGGACTACTCGCCGGCCGTGTTCATCATCGGCATCGGCTGGGTCCTCAAGGACGGCTACCCGCACGAAATGCGCGCCGCGGACTACGACGACTGGGTCACGCCCACCTCGCAGTGGACCGGCAAGGACACGCACGGTCTGAACGGCGACATCCTGGTCTGGAACCACCTGACCCAGCGCCGGCACGAGCTTTCCTCGATGGGCATCCGTGTGACCAAGGAGACCCTGAAGGAACAGCTCAAGCTGTCGGGCCAGCTCGACCGGCTCACTCTGCCCTACCACAGCATGATAATGAAGGACCAGATTCCGCTGTCCGTCGGCGGCGGCATCGGCCAGGGGCGCGTGCAGCAGCTGCTGCTGCGCAAGGCGCACATCGGAGAAGTGACGGTCACGGTGTGGCCGAAGCAGCTCCACGACGTCTGCGAGAAGCACAACATCTTCGTGCTGAAGTAGAGACAGCATTCTCCACTCACAAGGGGCGGCTTCGGCCGCCCCTTCTCCTTCCACCTCGTCCATTCGGCTTCGGACACTTCTGACTTCACCTGCCCCGCAGGCGGCGATGCCGCCCCTCGCTTCGCCTCGGCGTGGACGGACCCGCCGGTGTCTACGGCGCATCTCACTCGGCTGAACATAAAGCTGGACATCTCTCGTGGCTTCCATCAGAATAACCTCGTCTGGCTGTCCTGTTCAGCAGTCAGCCGGATCAGCGGGTCCTCATATAGGAATTCTACGCGGCGCCGTTGTTCGCCCCACGAAGCCGGGCTCAAAGGTCGCCGTCCGTCGACAAGAAGCACAGGAGAAGAAACAGGATGAAAAGAGTACAAGCCCTGGCGCTGGCCGCAGTCGCCGTGCTGCTGATAGTTGTTGCCTGCAAGCTGCCGGATACGGCGCCGCCGACGGTGAGCATTACGTATCCGGCCCACGGGGCGCCGCTCGCCAAGGACACGATTCGAATCAAGGCCTACGCAACCGACAATGTCGGGGTCACGAGGGTCGAGTTCAGCGTCGATGGTTCGCTCCTGGACACGCGAACCAGCGGCAGTGACGACACGTTCAGCTACCTCTGGGACGCGACCTCGGCCGCAGCCGGTGGGCATGGCCTGGTCGCCACCGCCTATGACGCCGCGAACAACCACAGTCGGGATTCGGTCTATGTCACCATCCAGTCGTCCGATACGGTTCTACCGACTGTCACTATCACCTATCCCGCCAACGGCGAAACGCTGTCGAAGGGAGCGATAGCCGTCAAGGCGCACGCGACCGACAACGTCGGCATCACCAAGGTCGTATTCAAGGTGGACACCACGACTATCGCCACGGTGACATCGGGTGCGAACGACACTTTCACGACGAGCTGGGATGCTGGGAGCGCCGCGTCCGGGGGCCATGCGATTACGGCGAAGGCCTATGACGCCGCCAACAACACAAAGCAGGATTCTATCTACGTTACTCTGACCGGGGGCGGTGGCGCGGGGACCCACCACGCCGGCGAGATCAGCGCCAGTGAGACCTGGTACCGCGCCGGCAACCCGCACTTCATCGACGACGACGTCTACGTGGACAACAACGCCACCCTGACCATCCAACCCGGCTGCACCGTCAAATTCACATCCGGCACCCAGCTCTATTGCGGCGACGCCAGCGCGGGCGCGATTGTCGCGGTCGGCAAGACGGACTCGACCATCCTGTTCACGTCCAACGCCACGTCGCCTGCGCCCGGCGACTGGAGCCGGATCAGCTTCTACGACAACACCATGCCGGCCACGCGATTCCTCTACTGCACGATTGAATACGGCGGCCCTCCCGGTTCCGGCCGCGGCGAGCTGTACGTGTCGGGTTGCCGGGCAGCCCGGGTCGACGGCTGCAAGATCTGGAAGAGCGGGGACGATGGAATCGTCTGCGCTACGAGCGGTTCCAGCTTCACGTCGTGGACCAGTGACACGATCACAGCCTGCGCCCTGTATCCGATTGACGTCTGGCCCAATGACGTCAAAGACATCGGCGCCGGCAACGTTCTGACTGGCAACACGAGTAACGCCATCTATGTCGAGGGCGGGATCCGCACAAACGCCATCGTGAGCAACGGGACCTGGAGGAACTTAGGCGTACCCTACATTCTGTCGGGTGACGTTGAGGTCGCTGCCCCGACGGGTCCGGTGCTGACCATCGAAGCCGGCGATACCATCAAGCTGGCCAGCGGGGTCGAGCTCTATTGCGGAAACACGAACCCCGGCGCCATCGCCGCCGTGGGCACGGTAACATCGCCGATTATCTTCACCAGCGCGGTGCCCTCGTCTCAGTTCGGCGACTGGAGGGACATCGGGCTGTACTCCGGCACTACCAATGCGACTCGGTTCGTATACTGCAATTTCACCTACGGCGGCGAAGCCGGTTCGGGCCATGGCGAAATCTACATAGAAGGCAACACCAACGCTACGATGGACCACTGCGACATTCGCTACAGCGCCGACTACGGAATAGCCTGCGGCACGAACGGCTCCTGCTTCAAAACACTTACCAATACGTACATCGGATACAACCTATCGTATCCGATTGACATCTGGCCCAACGACATCCGGCATCTGGATACGACCGACGTAGTACAATTCAACAATGGGCACAATGGCGTCTGGGTGGAAGAGGGAAACGGTTCAAACGCCATCACAACCAGCGAGACTTGGCCCCTGGTCCGGACGATGGATGGCTACGAGCTGTCGGGCGACATCGAGGTCGCCGGTCCGACGGGGCCGACCCTGACCCTCAAACCAGGCACGACGGTCATGATGGCGAACGATGTCGAGCTTTACTGCGGCTACACCGATGCGGGCGCCATCAACGCCGTCGGGACCCCAACCGCGCCGATCAAGTTCACCAGCATCTTGGCATCGCCATCTCCGGGCAGTTGGAAGGACGTCGGGTTCTACGACGGGTCCACGAACCGGTGCAGCCTGGCGTATTGCACCATCAAGTACGGCGGCAGTGAATCCTCCTTCGATGGCGACGTCCACATTGAAAACACGATCCTGCCGGTAGTCCAGCATGACTCCATCGAGAACAGCGCGGGCTTCGGTATCTACCTCGACGGTCTGTCGTATCCGGACACGTCCCTGCTCAGATCCACCAACACTTTCATCAACGACCCGAGCGGCGATATCCACATTCCATAAGCACGATTCGACTCTCTTTGCGGGGCGGCGCAAGCCGCCCCTTGCGTTTACGTCGCGGACGCGAAGACCCAATGTGCGGTTTCCCGGAAAGCTACCGGGCGGGCAACTCCGCAGGTAATCCGGAAAGCAACGGCCGGGGCTACCTCGGGAGCAACGAGGACAGCAACCCGCGGAGCTACTCGGACCGCAACCTTCCGACCAACCCGGAGAGCAACGGACGGACTAACCCGGAAAGCAACTCGGACAGCAACCGGCGAAGCAACCCGGCAAATTGCGGACAGGGTTCATTGGGGAATTGCGGTGGAGATAGCCCTCCGAACGATGTGCGGAGCAACCCTGTCCGCAATCTCCTCAACGACGTGGGGGGCTATCCCCTAGGCGGGGGTGCATGTTGGCCAGCGACAAGCCGAAAGCACCAAGCCACAAGCAGATAGACCTGAAGACCCGCTCCCGACGAATGATACAAATCCGACTCATCGCCGGTCCGCAGCCGTGGCAAATCTCCAATCGACAATCCAAAATCCAAAATGGCCATCGTGCCCGCTATCAGCCGCGTCCAATCCGCAATCGACAATCTAAAATCTAAGATGACCATTGTGTCCGCCCTCAGCCCTGCCCAATCTGCAATCGACAATCTTCAATCTAGACTCGCCGGTGCGCCCGTCCGCAGCCACGCACGATCTTCATTCGACGACCTGCATTGCACAATGATGCGCCGGTGGACCGGCCCCGCAGTGGCTGCGCTCACTTGACTATGCGCGGCACGCGCCTAACATTCTCGCACCCATGGGCAAGCTGAATGGCGCGAATGGAAAGCAGAGCAGGCCGACGCGCGAGAAGGTTGCGCGTGAGTCTTCTGCAATTGTCCCGGAGCAGGTTGAGAAGCTGAAGGAGCTGTTTCCGGAGGCGGTCAGCGAGGGCAATGTTGACTTCGACAAGCTCAGGCAGACGCTGGGCGATGAGGTTGACGCCGGGCCGGAACGTTACTCGTTCACGTGGGCCGGGAAGCGCGACTCCATCAAGCTACTTCAGGTCCCCAGCCGCGCCACGCTTGTGCCTAGCCCTGACGAATCCATCGACTGGGACACGACCAACAACGTCTTCATCGAGGGTGAGAACCTCGAAGTCCTGAAGCTACTCTACAAGGCCTACTACGGCCGGGTGAAGATGATATACATCGACCCGCCGTACAACACCGGCAAGGACTTCATCTACCCGGACAACTTCGCCGACCCGCTCGACACCTACCTGCGTCTGACCGGCCAGAAGGACTCGGAAGGCAACGTCCTCACCAGCAACCCGGAAACCAGCGGCCGCTATCACTCGTCGTGGCTCTCGATGATGTACCCGCGCCTGTTCGTGGCCCGTCAACTCCTCCGCGACGACGGCGTCATCTTCGTCAGCATAGACGACAACGAAGTCTACAACCTCCGCGCGGCCATGAACGAGGTCTTCGGAGAAGAGAACTTCATCGCCACGGTCATATGGCAGAAGGTCTACGCACCCAAGAATACCGCGCGTCATTTCTCTGAGGATCACGACTACGTTGTTGTCTACGCCCGGGACGGAGCGTACTGGCGTCCTGGCCTTCTGCCTCGAACAGCGGCGGCGGACGCCAGGTACATCAACCCAGACAACGACCCGAGGGGTTTGTGGAAACCCAGCGACCTCACCGCCCGTAACTACTACAGCAAGGGCAAGTACGAGGTGAAAGGCCCCACCGGCAAGAAGTTCACGTCGGGCATGGGGACCTACTGGCGGCAGACCTACGAGAAGTTCCTGGAACTCGACAGAGACAAGCGCATCTGGTGGGGTTCAGGCGGAACTAACATGCCTGCGCTGAAGCGCTTCTTGACTGAGGTACAGGCCGGTATCGTGCCACAAACCCTCTGGACCTACGACGAGGTCGGGCACACGCAAGAGGCAAAGAAGGAGCTTCTGGAGTTCGTGAAGTTCGAGGATACGGACAATGTGCTTGACACGGTGAAGCCGACGCGGCTGTTGCAGCGGATGCTGAAGCTGACGACAAGCCCGACTGAGTTCGACATTGTCGTAGACTTCTTCTCAGGCAGCGGACCACTTGCGCACGCGGTGATGAAGCAGAATGCCGAGGACGGAGGGAACCGTCGCTACGTATGCGCGCAGTTACCCGAGCCGTTGCCAACGCCGGAGAAGCGGCTCAAGACCATCGCCGACATCGGCAAGGAGCGGATTCGGAGGGTAATTGCGAAGATGAAGAATGAGCAGGCCGTGAAGCTCGCTAGCGATGGGCCGCAGGACTTGGGGTTCCGGGTCTACAAGTTGGCCGAGAGCAACATGAAGCCGTGGAAGGGCACGGATGAGAAAGACCCGGAGAAGTACGCCAAGACGATGGAGATGTTCCTTGACCCGCTGGTTGAGAGATGGAGACCGGAGAACGTGATAGCGGAAGTCGCGCTGAAGGAAGCCGGGTTCGGCCTGAACTGCCGGGTCGAGGCAGCAAAACCACAGATGAACACGGATGAACACAGATCGGTTGAGGCGCGGAAGGACAATCGGAACGCCGGCAAGAAGGACAAGGAGCCGGACGTCTTCAAGGTGACGGACGAGGACAAGGAACAGTTCTTCTACATCTGCCTCGACGACAAGGTCAGGTTGGAGGACGTGAAGTTCCTGAACCTGACCCGCGACATGCTCTTCGTCTGCCGCGACGTGGCCCTGGACGACGAAACTGCAGCCAACCTGGCCCTGCAGTGCAGGTTGAGGACGATATGAAGACAACAAGACAACTATCGAAGAAGACCGATTCTTCTGCAAGACCGCTGTTGTACCGACTGAAGGTCACGCTGCTGGACTCGAAGCCACCGATATGGCGGCGGCTGCTGGTCCGGGGCGACACAACGCTCGGGCGTCTGCATAGGATTGTCCAAGAGGCGATGGGTTGGTATGACGGTCATCTGCACACTTTCACCGTCCGTGGGAATACCTACTCGATGCCTGACCCGGAGTGGATGGAGCCGATGCGAGACGAGCGGAAGGCGACACTGGTGGGCCTCAGACTCACGCCGCGGAGCCGATTCCGGTATGAGTACGACATGGGCGATGGTTGGGAGCACGAGATTCTCGTTGAGGCAGTGACCGAGGCCGAGTCATCACGGCCTCGCCGTGCGGTCTGCCTTGACGGGAAGCGGGCATGTCCGCCCGAGGACGTCGGCGGGACCGGCGGGTACGAGTACTTCCTTGAGGCAATCCGCGACCCGAAGCACAAGGAGCACAAGGATATGCTGGAGTGGATTGGCCGCGAGTTCGACCCCGAGGCGTTCAGTGTCGCAGAGACGGATGAAGCATTGAAGGGCCTGTAGCCGGGCGGCGAAGCTGGCGGTGAAGCTGTACACAGAGTTGGTCGGCGCTCAGATGCTCTTCCGCTTCGACGCGAATCATGAATACCAGCTACAGGCGATGTCTGCTGCGGCTGGCCTGGTTCTGCGGTGCACGTTGAGGACGACATGAAGCTGCCGACGAGTGACCATCGCGCACCGCGGAATCGTACTCTGACCCTGACCGAACAGGAGCGGCTTGGACTCCTTCCAAGGCTTGTCAGGCTGAGTGGCCCGGTGGAGTTCGACGGGATTCAGAACCGGACAATCAATCAGGACCTGACTGACGTCTTAGCCTGGCTGCCGGCTCATTTCGTAGACCTTCTGTTCCTCGACCCGCCGTACAACCTGACCAAGTCGTACAACGGGAACACGTTCTCAAGACAGGCGGCCAACGAGTATCGGGCATGGTTTGAGTCCTGGTTCGTGCCGCTGCTGAGGACGCTGAAGAGCAGTGCCTCGGTCTATGTCTGCGCCGATTGGCGCTCATCCGGCATCGTTCAGTCCGTCTTGGAGACGCATCTCAAGGTACACAGCCGCATAACCTGGGAACGTGAGAAGGGCAGGGGGGCTCGAACGAACTGGAAGAACTGCGTTGAGGACATCTGGTTCGGGACAGTCTCGGACGATTACTACTTCAATGTGGACGCAGTCAAGCTGCGGCGTCGCGTGATTGCACCGTACAGGGATTCGGAAGGACGTCCCAGAGACTGGACTGCAGACCCGACCGGTGGTACGCGCGATACGCATCCGTCGAATATCTGGACGGACATGACAGTCCCGTTCTGGTCCATGCCCGAGAACACGGACCATCCCACACAGAAGCCGGAGAAGCTCCTGGCGAAGATAGTACTTGCCAGCAGTCCTCCCGATGGAGTCGTCCTCGATCCATTCCTCGGTTCCGGTACCACGTCGGTGGTGGCGAAGAAGCTCGGCCGGCGCTATGTCGGCATTGAACAGGACGCCGACTACTGCTGCCTGGCTGAGAAGCGGCTGGCACTCGCCGAACGTGACCACACCATCCAGGGTTATGCGGGAGGCGTGTTCTGGGAACGGAACTCGGCTCCGGCCGCGCGTAGAACTACGCTGTACAGGCAGCCAGCCGACATGCCTCTTATGTTCGATGCCAGAGCGAAGGAGCCCCATGATGGAAAGAAGTAAGGTGTTCGCCCCGCAGGAGCACCGTCGGATCGAGAGAGCCGTCGTCAAGTTGCTTAACTCGCAGCCCGATTTCCTGTCGCCACGGACCGCAGAAAGCACGCGGGCGGTAGGTGACGCCATCCAGAACATCTTGTCTGAGCAGTTCCAGACGCTGCTGGGCAAGCACTGCGCGGAGTACTCGGCTCAGTTCGCCCGTCGAGCCATGGCCGACCTGGCATTCAAGGACTGCGACGGCTTCTACCATGTCGTTGACGTTAAGACCCATCGGCTCGGGACGCAGTTCAACATGCCCAACCTTACGTCGGTCGAGCGTTTGGCTCGGTTCTACGAGGACGACCACAACTACTTCGTCTTGTTGCTGGTTAAGTACGCCGTGACCGACGTGCGTTTCCGTGCGGAGGAAGTGCACTTCGTCCCCATCGAGTTTCTGTCCTGGGACTGCCTGACCCTCGGCGCGTTAGGCTGGGGTCAGGTCCAAATCGCCAACGCCAACGTGATCAAGGTCAACGAGGGTTACTCGCGGAGGAAGTGGATGCTCCAACTCTGTGACGCTTTGCTGGAGTTCTATCCTCGTGAGATTGGCAAGGTGAAGGAACGAATCGAGCACTTCAAGCGCGTTCGCAGCGCGTGGGAAAACAAGCCCGAAGACTAGGTCGCCTCTATCAGCCTGACAAACACCAATTCTGGCACGAACGCGAAGGCGTTTCGTTCAAGCGGCAGGCGCTGAGGGGCGATAGTGCTCTTCCGCTTCGACGCCAATCAGGAATACCAACTTCAGGCCATAGCCGCGGTGGTTGATCTGTTCGAGGGCCAGATGCGCGTGGAGAAGGACCTGTCGTTCGAGTTGGGTGCGACTTTCCCTGCCGTACCGAACCGGCTGGAGTTGGACGAGGCTGCGGTGCTCGCCAACCTGCAGAAGGTGCAGGTCGTGAACGGGCTGAAGCCGGACGAGCGGCTGGAGTTGATAGAGGAGTCGATTGAGGCCGTGTCCGGGCCGAAGCAGGCTCGGTTCGGGAACTTCTCGGTCGAGATGGAGACCGGCACGGGCAAGACGTACGTTTACATCAGAACAGCGTTGGAGTTGTACCACCGATACGGAATGAGGAAGTTCGTCGTGGTCGTGCCGTCAGTGGCCATCCGCGAGGGCGTGCTCAAGACGTTTGAGGTCACCCGGACGCATTTGCGCGACCTCTATCAGAACGTACCGTACCGATTCAGCGTCTACGACTCGGCCAGCTTGGCACAGGTGCGACAGTTCGCGGTGTCGGACTCGGTCGAGTTCATGGTGATGACCATAGACTCGTTCAACAAGACCTCGAACGTGATTCGGCAGAGCCGGGACCAGTTGAGCGGAGAAGTGCCGCTGCACATGATTCAGGCGGCAAGACCGATTCTCATTCTCGATGAGCCGCAGAACATGGAGAGCGAGTTGAGCGTGCGGTCACTGGCTGCGCTTGACCCGCTGTTTGCCCTGCGCTACAGCGCCACGCACCGGAATCCATACAACCTCGTCCACCGCCTGACGCCTTTCGAGGCGTACCGGCAGGGCCTGGTGAAACGAATCGAGGTGGCGGGCGTCGAGCAGATAGACGACGCCAATCTGCCCTACCTGCGACTTGAGGGCATCCGCACCGAGAAGACCCGGCTGTCGGCCCGCATTGCCGTGCAGAGGCTGATGGCCGACAAGTCGGTCAAGGAGAAGGTCCTCACGGTCCGGCCGGACGACAACCTGAAGGAACTGACGGGCCGGGATGACTATGCCGGGTTCGCAGTCGATGAGATAACGAGCCGGTATGTCCGGTTCGGGAACGGCATTGAGTTGAAGCCGGGCGAGTCGCAAGGCGCGGACCGCGAGGCCATCTTCGCGGCCCAGATCGAGGATACGATTAAGGAGCACTTCCGGAAGCAGCGCCGGCTCCGGGACAAGGGTATTAAGGTGCTTTCGCTATTCTTCATTGACCGCGTGGACAACTACCAGAGCGAGAATGGCGTCATCCGCAGGCTGTTCAACCAGACGTTCGAGCGGCTAAAGGCTGAGCATCCTGACTGGCGCGACACGAAGGTGGAGGACGTGCAGGCTGCGTACTTCGCCCAGCGCCGGCATCGGGGCGGCGACATAGAGTTGCAGGACTCGACGTCGGGCAGGTCCAAGGCGGACGAGGAAGCCTACGACCTGATAATGAAGGACAAGGAGTCGCTGCTGTCGTTCCCGTTGCCAGAGGACAGCGAGGAGGCCAGGCGGCGCAAGCAGGTCAGTTTCATCTTCTCGCATTCGGCCTTGCGCGAGGGCTGGGACAACCCGAACGTGTTCCAGATATGCACGCTCAACCAGACCGCGTCGGAGATCAAGAAGCGACAAGAGGTCGGACGGGGCGTGCGACTGGCGGTGAATCAGGCCGGAGAGCGTGTACGGGATGAGGACGTGAACGTGCTGACGGTCGTGGCGAACGAGAGCTACGAGAAGTACGTGGCGAGCCTGCAGCGCGAGACCGAAGAGGAGTATGGCAAGGATGGCCTTCCGCCCAAGCCGCCGAATGCCCGGCGTCGGACCGTGGCCAAGCTGCGCAAGGCGCACATGCTGAAGCCGGAGTTCAAGGAGCTTTGGGAGCAGATCAAGCACAAGACCCGGTACAGCGTTGGCATTGATACGGAGCGACTTATCTCCGAAGTCGTTGCAGAGCTAGACCAAGTTGTAATTCGCAGGCCGCGGATCGCCATAACCAAGGTAGAACTGAAAGCCGAGAAAGTAGGACAGGGAGACGAGTTCCGATCGCTGGTGACGAGTGGAGCACAGACGCTTGTTGATTTGTCCGGTCGTTATCCGCTGCCCAACCTCGTGGCCAAGATGTCGGAGTTACTGGAGGGGATGACACCACCAGTCAGAATGACGCGAGGGACGTTGCTGGCTGTCCTCCGGCGCACGGCACAGAAGCAGGCGGCGGTAGACAATCCGCACGAGTTCGCCACAGTGGCAGTGCGCATCATCATGGCTAGGTTGGCTGACATGCTGGTCGCCGGCATCAAGTACCTGAAGGACGGCACATGGTACGACATGAAGCTGTTCTACGATGACGAGGAGGTCGCAGCGTGGGAAGACAACACGGTTCCGGCTGGCGAGTCCAGCCTGTATGACCGGGTTGTCTTCGAGTCGGACATCGAGCGCAAGTTCGCAGAAGACCTCGACGGGATGGACCAGGTCAAGCTCTATGTGAAGCTGCCAAAGTGGTTCAAGGTCCAGACGCCGGTTGGCGAGTACAACCCGGACTGGGCCATAGTCTGGGAGTCCCGTGATTCGACAGGAGAGCCTACAGCCGACCCACGGCTGTATCTCGTGCGCGAGACCAAGGACCCCGGTTGGCCCGCGCATGCCAGGCAGGAGGAGGTACGCAAAGTCAGGTGTGGCGAGGCGCACTTCAAGCACGCCTTAGGCGTTGACTATGATGTGGTGTCCACGGCGAACCAACTTCCGCGAAAGTAGTGCGAAGGGTCGTGGTGAGACAACACTAAGTACCGTCTGCCAAGGGCGCTGACTGTGGTTTCCGGTGACTTGACGGTTCGTATCATCGGGCATGGCGCCGCAACGCGGGATTTCAGATTTTCGATTGTCGATTGCAGATTGTGAGGTCCGGGTGATATGACAGTCTCGATTCTGGCTGTAGTTGCGTTGCTCGGAGCCGCCGGGGATGGGGCTACGTACATTCGTGCCGGGAACGTGTTCGACGGGGAGAGGTTCATCGGCAGTCGGGTGATAGTTGTCGAGGACGGTCGGATAGCGGCGGTCGAGGAAAGCGGGTTCGTTATTCCGGCCGGCGCTGAGACGATAGACGCCACCGACGCTACGGTCATGCCCGGGTTGATTGATGGTCACTGTCACTTCATGGAGCCACCGAAACCATACACTGACAACCTCGAGAGATACGGTCGGGGCAGGCTGGAGGCCGAGGCGATGTCGGCTTTCGCTAGCAGCCGCCGGCACTTGTTGCTGAATGGCGTGACCACGATAGCTGACATGGGTGGTTCACTCTCCGCTTACCAAGGGCTGCGGGCAGCCTTGGACAAGGGGAGAATCACCGGGCCCGAGCTCTATTTCTCCGGGCCGCAGATAACCGCACCCGGTGGCCATCCGGCCGGCACGACATACAGGGGCGAGCATGATCTGATTGACTTGGCAACGTTCCAGACGAACGACACAGCGGCAGTGCGCAAGAAGGTCGCGGCAATGGCAAGCGAGGGTGTGGACTTCATCGCGATTGTCTATGATGGGGAGGGCGAAAAAGGGGACAGTCCCTCGGAGCAGCTCACCGAGTTCGCTGCGGTACAGTCCCCATTTTCGGTGCGGAGGGTTCCGCGGTTGAAGCTGGAGGTCGCGCGCGCAGCGATTGCCGAAGCGCACCGGCACGCGCTCAGGGTGTTTGCCCGGGTGGGTTCGCAATCGGAAGCGCTTGACATGGTCAACGCCGGAGCGGATGGCATCGAGCAGGGATTCGAGACTGTGACCGAGAGTCTGTTTGTGGCGATGGCCGCGCGCGGCGTCTACTTGACTCCGGCTTTCTGGGCCGGGTTCAGGCGCACGCCGTCAGAGGGCGTACACATGCAGTATGCCATCAGGCATGCGTCGAAGGCGGGCGTGCCGCTCTGCATCGGCACCGACTTCCCGGAATCACACGAGACCCACTGCGGCGATGACGTTCTTGCTGAGATGCGGATATTCGAGATCGTCGGGGTTCCGCGCCCGGTGGTCATTACTGCCGCGACGGCCGTCAATGCGAGGAAGCTTGGCCGAGAGAATGAGCTGGGTCGAGTTGCGCCCGGGTATCGTGCCAACCTCGTCTTCATGCGCGGTTCGGTTGACACGGGAGAGCTGAGCGCGAACCGAATCGAGCGAGTGATGCTGCACGGCCAGACTGTGGTGCAGAACGGGCGGGTGTGCGCAGACTGCGAGAGCCGGTTCCGCGAGAACTCGCTTTCGTACCTGGGTTATCCCTACTGGGACCCGCTGCTGTCGTGGATGGCCGGCGGGACCGCGACCGACTACGATTTCCTCCGAACCGGCATCACTGCCGAGGCCGACTTCATGTACAGCATCCGCAATATGTGGTTCGCGAACACGGTGCTCGACCTGCCCAGCCCCATTCCGCGCACGGCGCTGCGCGCCGGCATGCACTTTGACGACGAGAACCGGCTGTTCTACGGCCTCGGCAACGACACGCGACTGGACGAGACGACTGAGTACTCGAATTTCATCTTCAGAGAGTGGGCCAGCAGCAGGATGCGGATTTCCGGACCGTGGAAGGCACTGAGCTACCTTGTATTCGACCAGACGGCGGTCCGCCCCTATCCCGGAACCGACATCGGAGCCACGAAGACACGAAATGACACGAAACTGATTGGTGATGACGGTCAGCACACCGTCACATTGCCGGGAGCAGGCCAGGTCTTGCCCGACACGTTGGCCGGACACAACGGGGGAAACGAGATTGCATTGACGCTGACCCTGGCCCACGATACTCGGGACCATCAGGACAATCCGTGGTACGGCCACTATGTCGGTCTCGGCGCGCAGGTTGCGCCCAAGCTGCTGCCGAACAGCCACAGTTTCGAGAAGGTTATCTTCGACGCGAGGGGATATGTGTCAGCCGCGCACAGGCACATCCTGGCGGGCAGGCTGCTGTGCCAGCAGGCGTTCGGGGACGTGCCATTCTACTACCTGCCCGAGTTCGGCGGGGACACGCTGGGACGCGGCTACATGCCTTTCCGGTTCCGCGACCGGGCATCGGTCATCGGGCAACTGGAATACCGGTTTCCGATATGGTCACTTGTGAGCGGCGTGGTCTTTGCTGACTTCGGCCAGTTTCAGCCTTCATTCAGCCGGATGAACTTGGGCGGCTTCCATCCATCGGTTGGGTTCGGGCCGAGTTTCAGCTTCGGACCAAACGAGAGCCAGATTGTGGGCGTAGATGTCGGGTTCACGCCTGACGGTTGGAACCTGGTCATGCACAGCGGCCACGTGTTCTAGGAGAGGGATGGAATGATCGAGGGATAGAGTGAGTTTTCAGACGGAGTCAGAAGTCAGAAGCTAGATGTAAGAAGTCAGACGTGCGGAGGGAAGGGAAGGGGCGGCGCGTGCCGCCCCTTGCTATCGAGAACGGATACTAGCCGCGGGTCGTGAAGCTGATGTTGTCGAGCAACAGGGCCGGGAACCGACCCATCGGCGCGTCGTGGACGGTGTCCTCGACCGCGACGACATTCTTCATGTCTTCGTAGACGTTACCTGAAACCATCGAGTCCTTGACCACGCCGACAATCTTACCGTCCTCGACCCAGAGCCCGGGTGCAAGCCCGACCGAGTAGTCGCCGTGGAGACGGTTGCCGGAGTGCGCTCCCATCACGTCGGATGCGATGACCCCACGACCGAGGAGCTTCACCATCTGCGCGAGCGAGTGCTCGCCGGGGGAAATCGTGGCGTGCTCGAGCGACGGCGACGGCGGCGAAGTGATTCCGCCACGATATCCGTGCCCGGTCGGCGCCGCGCCCGTCTTATGTGCGTAGAACCGGTCATTGTAGAAGCTCTTCAGCACACCATGCTCGAACAGTGCCAGGTCGCGACAGGGCGTGCCTTCGTCGTCGAGTGAGCGCGCGCCGGGCAGGCTGTCGTTCAAGGGCTCGTCCTTGAGTGTCAGCCTGTCGCTGAGCACCTGCTCGCCGATGCGGCCGGCGAGCGGCGACACCTTTTCGTACACGAAGCGGGCGTTGGTCGCCGTGAGCAGGCGCCAGGCCAGCGCGAAGACGGCGTTCGGCAGGAAGAGCACACGGGTTCTACCGGAGACACCCTTCGCCTCCTTTTCCGACGCGTTGTAGATGTCGGCAATGAACCGGAGGTCTTCTTCGGCAAACGGGACCGGTGCCTTGGCAGAGAGTACGCGCCTGACTCCCGAGTAGGAGCCGGGGTACAGGACACCGGCCATGGCGAAGTAACTCGTCTGATGCGTGGACGCATCCACGCCGCTGCTCGTCATTACGCGCAGGTCGCGGGTGCTGTGGGCAGCCATCACGTTGACCTGGCCCTTCACCCGTCCTGACAGCCACTCGGTCATCCGGCGGCATTCCTCGGCCAGCGCCGCATTGCCGCCGGCAGCCTCCTGCGCCGTGGCGAGCTTCGGCAGCTTCACCGGCTTCGGCAGTTCGCCGGGAGCCTCGACTCCGCCGGCCAGTGCGGCCAGGGCGTCGCGCACAAGGCCTTCGCGGTCAATCAGGTTGCGAGTGTATGCGAGCCCTTGCTTCCCTTCCTTGACCAGGGTCAGCGCCGTGCCGGAACTGAGACTGGTGTCCGCGGCCTTGAGCCGGCCGTTCTCGAACTCCACCCCGTCACTTGTGTCGCTCGTGCCGAACACGGTCGCGGCATCGGCATTCTTGCGGGCGATTTCCAGCAGTCGTTCCATTATCTGCCTCCCACTACCAGGCTTTCCACGAGCACGTGGGGCGCGCCGTTGCAGGACCGGTTGTTCGTCTGTCCCTTGCCGCAACCGCCGACCTCGCGCAGGGTCAGGTCATTCCCCACCGCGCTGATGTTCTTCAGGGTTGCATACAGGTTGCCCGAGATGTTGATGTCGCGGAGCATCTTGCCCGGTTTGCCGTCCTTCACCTCGTAGCCGAACTGGGCTCCGAAAGTGAAATTCTCGCCGGTAGTCTGGCCGCCCATGTGGTTGCAGAGGTACAGTCCGTCGCCAAGTCGGGACAACAGCTCATCCTTGGGCTTGTCGCGCGGCTCGATGAAGATGCAGCCCATCCGGATGATGGGAGGGTAGCGGTAGTCCTCAGCCACGCAGTGGCCGGTAATCGGCTCGCCGAACTCGGCAGCGGTCCGGCGTGAGTGGAGCCGGCCCGTGAGTACGCCGTCCTTCATTAAGGTAACGGGCCGGGCCGCCACGCCTTCGTCGTCGTAGCGGTAGAATCCAAGCTGGCCGGGTCGGGTCGGGTCGTCGGTTATCGAGAGCACGTCGTTGCCGAGTTTCGCGCCGATCGTCATCTTCTCGCGCATCGTCGGCGAATCCTCGATGAGGTCGGCCTCGGAAAAGTGGCCGAACGCCTCATGGGTGAAAACGCCGGCGAGCGACTGGTCGAGCACCGCGCGGTACTCCCCGGCCTTGACCGGCTCGGCTTTGAGCAGGTCGACGCATATCTTCACGCGGTCGGCCATTTCGGCTTCCCGTCCGCGCAGGCGCGCCATCCCGTCGCTGCCGCCGAACCCGAACCGCACGGTCTGAGTCAGGCTGCCTTCCTTGGTTACTATCGAGCCGAGGATTCGCGCGGTCACCAGTTCCTCGCGCAGGCGTGCGCCCTCGGTCGACACGAAATACTTGTCGCGGATCAGGTCCCAGTAGCCGGCCTGGGTCGTGGCCACCTTCGGGTGCTCGAACGCGATGTCGTTGTAGCGCCGCACAAGTCCCAGCTTTTCCTCAATCGGAACCGAACGCGGGTCTTCGTTCAGCTTCGGGTGGAATTCGTCTCTGGCCGGCGGGGCCGGTGCCAGCCGTACCGGCCTCGCACCGCCGCGGGACAGGACTTCCGCATTCTCAAGGGCCGAGCGGCAGGCCCGTTCCGCGTCCTCAGGTTTGGTGAACGAGACCTGAGACCAGCCGCCGTCCTTCAGGACGCGCCACACAAAGCCGTCGGTCGAGCTCGCCGACAGCCCGGTCAGCTCGCGGCCGCTGAAATCGATGCTGGTTTCGCGCACGAGTTCGTAGCGCAGGTCGGCATAGTCGGCGCGGACGAGCCCGAGCATTCTCTGCAATTCGTCAAACACGCAACCTCCTCAGAACTTGGTTTGCACAGGATAGAACGCGGCGAGGCGGAGTCAAGTTACGCCCGCGGCGACGAGCCGGCCGAGGCCGGACGATACTGTCCTTGACCCGTCCATGGCAGTTGCCTACAATCCCGCGATGATACCGTCTAGCGGTGAACTCTGCGTAGATAGTTTAAGACGACCGAAGCGATGAGGAGAAGAATGTGAACGAAGCGAAGACGGGTGCAGGGAAGATAATACTGACAGTAGTGGTGGCGGGATTGTGGGTCGGGCTGTGCGAGTTCGTGCGGAACCAGCTCGTGCTCGTGTCAAAGTGGCAGAACTACTACCGGGGCATGGGACTTGAGTTCCCGTCCAAGCCGGTGAACGGGATGATGTGGATGGTCTGGTCGTTCCTGATGTCAGGTACGACCTTCGCCATTTCCCGGCGGTTCAATCTGCCGCAGACTACGCTCATCGCGTGGGTGATGGGCTACGTGATGATGTGGGTCGTCATCGGGAATCTCTCGGTTCTGCCCGTCAGCATCCTGCCCATCGCGGTTCCGTTCAGTTTCGTCGAGGCGCTGGGCGCCGCGTTCATCTGCCGCAAGCTGGCCAGACCGAATCAACCTTGAGCCGCGCGGGGGCCGGCCGGCGAGTGGTCGTCAATGACCTGATGCAAAAGGGGTATGTATACCATCTCACCGAGCCGGCCGGCAGGAACTTCCACCCCGAGTTCAAGCCCGAGCTGACCCCGAGGAGGATGCTCGAACTGGGTGTGTTCGGCGGCAAGTACATGACCGACTGCCGGGCCGAGTTCCCGAAGAGCTGGTTTGCGCGAGCCCGACTCTGCTCCGAGCAACACAAGCCGGAGCTGAACTTCTTCAACGTCAATGCCTCGCAGCCGCTCTCAGTTTGGCGGAAGAAAGGCTGGATTCACCCGGATGACCCGCGCGGTTGGTTCCAGTGGTACTGCCGCTATTACATGGGCCGTCGCGGACCTGACGACGATCGGCAAATCGGACGCTGGAAGGCGATGACGCGGCACATCGCCCAGCTCACGAAGCACTGTCCTAGGGCCGACCTGACCTGCAGGCCTCGACAGCGACAGGCATTGCTCAACTGGGCATATGACAGCCGTCGTCTATAGCCCCAGTCGAGCGACACCGTCCCGTCATCAAGACGCTGACCGGTTGAGCCGGTCGGGAGGCCGGGGTTCCCGCTGCGCACGCGGCGGCGCTCGTCCTTGACCTTCAGGCTGGAGTTCCTATACTGACTGACCGGTCAGTTTCCTTGACCGTCAACGTCGGACTTCAACCGGGTCGGACTAGAAGCGGCCAGTTCCTCCGGGAGTCGGGCGGGCGACGCGACCGGCGGTAGGCTCCTGACCGCCGTTTGGTCCAAGAGCAGGAGATCCGGGACCGGAGCCGAACAAGCAACACAGGCCGGCATGCGAATCATTGGTCAGAATGCGGTAGTCGAAAGAAGGCAGACTATGAGAATTACGTCGATTGCAGTTTGCGTCGGGATGGTGCTGACTTTGACTGCTTGTTCAAGGTCAGGCGAGACGGCCAGCGTCCGCGCTTCCGGGACGATTGAGGCGACCGAGGTGAATGTGGCCGCACAAGTGACCGGACAGGTGCGCGAGTTGCGGGTGGATGAGGGTAGCGATGTGCAGCCGGGCGAAACACTCGCCCTGATTGACCGTATCGCGCCCTCCGCGTCGGTAAGTCAGGCGAAGGCAAATCTTGATCTGGCGCAGGCCGATGCCCGTCGGGTGGACGCGCTGTTCGCGTCCGGTAGCGCGACAAAGCAGGAGAAGGACAATGCCGATACCCGAGTTGCTCAGGCCCAGGCAGCCCTTGTCCTCGCTCAGAAAACCCTCGACAACACATACGTCATATCGCCGCTGAGCGGTACCGTGACCAGCAAAGCCGTCGAGGTCGGGGATCTGGCGACTCCGGGCGCGGTTATCGTCTCGGTGAGCAAGCTGGATACGGTGAAGCTCACAATCTACGTGAGTGAGACGGAACTGCCGAAGGTGAAGCTCGGGGCGGCGGCGGAAGTCAGGATTGATGCCGCCTCAAAGCAGGTCTTCCCGGGCAGAGTGACGTTCATCTCTCCCACTGCCGAGTTCACGCCCAAGAACATCCAGACCCGCGAGGATCGGGTGAAACTGGTGTTCGGGGTGAGAATCGAGATTCCAAATCCGGACGGCACGCTCAAGCCCGGGCTGCCGGCCGACGCCACCATCAAAGTCGCACCCGCAGAAGGGATGAAGGCGAAGGGATGAATGATGAACGTCCCGCCCCGACCTTCCTGATTCAGCCTTTCCGATTTCATCCCTTTCCCTTTTGTGCCTGACAACGTAATCGAGACCCGGCATCTGGCCAAGTCCTTCGAGACAATCGAGGCGGTCGCCGACCTGAACCTGGAGGTGCGGCGCGGGGAGATGTTCAGCCTGGTCGGGCCGGACGGCGCGGGTAAGAGCACTGCCCTGCGGATGCTGTGCGGACTGGTGAAACCGACCGGGGGTTCGGCCACCGTCCTGGGTCGTGATCTTGTGTCCGGGCTGCGCTACATCAAACAGAAGGTCGGGTACTTCTCTCAACAGTTCACTCTCTACGGCGACCTGTCAGTGGACGAGAACATCCAGTTCTTCGCCGAGATTCATGACGTTCCGAATTTCAAGGCCCGGCGCGAAGAGCTGCTCCAGTTCACCCGCCTGACACCGTTCCGTAAACGCCTGGCCGAGCAACTATCCGGCGGCATGAAACAGAAGCTGGCCCTGGCCTGCACGCTGGTTCACACTCCGGAGATAATCCTCCTGGATGAACCTACTACCGGCGTTGACCCGGTTTCGCGCCGGGACTTCTGGGTCATCTTGTCCGACCTCCTGAAGCAGGGGACCACGATTCTCCTGACTACGCCCTACCTCGATGAGGCTGAACGCAGCAGCCGCGTCGGGATGATAAACCAGGGCAGGCTTCTCGTTGCGGACACGCCGAAGAACATCAAGAACCTCATGAAGGGCGCAGTGATTGAGATCGTCGCACCCGAGATAAGGCGGGTTCGCGATATCGTGCGCCGGGTCCCCGGGGCCGACGTGCAGATGTTCGGGGACCGGCTGAACGTGGTGGTGCCGGACCTTGAACCTGATTCGGCCCGCATCCGTGGGTGCCTGGTCGAAGCCGGCATCGACGTCACGAGCTGGCGCGTCACCCCGCCTTCACTGGAGAACGTCTTCATATCCCTCCTGGAGAAAGGGGTCTAGGAATCAAAGATTCCAGTCCGGACACTCGCCCCCCGGAATCCTCGAATCCTGGAAGCCAGTCCGCTGCATTGAACACGATTGAGGTCCTGGGTCTGACCAAGCGGTTCGGCCGGTTCACCGCGGTGGACGACGTCACGTTCAACGTCGCACGGGGGGAAATCCTCGGATTCCTCGGCGCAAACGGCGCGGGCAAGACGACCATCATCCGAATGCTGTGCGGGCTCTTGAGCCCGAGCTCGGGCCGGGCCACGGTGGGCGGCTTCGACGTGGCCCGTCAATCGGAACAGGTGAAGCGGAACATCGGCTACATGTCGCAGAAGTTCTCGCTCTACCCGGACCTGACCGTGATGGAGAACCTGACATTCTTCGGCGGTGTGTATGGGATTCCCATCCCGAAGCTGCGGGAGCGGGCCGCGTGGGCGCTGGACATGGCCGGGCTTCACGGTCGGGAGAAGAGCCTGACATCCGAGCTTTCCGGCGGCTGGCGTCAGCGCCTGGCGCTCGGCTGCGCGATTCTCCACGAGCCGAAAATCATCTTTCTGGACGAGCCGACGAGCGGAGTTGATCCGGTCTCGCGGCGCCGGTTCTGGGAGTTGATTGACCGGCTGGCCGAAGCCGGCACGACGGTCTTCGTCACGACGCACTACCTCGACGAAGCCGAGTACTGTAATCATGTCATGCTGATTCACGCCGGCCGGCTGATTGCCGGCGGCAGCCCCCAGGAGCTGAAGGCGCGCACGTTCAAGACGCCGATTCTCGAGGTGCGATGCGACCGGCTCATCGACGCGCTCGCCGTGCTGCAGGAACAGCCGTGGGCGCTGGAGACAGCGGTATTCGGCGACGCGCTGCACGTCCGGGTCGAGGACGAAGCGGGCGGCACCGAACGCATCCGTACTACTCTCGCGGGCCGTGGCATCGCGGTTGAGCGCGTCGGCAGGATAGTGCCGTCCCTGCAGGACGTGTTCATTGACCTGGTTGAGCACCAAACGCAGAAAGGGTGAAAGTGGAAGGGATGAAACGGGAAAGGATGAATCAGGAAAGTCCGAAGTCCGAAGTCGGAAATCGGGCTTCATCCTTCCGCCTTCATCCCCCATCCTTCATCCTTGCGCCGGAGACTGAGTATGCCCAGTAGGCTTGTCAATCGCGTGCGCCGCGTGCGCCCGGTCGCAGTCAAGGAAGTGCGCCAGATGCTGCGCGACCGGCGCACGCTGGCGGTGCTGCTCGGTTTCCCGATATTCATGATGCTGCTTTTCGGGTACGCTCTGAACTTCGACGTCAAACACATCCCGCTGGCTGTGCTCGACAATGACCACACCAGCCGGAGCCGCGACTTCGCCCAGAGCTTCCTGCACTCGGGGTATTTCGACCTCAGCCGATACCTGTCCAGCGAACGGGGCGTTGACGAGGTGCTCGACGGCGGGCTGGCGCAGGTCGTGCTCGTGGTGCCGGCCGGCTTCGCGGACAGCCTCGCGCGCGGCAGCAACGTGGCCGTCCAGTTAGCCGTTGACGGTTCCAACTCCAACACCGCCTCGACCGTAATCGGCTATTCCGGGGCAATCATGCAGGCCTACTCCGAGCAACTCACGACCGCGGCGCTGGTGCGCATCGGCCGGACCAACCTGGCCCTGCCGATCGACTACCGGCCGCGGGTCTGGTACAACCCGGAACTCAACAGCGCCAGCTTTCTGATTCCCGGTATCATCGTCCAGATTCTTCTGCTCATGACCGTGACCTCGACTTCGCTTTCGGTTGTCCGGGAAAAGGAACGGGGCACCATGGAGCAACTCGTGGTCTCGCCGCTGCACCCGTTGCAGGTAATCCTCGGCAAGAGCGTGCCCTACATCGTCCTTTCCCTCATCGGCGCGACCGTCATCGTGCTCTGTGGCTGGCTTCTTTTCGGCGTTGCGGTGAAAGGAAGCTGGCTCCTGCTCTTCCTTGCGACCGGGCTTTTCCTCGCGGGCGGGCTGGGCATGGGGCTCCTGATATCCACCATCGCCGGCACGCAGCGAATGGCGTACCAGTTCTCCGGGCTGCTGACGATGCTGCCTTCGTTCCTTCTTTCCGGCTGGATCTTCCCGCTGCGCAACATGCCGATTCCGGTCCAGGTCGTGAGCTACATCATTCCGGCCCGGTACTTCCTTCCGATTCTGCGGGCGATCATCATCAAGGGCGTCGGGCTCTCGACCTTCTGGCCGCAGATGGTATTTCTGCTCGTGTTCGCGGTGGCGACAATCAGCCTGAGCACGGCCCGACTGAGAAGGCAGATGTCGTGAGGACCGAACGAAATCAGAATTCAGAAACCAGAAACCAGAACTCAGAAGTCCGGATTTCGGACGCTCTGAATTCTGGACTCTGGATTCTGGAATCTAAATTCTCCGGAGGTTTGTCGTGAGGACCATCCTCCACATCATGCGCAAGGAGTTCATCCAGATTCGGCGTGACCGGCGCATGTTCATCATGTCCTTCCTCTCGCCGGTGATTCAGCTTGTCATCCTGGGCTATGCCGCCAACCTCGACGTCAACAACATCCCCCTGCTCGTCTGCGACCAGGACCGAACCGTCGCCAGCCGTCAG
>Ga0335071_10000475_pt1 | contig 44624 bp, 34 predicted proteins | sample Lox_Sample_15_FD_206724 | JGI IMG/M metagenome (GOLD analysis project Ga0335071, IMG submission 206724) | Soil microbial communities from Loxahatchee National Wildlife Refuge, Florida, United States - Lox_Sample_1.5 | ecosystem: Environmental > Terrestrial > Soil > Wetlands | place: USA... | reverse complement strand
GAGAGGCTGCCGGCGTTATCCGAGCCGTCGGCTCGACTGATCACACGATCAACGATGTAGACCGTACCGTAGCCTACCCGCACCTGCCCGCCAACGATTCTGACGGCCGCGGAAGGGGCGGGCTGGTCTTTTGGGTAGACCGCCAGCTGCCGGCCGCTCAGCGCGCGAAAATCTGCCGCCCGATCCCCCCCATCGACCGGTGCGATCGCGTCGCCCACCTTGAGGTACAGGCGCTCGGGGGCGACGTGGTCTCGCATCATGTCGAGAATGGCGGGGGATGTGCCGCAGCAGAAGAGGGCGAATAAAAACTCTTCCGGCCAATTCTCGAACGCATTGTCCGCCGGAAGAAACACCGTATAGGCACCGTCCGTCGATACCGCCCGGTTGAGCCCGCTCCGCAGAGCGGCCATCGCGATGAGCGTCCAGGCCATATAGCACCCCAAATCGTGTGCCTTCTGGCAGACCTGGCCCACCGCATGCGCGCTCAGGATTTCGCGCCGCATATCGTCCAGCGTCGCAGATGCTTTTCTCCAGGAGTCCGGATCGCGCGGGCCGTCATCGCGCGCGTAAACATAATCGAACCGCGATTCATGAATATGAGCCGGCCGGATATTTCCGAGCGACCAGCCGCCGATCTGGGACATGCGACGGGCGTCGAACGGAACGGCCTCATGATAGAACTCCGCGAGATGGAGCATCGGCCCCACGCTCAGGAAGCTGACATCGTCGCATATCATGTCTTCGAAATGGTCGAGCGGGCAGCCCGTGGCGTCGGCATGAAAGTCGCGTGTCGCGAAAATAAACGGCTGCGACGTCAACATTCGGGACGCGAAGCCTTCGCCCGGGACGCCCGTCGTAATTCGCTCGGCGTGGAAAATGCCGTGGCCGGAATCCCGGAACGACGCGGCAATAAGCGGATGCGCATGGGTCAACATCAGGCGCATCATCTCGCGCTGGGGAACGGCGGCGGCGATCCCCGCGTTTTCGGGATAGAGATTCCGGAACTCGGGCAGGAAGGTCTCTTCGGAAACCCAGGTCCCGATGCAGAAGACGGCGCGCTTTCCCGCGTCCAGGAAGCCGCCCCAGCGGGCGAGCGTTCCATCGGCATACAGGACGTCGGGGATGATCAACAACACCATCGCATCGTGCCGGCGGGCCCGATCGACGGCGGCGCGCCAGAGGATCCAGTGCCGTTCGTATTTGTCAGCGTGCGCCGTGGCTTCGGAAAACGAGTGGAGGTCGACCGGGACGAAGCGCGATATCTCCTTGTACGCAGGCGAGTCGATGACGGTCGGGATATTCTCTTCCCCGACCGTAAGGTCGTAGGTGGTCTCGAACCGGGAGGCGAACGCCGGAAGGTTGCCGGCCGCAAGCAGGCTGCGCCAGGTCAGTGACACGAGCGCGTCCACGTGCGCGCGCCCCCATACGACCGTGACGACGTGAATTTTCAACCGCGAGGGCCGCGCATCCGGACTCTGCTCGGTCAGCTCCTTCATCACGATAGCCGTGGTTTTGCGGCGCGAGGGGGAAAGCCCACTCGGCGGAGGTGGCGGTCGATCACCTCGGGTAGATCCAGGAGGTCGCGGCCAACTCGTGGAAGGGCAACCACGACGGGCGTGACCCATATCGCATCGCGCCAGCTCGTGAAGCTTTCACGAACCGCGCCGCGCTTCAATTGCAGCTCGGCGAGCGCGAGCGCGACGGGCGGGCAGCGCGGCTGCAAGATCAGCGCTTCGGCATAGGCCCGGATCGCCCGGCTTCCGTCGCCCTGTTTCTCGTAAGCCTGCCCCATGTAGTACCACGCCCGCACGTAGACGCTGTCGACTATCCGGTAGATGTGCTCCGGCTGGCGATCGGGGTCGGCGTACGACGCCGAAACGTGAACCGCGCGCAAGGCGCGGATCGCCTCCTTCGTGCGGCCCGCCTGCAAGAGGAATCGGCCAAGCTCGCACCACGCTTCGGCATAGTTCGGGCTCCGGACGACGGCCGTCATCAGGTACGTGAGGGGCGTCGACCCGTCTTCGGTCAGGCGCCGCCGGACCTCGTTGGCGAGCTGTAGCGGCGGAAGGATACGATTGCCAAATACGACGTCGCCGTAATGCGAGAGCACCCCCTCTGCGACATTGAGCATCTGGAGGAACTGCGCCAGCAGAAGGGCGGAGCGCCCATCCTCGCTGGGTCTGTTGCCATAGGCCAGCCAGCGGGCCGCGGCGATGCCCGCGTCCCTGATATAGCGGCCCACGAACGTCGATCTGCCGACCGTGGGTTCGCAGCGCCGCATGCGGCCGCCCATCGAATAGGCGCGCTTGAGCCGGATGAAAAAGCGGGCCCACGGGATTTGCCAGGCTCTCCGGCCAATCCATCCGAACGCGCGACGACAGAACTGGACACCTGCCCTGATCAGATGCCGCCCCCTGTGGCGAGATTTATCGTGCAGCCTAGAACTTCATTGGCTTACTTGGCCAGCCCGTCTTCGGTAGCGGCGGTAACCTGCTCTATCGTGTAGCTGCGCCGTTGCGACGGCCGCTCGAAAAACATCGAGCGGACGATCGGTTCCGGGGCGACGAATTGGAAGTGGTAGTTCTTGTAGTCATTGTACTTCTCGAACAGAGGATGCCCGGACTTGACGAAGACGGCATTGTTATTCGTGAACGAAATCTTGTTCGTGATCGCCTTCTTCAGGAACCGGCCGAGCCCCTCGTCCGGGAAGGACGTCGGGTCGCTTTCTTTCACGAACATCAGGGGCGCGAAGCCCTTGGCGTAAAGTTTGTCGAGCAACTCCGGGACCGTCCCGTTGGCATCGAAGCCCGTGCATTGGACGAAGAAGACTCCATCCGGCTTCATGACCCGATGGAGCAGCGTCAGATAATCATCGAGCGCCAGCGCGCTGAATTCCAGCAAGTTCGCGTTCGATGTGACGACGTCGAACGACGCCTCGCGCCGGGCCAGCTCTCCGATGCGCCACCACGGATAATGGAAGCAAATCGGAGATAGTCCTGTCGCACGAACCGGCGGCGGAACCTCGAAGTCACCCCGCGGATTCGTGAAGTAATCCGCCGCCGAACCGGCGTTCGAGATGAGGGCCCGCTCGTCCTGCCGAGGACCGAAGCAAAACACGTTCACCAGATTCTGCAGGATGTAAAAACTCTCGCACGATTCGATCTGGCTGTAATTGGTCAGCCTTGCGTGGTGTCGCAGAAAAAACGACACATAGCCGCAGCCCGGTCCGATCTCCAGGATCGACTCGACGTCGGGCTTCGCACCCTTGATCTTCTTGTAAATCGCCAAGGCGGACATGAGGGTCGACAAGGGCAAAACCGCCGGCCGATGGGGCAGGTAGGTCAGCTGGAAGCGGACCGAATCCTTGCAGGCTTCCAAGAACAGGCCGAACTCGTCGTCGCTCAGGCCGCCCAGCTCCGCCATGTAACGATCGAACCGGTTTTCCTGCATCGTATCGATGATCTGTCCCAGCTCGCGGATGGTCGATATCCGAACCGGAAACCCCACGCGCTCGAACAAATCCAAATTGTGAATACGAGCGATCCGCCAGGACGGAATGGCTGATTTGGCGAGCTGCTCATTCGCGCGATATTGCTGGGGCTCAAGCATGGGGCCTCACAAACGAGGAAAGGTAACGATTATGTCGAGACATTCGGCCCTCAATCACGCACCGCAAGCAATGCGCCCGAGGGCCTTGAACGTCATCGTCAGCGCGTCGCGCGGGCCGCTCGGAACCGGCCATTGGATGTTCTCATAATGCCCGCCCTGCTGGACGGCCTCCAGAGCGCCGGCGACATTTCCCAACCGCCGGAGCAGCCGCGCATATTCGACGTTCACCCGGCGCTGGCTCGGCTCGACCTTCAGAGATGCCGCATAGTCGGCGGCCGCCTCGCTCAGTTCTCCGCGTTGGTCCCGGATGCGGGCTCGCTCGCGATAGGCAAGAGCCGCCGGGGGCGGATAGGACCCGTCGAAATCCAGCATGTTTTGGGCGCTCGCTGCGGTGCCATAGCAAACGGCGGCATCTTCGATGCGGCCGGTATCGTCCATCAAATACCCCAGTTCCAGCCAGGCCTCTGCCCATTTCGGGCGTGATCCGACCAATTCGCGCAACAGGACTTCCATCGATTGATGGGGTGGGTTGCCGCCGAACAGGCCGGCGAGCAGCCGCCGGACAAGCGACAGCGGCTCGCTGACCATATCATCAGGCAGCGCGTGGTGCTCATAGAATTGGAGGATCTCGGCGTGCGCGCACAGCGCGCGGGCGAGGCGCAGGTCGTGCAATGTCGCGGCCTCGGGCGCGGTCAGGGGGGAAGAGAGGTGCGGCGGCCGCAGTGTCCGCCGCCGGCGGTCGGCGCGCCATTCCCGCGCGCGCGCCACGGCCGCGCGGACCCCGTGAGCACGCCAATAGCGAAACGCGCGGCCGGCCAGGTCAAGCCGCTTCGCATGATGCCGGGCGAGCATGAACAGCCTGAACAGCCGGGGATGCGCGGAAATCCGTCGCAGGCAGATGACGGAAATCCCGTCGCGCCGGACGGCCCGGACGGCCCGCTGCGTCAGGTTGAGCAATCCCCGCATCCCGGGAATGACGCAGAGATAAAGATACGTATAGCGAAGGGCGTTTTGCGCTCGGTGCCGTAGCATGTGAAGCGCACCGCGGTTGAGGGAATAAAACCGGCGCAAGAGGGATACGCCCCGGTTTCGGGCGAAGCGCGAAATCGCCCCCATGCGGCCGGTGCGTATCGCCACCCGGCTGCGCAGATGGTCGAGATGGTCCAACCATCCCGCATTCTGGCGCGCCGCCGTGACGGCGGCCGCGCCGGCGGCCGGCTCGACCTGCGGCATGTCCGGTGTCGAGGCCTCCGAACGTGCCGGCGCGGCGCCGGGCATCAGGAGGCGGTCGATGACGTAAATCTGACCGGATGCGAATTTGTGGGGGCCGGATATGATTTCCGCGCCACCCGCGTCCAATGCCAGTTGCCGCGCGTCCGCCGAACGGTTGCCGTCCGCCGAACGTTCGAAGCGGCCGACATGTCGTTTCACGAGCCGGATCAATTCGTCCTCCCGGCCGCTGCGCAGGGCTTCCAGGAGCGCGGCGTTCGCCCCCTCATTGAAAGCTGCATCGGCGGGGATGAGAAACGCGTCTCCGGCAAGGAGCGACAAACTGCGCCGCAGCCGGCGGCTGCCGAACAACAGAAACATCACGATGGCCGCGCTGCGATGGGCGCCCAATCGCATCAAGGCCTGGGTCATTTTGTATGCGTTCGACGCGGCCACGAGCTGCGCCCGAAACATGCGCCCGCCGATGAGGGCCCGTTGCCGTTCCTCCCGCCAAACCTCGTCGTCCTGCAAGCAAAAATCGTAGACGTGTTCGCTCTCGCGAATGTTTCCCGGCAGGCCGAAGCTCGTCCACCACGCGCCGAGCTGGGCCATATGGATGTCGTCAACATGCCATGGCCGGTAAAACCAGCGTGACGACTTGAAAAGCGGCTCGACGCTCAGCGTGGAACACGGCTCGAAGGAGAGCGATTCGAGGTGGTCTTCCGGATTCAGAAACGTCACCTTGTCGAAGTGCACCATGTCCACGCAGAAAGGCTGGGATGCGAAGGCCCGCATCACGAATCCGCGTTTGGAGATCGGCCTGATGTCGTGCTCGGGGTGGCCTACCCGCCGGGGCGATTCGCGCAACATGGCCGCCGCGATCGGGTGAAGGTGCCGAGCTGCAAGCGCGCCGATTTCGTCGAAGTCTATGGAGATGGCTTCGGCCTCGGGAAACCGGGCTTCGAGCTCCGGCAATATCGTCTCCAGCACGACCTGGGGCCCCGGCGTATAGATCGCGTGGCTTCCGATTTCGAGCCGCTGTGCCCAGCGGACGAGCGTGCCCTGCGCGTAGATGATGTCGGGGATGATGACGACGAGAACTTCCCCCTCCTGGCGAGCCACGTCGGCGCTCTTTTTCCACAAGGTTGCGTGGGACACGCTTTCTTTGAGGTCGACTTCATTCGTCGAGAAAACCTGGAACCTCGCATCGACCGCGGTCCGTATCTTTTCGAAGATCGGAGCCGACTCGATGCGCCGGGCGTCGCCCGCCGTTGTGTGGATGTCGAAGACCACGCGGCGCGTCCGTCCCAGGTCGAGGAGGTTGCCGTCCGACAGCAGGCTGCGCAGGCCAATCTTCAGAAACAAATCGACGAAGGCGGAGCCCCAAACGGCGGCGACCAGCCGGAAGTTCCGCACCTCATTGACCGACATCGCAGACTTCTGCCCCTCTTGGCCGGCGGCCGACGAAGCTCATCCGCCCAGACTGTCCCGCACGAAGTTGGCCAAGCTGTCCCGGACGCTGGCCGGACGGTAGCCCAACGACATGGCGCGGTCGAGCGAGATCAAGAACGGCTTTTTTCCGCTCTCGCCGAACCGGACCTTGGGCGGACGACCGGCGCAGGAGAAGAGCAAGGACACGACGTCGCGGATCGTCATGGGATCGGCCGCCGCGAGGTTGGTTACCGCATAGCCGTCCCGGGGGGCTTCGATCCAGCTGCCCAGAAAGGCGGCGAGGTCGCCCACGTAGACGATGTTGTTGAACGGGGCCTCCGGGTTGTTCGCCGCGACCGTTTCCCCGCTCAAGACCTGGCGCAGAGCGTTGGACAGAAAGTTGTTGTGCGATCCGCGCCCGACGGTTCCCGGCAGCCGTATCGACAGGCCCGATGGGAGCCCGGCTTTCACATGCGCCTCGAGCAGCTGCTCCGCGTCGCCCTTGGCGCGGCCGTAAGGGTCGGGGTCCTGCGGCGCCGTGTCTTCGGTCACCACGGGCGTCGAGATCGTTCCGTAGACCGACATCGACGACAAGAAAACGATGCTCCGCGCCCCGGCGTCCTGCGCACGGCCAAACACGCTGCGCGCCATGTCCATGTTCCGCCGGTAGAGCTCATCCGGATCCTGGCATCGGGCCGGAATTTCGGCGGCACAGTGGATGAGGGCATCGAAGCGCTCCGGCAGCGCGTCGGGAGCACGCAGGTCGGCCCGGCGCCACACCGGCCCGCCCGCATCCGGCAGCAGCGACTCCGGCAGGTTGCGCGCGACCGCCGTAACGGCGAAGCCTCGTCCAGCGAGATGGTGAGCGATGAATTTGCCGGCGAAGCCGCCGGCGCCCGTCACGACAACGCGAAGCGGCATGTGGCCGTCAGCTTCCGGTCAACGGCAGGGTCTTGGGGGCTTCGGCAACCAGGGATGCCAGGGTCAGGAGCTCCTCGAGCCGCTCGACGTCGGCGGCATTCTCCACGACGATGCCCTCGAGAACGATGTGCAACGAGCATCCCTGATCGAGAATCCGTCGATAGATCTGCCGCCGCCGTTCGGGACGGTGGGGGAGCATGTGCATGCTGAGCATGACGATCCCCTCGAAGCCGTCGAGATTCTCGACCATCCCCTCCAGCACCATGTAAGAATGCAGGAAGTCGTTCTCGTTGACGGGCAGAACGTAGATCTTGTTCTTTCGCGTGCAATAATCCCGAAGAGCAAGCGATTGAACCGGAACAGGCACGAAGAAGTCGCCGAACTGGCGCGAGGTGACGTACCCACGATATCCTTGCCGATTGGCGGCCACGATCACTCCTTGAATCCGTCCGGGCGGCGATACGCCATCCCGAGCCGCGTCGTAGGACGCACCGTGATGGGCAGGAAATAAGCGCCCAATCCCTTCTCCGCGGTTCCGTACGGCGTGAACAGGCTTTTGAAACGGGTGTTGAGCGACCACCTCGTGGTCGGCTCTTCATTGAGCACGTTGCCGTGCAGGAAATTGGGGCTGAAGATGAGGACCTTCCCGAAAGGAATGTCCAACCAGATGACCTCGTCTTTGATGCGCTCGAACAGCTTGGGCATCCCGCCTTCGGCAAATTCGGTCATCCTGGCCGTCATCGCTTCCGATCTGGCGCGCGGCAGGATGAACATGGATTTCGTGCGCATCACGTCCACGAGCGGCAGCCACTGCACCACCTGAAACGGGGTCTCGCCTGTGAACACGTCCGCGTGGAGGTCGAGCAACGACGTCTTGTCGTCCGGCATCTGGATCGAAAAGTTGATCCGGTTCTGCATCGCCAACTCGTTGCCGACCAGCGACTCCAGGGCGCGCCGGCCCAGATGGAAGTAGGTGGGGCGGAACCAGGGCTGGTCATTGATGCCCCGATACATGCCGAGCCTGAACGCATTCACCTTGTCGATGGAAAGGTGCCGGTGGATGTTGTCGAGAAAGCTCCCCTCGTCCTCGGGCAGCGGCTTGTCCAGCAGCTTTACCGCAGCCTTGACGATTTCATGGCGCATCTCCTCGAGCGCCGACCGATCCTCGACATCCCGGATGACGTACCCATGCGTCAGAAAATCGTTCAGGAGATGCGGCGGATCGCTCTCGAATTGCTCGACCAGGGACACGGGATTTGCACCTCTATTCGGATTGGCGAAGACTTATACGATAATGAGCGACCGCGCCAAGGGCCTGGCGGACCAATTACGCGGCCTGATATAAGATATTGATTTATATATAAAACCGTCCGGGCCGGTCGCGGGCTCCCGGGCGCGCTGCGCGGGCACGGCGGGTGGCGGGCCTCGTGGCGCCCGCCGGCATTGACTGGCGGTCCGGCATAAACGTTTGTGCTATGAAGGCCGCTGTGACGCGCGTTCCGAATCCGCTCCTGCAACGGCTCGCCCGGCCGGCCGTCGCCTTTTCGCACGACATCGTCATGGCGGCGCTGTCGTTCCTCGTGTCGTTCTACCTGCGGGTCGGCAACGATCTCTTCGGCTATCCGCTCGATTTCCTCGCGGGCGCCACGGCGACCTTCACCATAATCTCGGGGTTCGTCTTTTGGCGGCTCGACGTTCATCGCGGCATCTGGCGGTATGCCTCGCTGAACGACCTGCTGCAGATCGCCCGCGCCGCGACGTTTATCGTCCTGGTCTTCCTTGCCGCCATGTTCGTCATCTCGCGCCTCGAGGCGCTGCCCCGCTCGCTCGTGTTCATCAATTGGTTCGTCTTGATGATCCTGCTGGCGGCCCCGCGCATCCTTTATCGCCGCCTCAAGGACGGCCGCCTGACCTTCTCCTTCGACTCGGCACCGGACAGGCGTATCCCGGTGCTCCTGGCAGGTGCGGGCGACAATGCCGAGATGTTCATCCAGGCCACCGAGCAGCGCGGCGGGGCCGAGTATCGGGTCATCGGAATCGTCGACGACAGCGCTGCGCGCGTGGGCCGGTTCATTCGCGGCGTCGAGGTGCTCGGCGGCCTCGATGACCTGGCGACGGTCGTGGAGCGGCTGAAGAGTCACGGGACCTTGCCGCAGCGGCTCATCGTGGCGAAGCCCGCCATCGCGGGAGATACGCTCGGCAAGCTCGTCGACATGGCCGACCAGCTCGGGCTGACCGTCGCCCAGCTGCCACGCCTCACGGAGTTCCAGGCCACGCACTCCGGGCGCATCGAGGTGAGGCCGGTCGCCCTCGAGGATCTGCTGGGCCGCCCGCAAATGGTGCTCAACCGTGCTGCGATGAAGACCCTGATCGCCGGCCGGCGCGTGCTCGTCACCGGGGCGGGCGGCACGATCGGCTCCGAGCTCGTGCGCCAGGTGGCGGACCTCGAGCCGGCACACCTGGCCCTCGTCGACAATTCGGAATTCAACCTCTATTCGATCGATCTCGAGGCTCGTGAGCGCCATCCCTCTCTGTCCCGCGCGGCGATCCTGGCGGACGTCCGTGACGGTGCGCGCGTCGCCAAGCTGATCGCCGAGGAGCGGCCGTCGATCGTATTTCACGCCGCAGCCCTGAAGCATGTCCCGGTCGTGGAGGCACATCCGTGCGAGGGCGTGCTCACCAACGTCATCGGCACGCGGCATATAGCCGACGCGTGTCGGGCGCTGGGGGTCGGCACGATGGTCCTGATCTCGACTGACAAGGCCGTGAATCCGTCGAGCGTCATGGGGGCCAGCAAGCGGCTGGCCGAGAGCTGGTGCCAGGCGCTCGATCTCGAAGAACGATCCCGCGGCGGGTCCTCGCGCTTCGTCACGGTGCGCTTCGGCAACGTCCTGGGCTCGACCGGGTCGGTCGTCCCGCTGTTTCAGCGCCAGCTCGCGGCCGGCGGGCCGCTCACCGTGACCCATCCGGAGATCAGCCGCTATTTCATGACCGTGCGCGAGGCGGTGGAACTGGTGCTCGAAGCGTCGGCCCTGGGCTCTGGAATAGGGGACGCCGGGGGCAGCGGCACGGGCGGGCCCGACGGCGGCCGCATCCTGGTCCTCGACATGGGCGAGCCGGTCAAGATCGTCGATCTGGCACGGCGCATGATCCGCCTCGCCGGCTTGCGGCCCGACCGCGACATCAAGATCGCCTTCACCGGCTTACGCCCGGGCGAGAAGCTGAACGAGGAGTTGTTTCACGCGCACGAGCCGCTGCAGCCCACCGCGATGAGCGGGGTCCAGCTCGCCAGCCCGCGCGTGGTCGACCGCGCGTTCCTCGCCAAGCCGCTCGACGACATCGCCGCCGCCGCTCGCGCCGGCGATGCGGCGACCACGCTCGCCCTCCTGCGGCGGCTGGTCCCGGAATATCAGGGGGGCGATGCCGAGGCGCCGAGCGCCGAGCGAGCCCGGGGTACTATTTGAGCCCGAGAAGCTGAGACGATGAGCGACGTAAAGATCCAGCGCGCCCTGATTTCGGTATCGGACAAGCAGGGGCTGATCGAATTCGGGCGGTCCTTGGCGCGCCATGGCGTGCAGATCCTGTCGACCGGCGGGTCGGCCAAGGCGCTCTTAGATGCGGGCGTTCCGGTGACGGAGGTCGGCGCCCATACCGGCTTTCCCGAGATCATGGACGGCCGGGTCAAGACGCTGCATCCGAAGATCCACGGCGGCATCCTCGGGCGCCGCGACGCGCCGGCCCATCAGGCTGCGATGCGCGAGCACGACATCGCGCCGATCGACCTCGTCGTGGTCAACCTCTACCCGTTCGAGGCAACGGTCGCGAAGGGGGCCGATTTCGAGACCTGCATCGAGAACGTCGACATCGGCGGCCCGGCCTTGATCCGCGCCGCGGCCAAGAACCACGATTTCGTGGCCGTGGTGACCGACCCCGCAGACTACGCCGAGGTCATGGCGGAGATGGCCGCAAAAGGCGGCGCCACCAGCCTCGCACTGCGGCGCAGGCTCGCCGCCTCGGCCTACGCGCGCACGGGCGCCTACGATGCGGCGATTTCGGAATGGTTCGCGGGCCAGCTTGGCGAGGAGTTTCCGCGCCGCCTGGTCATGGCAGGCGAGCGGCGGCAGCTCCTGCGATACGGTGAAAACCCGCACCAGGCGGCAGCGTTCTATGCCGGCGGGCGGCCGCGTCCGGGGATCGCCACGGCGCGTCAGGTCCAGGGCAAGGAACTCAGCTACAACAACCTCAACGACACGGATGCCGCGTTCGAATGCGTGGCCGAGTTCGCCCCGCCGGCGGTCGCCATCATCAAGCACGCCAATCCGTGCGGCGTCGCCCTCGGCCGCGACCTGCACGAGGCGTATCTCAAGGCCTATGCCTGCGATCCTGTGAGCGCGTTCGGCGGCATCGTCGCGGTCAACCGCAGGCTCGATGCGGCGACCGCGGCCGAGATCGCCAAGATCTTCGTCGAGGTCATCGTGGCGCCCGACGCGGACGAGGCGGCCCTCGGCGTGCTTGCCGCCAAGAAGAACCTGCGGCTGTTGCTGACCGGCGGGATGCCCGACCCGGGTGCTCCGGGCCTCACGGTCCGCTCGTTGGCGGGCGGGTACCTGGTGCAAGGGCGCGACAACGGCCGTGTCAGCGAGTCCGATCTGAAGGTCGCCACCAAACGTGCTCCGACCGGTGCCGAGCGCGCCGATCTGTTGTTCGCGTTCGCCGTCGCCAAGCACGTCAAGTCGAATGCCATCGTCTATGCGAAGAACGGCGCTACGGTCGGGATCGGCGCCGGGCAGATGAGCCGGGTGGATTCCTCGCGTATCGCGGCCTGGATGGCGGCCGAGGCCGCCAAGGCCGCGGGCGAGCCGCAAAGCCGTGCGATCGGCTCGGTCGTCGCCTCGGATGCATTCTTCCCCTTCGCCGATGGGTTGCTCGCGGCGGCGGACGCAGGGGCGACCGCGGTCATCCAGCCTGGTGGGTCAATGCGCGATTCGGAAGTCATTGCCGCGGCTGATGACCAAGGCCTGGCGATGGTCCTGACCGGCATGCGCCATTTCAGGCACTAGTCGCCATGCAGTGCGCCATTGGCAACCGGGACGCGTGCTATAATTGGTGCGTCCCAGGCGCTTTCAACCCGATGGGTGGTGGTCCGAATGCCGACTGAAGGTGGTGACAATCCCTCCCGCCAGGCAAGCTCGCCGGCGCCGTCCGCGGGTCCTGCCGGCGCGTCGCCGGACTTGTCCAGCATGCTGAAGGGTGCCTTCGGCCGCATCGACGCCATGTTGGCCCAGCGCGCCCAGGAAACTGCCGCCGCTGCCAATCCGCGGCAGAGGGAAATCGACGACATGGCTCGGGAAGGAGCGATGCTCGGCCCTGTCCCGGAACAAGGATTCCTGGCGGTCAAGATGCTCCTTGCGCAGAAACGGGTCGACGATGCGCTCCGTGTCGCCGCACAGCTCGATCTGTCGCGTGTGATGAATGTCGGCTCGCGCCGCTTTCACGACTTCACTGACCGGGAGAACCTCGTTTATGCAGAGGCGCGGCATGTCGCCATCGCGACACCGCAGGCCGTGGTGTCGCTGGTTCGGGCCGTCGACTACATCCTCAAGAACGACATACCGGGTGCCTTCATCGAATGCGGCGTGTATCAGGGCGGTAGCATCATCGCGATGATACGGACCCTGTTGCTCAATGGTGTCACCGACCGCGACGTGTATCTCTTCGACACCTTCGAGGGCATGCCCCGTCCCGGAGAGCAGGACGTCTATTACACGGGCGAGGCGGCCGTCAGCACGTGGAAATATCATTCCGGCCGCGACAGCGGGTCGGAATGGGTGAACGCAAGCCTGGAAAGCGTCAAGGAGCGGGTCCTTGCGACCGGATATCCGCCGGAACGGATCCATTTCGTCAAAGGCATGGTCGAAGACACGATCCCGGCGCAAGCACCCGACAAGATCGCGCTGTTGCGTCTGGACACTGATTTCTACGAGTCGACCAAGCACGAATTCGAACACCTGTTTCCGCGACTGAGCCGCGGCGGGGTTCTGGTCATCGACGATTACGGGGCGTTTCGCGGCTCGCAGATTGCGACGGATGAATACATCGCCCGGCATCGAATCGCGCTTTTCTTGAGCCGGGTCGACGAGCACGTCCGGTTGGCAATCAAGCTCTAGCTTGCTCCGCCGCGGGCGCGACCTTCCAGAGCAGCAGCGCGAGCCCGGTCGCGAAGAACAGCACGATGGTTGCCATTCCGGCGCGCTGACTGTCGAAGACAGACGTGGCCGTGGCGAGCACGGCCGGCCCGATGAACGCGGTGACCCGGCCGGACAGCGCGAACAAGCCGAACATCTGCGTGCGATGGCTCTCGGGGGCCACGCGCGCGATCAGCGAGCGGCTCGCCGCCTGGGCGGGCCCGAAGAACATCCCGAGCACCAGCGCCACGCCCCAGAACCAGGGCTTGGAGTGGATCAGGAGGATCGCCACGCTGAGGACGATGATCGCAGCCAGTGCCAGCGCGATCGTCCGCCGAGGGCCGACCCAATCGTCGACCCAGGCGAACGCGAGGGCGCCCACGGCCGCCGTAAGGTTCAGGGCAATGCCGAACACGATCACCTCGGACATGCTCATGCCGAAGGTGCCGGCCGCGTAGATCCCGCCGAACGCAAACAAAGTGGTCAGCCCATCGGTGTAGATCATCTGCGCGATCAGGAACCACAGGATATGTCGGCGGTCCGACGTCCACAGATCGACGATGGTGGCCCACAAATCCGAAACTCCGCGATGAACGGCGACCCTCAGCGGCAGCCGGGCCCGGACCGGTTCGGCCACCCATAAGAACAGCGGCAGCGCGAACACGGCGTACCAGAGGGCCGACAATGGTGCCGCCGCACGCACATGCTCGGCGGCCGCCTTGTCGAGCCCGAAGGGCGGCGTCGGTGCCTGGACGAAGACCAGGAGCACGATCGCAAGTGCCACGATCCCGCCCACATAGCCGATGCCCCAGCCCCAGCCCGAGATGCGGCCGAGATAGGCACGCGGGGCGATCTCGGGCAGGAGCGCGTTGTAGAACACGGTCGCCACCTCGTAGGCGACGGTGGCGACGGCGATCCCGACGAGGCCAAGCCACACCGAGGCGGGCGAAGGAGTGACAAACCACAGGGCCGCGATCGCCAGCACGTCGATGATCGTGAACGCCGCCAGCCAGAGCTTGCGCCGGCCGGTGAGGTCGGCGACCGAACCGAGCACGGGGCTGAGGATCGCGATGGTGAGCCCCGCCGCAGCCTGCGCATGGCCCCACCACGCCGTGCCGAGCACCGGGCTGGGCGCTACCGCCTGCGTGAAGTAGGTGGCGAACACGAAGGTCGTGATGACCGACGGAAACGTATGGCTGGCCCAGTTATACAGGCACCAGGCGGCCACCGCCCTGCGGTCGAAGGGCGGTGGGGCCATCCGTCGAGGTCAGCCCGAGATCAGGCTTCGCAGCTCGCGGCCGGCGACGGTGAGGGCGGCCAGATCGACCATCGAGGATGCGCGCAGCTCGTGCAGGAGCCCATCGAGCCGTGCCACGTTCGCCTGGTTGCGCTCGAGCCACGCCGCCATGGCGCCGTTGCCGGCGGACTTGCCCGCGGGCGTGCCGCCGTCGATGGCCCGGCGCGCGATCTCGCCCTGCTGGGCGAAGAGGTCGTCGAACACGGCCTCGACCGCCCGCTTCTGCCAAGGCGTTTCGATCTTGATGCGGCTCGCGGCGGTGCGTAGCCAGTCGAGCCCGAGCCGCGCGCCAAGGCCGAAATACAGCTTCGCCACGTCGGGGACCGGCGCCTTGACGGTCGCCGCGATGCGGACGATGTCGAGGGCCGCTACGAGCTCGCCGAGCACCGAGACGCGGCTCGCCAGCGCCGGCGGCACGCCGTCGCCGATCAGCGCTGCCTGGACGAGGCCGGTTTCCGCCGCCCGCGCCGAATCGAGCGCTTGCGGCAGAGCCGCAGCGAGGGCCGCGGCACCGGGCTGGAAGCGGCCGATGACGGCCGCGATGTCCTTGCCGATGTTGCCGTAACGCAGGAACCACATGGTCGCACGCTCCACGAGCTGCACGGTGGCACCCAGCATCCGGTACTGCGTGGCGGCCGGCACCTGGTTGTCGAGCGTCTCGATCTCGCCCCATAGCTGCCGCAGGCCGAACACCTGGCGCGCGACAGTGTAGGCCCGCGTGATCTCGGGGCTCGAAGCACCCGTGCGGTCGCGCAGGTCGTTGGCAAAGCAGATGCCGGCGCGGTTGATCATCGAGTTGGTGACGGCCGTGGCGATGATCTCGCGCCGCAGCCGGTGCCGGGCCGCCGCATCGGCGTACTGCTTGCGCAGCGGGCGCGGAAAATACTTGAGCAGGTCCTCGGCCAGATACGGATCGTCTGGCAGGTCGCTCTCCAGCAGCTCGTCATAGAGCGCCATCTTGGCGTAAGCGAGCAGCACGGAGAGCTCGGGGCGCGTCAGCCCGTGCCCGCCGGCCTGGCGGCTGGCGATCTCCTCGTCGTCGGGCAGGAACTCGATCGCGCGGTTCAGCCGGCCGGTCTTCTCCTGGTTGCGGATCAGCCGTGCGTAGCGGTCGATCCCGGCGGCCCCGTCCAGCTCCGCCAGCGACAGCGTCTGCGTCTGCAGGTAGTTGTCGCGCAGCACGAGCTCGGCCACCTCGTCCGTCATCTTGACGAGCAGCGCATCGCGCTGCTTGAGGGTCATGTCGCCGCGCGCCACCACGTCGCCGAGCAGGATCTTGATGTTCACCTCGTGGTCAGAGGTGCTGACGCCGGCCGAGTTGTCGATGGCATCGGTGTCGATCTTGCCGCCTTTGCCGCCCGCACCCTCTTGCGCGTATTCGATGCGGCCGCGCTGCGTGACGCCGAGATTGGCGCCTTCGCCGACCACCCGGGCACGCACCTCGCGGCCGTCGATACGGATCGCGTCGTTGGCGCGGTCGCCGCATTCGACATGGCTCTCGCGCGACGCCTTGATGTAGTTGCCGATGCCGCCGAAGAAAAGCAGGTCGACCGGCGCCTTGAGGATGGCCTTCATGAGCTCGGCCGGCGTGGCACTCTCGGCCGCAATGTCGAGGGCCTTCTTGATCTCGGGCGTGAGCTTGATCGACTTGAGCTTGCGGTCGAACACGCCGCCGCCCTTGGAGATCAGTTTCGGGTCGTAATCGGCCCATGACGAGCGTGGCAGCTTGAACAGCCGCTCGCGCTCGGCAAAACCCTTGGCCGGATCCGGCGATGGATCGACGAACACGTGGCGGTGGTCGAACGCGGCCAGAAGCTTCGTGTGCGGCGAGCGCAGCATGCCGTTGCCGAACACGTCACCCGACATGTCGCCGACGCCGACCGCCGTGAACGCGGTGGTCTGAGTGTCGACGCCGAGCTCGCGGAAGTGCCGTTTGACGGCCTCCCACGCGCCGCGCGCGGTGATGCCCATGCCCTTGTGGTCGTAGCCGGCCGAGCCGCCCGAGGCGAACGCATCGTCGAGCCAGAAGCCGTAGTCGCGCGCGACACCGTTGGCGATGTCGGAGAACGTCGCGGTCCCTTTATCGGCGGCCACGACCAGGTAGGGATCGTCGCTGTCGAGCCGCACCACGTCCTTGGGCGGCACCACGCCCTTGGGCGTGATGTTGTCGGTGATGTCGAGCAGGCCGTACATGAATGTCTTGTAGCAATCGATGCCCTTGGCGAGCCATGCATCGCGCCCGGCCTCGGCCGGCGGCGGTCGCTTGACGAAAAAGCCGCCCTTCGAGCCCACCGGCACGATGACCGCGTTCTTGGCCATCTGAGCCTTCATCAGGCCCAGGATCTCGGTGCGGAAGTCCTCGCGGCGGTCGGACCAGCGGATGCCGCCGCGCGCCACGCGGCCGCCGCGCAGATGCACGGCCTCGACCTCGGGCGAGTAGACCCAGATCTCGACCAACGGCCGCGGCAGCGGCAGGTCGTCGATCTTCTGGCTGTCGAGCTTGAAGGAGATGTAGGGCTTGGGCCCGCCATCCGCGGCCTTCTGGAAATAGTTGGTGCGCAAGGTCACGCGCACGAGATTCAGGAAACGGCGGAGGATGCGGTCGTCGTCGAGGTTCTGCACGTCGTCGAGCAGATGGCTGATCTCGACGATGATGCCGTTGGCGCGGACATCGGCGTCCTTGCGCTCGTGCGGATCGTGCGTTGCCAGGAAAAGATCGACCAGACGGCGTGCGATCCTCGGATACGCGGCAAGGGTATCCTCCATCGAGCTCTGGCTGAACGGAATCCCGGTCTGCCGTAGATATTTGGCGTAGCCGCGCAGGGTTGCGACTTCGCGCACCCGGAGACCGGCACCGAGCACGAGGCGGTTGAAGCCGTCGCTCTCCGCCCGCGCCGTCCAGGCCGCCGCAAACGTCTCTTCGAACGCCGGCTTGATCGCAGACACGTCGACCGCCTTGGCGTCCCGGCAGACGACGGTGAGATCGTGCAGCCAGACGGTGCCCGAGGGCTGGCCGAGGCCGACGTCCTTGACCGTGATCTCGTAAGGCGCCTCGGTCATCACCCTGAGGCCCATGTTCTCGAGCATGGGCAGGAGGTCCGAGAGCGGCACCGGCCGGTCCTTGTTGACGACGCGGAATCCGAGCTCATTCTCGGCGGCCTCTACCGTGCGATAGAGATTGAGGCCGATCGGAACCCTACCGGCGAGGACCTGGTCGGCCAGAGCGATGTCGGCCACCGCCATCTCCGGCGGGAACAGCTCGCGGTAGGCGACCGGGAAGGCATCGCCGTAGCGGCGCAGCTTGGTCAGCCCGCGTTCCTCGCCGTCAGATTCGACGAGCGCGTCCTTGAGCTTGTCGGCGAAGCTGCGCCCCGCCTCGACGAGCTGCCGTTCGACGTCCTCGATCGAGACCGCCGGCACTTTGCCGGGCACCGTGCCGATGATGTAGAGGACCCGCACGAGGGTCGAATCGTCGGCAAAATGGACGTAGAAGGCCGAGGTGCGCCCCGCCCAGGCCTTGGCCAGGATCTGGTGGAAGCGGGCGCGCAGGTCGGTGTTGAAGCGGTCGCGCGGGATGAACACCATCGCCGAGATGAACCGCTCGTACGGATCGCGGCGCACGAACAGCGCGATGCGCTGCCGCTCCTGCAGCTGCAGGATCCCGAGGCTGGTGTCGAACAGCTCGTCCTCGGACGCCTGGAACAGCTCGTCGCGCGGATAGTTTTCGAGGATGTGCTGCAGCGCCTTGCCGTCGTGACTGTTGGGCGCGAAGCCGCTGCGCTTGACGATGCGGTCGATCTTGTCGGCGACCAGCGGAATGTCGCTGGGGCGCTCGCTGTAGGCGGTCGACGTAAACAAGCCCAGGAACAAGCGCTCGCCCGTGACCTCGCCTTTCTTGCCGAATCGCTTGATTCCGATGGTGTCGAGATAAGCCGGGCGGTGGACGGTCGAGCGGCGATTCGCCTTGGCGATCTTCATCAGGCGCGGCTGGCGGACGAATTCCTGGACCTCCAGCGGAAGTCCGCTGAGGTTGCGCAGGCCGTCGAAGATGACGAACTGGTCGTCGCGGCACAGGCCGAGGCCGCGATCGGCGACGATCCCGGCGCGCGAATCGGACCCGCTGCCCGCGTATTCGTATTCGCGATACCCCAGGAACGTGAAGTGATTGTCGAGAAGCCAGGCGAGGAACTCGCGCGCCGTGCCGATCTCTTCGGCGGGCAGCTTGGGCGGCGTCTTGGTCAGCTCATCGATGACTTCGCGGCCGCGCTCGCAGATCGCCTTCCAGTCCTCAACCGCAATGCGCACGGAATCGAGAACCTTCTCGAGGCCGTCGCGCAGGGCCGCCAGGGCGTCGGGGGCCGTGATCTCGTCGAGTTCGATATGCATCATCGACTCGGGGGCGGCACCCTTTGCCCCGCGCTCGCTGATGCCTTTGAGGACGCCCTTGTCGTCGCGTTGCACCCACACGACCGGGTGAATGACCAGATGGACGGTGAGGTCGCGGCGGTTGACCTCGGCCGTGATCGAATCAACGAGGAAGGGCATGTCGTCGTTCACGATCTCGATGACCGTGTGGCGCGACGACCATCCGTGCTCCGCCCGCTTGGGCGTATAGACGCGGACATTGGCCTGCTTGGGCTTGCGCGTCTTCGCGAACTGCCAGAGCGCGATCGCGGCACCGTACAAATCGTCGACGAAATGCTCGGTCAGGTCTTCAGCAGAGACGTTGGCGTAGAACTGGCGGACGAACGTCTCGGCGGCCTTGGCCGCGTCGCCCTTGAGGCGCTCGCGGGCCATCGCGGCGACCTGGTCGACGATCTCCGTTTTCCGGCTCTTGTCCCGTGTCGTCATCGACTGTGCCTCCCCCGCGCGGTGCCGCCCTGCCCAGGCGGACTGCCATTTCTCATCGTAAAATGAGGCTGTTAAGCTTAAATTACCCTATCGCGCGGAATGAGGCCAGGGGCGTCCGGGTCGACCCCGTCGCATGCGTGCGGCTTCGGTGATGCCGTTGCAGGTCGGCTATACAGGGCTTAGACGGCGGGCCGCGCCGCTGGTTTGTAGCAGCCGGCGCATATGCTTGGAATCCGGCCGTCCAGGTGCGCTTGACGGAACTGCCGCATCGCGGCGCCGCGCCAGATCTCGCTGAAACTGTCGAAGGGCTCGGGGGTGAACGAATAGGCGTCCGGATTTCCGATATAGCAACACGGCACGACACGGAGGTCCGATGCGATGCAGGCCCGCTCGAATGGCCAGGGGCACAGTTTCCCGGGCACGGCGGCATCGTATTTCTCGTGCAGCGTCCAGAACCGGACCACGACGCCGAGCCGCTCGCCGAGCTCCATCAGCTCCTGCGGCTCGCCGGGGCGGAACTGCGGGACGGCCACGCTGCTGTTCCGCTCGTGCCATCGCTCGAGCCCCCAGTCTGAGAGCTCCAACGAGAAGACCAGCCGCTTGAAGCCGAGGTCGGCCGCGAGTTGCACGAGGGCCGGCAGCTGGTGGCGATTGGCCCGTTGAACGACGGTCCACATCTTGGTGCGGATGATGCCGAGCTCGGCGCAGTATGCGTTGATGCTCCGGCAATTCCGGGTCACCATTGCAAACTTGGCGCCACGCCGGATCGACTCGTAGGTCGTCGCGTCGGCTCCATCGATCGAAATCTGGATTTCGTTCGCTCCGGAATCGACGAGCTTCCGGTAGTTGTTCCGGAGATGCAGCAACGTGGCGTTTGTGGTCGTCCTGACCCAGATATGCTTCGAGCGGGCGTACCGGATCATTTCGAAGTAAGCGTCGCCCTGCATCGTCGGCTCGCCGATCCCCTGAAGCTTGATCTCGACGACCCCGGTCTGCTCGTCGATGAGGCGCTTGAATCTATCGAGCGGCATGTCCGCCGCGCGCTTGCCCTTCGGCCAGTCGCTGACGACGCACATCGTGCAGCGCAGGTTGCAGCGGCTAACATTCTCGATGTCGAGCTTCACCGGGAGATAGTCGACGTCGGCCGAGCGCCGTGCCGAGGTCATATACCGCTCATAGTTCGCGCGGCGCGCCGGGTCGGCGGCAAGGGCGCGCGCGCGATTGTCCAAATATGTTGCCGTGTCTGGCACCGGCTCGGGAGCGGGTAGAGCCCGCAAGGTGTCCGTATCGAGCGCGTCGGTCTGGAGGTCGGCCATGAGGATCGAACGTGACAATAATCGCTCGATCTGACGGTAGCGGCTCGGCTGAAAGGCCTCAATCAGGAATAGTACCTAGGTAGAATTTTCCCGTGCCCGCGATTGCGACTGACTCGCGCGGTGTAGCCGGGGACGGCAAAGCCCTTCGGGACAGCGGGGGATCTTTTCGGGTTCGGACGTTTGGGCGGTGGTGCCGACGGCGAGAATCGAACTCGCGACCTACTGATTACGAATCAGTTGCTCTACCGCTGAGCTACGTCGGCGCCAGTCCGGCATGGGCAGATGTCCAGCACGGCGGATGGCGGGAACCTAGTGGTATCCAGGCTCGCTCGCAAGAGCCCTATAAATAGCGCGTTTCGCCGCCATCGGCGTCTATCAGCGCCCCCTGCAGATAGGCCGCAGGGCCTGAGGCCAGGAAACAGACGAGCTGGGCGATCTCCTCCGGCTGGCCGAAGCGGCTGACGCCGAGCTCGGCCAGGCTTAGACGCCGCACCTCGGCGTCGCCGATTCCCTCGGCCTTGGCGCGGGCCGCAAGGCGCGTCTTGAGGCGGTCGGTCTCAATCCAGCCGGGGTTGATGGCATTGACCCGTACCCCGTCCGCGATGCCGAGATCGGCCATGGCCTTCGTGAAGTTGAGCACGGCCGAGTTGACCGCCCCGCCGATGGCGAACTCCGCCGCCCCATGGCGGGCGCCCACGCCGGCGATGTTCACGATGCACCCCTTGGCCGCCTTGAGATGCGGCCAGGCGGCGCGGGTAAGGCGCACGGCGGCATGGAATTTCAGCGCAAAGCCATCGAGGAAATCGGCATCGGTGAGCGTCAGGAAGGGGCCCCGCTTGGTCGCGCCGGCGTTGTTGACCAGGATGTCGACGCGCCCGAATTCCTTGACCGCGGCCGCGACTACGGCCTCCGCCGCATGGGGCTCGCGGAGGTCCGCGGCGTGGATCACCGCCTTGCGGCCAAACGTTCGACCGATGTCCTGCTTGAGGGAGTCGAGCGCGCCGGCGTCGCGCGCCGTCGCCACGATGTCGCAGCCTTCTTTCGCCAGCTCGCGCGCGATCGCGCGGCCGATGCCGCGGCTGGCGCCGGTCACGATTGCAATCTTGCCATTCAACCCAAGATCCATGCCCGTCTGTTCCGTCAGTTTGGCTTTGGCGCCGCTTGCGGCGCGTTTTCCCGCGCCAGCCGCGCGGCGGTCGGTCCGGCCTGGTGGTGGACCATCCGCCACTGGCGTTGCGCGCGGCGGAAGATGTTCGTGGCCACGAGGAGCTCGCCGTCGATCTGCTCGTAACAGACGACCACGGCGACGTCCCCGTGCAGGAGCGCGCGCGGCTCGTGGCAGATGATCTTGGGCGATGCGTCGTGGGACAGGATCCGCGCCCAGCTGTCGAGCACGTCGGCGCGGCCGACCAGCGCCGCCCAGCCCGGATGAAGGCAGGCGACCGGGTCTTCGGCCCAGATCTGCTTCATCGCCTCGATGTCGCGGCTGGTGATCGCGAGGTAGAAGGCCTCGTTCGCGAACAGGACGGCGTTCTCTTCCGACATGCCGCCATCGTGGCGTGTTCCGCCCTTAATGTCACCCCGGCGGGGCGGGTGGTCCCGATACAGCCGGCCGTGCCGCGCCCGGCGCGGCCAGAACCGGCACCGCCCGATCGGGGACACGCCACGCCAGGCGGTCGAAATTGCCGCACCGCCCGCACACCGGCCGCCACGCGGCATGCGCGCTGCCGCAGGCCTCGCAGATCCAGCTCGCGTCCGGGTGTCCCTCGGCCGCGAGCGTGAGCCAGCGTTGGGCCGCCGCGATGTCGCCTTTGTCGCGCTCTTCGACGACCGCCAGCCGGCGGCAGTAGACGGCCGGCGGTGAGGCGCCGGAGGCGGCGATCGCCGCCGTGAAGTGCTTGCGCGCCTCGCCCCACAGGCCTGCCTCGAGCGCCGCTTCGCCGAGGGCGCGGTGGCTTTCCGGATGGGCCGGCGCAAGCCCGGCCAGGTGCTGCACCTCCTTGGCCCAGGCCAGGCTCGTCTCCGAGCGGCGTGCCTTGCGGTACGCGGCGAGCAGGTCGGGATGCGGCCGGCGCGTCCAGGCGTGCTCGATCAGCTTCGCGGCCTTGCGCTGCCGGCCGTCGGCGACGTAGCGCTCGGCGAGCCAGGGTGCCGCTGCCGGGTGATCGGGATCGGCACGATACGCGCGCTTGGCGTGCCGCAGGGCATCGCCGGCGCGGCCCTCGGCGGCCGCCGCCTGCGACAGTTCTATCTGCACGGTGGCGTCATGCCGGCGGAGCGCGGCTGCCGGGAGGATCTTCGCTGTACCCATCTGGGACAGGGTGTCGAGGGCTCCGGCCCAGTCGCCCTGGCGGGTCTGCAGGTCGAGCAGGGTCGTGAGCACCCACGGTGCCTGCGGCCGCAAGCCGCGCGCCCGCTTGGCGAGCTCGAGCGCCCGCGGGTAATTGCGGTCGCGCAGCGCCCGCGCCATCAGCCCGCGCAGGCCGAGGAATTCGGTCTGCGGCTCGTCGAGCATGGCCGTGAAGTGGCGTTGCGCCGTCTCCTCGTCGCCGGTGAGCTGCGCCGCCTGGGCGGTCAGCAGGAGTGTCAGCGGCGGCGCCCCGAGGAGCCGGTCGGCGCGCTTGGCCTCGCGCCGGGCCCCCGCCGGATCGCCGGCTGCGACCGCGATCAGGCCCGCGGACAGCGCTGCATAGCCGGCGCGCTGGCGACGTTCGCGCCGCCAGCGGGCGAGCTGGCCCGGGGCGCCGACGAGCGTCGTCCAGAACCGGAAGAGAAGGGCTGCGGCGATCGCGGCGAGCGCCACCAGGGCCGCCAGCACGCCGACGCTGGTATCGACCCGCCAGTCCTGCCAGACGACCGTCACGCTGCCGGGCTGTGCTGCCACCCACGCGACCCCGACCATCACGGCACCCAGGAGAACGAGATAGAGAAGGACGCGGATCATGGGGGCCCTGACGCGGCGATCGCGGCCGACGACAGGTCGGCCAGGCCCTTGTCGAGCGTTAGCCGCGCGCGGGCGTCGTCGACCCAGCCCGCCAACACCCCTGACGGGGCCCCGGTCATGCTGGCGAGCGCCTCGACGGCACCGGCTAGGTCGTGAGCGGCCAGGCGCTGTTCGGCGCGTGCGACGCGCGCCGCCGGATCGTCCCCCGCCACCTCGCCCACCTTGCGGATCGTGACCGCCGCGGATAGACGGCGGACCATCTCACGCCACCAGGCGTCGAGCGGCCCGCCGGTCGCGGCCGGTGGGGCAGCCTCGGCCTGGGCCGCCTGCAGGGCCGCTGTGGCCACGGTGGAAAACCGCGCCGCGAGGGATTCGAAGCTTGGCACCGGGCGACTGGCGATAGAGTCCAGTTGGCCGATAGCCGCCGCAAGGTGCGGATCGTCGCCGGCCAGCGCCCGCAACGTGGCAAGGCCGGGCCCGATCGGATTGCCGCTTGCTGCGGCCAGGGCCACCTGTCCCGCCGCCAGCAGCACACCCTCGCGGGCGGCGTTTTGCCGCCGTGCCGCGCCAAGTGCGGTGATCTGCGTCTGCAGCTCGGCGACCTGCTCGGACAGGCGTTGGTTTTCGGCCGCCAACGCCGCGAGCTGGTCGTTGGTCACGCTGGCCGCGAGCTTCTTCTGGATGTCGGCGAGCTGCTTCTCCAGGTCGTCGATGTGCTGGCCCAGCCCTGCGGGGTCGCCAGCCGGCGCCGGCCGCGCCGCCAGCGCGTCGATGCGATCGCCGAGCTCCTTGAGCCGCGCCGCGATCTGCGGGTCCGGAGCGGTCCGGCTTTCGTTGCGCGCCAGCGTGTCCATCCGCCGCTCGAGCGTGGTCACGCGGAGGCTCGATGCGGGGTCGGGAAGCGGCTGCGTGGTCTGCGTCGTCTGCAGGAAGAACGTACCCAGCGACAAGAGCACGGCCAGCCAGACCATCGGCACCAAAAACCGTGGCTGCCGTGGCCCGGCGGGCTCTGCTTTGGGCGTGAACAATCCCGCCAGGCGGTGGCTGAGATCGCGCGCCGGCTCGCTTTTTGGCGGGGCGCTGTTCGGCGGCTCTGGTCGTACTGAGAGCGGAACTTCTTCGCCAACCAGACGTAGGATCTCGCCCTCATCGGGGTGCGCGGCGACGTCGATGCGCGCCCAGGGCAGGGATGTGACCGGCTCGACTGCCGCGTGGCTCAGGCCGAAAGCGGCCGTTCGCGCCAGAGAAAAGGCGAGACCGGCCTCGTCGATCAGGCGCCGGAAGGTCTGCGCACTGCGCGCCGAGTAGAAAAGCACGGCGTCGATCTCGCCGGCCTTCAGCGCGCGCGCCGTATCGGGCGACAAGGTGCGCGCCGACTCGGCGGTGTAAAGCACGGCCCGGCGGACCTCGAACCCCGCCCGGCCGAGCTCGCCGGCGATGTCGCCGGCGACATCGCGGCCTGCCGCATGGACCAGAGCGCCGGTTCCAGGCACCAGGCGGTCGCGTACCAGCCGTACCAGGTCGTCGACCCGCCCGGCGGCACTCTCGACGCGCGCGAATCCGGCCCGCCGCGCCGCGGCGGCCGTGGCCTCGCCCACGGCGAACACGGGCAGGTCGCGCCGCGCCTCGGCGGCCGCAAAGGCGCGCACGCCGTTCGCACTCGTGAACAGCACCGCCTGGGCGCCCTCGAGATCGACCCCGGCTCCGGGCACGAAACGGATCTCGAGCATCGGCTCGCTGAGCACGTCGTGACCGGCCCCTCTGAGCTTCTCGGCAAGTGCCGCGGTGTCGTCACGCGGTCGGGTCAGCAGGATCCGCACGGTGTCAGCCGAAAAAGCCCGGCCCGGCGTCGCGGCGCAACTCCTCGCCGGCGTCGCGGCCCATCTCCGCCGCATCGGTTTCCGGTCCTTCGCGCGCCGTGCGGATCACCTTGCTGCCGTCGGGCTTGGCGACCAGCGCGTCGAGGCGCAGCCGGCCAAAGGTGCGGCCGCTTGCGAGGGCTGCGATCGGCGTCCGGCACGATCCATCCAGGACCTCGAGCACGCCGCGTTCGGCTGCGACCGCAAAACCGGTCGCGGTGTGATGCAAGGGCTTGAGGAAGTCCCGCATGCGCCCGTCCTCGGCGCGGATCTCGATGCCGATCGCCCCCTGGGCGACGGCCGGCAGCATCTCGCCCGCGTCGAGGACCGCCGCCGCCCGTTGCTCCAGTCCCAGCCGGCGCAGGCCCGCCAGCGCCAGGATCGTCGCCTGCACGTCGCCGTGCTCCAGCTTGCGCAGCCGCGTGTCGACGTTGCCGCGGAAGTCGCGGATCACCAGGTCGCGCCGGCGCGCCAGGAGCTGCGCCTTGCGGCGCAAGGATGACGTGCCGATCACCGCGCCCCTCGGCAGGTCGGCGACACGCGCCACCTTGCCGATCAGCGCATCGCGCGGGTCCTCGCGCTGGAGGAGGCAAGGCACCACCAGGCCATCGGGGATGACGGTCGGCAGGTCCTTCATGGAATGAACGGCCAGGTCTACCCTGCCCGCGATCAGCGCCTCTTCGATCTCTTTCGTGAACAGGCCCTTGCCGCCGGCTTCGGCCAGCGGCCGGTCGGTGATGCGGTCGCCCGTGGTCCGGATGACCTCGACCGCGATCGCATGGCGCTCGGCGAGCTCCGGCCACGCCGCGGCGAGGCGTGCCCGCACCATCTCGGCCTGTGCCAAGGCCAGCGGCGAGCCGCGCGAGCCAATTCGCAAGACGGGGGTCTTGGCCATGCGCTTTGTCTAGCAGGTTCCGCCGGACGGCGCCAAAACCTTGCCAGCGGCGGGCGTGGAGGTACAGTTGGGCCATGGCGGCAGGATCGAAGCTCAAATACCCCAAGCGCGAGGCGCTGCGGATGCTCGGCGTGCTCGAGCAGCAGATCGCGGCCCTGAAGGCGTTCGAGGGTGAGACGGAGTACAGCGTCGGCGCCCTCAGCTCGGACCGCTATGCGCAATTCCGCTCCAAGTCCGGCGAGGTCTACACTCTCACCATCGTCGTCAAGTCGCGGGTGGACCACCTCGACAGCGGCCCGGACAAGGACCTGAACCAGCGTTTCGACCGCGCGATCGTCGAGGCGCAGCGGATCATCATCCAGGCGAGTCTCAGGTTCATGGAGGTGCTGAGCAAGCTCGAGGCGCTGCCGCTGGGTGCGCGCGAGATCTTCACCGGCGAGCTGCGCAGCCTCTACGATGCGCGCGAGCGTCTGCGCGATCCCCGCCTGGCGCCGTTCATCGACGAGACGCTCGGCAAGAAGATCGACACCGCGGAAGCCGTGCTCCACACAATCATCGAGAAGGCGCCACAGCTGATGAGCTTCGGCGCCCACTGATATGCTGGTGCTCGGCATAGAAACGAGCTGTGACGAGACCGCAGCCGCGGTGGTCGACGACCGGCGGCGCGTCCTCGCCGATTGCGTGCTGTCGCAGACCGCCCTGCACGGTCCTTACGGCGGCGTGGTCCCGGAGATCGCGGCGCGCGCCCATCTCGAGCACCTCGATCCGCTGATCACCCAGGCGCTTGCCGAAGCCAAGATCGGCTTCAGCGACCTCGACGCCGTCGCCGCGACCGGCGGCCCCGGCCTCATCGGGGGCGTCATCGTCGGCGTCATGACCGGCAAGGCGATCGCGCTCGCGCGCGGCCTGCCTTTCCTCGGGATCAATCATCTGGAAGGGCATGCCCTGTCGGTCCGGCTCTCGGACGACGTGGCGTTTCCATATCTCCTGCTGCTGGTGTCCGGCGGACATTGCCAGCTCTTGATCGTCGAAGGCGTGGGACGCTACGTGCGGCTCGGAACCACCATCGACGATGCCGCGGGCGAGGCCTTCGACAAGACCGCGAAGCTGCTTGGTCTCGGCTATCCGGGGGGACCCGCGATCGAGCGCGCCGCCGCGGCCGGCGATCCTGCGCGATTCGATTTCCCGCGGCCCCTCAAGGGGCGACCGGGCTGCGATTTCTCGTTCGCGGGGCTCAAGACCGCGGTGCGCCACGTGGTCGAGGACCTGGCGCCGGGGGATCAGCCGGTGCCGCCCCAGGCTGCCGCCGACGTCGCGGCATCGTTCCAGGCGGCGGTCGCGGATTCGCTCATCGACCGCACCCGCAATGCGGCCCGGGCATTTCGCCGGCGCTGTCCCGCCGGCGAAGCGCTGGTCGTCGCAGGCGGCGTCGCCGCCAACAGCCTGCTGCGCGCCCGCCTGCAGCAACTCGCCGATGAGGCAGGGTTGCGCTTCACAGCCCCACCCTTGCGGCTGTGCAGCGACAACGGGGCGATGATCGCCTGGGCCGGCATCGAGCGGCTTAAGTTGGGGCTGGTCGACGGCATGGATTTCAGCCCGCGGCCACGCTGGCCGCTCGATAACGCCGCCGCTCCGGCACTGGCCCGCGGCTAAGCTCCGGCCGGGGCTTGCGTTGCGCGCAGGCCGCCTCGATGATCGGCGCCATGAATACGACCCTGCCAAAGCCGTTTCGCCGTCTCGCCGTCATCGGCGCGGGAGCCTGGGGGACTGCCCTCGCCATCACCGCCGGCCGTAGCGCGCAAGCCGAAGCGGTCTTGCTGTGGGCGCATGAGCCCGAAGTCGTCGCGTCCATCAATGGACAGCGCGCGAACGACCTGTTCCTGCCCCGCATCCAGATCCCGCCGCTCGTGCGGGCGACGAACGATCTCGCCGAAGCCGCGAGCGCCGCCGAGGCCCTGCTGATCGCGGTGCCGGCGCAATATGTCCGTAAGGTGACAACCGTTCTGTCGCGGCATCTGCCGGCGGCAGCCCCGGTGGTGATCTGCGCCAAGGGAATCGAACTCGAGACCGGCAATCTGATGAGCGAGGTGCTGGGCGAGGTCTGCCCCCAGGCTTCGCTGGCGGTGCTCTCAGGACCCACCTTCGCCGCCGAGGTGGCCGCCGGCAAGCCGACCGCGGTGACGCTGGCGTGCGCCGACCCAAAGCTGGGAGCGGTCCTCGTCGCCACGCTCGGGGCGCCGACGTTTCGGCCCTACCTCTCGGCCGACGTGATCGGCACCGAGATCGGCGGTGCGGTCAAGAACGTGCTCGCCATCGCGTGCGGGATCGTCGAAGGGCGGCAGCTCGGCGACAATGCGCGGGCGGCGCTGATGACCCGCGGCTTGCGCGAGATGATGCGCTTCGGTGCGGCCCTCGGCGGTCAGCCGGAGACCCTGATGGGGCTCTCGGGTCTCGGCGATCTCGCACTCACCTGCAACAACGCGCAGTCGCGCAACATGTCCCTCGGCATCGAGTTGGGGAAGGGCAAGTCGCTGGCCGAGGCGCTGGCCGGCAAGCGCGCCGTCGTCGAGGGCGTGGCAAGCGCCGCCGCGGTGCTTAAGCGCGCGCGCAGCCTCAAGGTCGAGATGCCGATCGTGGCCGCCGTCGACGGTATTCTTCATCACGGCGCCGATATCAGCCGCACCATCGCGGCACTTCTGGAGCGGCCGTTCAAAAGCGAGGGGTGATTGGCGATGAATTACTGGCTGATGAAGTCCGAGCCGGACGTCTATGGATGGCCGAAGCTGGTGGCCGACAAGCGCGGGCGCTGGGACGGCGTGCGCAACCCGATCGCCCGGCGGAATCTCATGCACATGAAAGTGGGCGATCGCGCGTTCTTTTATCACTCCAATATCGGCAAGGAGGTGGTCGGGATGATGGAGATCGCCCGCGAACATTATCCCGACCCGACCGACAAGACCGGCAAGTGGGTGGCGGTCGACGTGAAGCCCCTGGCGCCGGCCAAGACGCCGGCCACCCTGGCCGCGATCAAGGCGGAGCCGCGCCTCAAGGAGATGGCGCTCGTCCGCTACGCGCGGCTCTCCGTTCAGCCGGTGACGCCGGCGGAATGGAAGCTCGTCTGCCGCATGGCCGGGCTCGAGCCCTGACCCGGGCGCTTGATGCGGTCGCTCTGCCGCGTCGACGACATCCCCGAGGGCGGGGCCAAAGGGCTGTCCCTGACCGGCGGTGGCGGTCCGGGCGAGATTTTTCTCGTCCGGGCGCACGGGCGCATCCGTGGCTATGTTAACTCTTGTCCGCATATCGGCACGCCGCTGGACGTCCTTCCCGACCGCTTCCTCACCCGCGACGGCAGACAGATTCTCTGCTCGACCCATGGGGCGCGGTTCGAGATCGAAAGCGGCCGCTGCGTGGCCGGCCCGTGCCGCGGGCGCTTCCTCCAGGCGCTTCGCCTAAAGGTTGAGGACGGCATGATTCTGCTGCTGGACGAGACGCAAAACGGGTGAGTTTGCGGTATCTTAAGGCTTTACATGGGTTGACGCCTTACAGGCGCCTCAATTATGAAATATTCACGGGTGGCTTGGTCGTAATAAGGCTAAACTAAAGGCCAAGCCCGATGGCAGGGGGCGATTGTTGAAGGGATGGACCGCGTGCTGATCCATAGCCGACATCATTGGAGGCCGAAGGCGCGTCGTCCGTTGAGGGGCTGCAATGCCTGATTCCGAGCTCGAGAAACCGATCACGACCTTGTCGCGTCCCGTCGATGACGGGATGCCGCCCCGCCGGCGCGTGGTGACGCGCATGTTCTATCGCCTCGGCGGTGACACGCTGAAGCTCTTCGTCGAAACGCGGGCGCCGGAGTTGATCGTCGAGCCGTTCGACACCGATCAGGATTTGGCAGCACGGATGAACGCTGCCGAGCCGATCGACCTGATCGTGTGGCGGCAGCGGCCGGGCGAAGGCGACGTGTTGAGCGACATCCGCACCCTGCTTGGATCGAGCCGGCGCGCACCCATGCTGCTGATGGTGGATGCATATGACGCCGCCCTCGTGAGCCGTGCCATGGCGCATGGCATCGCGGGCCTGGTCTCGACCCACATGTCGGCCGACACGATCCTCTGCGTGCTGCGCCTGATCCTGGCGAACGGTACCTATTTCCCGTGCGAGCCGGCATGGCTGGCGCCGATGCCCCTGCCGGAGGCCGCAGCAGCGGCACCCGCCCTGCAGCGTGGCGCCTATGGCCTCACACCTCGGCAGCTCGACGTGCTTGGCTATATCTGCCAAGGCATGTCGAACAAGATCATCGCCCGCGCGTTGGGCATGCGCGAGACGACGGTCAAAGCGCACGTCATGCAGATCATGCGCCGGCTGAATGCCGACAATCGTACGCAGGTGGCACTCCGCGTCGCCCAGACCGGCTTCCTGTCGGCTCACGCGCTGCCTGCCGCACACGCCAAAGACTAGCACCTGAGGCGGCTTGGGCCGCCCAGACCCGAACCCGCATCGACGCGTCCAGGCCGCGCTTGGCGCGGCGCCGGATTCCCAATAAAACAGCAGCCGGGGAGAGCGCTCCGCCGCAGAATGCGACCGCGGCCGGCGATGTGCCGGTGCGCGCGGACCGGAGCGGATTCAGGGGACGATGAACGACGTTCCGGCTTCTTCTGCGATCAAGGACACGCCGCGCGTATTTGCCGAGCGCGGCGTCACGGTCCCGTTCACCACGGCCGAGCTGCTCTGGGCGCGCGTGCGCCAGAAGGGCACGGTGAAGGAGCTTCTGGTTCCAGGCCTCGCGAACACGCGCGGCATCTTCGTCTATGAATGGTCGACGATCCGCAACCGGTTCGCGCTGTCCCTCCACGACCGGCTCCTGGCGCGCGAGATTCAGACCGGGCCGGCGCCGACACCCGAGTCGGTTTCGGGGGCCGCCCTGCGGGTCACCGGCAGCGGCGTCGCCGGCGGCGATGCCAAGGCGACCATGGAGGCGACGGCGCAGCAATCCGACACCTTGGCGCTGCATCTCCGCTACCAGCTCGTGAAGCGGGTCATGGAGAAGCTCGGCGGCCGCTCCGACAGCCTGAGCTTCGACGATTTCGCCAGCCCCGACGGATTTCGCAAGGCGGCCGACGGGTTGTCCGAGATCGCGCATGTGTATCACACGGACGGCGGCGCCCTTTATCGGCGGCTCGACACCCTGAGCACGATGCTGGTGCCGGTTGGCTTGCCGAGCGTCGCGGTCGAGGCGCCCAACCGGCGCCTCGTGCAGCGGCTCGGCGGATTGGCGCGGAGCCTCTCCGATTGGGCCGCCGACACGAAGGGCGAGGCGGGCAGCGAGGCGAGCCTGATCTCGCGCATGGCGGCCGGCGTGGCCCGCCTGTCGAGCATCTCGATCAACACGATCGATACGAATGCGACCGACGTCGAGCTGCTGCTCACCGAATGGGACCAGCGCCTGGAGCTTCTGCGCGAGGAGACCAAGCGGCTGGTGTGGCTTCTCGACGGCTGGGAGCGTTTCGTGAAGTTGTGGCAGAACGTCGTGGACCAGACGCCGGACGCCCAGGCCAAGGCGCTGGTCCTGATGTCCTACGTGATTCCGACCATGCCGCGCGGAGAGCTGCCGCCGGACGACCAGCCCGAGTGGGACGAGCTCAACGACGAACTGGCCAAGATCGTCGCCGCCCACGACCAGGGGATGGACCTCCAGACCGCCATGGAATTGCTCGGACCCGACGGCAGCGCGCCGCTGTCGGGGCTGCCGGGCACGGTCCGCAAATCCGCCATCGTCCGGCCGCGCGGGATAGGTGCTGAGAAGCTGAAGCAGATCGTGCGTATCCTCGAGCCGGTCTGCGACCGGCCCGACGGGTCTCCGGCGATGGCGATGCTCGCGGAGCTGCGGCCGCAGCTCGTCCACCTCAGGCCGCCGCGCGTCCCCCGCGCCCGCCGTCTGATTTGCGACGTGTTCGAGGAGTTGCTCATCGACGGCGAGACCACGGGCAAGATCGCCGCGCGCATTCCGCGGTCGGCCCTCAAGCCGATCTGGACATTGTTCCAGGAGAAGGTGGATCGCGGGCGGCTGGCCGTCCTGGAAGCAGTCCTCGACAAGCCCGAGAACGTCGTCCAGCTGCGGAAGCTGTTCGCAGAAACCTTGAAGCATGAACTGGAGGAGGCGCAGGCCTATACGAGCAAGTCCCGGGCCCTGATCGTGCGGCTCGGGGGCGAAGCGCATTTCCACGCCATGGAGAACATCGTGGGTGCGGTGTCGATCGGCGAGCATCTGATCCGCTTGCGCGCGGTGCTGCCGCCGCCGCCGATCGAAGAGTTCACGGACGAAGACCTCGACAAGATCGCGGCGGTGCTCAACGAGATCCGGCGGGACCAGCCGACCCAGGTGCAGACAGCTCTGTTCATCCTGATGTCGCGGATGGCGGAGCCGTGGACCATCTCGAGCATGCTCGAGCGCCTCGCGACGACCGGCCGCTTCAAGTCGAGCGCCGGCATCACCGGGTTCGTCGCCACGGCGATGCTCGGCTGCCTCGAGGGGCAGGTGCAGGACGTCCGCAAGACTGCGGACGAGCTGCCCACGGGCGCGCAGTCGCCGGCCAGGGTCGGCGACGCGGCGATGGCCCTGGCCGCGGCGGTCGAGCAATGCGCCGTGAGCGTCGCCGGCACGAACGCGACCCTGACCGTGTCCGGGACGCCGGGCCAGATCGAAGACGTGACGGCGCTGCGCGACCGGGTGTGCGCCCTGGTCGATGCGAAACTGGGTGACGGCGGTGCTGCTGCCCTGGTCGGTGCCTTGACCGGCGCTGCGGCCGTACGCGGCGACAAAGGTGCCGTGCGGCCCGGCACCCGCTGGCGCTTCGATGAGCCGCTCGATCCGGGGGCCTTGCGCAACGCCGAGCTCTACGCGACGGCGTTGCGGCGCTGCGAGAGCAAGGCCGGAATCCTGGGCCTCGGCGACAAGCTCGCCAACAGCGTCAAGCAGACGACCGAGGAGTTCGAGAAGGTCGTCTCGATCCTGTTCGGGCAGATGCGGACCGCGGGCCTGGACCTCGTCCAGCGCGAGGCGGCGCGCACCCATGTCTCGGGCATCGCGTACGTGGTCGAATTGCTGGCCGGGACCGAACGGGCCGAGCGGGTGCTGACCAAAGGCCTTGAGGCAATTGGCTGATCTTCAGTTGGGAAGCGCCAGCCGGCGATTTGCGGTATTTTAGCGTAAATCGTCCCGATCTAAGGGAAAAGTAAGGAAATTGCGGTTGGATGGACGATCCCCGCAACCGAGCCCATACCCCCGAGCCCGCATCCCCGATGGCCGACGTCCCGGTTACGCCGCTAAGCGAGAAAGATGCGCCCAAGACGTTCATCGAGCGGGGGGCGTCGGTTCCGTTCACGAGCGCAGCCCTGATGTGGGCGCGGGTTCGCCAGCGCGTCAATATCAAGGAGCTTCTGGTCCCGGGCCTCGCCAACACGCGCGGCATCTACGTGTTCGAATGGGCAGGGATCCCGCAGCGCTTCACTTTGACTTTGCACGACCGGCTGCTTCACCGCGCGATCGCCGCCGAGCCGGCGCCCACGCCCACCGCGATCGCGGCGATCGCGAACCGCGTCGGCTTGAGCGGCGCCGCCGGCCCCGAGGTGCAGGCGGCCGCCCAGCGTCGGGTCGAGCAGGCCGAGACCCTCTCGCTGCTGGCGCGCTACACGATCATGATGCGCGCGATCGAGCGCATGAGCGGCGACGGCACGCGAATGGCCGTTTCAGAGCTGCGCACCCCCGCCGGCCAACAGCGCGCGAAGGAGATCCTGGCCAAGATCGCCGCCCGCTCCAAGCTCACGCCGCAGGTCCTGCAAGAGCGGATCGATCAGCTGGGGTCAAGTCTCGCCGACACCGGCCTGGCCGGCATGCCGATCAAGGCGCCCGTGCGCCTTCTCATGCAGCAGATGGCCCAGATGGCGCGGGTCTTGCGCGAGTGGGCCGATGAAGGCAAGGGCGATTCGGTCATCGAAGCGCGCCTGATCTCGCAAGTGTCGGAAGAGACCTGCCGGCTGGCCGAGCAGATCACCGCGATCGTTGACGACAGCACGGCCGACATCGACGCACTGTTTGCCGACTGGACGAACGGCGAGCGCATTCTGCGCGCGGCGGTCCAGCGCGCGGCCTGGCTGCTCGACGGGTGGGAGCGGCTGGTCAACATGTGGCTCGATGTGGCCGACCGCAGCCCGTCCGACCAGTCCCAGACCCTGTCGCTCATGTCCTACCTGATGCCGCTGATCCCGGCGAGCGAGCTCAAGCCCGAAGATGCGGCGAAATGGGGCCAGTTCTCGAAGACGCTCTATACACAGGCGCGCAACTCAGACACGCCGCCTACGGGCCTGTTCGATCTCGAGATGATGCTACGCCTCGAAGGCCATCGCGCCCGAGACGCGTCGTGACGAGTATACCGGCCTCCGGCGAGTCCGCCGACGTCGCGGCCGAAACCGCGGCGCGCGCCAAGGCGCTCGACGACGCCAAGCTGCAGCAGATCGTCTCGCTTCTCGAGGCGGCCCTCGAGCGGCCCGACGGCATCACGGCGAAGACGATGCTCGACCAGCTGCGCCCGAAGCTGGTCGAAGCGCGCCCGCACCGCCGGCCGCATCTGCGACGCTCGCTGTGCGAGCCGTTCGAGGACATGCTGGTCAACGGCGTGACATCCGGCCACCTGGTAGGCCGCATCCCGCGCTCCGCCATCATGCCCGTATGGGACCTGTTCATCGAGCGCGGCGACCAGAAGGTCATCGGCCCGGCGCAGGCCAATCCGCTGGACAAGGCGGCGACCGCTGCGGCGCTCGATCATTTCGTGGCAGTGATGAAGACCGAGCTCGCCGAGGCGTCGGCCTTCGCGACGAAGGGGCGCTCGCTCCTGCTGCGTCTGGGCGGGGAGACCCACTATCTGGCGCTCGAGGTCATGGTCGGCGCCGTGTCGATCGCACGGCAGATCGCCCATCTGAAGGCGAAGCTGCCGCCGAAGCCGATCCGCGAGTTCAACGACGAACACCTCAATGTCCTGGCCGAGACGCTGAACGAGATCCTGAAGAAATCGTCCGAGCGCATCGCCACGGCGCTGTTCGTGGTCATGGCGCGCATGGCCGAGCCGTGGAAGATCGCCAACGTGCTCGAGACGCTGGCGATGACCGGGCGCTTCAAGTCGAGCGCCGGGATCAACGAGTTCTCGAGCGCGGCGCTGGTCGGGCGCCTCGAGACGCAGGTGCAGGCGGTCGAGGCTCTGGCCGACAAGCCGCTGGCTGGCGCTCCAGGAGCCGGCAAGGCCCCTGACAAGGCGGCATCCGGGGCCATGGCGGCCTCTCTGGCCCGCGATGCGGGCGATGCGGTGCAGAGCCTGGCCGGCACGCGCGAGGCGCTGGAGAAGGCCGGCAGCAAGGCGCAGCTGCGCGAGGTCGAGCGCGCGCGTCAGAAGCTGCGCGAGGTGGTCGACGCCAAGATCGTCGACGGGGCCGCGAGCGCCATCGTGGGGGCCGTGTCGCGGCAGTCGGCGCCGCTCAGCGCGCCGCCCGACGCCGCGGCCTGGCGGAACGCCGAGCTGCGCGCGGTGGCGCTCAAGCGCAGCGGCGCCTATGCCGAGCTTCTGACGCTGCACGGCGATGTGGCCGAGAACCTCAAGCGCGCGACCGAAGGGGTCGAGAAGGCAGCGTCCGAGCTGTTCACCCAGATCCGGCGCGGCCGGCTTCAGGGGGCGGCGCGCGAGGCGGCGCGCCAGCACGTCATGAGCAACGCGCGGCTGATGGAGATCCTGTCCGGCCCGGAGAAGGCCGAGCAGCTCCTGATGCGCGGGCTCGAGGCCCTGGGCGAGACTCTCTAGGGGCGAGACGCTTTAGACTGCGGCGGCCCGCCGAAGGTCTAGGTCGGGCGAGCTTGTTTCGGCCCGGTGTTTGGGCCAATAATCGAGCCAACATCACAACAGTGCTGTGAGGAGACGGCCCGATGACGCACGGCCACGTGTTCCCTGTCCCGCAAGCTCTCGCCAAGTCCGCTCTCGTCAACGAGGCCAAGTACAAGTCGATGTACCAGCGTTCGGTCCAGGATCCCGAGGGGTTCTGGGCGGAGCACGGCAAGCGGATCGACTGGATCAAGCCGTATACGAAGATCAAGGACGTCTCCTACTCGGGCGACGTGCACATCCGCTGGTTCTACGACGGCACGTTGAACGCGTCGGTCAACTGCCTCGACCGCCATCTGCCCAAGCGCGCGAACCAGACCGCCATTCTGTGGGAGGGCGATGACCCGAAAGACAGCAAGGCCATCACGTACGCCGAGGCGCACGAGCAGGTCTGCCGGCTCGCCAACGTGATGAAGAAACACGGCGTCAAGAAGGGCGACCGGGTCACCATTTACATGCCGATGATCCCCGAGGCTGCGTACGCGATGCTCGCCTGCGCGCGCATCGGGGCGATCCATTCCGTGGTGTTCGGCGGCTTCTCGCCGGACTCGCTGGTCGGCCGCATCACCGACTGCGATTCCAATTTCGTCATCACGGCGGACGAGGGCCTGCGCGGCGGGCGCAAGGTGCCGCTCAAGGCCAACACCGACGAAGCGCTCAAGTCATGCCCGAGCGTGAAGAAGGTCCTGGTGGTGAAGCGCACCGGTGGCGGCATCAAATGGGTCGACGGCCGCGACCTTTGGTACCACGAGGAGGTTGCCTCGGTGTCTGCCGACTGCCCGCCGGCCGAGATGGGCGCCGAGGACCCCCTCTTCATCCTCTACACCTCCGGCTCGACCGGAAAGCCGAAGGGTGTGCTGCACACGACCGGCGGCTACATGGTCTTCACCTCGATGACGCACCAGTACGTCTTCGACTATCACGACGGCGACGTGTACTGGTGCACGGCCGACGTCGGCTGGGTCACCGGCCACAGCTACATCGTCTACGGCCCGATGGCCAACGGCGCCATCACCCTGATGTTCGAGGGCGTGCCGAACTACCCGGACTTCTCGCGCTTCTGGCGCGTCGTCGACAAGCACAAGGTCAACATCTTCTACACCGCACCCACGGCCATACGGGCCCTCATGCGCGAGGGTGAGGAGCCGGTGAAGGAGACGAGCCGCAAGTCGCTGCGCCTCCTGGGCTCGGTGGGCGAGCCGATCAATCCCGAAGCGTGGCTGTGGTACCACCGCGTGGTGGGCGAGGAGCGCTGCCCGATCGTCGACACGTGGTGGCAGACTGAGACCGGCGGCATCCTCATCACGCCGCTGCCGGGTGCCATCCCGACCAAGCCGGGCTCCGCCACATTGCCGTTCTTCGGCGTCAAGCCGGTGATCGTCGACGGCGAGGGCCGCCACCTCGAGGGCGAGTGCGAAGGCAATCTGTGCATCGCCGATTCGTGGCCGGGCCAGATGCGCACCGTGTTCGGCGACCACGAGCGCTTCGTCCAGACTTACTTCTCGACATTCAAGGGCAAGTATTTCACCGGCGACGGCTGCCGGCGCGACGGGGACGGCTATTACTGGATCACCGGCCGCGTCGACGACGTGATCAACGTCGCCGGCCACCGGCTGGGCACCGCCGAGGTCGAGAGCGCGCTGGTGGCGCACGCCAAGGTCGCCGAGGCCGCCGTCGTGGGATATCCGCACGATATCAAGGGCCAGGGCATTTACGCCTACGTGACCCTGAATGCGGGCGAGCAGCCGACCGAGGATCTGCGCAAGGAGCTGGTCGGCTGGGTGCGCAAGCAGATCAGCCCGATCGCGACACCCGATCTTATCCAGTGGGCCCCGGCCCTTCCCAAGACCCGTTCGGGCAAGATCATGCGCCGCATCCTGCGCAAGATCGCCGCCAACGAGCACGAGAACCTGGGCGACGTGTCGACCTTGGCGGACCCGGGCGTCGTTTCGGATCTGGTCAGCAACCGCATGAACCGGGGCTGAAGGGGTTCGCCTTACGCATCCACCATTGGCGGCGGGGCGAACGCCTTCAGCGGCGGAACGGCCGCCCGCCATGGCTCGACCTCGACAAGGGCGCTCATCGCGGAGGGCGCTTGGGCGAGCTTCGAGGTGCCTTTGTCCAGCGTCAGCACGTTGGGGTTGCCGTGCACTTCGAGGCTGCCGACTGCCCCCGGCTCGGCGGGGTCGTACCAGGCGCCGGTCGGCAGGACCACGACGCCGGGCATGACGGCGTCGGTGACGTCGGCGCCCGCAAGGCACGCGCCGCGCGCATTGAACACACGGACGATGTCGCCGGTCTTGATGCCGCGCGCCGCGGCGTCCTTGGGATTGATCGTCAGGCGCTCGCGGCCGCTCATCTTGTGGCCCTGGCTGACCCGCGCCGGGTCCATCTGGCTGTGCAGCCGCCCGGCCGGCTGGCTGGTCAAAAGATGCAGCGGGTAGGTCCGCGCCGCCTCGGCGCCCAGCCACTCGGCGGGCGGGATCCACGTCGCATGACCCGGGCAGTCGTCGTACCGAAAGCCGGCAACCGTCTCGGAGAAGATCTCGATCTTCCCTGAGGGCGTATTGAGCCGATGCGCCTCGGGATTGCGGCGGAACGAGTCCATCAGCACCAGGTCTTCGTCGGGTTCCGGTATCTCGACGAAGCCGTCCTTCCAGAAGCGGTCGAAGTCGGGCAGGGCTATGTTGCGCCGTGCCGCACCGGTCCGCGCCGTGCCATAGAGACGGCGCAGCCAGCTCATCTCGTCGAGGCCGCCGGAAAACGCGCTGCCCAGTCCCAGCCGTTCCGCGAGACCCTGAAAAATGTCGAAATCGTTGCGCGCCTCACCCACGGGGTCGATCGCCTTCTTCATGGCGATGATGAACCGGTCGCGCGATCCCACCCCGATGTCGTTGCGCTCGAGCGTCGTCGTCGCCGGCAGTACGATATCGGCGTGGCGCGCCGTCGCTGTCCACCAGGACTCATTGACGATCACCGTGTCCGGGCGTTGCCAGCCGCTGAGCAGCCGGTTCAGATCCTGATGATGGTGGAACGGATTGCCGCCCGCCCAGTAGATGAGCTTGATGTCCGGGAAGGTCACCTGCTTGCCGTCATACGGGATGGTGGCGCCCGGATTGAGCAGCAGGTCGGCGATGCGCGCCACCGGAATGGCCAGCCCGGTTGGATTGCGGCCCATGTCCATGCCTGGAACCGGCGCATCGAGACGCGGCTGGCCCACACCGTTCATCGAGCCGTGGCCGAACCCGAAGCCGCCACCGGGCAGCCCGACCTGGCCGAGCATCGCCGCAAGCGTGATCAGCATCCAAAACGGCTGCTCGCCGTGATCGCCGCGCTGCAGGGACCATGCGGCCGTAAGCATGGTCCGCATCGCCGCCATCTGGCGTGCCAGCTCGTGGATGGTGCCTGCATCGATGCCGGTGATGCGTGCCGCCCATGCCGCATCCTTGGGCTGCCCGTCCGCGGCGCCCTCGAGGTAGTGCCGGAAGCGCTCGAAGCCGGCGCAATACTTTGCGAGGAACTCGCGATCATGGCGGTTCTCGGTGAGCAGCGTATGTGCCATCGCCAGCATTAGCGCCGTGTCGGTATTGGGGCGGATCGGAATCCAGCGCGCACCGAGGAAGTCCGGCGCATCGTCGCGCACCGGGCTGATGACGACGAACCTGACCCCGGCCGCTGCGGCGGCGCGCAGCCATTTCTCGCTACCATGCTCGGCGGCACCGCCCGAGGTGATCTGCAGGTTCTTGAGATTGAGGCCGCCGAAGGCGACGAACAGCTTGGTATGGGCGGCCACGTTGCGCCAGTCGGTCACCTTGCCGGTGACCGGTTCGTAGGAGCCGATGACCCGCGTCAGCAGGATCTGCGCGGCACCCCAGCTGTAATTGGTCACCTGGTCGACGCAGCCGCCGAAGGCGAACAGGAACCGGCGCACGAGGGTGCGCGCATGGTGCAGCCGCCCCGCACTCGACCAGCCGTAGGAGCCGCCGAAGATCGCGTCGTTGCCGTGGCGTGCTTTCGTCCCGGCGAGTGCCTCGGCGGCCAGGCCCAGGGCGCGGTCCCAGGAGACCGGCACGAACGGCTCGCGCCCGCGCCCGGCGCCGCCCCGCGCCGGACCCCCGCGCAGATATCCCTCGCGCACCATGGGCCGCTGGATGCGGGAGGGGGCTGTGACCATGTCGGGCCACGCCTCGATCATCGCCGAGGGATGGGGGTCGCGGTCGAACGGCCGCACGCCGACCAGCCGGCCATCCTCGACGTCGGCCACGAAGGCGCCCCAATGCGAATGTGTGAGCTGGCTGGTGCGCGCCATGATCGATCACGTCCTGTAAGGGTCGGCTCGCGGGAGCCTGGGAGAGGTTAACGCCGGCTTCACGGTTTGTCTCTATGCTGGGTCGTGACTCGCGTTTGCGGCGATTTGGTTAATGTTGACCGCAGGTTCGAGGCCGATCGCGGCGTGTCTATCGGTTGAAAAGGCCGAGTAAACCGGATAGGTACGTGAGCGATCGTCGATTGATTCGAATCCAGGCGCGCGGGCGGGCATCAGGGCTGTCATGCAGAAAATCGACTTGAGCCAGATTCGGTTCATGGTGATCGACCCGAATCCCACGTCGATGGAATTGACGCGCGACATTCTCGGAATGATGGGCGCCCGCGCCATCCGCAAATGTGCCACGACCGACAAAGCCATCGAGGCGCTGCGCAGCGACCCCTTCGACATCGTCGTCACCGAATGGAACACGACGCCTCTGTCGGGTCTCGAGTTCGTCGAATACATCCGTACGTCGTCCGAATCTCCCAACCGCCTGATGCCGATCCTGCTCATGACGGCGCGCTCGGAACAGGAATACGTGGTCCAGGCGCGCGACCGCGGCATCACCGAGTTTCTCGCCAAGCCGTTCACGGTCGAAGGCCTGCACCGCCGGCTCGTGTCGATGATTGCGTTTCCGCGTCCGTTCATCGATGCGGAGCGATATTTCGGCCCTGACCGCCGCCGCCGCCGCGCCATCGGCTACAAAGGGCCCGAGCGCCGCGCCGACGGGGTCAGCAACTAACCATCGTGGCCAAGAAAGTCCGCATCATCCGGCCGCCGGACGACCTCAGGCGGCGCGCGGTCAACGCGACACGCGGCCTCAACTTCGACCTCACACCGGAAGAAATCGCGCGCATCGAGACCGCGGTACACCGCTCGAAGGACCGGTTCGTGAGCCAGGTGGCGGAGAAGCTCAAGGCGCTGCGGGCGCTGCATCTCGAGGCGGAGGCCAAGCCCGAGCTGCGCCCGGCCTACCTCAACCAGCTCCGCGACGAGTCGCTTGCGATCAAGGGCCTTGGCGGCACGTTCGGCTATTCCCTGGTGACCGCGATCGCAGGCAGCTTGAACGATTTCGTTCTCAAGCGGCAGACCGCGGATGCGCCGCAGCTCACGGTGATCCGCCTGCACATCGATTCGATCTATGTGATCCTGGCGCGCAAGGCGGCAGCGCTCAAGCCGGAGCTCGAAGGCGAGCTCGTCGCGTCGTTCAGGATTTTGACGGCCAAGCACGCCTAGGCGTGCAGGCCGCCGACGCCCGCGCTCAGGCGCGCTCGCGGTTGTCGAGGAGATCGAGGACGCGGCGGATGTGCCGGAAGTCGCCGCCGCGCAGCCTGTTCGACCATGTCTTGGCGATCTGCCGCACCCAGCCCGCCGCCTGCGGGTCGGACGGGTCGGCCTGCAGCTTCACGCGAATCTCGTCGATCGCGCGCATGTCGACCTCCGCATAGCGGCGCAGCGCGAAATCATTCCGGCATTCCGACAGCACGGCGGAGAGCAGCTTGACTGCCGCCACGGGCGCCGGATCGTCGGGAGTTTCGGCGAGGCTTTCTTCGGCGGCCATGAAAAATGAACGTTCGTGCAGGTCAATAAGTCGAATGGCTGGAACCCGGACGATAGGAGTTCCAGCGCAGGAGAGTCAACCTCCCGTGCGCGCTCAACTAAGCAGCATTTTGATTACAAAAGCATTAATCTTCCCCTCCGAGACCAGTCTGCATCGCGCTGGAGCCGGACGATGACCGAGGAGCTTTTTCGGGCCGACGCCTATCTAGAGCGCAGCGAGGCCAAGGTCACGGCCACCGGGCCGGACGGCATCGAGCTCGATCGCACCGTCTTCTATCCCATGGGCGGTGGGCAGCCCGGCGACAGTGGAACCTTGCTTCGGGCCGACGGCGCCACCGTCGCCATCGTCGACACGCGCAAAGGGACCGCGCCCGACGGGATTCTGCACATTCCGGCGGCTGGCCAGACGCTCCCCGCGGTGGGCGAGCGGGTCACGGCACAGCTCGACTGGCCGCGCCGGCACCGGCTGATGCGCATGCACACCTGCCTACATCTGTTATGCGCCGTGGTGCCCGCCGGTGTCACCGGCGGCCAGGTGGGCGAGGCGCGCTCGCGCCTCGATTTCGACGTGGGCGAGCTCGTCCTCGACAAGGCGGACATCCAGCAGAAGCTCAACGCGCTCATTGTCGCGAACCATCCGGCGGTGCCGCGCTGGATCAGTGACGCCGAGCTCGCGGCACAGCCGCAGCTCGTGCGCACGATGTCGGTGAAGCCGCCGAGCGGCCAGGGACGGGTGCGGCTGCTCGAGATCGGTGCCGGTGCGGGTCCGAACGGCGCGGTCGACCTGCAGCCCTGCGGGGGCACGCACGTGGCCGCCACTGGCGAGATCGGACCGGTCGTGGTCGAGAAGATCGAGAACAAAGGCAAGCGCAACCGCCGGGTCATCGTGGCACTCGCGGCACCCTAGGCGCCGGGAGGTGCCGTTACGCCAGGTGGTCTTCGGGTTCGAGACGGACTTCCGGCGGATTCACGTTGACCGTCGCCACCATGAGGATGTCGGCGGCGGCACCGTCCGAGGTCAGCGGCAGGATGAGCCGGTTGTAGAAGATGCGCTTGAACTCGTGGAATACCCGCACGGATTCGAAGCTCGGCGCTGCCTCGGCGAACGCTTCGTGATAGCGCGCGACGAGATGGTCGCGATACCAGAGAACGACGCCGATCTGCTCGACCAGGTTCCCGCGCACGTAGCCGAAGCGCTGGTTTCGGATCTCCTCGCCCACGAGGCGGATGCGCATGCCGGGCTTGTCCGGGGGCGGCCGTTCGATCAAGGCGATATGGGGCAACGCCGCCGCGAACTCCCACGGCCGGAGATCGGCATGGAGCAGCCACGGGCGCGCCCCGCGCGCCTCGTTCCACCACGTATAGAGCTGCCGCAGGATCGCGGGTTCGCAGTCCTCGAGCGGGCGGCGGGACGCCTCGATGCGATCGGGCTCTTTCACGGGGTTCGAGGGGCCTCCGCGACTTCGCGGATGAGCTTGCCGAGAATGGCCTGCGCGAAGCTCGCAAAATCTTTTGCCGGCATCACGAAGGCGCCCGGGCCGCCGATCACGTTCTCCTCGTAATAGCGGTCGAGCGCCGGAAAGTCCGTGAGGATCGGCAGGCCGTTGATCGTGATACCCGCGCGCACGGCTTCATCGCGCGCATCGCCCGGCCGGCGGCCGCTGTTGTTGGTCCCGTCGCCCGAGACGTCGATCGTGTGCCGCTGTGCCTCGAACCCGCTGCCTTCGAACAGCGTGCGCGCATAGTCGATGGCGCCGCTCAAGGACGTGCCGCCGCCGAAAATCCGGCGCGGGGCTGCGGTCATGGCTTCGGCGAACGCCGTGGCCGTTTTCTCGTCCTTGATCACGGTCCAGCCCACCACCTGGTTCTGGATGAACGGCCCGGACCACTGGACATAGGTCACGGCGATCGCGCCGGTGCCTCCGGACTGGATCGCGCGCAGTACCGAGGGGTGCGTGAGCGCCTGGGCATAGCCGCGGATCTGCAGCGCGAATTCGTCCATGTCGATGCTGCCCGAGCAGTCCACGGCCAGGACGAGCTCCACGTCGACCGGCTCGGCGCGCGCGGTGCCGCCGCAGAGCGCTGCGAGGACCACCAGGAGGCAGCACCAGAGTCGAAACCGCACCATGCCCGGCCTCTTTTGCCTAGCGTTGTTTGCGATCCGCAGCACCCGGCGGCATCCCGTCACCCGCCATGAGCCGCAACGCCGTCACGAACGCGTCGCGCGTTCCGGCCGGCAGTGGCTTCATGATGCGGTCCTGCGCCCGGTCCACGGCGGGTACGGCCTCGCGCAGCAGCTTGAGGCCGGCCGG
>Ga0335071_10000474_pt1 | contig 44633 bp, 50 predicted proteins | sample Lox_Sample_15_FD_206724 | JGI IMG/M metagenome (GOLD analysis project Ga0335071, IMG submission 206724) | Soil microbial communities from Loxahatchee National Wildlife Refuge, Florida, United States - Lox_Sample_1.5 | ecosystem: Environmental > Terrestrial > Soil > Wetlands | place: USA... | reverse complement strand
CCCCAACCGTCAAAACAGAATTCAAGGACCTCGCGCAGGTCCTTGTCCGAAGATATGATCAGGATCCTCTTGATATTGTCCATTTGAAGGTATTATACATCTGTTTTCGATTTACGCAAGGGTGTTACTTTTTAAAACATTCCTTCAAGATCGAGGCGGCGATGTTCTCCGCGAGCATCTTATTGCCGAGGCTGGTGCAGTGGCCGAAATCGCCGGCGAAACTATCGATGAAATACTGATCGTAACGGGCATGCCTTAACGCATCCTTGAATATCCGCTCGTTATCGACCAAGATGACCCCGGGAGCAGGCGCAAATATCTGCTGCAGTGGCTCAACGCTGCGCATGGGGTACTGCACGCATACCAGCTCCACCCCCTTCGGCCGCAGCATATCCCACATCGCCAGATAGTTCTTGCGGGTGACCGGATTAGGGAAACGCGAACGCAGGACATTCGCCTTTTTGAAATATTTCTGCGCCGAAAGGGGAATGCCGCGCTCCTTATATAATATTGCCAGGATCCCGTAGCCGCGGTCATCCCAGGGATTGATCTCAATGGCCTTCTTGAATGTCGCCTCGGCGTCGTCGAACTTGCCCTGGCGGCTGTAATACTCGCCCAGCTCAAGGTACAACGAGGAGTTCTCCGGGTTAAGCTCAATGGCTTTCTTGAGCATCTCCTGGGCATGGGTGTATTTTTCCTGTTTCCCGTAGCATTCTCCCAGGCGAAGATAGGCCCAGTAATTGCGGGGGTTCCGGGCGAGGGCGTCCTTCAGTATCGATTCGGCAATGGCATATTTGCCGTATTTGTTGTAATACTGCCCCAATTCCACGAATGCCAGGTCGTTATGGGAGTATGTCTCTTCCTGATTCTTCTGGCCGGGCCGTACAATAAGCTCCTGCGTCTCAAGCACGGGGGCCCGCTGCGGGCCCAGGATAACGACCTTGATGTGCATGACCAGCAGTTTCGCCAGCTGATATATCCTTAACTTTTCGAAAGGCGAATCGGTTTTGCTGAAGGCGGACTCTGCGTAGGAAACGCCGGCAATGCCGTCGTTGATGCCCATCATCGCGATGACCATGTTCGGCTTGTACATGGCGAGGTTATCTTCCAGCTGCAGCACGATATAGGATGAATCCACCGCGGGGATACCCTTGTTGATCACGCTGAAAGTAAGGCCGCTATGGGACTGGTTGAGGATGTTTTCCAGCTGCCGCGGATACGAATCCTCAGAATTGTCGCAGAAGGTAGTAGATTCTCCCACGCAGAGGATGCGGTACGTCCCTTTCTGCCGCAGAGAGATCTTGTTGCGGTGTTCCTGGAGGGAAAGGATGAGAAAACCGCCGAGGCGCAAGGCCCCCTCGAGCAAAACCAAAAAAAGCAGAAAGCCGCAGGCCAGGAGTATTGCTTTTTGCCGAAGGCTCGTATGACGCTTGTGTCGTTTCATTATGCGAAGATCATAAGGGCCTCTCTTACCGCCTGCCCTTCATAGATGCCCATTGTGCGCGCGGCTGTCGTGCAGGCACGCACCTGCGCCTTAAGCGCATCTGCGATGGTAGCCACACCCGTAACCATCGCCGCTGCGTCGTTGAATTTTTCGGCGGATGCCATATTCAGGTAGCCGCACATGACGTAGCCTTTTCTGCCCTTTAAGAGTACCAGGTTCTTAGTCAAAAGCCTGGTCGAAAGTGCCTCTACGTAACGCCTTCCTACTTTAATTTTTTTAATGCGGAACATCCAAAACCTCCTCCAGTATCCTTTTGACCCCCGCGATATCGCGCAATATTACGTCGCTATCGAGCCGCAGCCACCGGTAATCGGCCGCCCCGAAATAGCGGTCCTTGCGGCTGTCGCGCAGGCGCCTCTTTTTTACCCGGTGGTCCTTTCCGTCGATCTCGACGATGAGCTTGTGGGGCCAGGTAAGATAAAAATCCGCGATATAGAACGTGGAGGCGGGTTTAAAAAAAATGGCTTGGGGGACAAACCCCAAGCCCATATGCCTTAATAAGCCTTCAAACACTCTTTCGCTCTCAGTCTTATGCTTTAACCTGCCGCCCCTGAACCTTCTGGCAACTTTCAGGAGGATGCGTTTACGCAACCCGGAAGCGCCCTTACTCATCAGTAGACATCAGGGACAGGTTTCTTTCGATGAATTCAAGCAACATCCCCTGGACCTGGGTAGGGATCTTGTAGAACTCGACACCCATACCCGGGCTGACGTGCGTCTGTATCTGCTTGTCCGGTATCCAGACCACCTTGGCCTGGAGTTCAACTTCAATGCATTTCGGAGGAAGTTTGAACCTCAGGATAACCTCATCCCCCAGCTTAAAGCTGTCGCAGCCGTAGATGTAAGCACCCACTCCGCTTAGATTAAGGATATCGACCTTCAAACACAAGGGGCTGTCCTGGTATTTGTTTTTAAGCTCCACCTTGATGTCGATAGGAAGGCGCTTAAAACGGCGCCTCAGCTGCATCTTTTTGATGTGCTCGATGATCTTATCTTCCTTGAATGTGTTGAGCGCCTCTTCCTCCGAGGCACACATGTCGATGACGCGGTCAAGGCCGGTAAGGGAAAGCATGTTTTTAAGGTGCGACGGGACGTTGACGAATTTCATCCTGCCGTTATTATTGATGGTTTCCTTGTATGCCAGGACTATCGCCGAGATTCCCATGTAGTCGATGGAGGTAACGTCTTCAAAATTGCAGAGTATATCGCAATAGCCGTCGCGAAGGCACTGGCCCACCACCTCAACGAGATTGGCGGAGTTGACGTCAACGCGACCCAACAGGTCAAGAATGATCACCGCGCCTTTTTGCCTGGCTTTGATTTCCATAACGTTATACGCTCCTTCAAATTAAGTATATCACATTTACCCGAACCCCGCTATACGGGAACGTATTTTATTATTCTTCGTTTATAATCCCCAGGAATGTATCGACCACCTTAGGGCTGAATTGGCTGCCGCGGTTCTTCTGCAGCTCGCGCACCGCCTCTTCCCTGCAGAGTGCCTGGCGGTATGCGCGGGGAGAGGTCATCGCATCATAGGAGTCGGCAACGGAAAGTATCTGGGTAAACACGCTAATCGCATCCCCGGCATGCCGGTCGGGGTAACCGCTGCCGTCATAACGCTCGTGATGCCCCCTGATCATCGCCAGCATTTCTTTATTCAGTAAGAGCGGCCTTAAGATGTCTTCGGCGATGATCGGATGGTGGCGGATAGACTCCCACTCCTCCTCGGTTAAGGCTTCCTTTTTGTTCAGTATGCTTTCCTGCACGCCAAGCTTGCCTATGTCGTGGATCAGCGCCGCCTCTTTCAACAAGATGATCTCCTGCGGGCCAAACCCCATCTTGGCGGCGATCTTTTCCGCATATCCGCTGACCCTCTCGGAATGGCCGCGGGTATAGCGGTCCCTGGCCTCCAGGATCCGGATAAGGGCCTCAACCGTATGATAAAAATATTTATCCAGCTTCCTGCGGGAACGGTACAGCCGCAGGGCCATCCTGTTGAATGCCTGGGCAAGCTGGTTTATTTCATCCGTGCCTTCGATCTTGACCTTATAACGCAGGTCCCCCTGGGCGATATGACGGGTGCCGTCCACCAGCCTTTCGATCGGCTCGGTGATGCCCCGCGCGATAAGCATGCCTATCACCAAAGACAACACCACCCCCAACAATAACACCAGGATCGCCCTGCGGTGCACTTCCTGCTGAATAGCGTAAACATCGGCGGCCGTCACATCTACGCCCAGCACCGCGATGGCCTTGCCGCCTGAGTCGCGGATAGGCGCGTATCCCGAGAGAGTGATGCCCCATTCGTCTTTGGCCAGGCGCCTGTCGGCAGACGGGCCGTCAAAGGCCTTGAGCATCTCGGGAAAACGGCTGGCGTTGTAGCGGTCTCCCGGGTAAGAAGTCAGCCCCCTGCGGCGCTGCTCCTGGGTGGGGCTTATCGGGTCAACGATGAATTGCCAGATGCCCTCCTGCGAGGTCCTGGTCATGATATAGATATAGGTAATAAGCTGGTTTAAATCCTTGATCTTGCGCAAGGTGCCGGCTACCGTCTGGTATTCAGGCGCCTGCACCCCGTCGCGATTCAACGGTATCCGGCTTAAGGCAGCCGGATCGACCGTCAGTGCGGCGGTCTGGGCGATGACCATCAATTTGTCGCGCAGCTGGCTGAACTGCGAATCGAGGGTGAATTTGTAAATGAGCAGGTTACTGACGACCCCGGAAAAGATCATGGTAACGATCAGGATGAAAGTGACCCGGGTCTGAAAGCTCCTAAATATGAAACGCAGCGTCTTCATGGGTTATAACCAGCCGCATAACGCCAGGGCGCATATCGTTTTGGCATCGATGATCCTGCCCTTTTTAAAGAGAGACCTTACCTGGCGGCCAGACACTGATAACGTCTTTATCACCTCGTCTGCTTCCGGGCAGCTCTCCTGCCTGATAAGGCCTTCTGCCTTATATATGGTTATCTTTTCCGTAGAGTAACCGGGTACCGGGTATATGAACCCCAGCCTGCGAAGGCGGCTTGCCCGATAACCGGTTTCTTCCGCAACCTCCCGCCGGGCGCACTCCAGCGGCGTTTCATTTTTGTTGAGCGTGCCGGCGGGAAGCTCATACAGGTACGCATTGACCACCGGCCGGAACTGCCGCAAAAGAATGATCCTGTCTTTATTCAGGAAGGGCACGATAAGGCTTGCCCCCGGATGCCTGATGATCTCAAGCCTCACGCGCGTCCCGTTGGGCAGGCGCCGCGCCTCGGTAAACAAACTGATCAGTTTTCCCTTAAATCTTATCGCAACCGAACCCATCTTGCAATTCCTTTTTAGGATTTTCTGCGACCACGCGGTTCTCCAGGCACCCGATACCTTCGATCTTGACTTCGACTATGTCGCCGGGCCGCAGGGGCCCTACGCCGGCAGGCGTGCCCGTAGAAATGATATCTCCGGGCAGAAGCGTCATGATCCCGGAAATAAAAGAAACCAGGCGCGGGATGGTAAAGATGAATTCGGACGTAGAAGAACGCTGCCTGACGGCGCCATTGACATACGAAGCTATGGCAACAGACGAGGCATCCAGTGCCGTTTCCACCCACGGCCCTACGGGACAGAAGGTATCAAATGACTTTGCCCGCGTCCACTGCCCGTCCTTTTTCTGCAGGTCCCTGGCGGTCACGTCGTTGAGGCAGGTATACCCCAGGATGTAATTGCCTGTTTCTTTCGGCCGGACATGCCGGGCGGTCTTTTTTATCACCAGCGCCAGCTCCGCTTCATAGTCAAGGCGCGAGGCGGCCTTCGGGTAAACGATATCGCAGCCGCAGGCCGCCAGGGAAGTAACGGGCTTCAGGAAGATGACCGGCTCCCTGGGAGTGCGCATCCCCAGCTCTTTGGCGTGGTCTTTGTAATTGAGCCCCACTAGCACTATTTTTGTCGGAGTTGCCGGAACAGATAGCGCGACATCCCGCAAGGAAACCGTTTTACGCAGAAACGCAAGCTTCCCATAGGGATCGCCTTCTAATAAACGAACACGGGCTGCCTCAAGTACGCCCCAATACCTGCGTGCGCCATACGTACACCGGACCAGCCGCATTGCTCCCGCCTCCCGTTGCCCTAACCTGCCGGACGCAAGGTATACTTCTTGACCATTGCCACAGGGTGATACGAACTCTTTGACTTGCGCAGGCCCTCCACCCCCAGGTCTTGTTCCATATTCACATATACATACCCCGATGCCTCGGCAGCCAGGAATTCCTGGTTGACCGTCTGATAGAGGCCGGCCATCTCAGGATGGGCCTTGAGGATATGTATTACCAAAGTCTTAGGGTTCAGCTTTTCGGCAAGAACCAGCGCGCATATCTTGCCGTCTACGCGGATACCGCCGGCGGTCAACCCCAGAAAAGCACACCCGGAGACCATTTCCCGGAAAGCCTGCCGCTCCTGGCTCAATCCCTGGACCTGGTCACAGCCCTTGATCAGGCACCAGCGTTCTTCGAAATCAAGGCACTCCTGTATTTCCTCCTGCGCCAGCCTGCTGTATGCATACCGGCAGGTGGACTTGAATTTTTTGATAAGATTCCGCTTGCCGTCGTATTTCTTGCCTTTCAGCTGCACGAGGTCCTCTACCGTAAAAAGGTAATCGGAATTATCCCGGTCGTATTCGAGCGCAAAACGCCGGTCGCCGGCAAAAAGCCGGGCGGTTGATTCCGGAAGACGCACGCACACCGCATTGCCTTCCTCCATGAGCGTTTTGATGATGCGCTTTTTGTCGCCGGCGCCTATGGGCTCGTAAAAGCGCGGCCTTGCCGGCTCTATCTGCGAGGACAAAATGATGAAATCGTCCAGACACGACAGGCGCAACGCGTAAACATTGCGCCAGGCATATATATTAGTAAAGGTATACTCGGATATTTCCGGAGGCGCATGCAGGAACGCCTGGTCGAAGAGGGGTTTATCGGCTCTTTCCAGCGGACGCAGGGACGGGTATGTGGGGATCAGCATCGAGAGTTTGCTTTTAAGCGGTAGCGCCGGCGTATTTCAACACGCCCCCGGAAATGATGATCTTCATGGCGTCGGTCACCGAAATATCCGGGAAGCGCACCTCTTCCTTGGGTACAAAGATGACAAAACCGGTCAGGGGGTTTGGGACGGTAGGCACCAGTATCGCCAACATCTGTTTTCCGCAGGTGCTATCGACTTCCTTGAATTGTTCATTGGTGACAAAGCCAAGGGACCAGATCCCCTTCGAAGGATACTCGATCAGGGCTACTTTTTTGAACCCCAGCTCCTTCTGCGCGCCGATGAACTGGACGATCTGTTTGAATACGGGATAGATGTTATCGATAATGGGCAAGCCGGAAAACCATCTTTCCAGCGGCATAAAGATCTTCCTGCCCACGAAACGCTTGGCCAGAAAACCCGCGGAAAGGATGATCAGGAAGGATAGAACAAAACCGATGCCGGGGATGTAGAAGCCGAGTGTTTCCTGAAAGTAAATATTCAGGAACCTGCCCAGGATGCCGTCGGCAAACAGGAATATCGCATACAGCACGTAGACGGTCAGGACCGCCGGGACCACCACGATGCACCCGGTAATGAGATACTGCTTCATTCTCGCCATCATCCCCTCCTTGAGCACCTTGGTTTTGAATCCAGCGAAACTCTGGCGAACGCAGTGAGCCAGAGTTTAATAGCTACATTATATCACACCCCCGCACCCCTGGCAAACCGATGAGGAACGGTTTTTATGATTTTTTCTTCAAAAGGAATGACTTGATCTTTTCCTGAAGCTCGGCAGGCGGGTCCTGGCACGTAAGGGCGTTGGTGATGCGGATGGCCTGCGCATAGGCATCCAGGAACACCTTGCAGCTGTGGCAATCGTCGATGTGCGCCCGGAAGGCTTTCTGTTTCTGCGGGGCGAGCCGCTGGCTGGCATATTCATATATAAAACCAAGCGCCAGGCGGCAGGTAGCGCTGGAAGGAGGCTGTTGCGCTAAGCGGTCATTGAAATAATGCGTCATCTCCGATTTTACGGCAAGGTAGGCCCGGTGAAGCCTGCTTTTCAAGGACCCCAGTTTCAGGTTCAAAACGTCGGCCGCATTTTTAAGCGGCAGCGCCTCGACGTGATGTAACAAAAGCGGCATCCGGTATTTGATCGGCAGGCCCCTGATCGCCAACTCCACCCTCTCCTTGAATTCCTCATCCAGCAACCGCTCATCCGGAAGCTTAGCCCAGTTCACAAAGAGGCTGTGCGAAGCCATCCCCTTGGGGCTGGTCAGAAAATTGGCAAGCCTGAAGTTCCGGTACCTTTTGCGCAGGTACATCAACGCCTCATTATAGGTAACCTTATAGATCCACGTCGACAGCTGCGACTGGTTACGGAAATCGTCCAGATGCTTGATGATCTTGATGAACGTGTTCTGCGAAATATCCTCGGCGTCTTTCTCGTTCCGGGAGATGCTCAACGCCAGCCGGAAGATCCTGCTCTTATATTGCGCGAATATGGTCTCGATAGTGCGTGCGTCAGCCATCTTGCATTTTTTTTATTTTATTGTAACATAAAGGGAGTTCCGCTACCGCTTCTACCTATGGAGTACTTTTCGATATTCCTCGCTTCTTTTACCATCGCCCTCTCCGGCGCCCTGGCCCCGGGGCCGCTGTTGGCGACGGTAATCTATGAAAGTTCGCGGCAGGGGTTTAAGTCCGGGCCCCTGCTGATCCTGGGGCATGCGCTCCTGGAAATGCTGCTGGTAATCCTGCTTATCCTCGGCCTAAGCCGGCTTATCAATAATCCGCCGGCATTAAAGACGATCGCCCTTGCCGGGAGTCTGATCCTTGTGTACTTCGGAATACGCATGATCGCATCCCTGCCGGGACTTGCCCTCGTCGCGCCTGATCCTGCCCGCGCCCCTGCGCCCTCGAAAAACCTGGTCTTTACCGGAGCAAGCGTCAGTATCGCCAATCCCTACTGGACCATCTGGTGGCTCAGTATCGGCCTGGGCCTGGTGCTGGCAGCGCAGAAAAAGGGCATGATCGCCGTCGGTGCATTTTTTCTCGGCCACATCCTGGCCGACCTGGGTTGGTATAGCTGTGTCTCACTGGCCATCAGCAAGACACAGCGGTTCATCTCTCAAAGAGCCTACAAGGGCCTGTTGTGCATATGCGCGCTGGCACTGATCGGATTCGGAATCTATTTCGGGGCAAGCGCTTTTGCCAGGGGCCAATAGACACAACCTACCTTGGCGTTCTCGGTGATCTTGATCTCCGATTCCGGGGTACGCGTAAGCAGACCGTGCCATACCCCTTTGTTGAGGATAACCGGCTTATCCAAAAAGAACCAGGTAATATCAGCGGCGTCTTTTTTACGCGCCACGCATATCAGGCTCTTTCCGGACATCGGCTCAAAACTCTCAAACGTATCCGGATGCCGCTCCATCCTGCCTACGGCTTTTTCCCGCAACAGGAGATAGGCGATCCTCCAACCGGTCTTTGCGTTTTCGCTGCGCACGATGCAAAAGTGGCTCTTGGACTTATCCTTCGGCTTGGCGCAGGGGCAGGCGATGACCCAGCCGTAACGCCGGAAGTTCTTTTTAGTGATCTTCTTTAGGTTATATTTCATACAGTTCTTCGTCGCTCAGGACATGGAAGCCCTCTTTTTCCAGGAGCCCCTTGGCTACTCCCAGGTCCTTAAGGTCGAGCTCAAGATAACATATCCCCTGCTTGCCTGTGCCCACCACGTCCCCATGTGCGTCCAAGATATTGATCTTATGCTCCAGGAGCACACCGGTAAGCCTGGCCAGGTTGCCGGGCTTGTCCTTGACGGAGATCGCCAGGATCTCTTTCTGAGCGGAGGCAAAGCCCTTTTCGGCCAAAAGCAGGTACGCTGCCTCCGGCTTATCCGCGATGATCTTCATCAGGCCGAAATCCCCCCGGTCCTGGATGGTAAATACCTTGATATTGATGTTGCCGGCGCACAATGCCTCGGCAATCGACTTGACCCTGCCGGGCCGGTTCTCTACGAAAATGTTCAGTTGTTTGGCCATGCTGACCCCCTCTCCTGGCGGTTTTAATTTATAATTTTGGCCTGCTGTCGACAACCCGCTGCGCCTTGCCTTCGAACACCGGCAGGCTTCCGGGCTCATGCAGCTCTACGGCCGGATTGATAACGATCGAGGCACGCAGCTCGTCTTTGATCTTTTCCTTGAGCGCATCCAGGGCAGATAAATCCCCCGTGAACATCTTGGAGTAGATCTCCACTTTCACGATCAACTTATCCAGTGCGCCGTCCTTTTCTACATAGATCTGATAATTGGTGCCGACTTCGGGTATACGCATCACTACTTCTTCGACCTGCGACGGAAAGACATTGACGCCGTTGATAATGAGCATATCGTCGGTCCTGCCGGTGATCCGCGACAGGCGGCGATGGGTCCTGCCGCAGGGGCAGTCGTCCTTATACAGGAAAGCGACATCCCTGGTGCGGTACCGCAGAAGCGGCGTAGCCCTTCTTTTGAGGTTGGTGAACACCACCTCCCCTTCCTGCTCTTCTGTGACAGGCTCTCCGGTCTTCGGGTCGATGATCTCCGTAAGATAGGTGTCTTCCCAGATGTGCATCCCGTTCTTGTAGACGCACTCAAAGCTGACCCCCGGGCCGTTCATTTCACTGAGGCCGTAGGAATTGTAGACGTCGATATGGAAAAGCTCCTCGACTTTTTTGCGCGTGTTTTCCGAATAGGGTTCCGCGCCGAGGTAGCCTTTTTTCAAACAAAGGTCGCTTATCTTTAGGCCGTATTCCGGAAGTTTCGAGGCGATGTGCAGCATATAACTGGGGGTCGCATGCACCACCGTGCTGCGGAAATCCTTCATCAGTTGTATCTGGCGCTTGGTGTTGCCTCCCCCTACAGGGATCACCGTCAGGCCTACCCGCTCCGCTCCGTAATGCAAGCCCAGCCCGCCGGTAAAGAGGCCGTAGGTCATCATATTCTGAAAGACGTCTCTGCGCGTGGCGCCCGTGGCGACGATACAGCGGGCAACCAGGTCGGTCCAATTATCCAGGTCGGCCTTGGTATGATAAATGACCGTGGGAATGCCCGTGGTGCCGCTGGAAGTATGCAGCCGGACCACTTCCTCCAGGCTTACCGCCAACAGGCCATAGGGATAGCCTTCCCTTAGATCGTCTTTCGTGGTAAAGGGGATGCGCGCCAAATCAGCAAGGCTTTTTATGTCCCTGGCGGAGCTTATCCCGCACTTCTTGAGCCGGTGGGCATAGAACGGGGTCGCCAGCGCCGCCTCGACCGTTTCCCTGAGAAGTTTCAACTGTAGCCGCGCAAGCTGAGCGCGCTCCATGGTCTCTGCTTCCTTATTCCAATAGGATATCTCCATATGCCACCTTACAGGTTGATGATTTCTTCTTTTTTAATGACCCGTATTTTGTTCTTGGTCAACGTGCTGATCGCCCTGTCCGGGTCATCGAAACGAAAAACCAGCAGCGCCTTTTCCAGGGCTTTCTCTACGAACCCGTACATGTATTCGACGTTGATATCCTCCTTGGAGAGGACCTCCAGGATATGCGCCAGCCCCCCGGGCCGGTCATCTACTTCAACGGCCACAATATCGGTCAGGCTGGTCACAAAACCGTTTTCCTTCAGGATCTTGACCGCTTCCGCCGGTTTATCCACGACGATGCGCAATACCCCGAAATCCTGGCTCTCGGCGATGGTCAGGGCGCGCATGTTGATCTTGTGCTGGCCCAGCACGGAACAGACCTCGAACAGCCTTCCCTTGGTGTTCTCTAAAAATACCGATATCTGATTTATCCTCATACCCGGCCTCCCCTTGCGCTATATAACGCGTTTATCGATAACCCGTTTTGCCTTGCCCTCGCTGCGCTCAATGCTCTTGGGCTCGACCAGCTTGACCTTCGCGAAGACCCCCAGCACCGATTCTATTTCCTTCCTGATCTTCTCTTCGAGGCTGCGCAACTGTTTGATCTCGTCGGAGAAGATCTTCTCTTCAACTTCGACGTGGATCTCCAGCTCATCCAGCTCTCCGGCCTTCCTGTCCACGATAAGCTGGTAGTGCGGCTGGATCCCCTCGATGCTCAAAAGCACATGCTCTATCTGCGAAGGGAACACGTTGATGCCCCTGACGATAATCATGTCGTCGGTGCGGCCCTTGATCTTGCTGATGCGGGGCGTCGTCCTGCCGCAGCGGCATTTTTGATAATTGATCCGGACGATATCCCGCGTCCGGTAACGCAAAAGCGGAATAGCCCTTTTGGTCAGTGTCGTAATGACCAGCTCTCCGTCCTGGCCGGGCTGCGCGGCATGGCCGGTCTTGGAGTTAATGACCTCCGGATAGAATACGTCCCAGAATATATGCAGGCCGTCCTTGTGGGGGCACTCCTGGGCCACGCCGGGGCCGATGATCTCCGAGAGCCCGTAGATATCCGTAGCCAGCATCTGCCAGGTCGTCTCTATTTCCTGGCGCATGGATTCGCTCCATGGCTCAGCGCCGAATACGCCTATTTTCCAGCTGCCCTGAGCGGGGTTGATCCCCATCGCTTTGGCCTCCTCTGCCATGTAGAGGGCGTAACTGGGGGTACACGCCAGTATGCGTGGCTTGAAATCGGTCATTAGTTTGAGTTGGCGCTTGGTCTGCCCGGCGGAAGCCGGTATGATGGTCAGGCCTAATTCCAGCGCGCCATAGTGGGCGCCCAGGCCTCCGGTAAAGAGCCCGTAACCATAGGCGATCTGGATCTTGTCTCCGGGGTTGGCTCCAGCACAGGCAAGGGCCCTGGCCATGACCTCTGACCACAGCTTAAGGTCATCGCGGGTATAGCCGACAACCGTAGGGTTGCCGGTCGTACCGCTGGAGACATGTATCTCGCTGACATCCTTAAGAGCCGAAGAGAATAAACCGAAAGGATAATTATCGCGCAAGTCGTCTTTTATGGTAAACGGCAACTGCTCGATATCGTCGATGCCCTTGATCCCTGCGGGCCGCACTCCGGCATCGTCCAGCTTCTTTTTGTAGGCCGGGCAGTGGTCGTAGACATACTGTACCGTCTCTTTAAGCCGCCCGGACTGGATATCTTTCATCTGCGCCGGTTCCATGCATTCCATTTTCTCATTCCATATCATTTCAACCCCTCCCTGCCTAAAAGAAAAGCGTGCCTGTTCTCCTGGAGGCCCTTGCCGGCAAACGCGGTCTCCAGAGCAGCCATCCAATTATCCTCGGTAAGCGACAGATGCGCGGAAAGCGCTCCCAACAGGAAAGTATTTATGTACCGGGGGTCCTTGACCAGGATGCGTGCCTGGCTTAACTCCTCCATGAAAGAGATCCCCCTTTTTTTCAAAAAGCCCTTGAGGCGTTCATACTCCTGCGGATAAAAGGACACCAGGTAATCCGCCTTTCCCTGGGGGATAAGCGCAGACCACACCCGGCTTCCGAAGCGTATGTGTGACTCCACCGAACCGCCCCGCTGGGCCATACCATGCACCTCTGTTTTTTTTACGTGGTACCCCTGGCGCATGGCCGCCAGGCCGCAGACCTCGGCCGCCTTTAAGACTCCCTGGCCGCCGATACCGCAAAAAAGGATATTAACGGTTTCAAGATTCTTCATTTTTAAGCAATGCGCCGAAAGCGCATACCTCAACACAAAGATTGCAGCCCGTACAGACGGCGCTATCGATGGCCACAAGGCCTTCTTCGGTCTTGCGGATCGCCGGGCAGTCTATCCCCAGGCAAAGATAGCACTTTTTACAGTTTTCTTTCCGCCAGACGGGGATGGCGGCTCTGGCGCGGTCAAGCAGGCGGCATGCCGAACGGGCGATGATCACCGAAAGCGCATCCTGCTGCATGCGTTCCCTGATGAGCGCCTCTGCCCTGCGAACGTCGTAAGGATCGATTATGTCGACGTTATCCGCGCCGCAGGCAAGGCAGACTTCTTTCAGGTCCAGCTGCCTGGTCGGCTCTCCGCCAAGGGTCAAACCGACGGCAGGATGCGGCTGGCTGCCGGTCATTGCCGTCGTGCCGTTGTCCAAAATGATCAGGACCCCTTTCGTTTTATTATAGGCCAGGTTAACCAGGCCGGTGATGCCGCTGTGCACGAACGTAGAATCCCCGATGACGCCGACCACATTCTTCAGGCCCGCCCTTCGGAAACCTTCAAAAAAAGTAACCCCTGCCCCCATGCATACGCAGGTATGCAGGCTCTCCAGGGGGGACAACGCTCCCAGGGTATAACAGCCGATGTCGCCGGTCACGGTCATCTTGAGTTTTTTCAAAACCCAGAATACGCTGCGATGAAGGCATCCCGGGCACATAACCGGCTTGCGGCTGGCCGGAAGCTCTTTGCCCTTTGGCCGGCCCGCGACGATCTGCGGCAGGAACTCGGGCCTTAATTCGCCGACCCTGAAAGACGGATGCTTTGCCTTGGCGCGGATCCCGCGCATCGACAACTGCTCTTCCAGAAAAGGCTCAAGCTCTTCGACCACAAAAAGGCGTTTTACTTTTTTGGCAAACCCCCTGGCCTTTTTTTCGGGAAAAGGAAAGCTCATGCCCAGCTTCAGGAAAGAGGCCTGCGGGTACATCTCTTTTGCATACAGGTATGCGACGCCGGCGGTCAGGAACCCTAAGCTCTTGGTGCCGGGCTCGACCTTGTTCAAGGAGGTCTTCTCCGAGAAGGCCTGTAATTTTATCAGCTTCTTTTCAAGCTCGATATGCTTACGGTAGGCATTGCGGGGCACCATGACATATTTGGCAATATCCGTTTTGAACTCTTTTACGGCGCATTCCGTACGATGCCCTACGGCTACGTTCTCTTTGGTATGGGATATCCGGGTAGTCATCCTGACTATCACCGGCGTATCAAAGGCCTCGCTTATCTGAAAAGCCTGTTGTATGAATTCTTTCGCCTCGGAAGGGCTGGACGGTTCAAGCAGGGGGACCTTGGCCACTTTGGCAAATAGGCGCGTATCCTGCTCATTCTGCGAAGAATGTATCCCGGGGTCGTCGCAGCTGACCACGACAAAACCGGCGCCTACCCCCGTATACGCCGAAGTCATTAACGGGTCCATAGCTACATTCAGGCCTACCTGTTTGCTGGCATAAAGAGAACGGACCCCCGCGATCGAAGCAGCCAAGGCCACCTCGAAAGCGACCTTCTCGTTCACCGACCACTGGCTGTCGACTTCCTTGAAACGGGATAAGAACTCCAGGATCTCGCTGGAAGGAGTGCCGGGATAGGCGCAGGCGACCTTAAGGCCCGCTTCATAGGCGCCCTGGGCCAGGGCCTCGTTACCGGAAAGAAATTCGAACCTGTCTCCTGCGGCATGTTCCATAGGGATATTATTATAGTATACCAAACTGAATTATCAAACTTTAAAAAATCGTATGTGCTCCAGGTGCCTGGCGGTTGCGCCCTGGTTCTTCAAGATCAGGTTGCGGGCCTCCAGGCCTAAGGCCCGGGCCGCAGACGGATCGGTTAGCAAGGCGCGGATATGCTGCTCCAGCTCATGGCCGTTACGGGCCATGACCGCAGCATGATGCTCCAGGAACAGGTCCGCGACATCCCGGAAGTTGGACATGAAGGGGCCGAAGAGCACCGGCTTGGCCAGAGAAGCCGGTTCCAGGATATTATGCCCGCCTTTTTTGACTAAACTGCCGGCCACAAAGACGATATCCGCAGCGGCGTAAAACAACAAGAGCTGGCCTACGGTATCAAGGAGAAAGACCTGCCTGCCGCCTGCGGCAGGCCCCTGCCCTAACTGGCTGATCCTGAGGGGCTGGAATCCGGATCTCCTGATTAAACCGGAGACCTCGACCGAACGCTCCGGATGACGCGGGGCGATAAGTAGGCGCAGGGAAGCAAAGTCAGACAACAATTTCTTATATATTTCGAGGATAACGGCTTCTTCCCCGGGATGGGTAGAGCCGGCGACCAAAAGCTTTTCTCCTTCAGCGAGGCCAAGCTCGGCCCTGACCTGGCCTTCTGTCTTGGCCGCCTGAAAGGTCATGTCAAATTTCATATTGCCGCCCAGGCGGATGGCGTCTTTGCCCACCCCTAACTGCATGAGGCGTTCGGCGTCCCGGTCGGTCTGAACGCAGAACAGGTTTATTTTGGCAAGCACCGGTTTCAAAAACCACCGTGCCCGACGGTACCCCCGGAAGGAGCGATCGGAGATACGGGTGTTAACTGAAACGATCGGGATGCCTTGTGCGCGCAGGTGCCGGATCAAATTCGGCCAGATCTCGGTTTCGGCAATGATAAAAAGGCACGGGTCGATCTTACGGATGACCCTGCGCACGATGAAACTGAAATCCAGGGGCAGATAGGTCACCACATCCGCGCTCTTGGCCAGGGAGCGGGCAACCTTGTTGCCGGTGGGAGTGACCGTAGAGATCACGAAGCGCTTCTGCGGGTAACTGGCCTTGAGCTTTTCCAGCAGCCCGCGGACGGCCATGACTTCTCCGACGCTTACCGCGTGGATCCAAATAGGCCGCTGGAGGGGCGGCATCCGGGGGAAGATCCCCAACCGCTCCTTGAAACCGCCGTGGAATTTCCGCCTGCACAGGTATGCCGGCAGATACGCAAGCGCAACGATCAAAAATATGAGATCATAAAAAATGGACATCTGCGTTCTTGGTTAGGCACGGGGATGCGCCTTATCGTACACGCTCTTTAGCTTCTCGGTAGTAAGATGGGTGTATATCTGCGTGGTCGACAGATTCGCATGGCCGAGGAGCTCCTGCACGCTCCTTAGATCCGCTCCGCGGTTCAAAAGATGCGTGGCAAAGGAATGCCGCAGCGTGTGCGCAGAGACCCCCTGCTTGATGCTTGCCAGGCGCAGGTATTTATCCACGATATTCCTTGCCCCCCGGGTAGTGATACGCCGGCCGTTCTTGTTCAAGAAGAGGGCAGTGGTTTCCTTTTTCTTCTGCGCCAGGTACGCCCGGATCGCCGCAAGGGCCGTTTCTCCGATCGGCACGATCCGCTCCTTCCTGCCCTTGCCGAGGACCTTGACAATGCCGCTGATGAAATCGACGTCATCCACATTCAGGCCTACCAGTTCCGAGATGCGTATCCCCGTCGAATAAAACGTCTCCAGGATCGCCCGGTCGCGCATCCCCATTTCCTCTTTAGGCAAGGCGACATCGATCAGAGACTTGACCTGTTCCTCGGTCAGGAACTTCGGCAGGTGTTTCTCCTGTTTGGGGCTGGAAAGGCTGGTGATAGGGTTGGCCTTGACGAACCCCTCGCGGGTCAGGAATTTAAAGAAGGTCCTCAAGGTAGACAGGCGCCGGCCGACGGAGCGGGCCTTGAGGTTCTTCTCCTTGAGGCAGGCAAGGTATTTGCGCAAGACCAGGTAATCAACATTCTCCACCGGTGTCTGGTCCAGGAACTTTTTAAAATCCTCCAGGTCCAGGCGGTAATTCAGGACGGTGTGGGAAGAATAATTCTTTTCGATCTCCAGGTACCGGACGAATTTCTCGATGTAACGATCAGGCATCTGCGTTTTCTTCTTCGGCCTCCGCAGCCTTAACAGCCTTATCTTCCGGAAGGGTTTTGGAAACAAATCTGCACTTGGGGTAGCTGGTACAGCCATAGAAGAATCCGCGCTTGGAACGGCGCTGCACCAACTCGCCCGGGCATCCGGGCTCGGGACACTTGACTCCGCTGGTGATGGATTTGGCGTTCTTGCATTCAGGATAGGCGGAACAGCTCAGGAACTTCCCTTTCCTGCCCCACTTGACGATCATGGGCTTGCCGCACTTATCGCAGACCTCGTTGGTAGTGATGATCTCCTTTTTTATGTTCGTCTGGGCAAACTCAAGCGCCACTTTAAAAGGAGCATAGAAATCTTCCAGGACCTTCAGCCGGTTCATCCTTCCCTCTTCTATTTCGTCCAATTCATCTTCCATGTGCGCGGTAAACTTTACGTCCATGACCGCAGGGAAATATTCCACCAGCATATCGCAGACCTTGAAGCCTAATTCGGTAGGATGAAAATACCCCTTGAGCCGGCGCGCGTAATCGCGCAGGATGATCGTAGAGATAATCGGCGCGTAGGTAGAGGGCCGGCCGATGCCTTCTTCTTCCAGGGCCTTGACCAGGGAGCTATCCGAGAACCTTGGCGGCGGCTTGGTGAAGTGCTGGGAAGGCAGTATCCCCTCCAGGTCCAGCACCTCGCCCGGCTCCAATTCGGGAATACGCTTCTCTTCACCCTGATCCTGGCTTTCCTGGTCATGGTTGTACGCGGCGGTAAAGCCGTCAAAGACCAGGGCCGTGCCGCTGGCCACAAACAGGTAGGTGCCCGCCTTGATACCGGCGGTAGAAACCAGATAACGGGCCGGGGTCATCTGGCTGGCCAGGAAGCGGCGGTAGATCAATCCGTACAATTTGTACTGTTCCGGGGTCAGGAATTCCTGAAGGCTTTCCGGGGTGCGGCCGATCAGGGTCGGCCTGATCGCCTCGTGGGCTTCCTGGGCGTGCTTCTTTATTTTATATACGTTGGGGGCCTCGGGCACGTACTCCTTGCCGAACTGCTTGAGGATCAGGGCCCTTACTTCCTTGAGGGCCTCGGGAGCGACCTGCGGAGAATCGGTACGCATGTAGGTAATCAGACCCACCGGGCCGGATTCGCCTATATCGATGCCTTCGTAGAGCTGCTGGGCGATGATCATGGTTTTAGTAGCGTTAAAGCGCAGCTTATTAAAAGACTCCTGCTGCAAGGTGCTGGTGATAAAAGGCGCGTCGGCATTGCGCTTCTTCTCTTTTTTGCCGACGTCGGCAACAACGAAATCCTTGCCCTTCAGGTCCGCGACCACGGCGTCGGATTCGGCCTGGGTCTTAATCTCGGCTTTCTTTTGCGCGATCTTATCCAGCCGTGCCTTGAAACAGCGGTGGTGGCCTTTCTTCTTAAGCTGCGCTTCGATCTCCCAGTATTCCTGGGGGACAAAGCCCTGGATCTGGCGTTCGCGCTCGATGATCAAGCGCAGGGCAACCGATTGTACCCTTCCTGCGCTTAAACCGCGCGCCAGCTTCTTCCATAAGAGGGGGCTCAAAAAGTAACCCACGATCCTGTCTAACACCCTGCGGCTGCCTTGCGCTTCGATCATGTGCGCATCGAAATCGCGCGGGTTCTTGAACGCCTCTTTAACCGCCTGCGCGGTTATTTCGTGAAAGACGACGCGCACCACATTTTTATCCTTGAGCGCACGGTCCCTGATGTGCCAACCGATGGCCTCGCCTTCCCGGTCAGGGTCGGTAGCAATGTAAATGGTCTGTTTGTCGGCGGCTTCTTTTTTGAGCGCGGAGAGCACTTTTTTCCTGCCGGCAAGGACCACGTAATGCGGTTTAAAATCTTTCTCGATGTCGACGCCCAGTTCCTTCTGCGGCAAATCGATGAGATGCCCCATGGAAGAGGTTACGACGAAATCGTCCCCTAATATCTTCCCGATTGTCTTTGCCTTGGTCGGAGATTCCACGATCACCAGATTTTTACTAGCCATGCGCGCTCCTTAAAAAATGTTTACCCGGAAGTTCCTGGATCAGGTTTTTTATCCTCAGCTGCAAAAGCGCTACGGATATGCAAGGGACGGCCAGATGCGCCCTCTCGGCGATCTCATCCAGTGTCAGGGGTTTGTCCGATATTATCTCATATATGCAGGATTCCTCAAGGGTCAAATCCGAAGGCACCTTCAACGGTAGCGGCCCTGCTTCGGGGGCATCATCGAACTCCTCGATAATGTCGCCGACCTCACAGACAAGCTTTGCGCCCTGTTTTATCAGCCTGTTGGTCCCGAAAGAGCCGGGGGAATCCACCGCGCCCGGCACGGCAAAAACCTCCCTGCCCTGTTCCAGGGCAAAATCGGCGGTGATCAAGGCACCGCTGTTCCTGTGCGCTTCAACCACCAGGACCCCAAGGCTCAAACCGCTGATGACGCGATTGCGCCGCGGAAAATTCTGCTTTAAAGGCGGAGCCTCAAACGGGAATTCGGAGACCACCGCGCCGCGCCCTGCGATCTCCTGCGCCAATGCCTTGTTTTCATCGGGGTATATATGGCCGAAACCGCTGCCGATAACCGCAATGGTCCGGCCGGCGCTGCTTAAGGCGCCGCGATGGGCGGCGGTGTCGATACCGCGGGCCATGCCGGATACTATCGTAAAGCCTGCCTCCGCCAGCTCTGCGGCAAAGCGCCGGCTGCAGGATAAGCCATACAGGCAGGCACGGCGGCTGCCGACCACCGCGATACTGCGCGCATCTTCTGCCAGAAGCTTGCCTTGTATATACAATACCAGCGGCGGATCGGGGATCTGCCTGAGACAAACGGGATAATCGGCGTCCTGGCAAGTAATAATCAGGAGCCTGTTGTCCTTTATCAGGCGCATCTCCTGCGCAAGGCTTTCTTCCTTGAAAGAGCGGATACGCCCGGCGATCGTCTCCCCGATACCGGGGACCTGCATGAGCGCCTGTTCGCTTGCATCGAAGACGCGCTCGGGCCTGCCGAAGCGCTCCAGGAGCGCGGCGAGCCTGCGGCCTCCGATGTCCGAGATCATGTTTAACGCGATAAGGGCTTCCTGCGCGGTCATTTCTTGGCGGCCTTTTTCTGCGCAAGGAACCGCGCTATCCTGGCTACGACCTGTTGCACGGGGATCTTTGAGGTATCGATCGTCTTGTCGGCGCCGGCATAAAAGGGGGCGCGCAGTTTCAACAACAGCTCTATCTGCTTCTTCGGCTCAGGGACATTGAGCAGCGGACGGTGCGCGGATTGCGCGGTCCTGGCGAATATTGCGTCAACGCAAGCCTTCAGGCAGATGACCACGCCGCTATCCTTCATCGTCGCGATGTTGTCTTTATTGATAACGATCCCTCCGCCGCAGGCAACTACGAATTTATGTTCCCTGGCTACTTCCTTTAATACTTGGCGCTCGACCCTGCGAAAATACGGTTCGCCGGACCCGGAAAAGATATCGGGGATGCTTCTGCGTTCTTTTAACTCAATGAGCTCGTCCAGGTCCACGAAAAACCATTTCTTTTTCCTGGCCAGCTCCCTGCCGACGGCAGATTTGCCGGTGCCCATGAAACCCACCAGATAAATATTGCCCTTTTTCGTCATGCCCGTGCGCCTGTTGTACCCTGCCTGGCTGCCCCTCCCGTTTGCGGCGGGGGGGGGCAGCCACGAGGGATCCTCTTACTGCGTATACGCCTCCAACACCAGTTCCGTAAGCTCCTGGTGTATTTCCTTGGTGGTAGGATAGACGGTATTATACCACTTTCCGTCTTTACCCTGGTGCTGAGGCATGCCCAGGAATAGCCCTTTTTCTCCTTCCACGATACGCAGTCCCTTGACCACGATGCCGGCCAGTGAAATATCCACAAAGGCCTTCAGCTTGCTGTCTCCGTCAACCTTATGGATACGGCTGACTTCGATTTTTTCTTGTTGAGCCATCTGTCTCACCTCCTCCGCCACAATAGACGAAAGAAGGAGCGATTCCTAACGCAATCTTTTTGAATATGCCTGGTAGGTCTGTTGTATGTCAACTAAGGCATCGCCGCCGAATTTCTCAAGGAAAGCCTGAGCCAATACAAAAGCAACAGCTGCCTCTGCGATAACGCCTGCCGCTTCAACCACGCAGATATCCGAACGTTCCACGGTTGCCTTGGCGGGTTTTTTAGTATGTATATTGACGGAGTCCAGCGGCTCAAGAAGAGTGGCGATCGGCTTCATGCAGGCGCGTACCACCAGGGGCTGGCCGTTGGATATACCGCCCTCGATACCGCCGGCGTTATTGGTCTTGCGATAATACCCTTTTTGCCTGGTATGGTAAATGGCATCATGGCATTCCGAACCGAACTGCTGGGCATAACCGAACCCCAGGCCGAATTCAACCGCTTTTATCCCGGGGATGGAAACGACAGAGGCGGCAATACGTGCGTCAAGCCTGCGGTCCGGCTGCACATAGGTCCCCAGGCCCGCGGGCGCGCCTTTGGCCACGACCTCAAAAATACCTCCTACCGTGTCTCTCTCGGCCATGGCCCTGTAGACCCTTTCCCGCATCCCCTGAAAATTGGTTTCGCCGCCGATAGACAATGTCCGGCTGAAAACTCCTATCCCGAACTCTGCCAGGAATGCCTTACACACCGCCCCTACGGCTACGCGGCTGGCGGTCTCGCGCGCCGAGGCGCGCTCCAGGACATTGCGGATATCCCCAAAGCCGTATTTAAGCGCGCCGGCTAAGTCCGCATGCCCGGGCCGCGGGCAACGTACCTGATGCAGCGTTTCGATACTGCAATCCTTATTGGCGATCAGCAGCGCCAGAGGGCTGCCCAAGGTGACGTCTTTTTTGATGCCGGATATTATTTCTGCCTTATCCTCTTCGATCTGCATGCGCTTGCCTCGGCCGAACCCGGCCTGCCTGCGCTTGAGGTCCTGGTTGATCCTGCGGATATCTATCTTCAGGCCCGCCGGCATCCCTTCCAGAATAGCCAGAAGCGCCTTTCCGTGCGATTCCCCCGCGGTCAAATATCTCAGCATCTTTGCACCTCCTTGAGCACCTTAAGCTTTTATTTAGCGAAACTACTTCCACAACCCCCGCTTATTCTCCCGCGCCTCCTTATACATCTGCGTAAATAACGCGGCATATTTTACATTCGGCGGTATGGTCAACAGGGAAGCAAACCCCTGTTTGACGATCTCGGCATTCACAAAAGTACCGTCGCGCAGGTACACATACGCAAGAAGCCGCCCGTATTTATCGCGTTTTTCTGCGTCGAATTCCAGCCTTACCTGTTTGCCTTCCACCAGCTTCCTGGTAAACTCGTACGCGCGCGTCCCCATGGCCTTGATCGTGCGCACGTCCTGCCTGCTCCTGCGGGCGTCCCGATATAACTTATCGGATTCATGCATCTCGGGAGTATCTATGCCGATGAGGCGGAGCCGGTCGCCGTTGGCCAGGACAAGCGTATCTCCGTCGACTGCCCGCTGTACGACGATATTATTGTAATCGTATTCCCGGCCGAAAGGCCAACTGAATTTAAACGCGCCCCAGGAACCTGGCTGAGCCGAAAAAGCGACCCCGAGGCCGCTGGCCAAAAGAGCCAACAGCAGCGCAAAACTGAAACGGTCATACCTGCCGCCCATACACACTCGCCCCTTCTGGTTACAAGGCGCTGGCAACCATCCCTGCCAACACCACAATATCTTCGGTACAAAAAACACGGCTGATGCTGCGGTCGAAAAGAATACTGGCTTCGGGGCCGAATTCTTCATCCGCCTTCCAAAGCAGCACCATGGCCGGGACTGACGGAAAGGCTTCGATGATAACGCCTACGTCGCCTTCGCTTGCCTTCCTGCCGGGCAGGCGCTCCAGGACCGAAAGCATGGCTTCGGGATCCTTGCCGTATTTCCTAAGCACCGGCTCGATCGACCTCTTGCGGAACGCCGCATAATAGCCTTCTATGCCGGATAGCTCCTTAAAAGAAACCCATTCCCCGGAAAGTTCAGGAAGCCCCCGGGATGCCTGAATGAGGTAATGAATGACCAAAATGGCGGTAAAATCCTTGGCCAGGACATTGCAAGAAAGGGAAAATACCTTTTCCTTCTCCAGGTCCGCCTGGTATTCGTCAGCCAGGAATTTCACGGTGGCGGTTTTACGCGCGCTTAGGCCGCGTAATTCCTCCCAGGATTTTTGCATAGCCGCCTCATAACCCATATCTGTGTTATTTTACTCTTTTTACAAGATTATTCAATAATTATTAGGTAAAACCCCATTTTTAGACTATAATAAAGAGGCAACGTGCGGATTCTGCGCACAAATCGGAGACGCAACCCATGATATACGACCCATTTCAGCAAGAGGCAATTGACTATATAAACCAAGGCTATTCCGTGATCGTCTCCGCGCCTACCGGCGCCGGAAAAACCGCCATTGCCGAACATATCATCTCTTCCGCCCTGCAGGGCGAGGCCGGGGTCATCTATACCGCGCCCATCAAGGCCCTTTCGAACCAGAAATTCCGCGACTTCCAGAAGGATTTTTCCGAGCATATCGGGATCCTGACCGGCGACATCTCCCTGAATCCCGAAGCCCAGATCCTTATCATGACTACCGAGATCTTCCGCAATAAGGTCCTGGATGAGCCGGAAAGCCTGAAAAAATATTCCTGGATCATCTTTGACGAGATCCACTACCTGGATAACTACGAACGCGGCACGGTCTGGGAAGAATCGCTCATCTTCCTGCCGGAGCATATGAACCTGCTGGGCCTGTCTGCCACTATCCCCAACATCGCGCAAGTTGCGGAATGGATATCCTCGATACACAAGAAACCGGTAAAGGTGGTCATCGAGGAAAAAAGGCCGGTACCCCTGCATTTCTTTTTCCAATACCAGAACCAGGTGTTCGACAGCGTCAATTCCCTCAAGAGGCTCAAAGAAGGCAAATCGAACAAGCTGCAGACCTTGATAAATTACATCCGGGAAAAAGACGGCCTGCCCTGCATTTATTTTGTGTTCGGCAGGAAGCGCACCGAGGACCTGGCGTTCGACCTCTACGGCTACAATTTTCTCACCTCTGCCGAGCAGAAACAGATCACCGGCCTTTACGATGAGCTATGCCAGCGCTTCGACCTGGTTAACGAAGAATCCGCGCGCAGGATATACCCTCTGGTACAGCGGGGGGTTGCCTACCACCACGCCGGGATGCTGCCGACCCTTAAAGAGGCCATCGAGCGGCTTTTCACCAGCCGCCTGATCAAGGTAATCTTTACCACCGAGACGTTTGCCCTGGGGATCAACATGCCCAGCCGTTCAGTTGCCTTCGATGACCTGCAGAAGTTCTACGGCCACTACGTACGCAACCTTAAGACCCGCGACTTCTACCAGATGGCCGGCCGCGCCGGCCGCCGCGGCATAGACAAAGAAGGCTTTGTCTACAGCCGGGTGCATCCGTATAAGGTAAGCCTGGAAGACATCAAAAAGATCATTTTCGGCAAGTCCGAAGAGGTAAAAAGCCAGCTCAATACCTCGTATGCCACGCTCCTGAACCTTTACGAAAAATACCGCGAGGACCTTTACCGCATATACCCTTTATCCCTGCACTACTTCCAGTCGCGCAAACACGAACAACGCCAGGCCCTACAGCTTATCGAAGCCAAGGTAGCGCTGCTGAAGGATATGGGCTACATCCAGGACGGCCAGATCACGCCAAAGGGGAAATTTGCCATGTCCGTATACGGTTACGAGCTTATCCTGGCAGAACTGTATGCCGAAAACATCCTGGAGCGGCTCGACGAGTTCGGCCTGGGGATCCTGGCGACCGCAGTGGTGTTCGAACCGAGGAAAAATCAACGGCCCCCCGCGCTCTCCAAGCCCAGCCGGAACATCAAGAGGCTCTGCGAGGCGGTGTATGAACGGATAAAGCAGAAAGAAATAAAATACCGGGTCCACCCCTTCAGTAAGATCCCCTATTTCCATTTGAGCGCGGCCATCGAGGCCTGGCTCAGGGGGACCAGCTTCGATAAGATCCTGCGCTTTACCGATACGGACGAAGGCGAAGTGATACGCTACTTCCGGATGGGTATCCAGATACTGCGCGAGATCAACGACACCAAAGTCGCTTCGCAGCTCCTGCGCGACAGGATACATCAGGCTATTCAGGTGATCAAACGCGATATAGTGGACGCGGAAAAGCAGTTACGCGAAGGCTAGAAACGCACGGTATCCCCGATGTGAAGCCCTTCCTTGCGGGCAAACCCCGCGCTTACCTCAAGCACATAGAGTGCCGCAGCCGCAGGAAAGTATGTCTGGCAGGACCCCTGGCACGGCGGGGCATTGTCTTTTATATCGACGACGGTTTTATCCTGGTTGATCCAGATAATGTCGATAGGGAAAGAAACGTTCTTCATCCAAAAGCCATAACGCTCGGGCCGCTCGAATATAAACAGCATCCCTTCATGATACGCAAGGGGCTTGCCGAACATCAGCCCCGTCGCACGGGATGCCTCATCCTGTGCCAGCCTGACGCGCAGGCGCGCTTTCTTGATGTATACCGTATAGCCCGGCGGCCGGCAGGCGGCCGTACAAACCACCAGGGCTAAAAGGACGACGATGCGGGCTTTCAAGGATGCCTGCCTTTTTTATGGGCCAGGTAATCCGCAAGGATCTTCTGGTGGTCAAAGGCACAAGCCAGGTCTGCGACCCGGGATAACGGTATGACCCGTAATCCTGCGGCGTCGTCTCCTGCTTTCGGCACGCCTTTGCCCTTGGCAAGGAAAACGCAGGCCACGGTGTGGAAACGCGGATCGCGCCCGGGATCCGAATACGTATGGAACTGCCGTAACTCGGTTAACTCAAGCCCTGTCTCTTCCTTCACTTCTCTAGCTGCCGCCTCTTCGAGGCTTTCTCCGTAATCAAGGAACCCGCCCGGCAATGCCCAGCCGAAAGGAGGGTTGCTTCTTTGGATAATGACCACGCCATCCTCGCCGGAAGCAGGCACTTCGATGATCACGTCAACCGTGATATACGGCCCCTGACCCAAGGCAGTCGTCACATGTTCCAGATAGCCAAGGACTCCCTTCTGGAATACGGCGTAGGCTTGGGCATCATAAAGGCAAAAGACGATCTCTTTTAGCCGGCTTTTGTTCTGGCGCAGGTGCCGCAACACTTCCTGGGCCATGATCTTTGCCGCGGCAAGGAGCGGGAACCCTCCCGTACCGCAACCCAGGGCAGGAAAGGCGACGGAAGATACATTAAGCTCTTCGGCAACCCGCAGGGCGCTCCTGCAGGATAGCCTGACCTTGTGTTCGTCGGTCTGAAAATCCATACCCATGGTTGCGGCATGGATCACATATTTGCAGGCAAGGCTGCCCGCGGAAGTCGCTACGGCCTGGCCTATGTCGATCGGCCCCTTCTTGACCGCCTCTGTTTCAATGCCCCTGCCCCCCTTGTTCCTGATCGCCGCGGCAACCCCGCCGCCCATGACCAGGGTATTGTTCGCCGCGTTGACGATCGCATCTACGTCAAGCGCCGTAATGTCGGCCTGGACTACGCTGATCGTGCATCCTTTTATGTTCATAGGTTTTGGTATGCGCCCTGGTAACCTTCCTTAACGGGGTCTATCGCCAGGAAAACAAGCTGGACTAGGCGCGCATTCTGTTTTACTTTTATGCCAAACGGATTTTCGACTACAAGGATGAACTCGCTCCTGCCCCGAAAGCCGGCATCCCAGACACCGTTGTGCACAAAGGCGCCCATGCGTAAAAGCGAACTGCGGGGAAAGGCAATACCGGTCAGGTTATACGGGAGGTTGACGACTTCATTGGTAACGACCTTGTAGCCGCCTTTTTTCAGGTGCCACCATCCGAATGCGTCATCGGGGCGTTCTTTCTGAGGGAGGAGCGCCTTGCCTGCGGGAAGCTGGCGCTGCTTGTTGGAAAAATCCACGGCGCCGGATGAATCGAATTCAAAAATCCCTCCGGCGGTCAGGTCGAACCCGTTGGGGGTAAGCTGAGTTTCGGCATCGATATAGCCCTCCACCAGCTTTTGCGTTTTTATCAAAGCCAGGATCTGTTCTTTATTCAGCATAGCCGTTATGATAACATGTGCCGATACCGCAATCAACAGGTTTATGGCCTGGCAAAATGGCGGCTAAGGACCTCTATCAATGGCCGGTTAGGGGTAAAGTGCCGGGAAAGCCAGAAATCCTTTATCTGTATTTTTTCTTTTTTCCAGAGCGCCAGGTAGTTCTCCCAGCCATACACCGGCCCTTCCCTGCGGATGTAACGGCTATTCGGCAAATACTGATAGAGCCCGTCAGGATAGACCTTGCCGGCCATCGCCTTATACGTCCAGTAGGCGTATCCGAAGCCGAATTCCTCGAATGCCGAGAGCGCGCCTTCGAGCCATTGCGTCTCGCCGAAAAAGCCTCCCCGCCAGTTTACGCCGAATTCGCCCACGAAGAAATTCGCCTTGTAGCGCTGCGAGAACTTAAAATAGGGCTCCAGGTGCCTGCGTATCAGCGCCGCAGACCAGGTTATCCAATCGATCTTCCCCGGGAAGCGGTAATGCGGCGCAAAGTTGAACGTATATTGGAACGGTTCATAAAAATGGATGCTTACCCATACTTTCTCCTGAACCAGGTCCCTCAGGAACGCGATCTTTCTTCCCCAGTCATGCCCCTCAAGGAAAATAATATGCCCCGGGTCAACTGCCCTGACCCGCTTGACGGTGTCCTGGTAGAACTGTTTTAAGATGCTCTCGGGCGCCCAGCCCAGCACCGGTTCATTCATGATATCGTATCCCAGCACTGCCGGCTCGTCCTTAAAGCGGTCCGCGATCTTTTCCCAGAGCGCGCAGGTCCTGCGGCGGTATATCTTGTTTTTCCAGAAAAGGACTTTCCCCAGGCAGTCGCTGTGCCAATCGGGATTTTGCGCGCCGCAGACCGCATGCAGGTCAAATATGAGCTTCAGTTTATACTTTGCCGCCCAGCGGCAGGCGCGCTCCAGGTACGCAAGCCCTTCCTCGCTATAGACAAAAGGCCGGGCCTCGATCAGCCGGTAGTTGAAAGGCAGGCGGATGACCGTTGCGCCCATCCTGGCGATGGCGCGGAAATCATCCTCCCGGATAAAGCGGTCCCGGAAACTCGACTCAAACTCCGCCAGGCCCTTGGCCCCGTAGAGCTTGCAGAAGCGTTTCTTGAAACCGGTCTCGGGAATATTCCTGCCGCCCAGGATATACCCCTCCATAAGCAACCAGCTACCCAGGTTCACCCCTTTTACCTTAATAATGTCTTTTAGCGCCATGTCGTGACTCCTTTTCTTTTGCATAGGCGGCGCACGGAACAAAGGCTGCAGCGCGGAGAAATCGGCGTGCACACGTTTTGGCCGAACGTCACCATAATGGTGTTAAGCGCTATCCAGTGCCTTTTCGGGACGATTTGCCTGAGGGCCTGCTCCGTTTCTTCCGGGGCCCTGGTTTTGACCCAGCCCAGGCGGTTTGAGATCCGGTGCACGTGCGTATCTACGCAGATCGCCGGTTTCCCGTACCCTAAACCCAGTACCAGGTTCGCCGTCTTTAGCCCCACCCCCTTAAGACTTAACAGGCCCTCCAGGGTATCAGGCACCTGTCCCCGAAACGCAGCGATGATCCGCCTGCTGATGTGGCGGATATGCCTGGCCTTGGTGCGGTAAAAGCCCACCGGATAGATCAACTTTGCAATGCGCTGCGAAGACAACGTCAACATCTTGACCGGGGTAGATGCCGCCCGGAACAATCTTCGGGATGCCTCGGTAGTGGCTTTATCCTGCGTCCTTAAACTTAAAATGCAGGATATCAAAACCAGGTAGGGGTCATTGCGGCCGGCAACATCGGTCACGTACGGGACGCGGAATTCCCGCGCCTGCTTCTCCATGAGCCGTATCACCCTGGCCAAGTCGGCTTTCATCATTATGTAGGTAAGATGCCCGCGCCCTGCAGCTCTTTAAAGGACCTTAAGACCACGTCGGCCTTGCCGAGATATTTTCTCGGCAGCGACGTCTCCAGCGCCACGCAAAAAAGCTTCGCCCTTTTGGCCGCCTCTATGCCAAACGGCGCATTCTCGACCACCAATGCTTCGGCCGGCCGCAGCCTAAGCGCCTGCAGCGCCTTCAGGAACGGCTCCGGATGAGGCTTGCCTTTTTTGACGTCATCGCCGGTGACGGTCACTTCGAATAAACGCCGGATCGCCTCCGGCAGGATCCTGCGCATTTCGTGGCGCGAGGTCCCGGTTACCAGGGCCAATTTAAAGCCGCGGCTTTTTAAGCGCCGTAGGAAAGGCCGCGCCCCCTTGACAAAGCGGATCTTCACGATACGCTTAAAGAGCGCTTCTTTTTCTGCCAAGACCTTGCGCGCCTGGGCCGGGTCGAACCTTCTATGGTGTTGGTGGTATAGTTCTTTTATCGTGCTGAAGCCGTCCTGGCCTTCCCGGGTGTACACATCGAAACAATCGACTTTGATCCCTAAGGAAGAAAAAATAGCCTGCCAGGCGTCAAAATGGTAGGGCATAGTATTGGTGATCACGCCGTCCATATCAAAGATAACCGCCCGGTATGCAGACATGATCGGGTTATTCAGCCTCGTATTTCCTGAATATATCGATCACCTGCTGGGCGTTTACGGCAGAAAGAAGCTCCCTGCGGAAGGACTGCTCGATAAGGAGCTTGGAAAGTTTTGCCAGTAATTTAAGGTACAAATTGAGCTCCTGGGGGTTGGTGCCCATTAAAAAGATAAGATTCACGTTCTCGCCGTCAAGGGAGCGGAAGTCGATCCCGGTCGACGAACGGCCGAATGCGATGGCGAACCCCTCTATCGAATCGGTAGGCGAATGCGGGATGGCCACATTATTGCCGATACCCGTAGACCCCAACCTTTCCCTTTCCAGCAGGTCCGAGATGAACTTATCGGTATCGGCGATCTTCGCCGCTTTCCCCATGACCAGGACGATCTCGCGGATCGCCCCTTCCATAGAAGTTGCCTTTACATCCATTATGCAGCAGTCAGCTCTCAAGTAGTCGCTTATCTTCATTTCATAACTCCTTATATAACCGTTCTACTTCCGGGGGGTTCTTTACGACCACGACCGCACACGGAGACTCCCGGAAGATGCGTTCCCCCTCGTCGCAGAACACTTCTTTTCTCGACAGTAATTCTTTTAATTCTCCCATGACCAAAAGATCCGCATTGATCTGGCGGGCCTTATTGATGACCTCGTCATGGACAACCCCGCGCAGCAGCACCCCTTCGAACTCTACGCCCTTGGATTCGGCCATCTTCTTGACCCGCTCCAGGAAGAGCCTCCCCTGCTCTTCGAGATCCCGGTCGTAAACCCTGGCCTCGATCTCAACGAAGATCCTGCTCTTGAGCAGCTCCTGAAGGACGTTCTCGTTTACGACGTAGACGACGGTCAGTTTCGCCGCCATGGTCTTGGCCACATAAATGGCGTATTTGGCGGTTATCAGCGAAGGAGGGCCTCCCGCCAAAGGAACTAAAATATTTTTTATCGGCATCAACCGGCTCCTTTGAGCATGCGCTACTTGCCCAAGCGCTCCTTGATGAGCTTAAGCATCGAAAATGCATCCCTGGATTCCTCATCAAGCCGATCGCCTATGTATTTCAAGGATACCGAATAATAAGGCAGATAGATTTTTTCCAGGGCGTTTACTTTTCTGATGGTCTTCTGCAGTTCCTTGGCCAGCCGCAAAAGGGCGATCTTCTTCTCTGCCAGCTGGGCCAATAATTGTACCGCCTCTTTGAACTTCGTAATGGTTTCGTCAACATAAAAACTTATCGCATACGGGCTGTAGTAGGGCGGGTTTTCCGCAGTCTTCAGGTTGACCAGGGGGATGCTCACACCCATGATCCTGCGCTGGCTCAGAGAAAGGATGCTTTTGATATCGATGGAAAAGCTCAGGCCTTCCAGGCGTTTCCTGCCCATCACCACCGTAGCCCTGTCCAGCAGGCCGTAGGCTTCCTTGAGCTTGGCATCGACATCCCGCTGCAGCCTTTCGGTCATGTGCACGACGGTATTCAGCTCGGTCATGAGGATCTTGCGTTTCTGATCCAGCAGCTCGTACCCTTCCCGGGTCATGGCCAGGGTTTTCTTGACCCGCAAGAGGTTGGTTTTGGTCGCGGCTATGTTGACTTTCATTTCGTTTGCCTTTGGGCGTAGTGCCTGGCAAGGTCTTCTTCCTTGATGCGCAGCAGTTCTTCCTTGGGCAGGAGCGAAACCACTTCCCACCCCAGATCCAGCCCTTCCTCCAGGGTCCGCCTTTCCTGGGGCCCCTGAGAAAGGAACCTTTTTTCGAATTCGTCGCCGAATTTCAGATACAGGCTGTCCAGAGGTGACAGCTCCTCTTCTCCGATGATCGCGGCCAGGGCGCGTATGTCTTTGACCTGGGCATAGCAGGCGAATAATTGCGAAGCAAGCGAAGGATGGTCCTGCCGGGTCATGCCTTGGCCGATATTGTCTTTCATCAGGCGCGATAAGGAAGGCAGGCCCGCAATAGGCGGATAGATGCCGCGGCTGTACAACTCCCGCTCAAGCACGATCTGGCCCTCGGTAATGTAACCGGTCAGGTCTGGGATCGGATGCGTAATGTCGTCATTGGGCATGGTCAGGATGGGCAGCTGCGTGATCGAGCCGTTGACGCCCTTGATCATGCCTGCGCGTTCGTACAGGCTTGCCAGGTCGCTGTAGAGATAACCCGGATACCCCTTGCGCGCGGGGATCTCTCCTCTGATAGTCGACAACTCTCTAAGCGCCTCGCAGTAGTTAGACATGTCGGTCATAATGACCAGGACGTGCATATTCTTTTTGAAAGCCAGGAATTCGGCGCAGGTCAATGCCAGCCGCGGCGTATGTATCCTTTCGATCGACGGGCTGTCGGCAAGGCTTAAGAATACGGCAACCTTGTCTAAGACGCCGGACTCCTCGAAGCTCTTGATGAAGAACCGCGCGGTGTCGTATTTGACGCCCATGGCCGCGAATATGACGCAGAAGCTTTCGCCTCTGACCCTGGCCTGGCGGGCGATCTGGGCCCCGATAAGGTCGTGCGGCAGGCCGCTTCCGGAAAATATCGGCAGCTTCTGCCCCCTGACCAGCGTATTCATGATATCGATGGAAGAAACTCCCGTTTCGATGATATTGCGCGGATAGTCGCGCGCCGTAGGATTGATCGCCATGCCGTTGACATCGAGCATGTCTTCGTAGACCGGCTTGGGCATGCCGTCCAAGGGGTTGCCGCGGCCGTCAAAGACCCGGCCGAGCATTTCTTCGGAAACCCCGATCATCAGCGGTTTCTCTTTGAACCTGACCCGGCAGTTCTTCAGCGAAAGCTCAGCCGTGCCTCCCAGGATCTCAACCACCGCGAAGCCCTTGCCTACTTCAAGAGTAAGCCCCTGCCTGACTACGCCGTGGCTATCGACTATCTCGACCAGCTCGTTGTAGCCGACATTGTGGATGTTGCGGATCAAAAACGTAGGACCGACGATCTCTTCCAGACCCAAATAATCTCTCAGGCGGTATTCATTCATCTAGAACTCCAATTCTCCCAGATACTCTTCTACCCTGGCCGGCAGCTGCGCAAGCTTTGCGATATCCTCGGCCGATTCGGAATAACGGGATTTCATGCGCACGATGTCCTGGTACACGGGGACTTCCCTGAGCTCCGCGACGTTGATTCCCTTTTTGACGAGCTCTTCGCTCTTGCGGTAAAAAGTAATGATGGTCTTGAGCATCAGGTACTGCTTACGCGCCGAGGAGTATGTGTCTACCGGATCGAAGGCGGCCTGCTGAAGGAATGCGTTCTTGAAGATCTGGCATACCTCCAATACCAGCCGCTGCGGCTGCGGCAGCACATCCGGCCCGACGAGCTTGACGACCTGCTGAAGGCGCTGCTCTTTTTGGAGCAGCTCCATGATCGCGTACCGCAGGGAAAGCCAGTCTTCGCCGACATTCTTGTGCCACCAATCCTTTATATCGTCCAGGTACTCGGAATAGCTCTCGACCCAGCCTATCGAGGGATAATGGCGGGCATTGGCAAGATCCCTGTCCAGCGCCCAGAAGCAGCGGATGAACCTTTTTGTATGCGAAGTCACCGGCTCGGAAAAATCTCCGCCGGGAGGAGAAACCGAAGCGATAATGGTAATGGATGAGGTGTCGCCGTTTAAGGTCTTGATCTTTCCTGCCCGCTCGTAAAACTCCGCCAGGCGCGAAGGAAGATACGCCGGGAACCCCTCCTCAAGGGGCATCTCTTCAAGCCTTCCCGACAACTCGCGCAGGGCCTCTGCCCAGCGGGAGGTGGAATCCGCCATGAGCGCGACATTATAACCCATATCCCGGTAATACTCCGCCATGGTAATGCCGGTATAGATGCTTGCCTCGCGCGCCGCCACGGGCATGTTCGAGGTATTCGCAATAAAGATCGTCCTTTCGGACAGCGGCCTTTGCGTACGCGGGTCGATGATCTGGGGGAAGTGTAGAAGCACATCCGTCATTTCGTTGCCGCGCTCGCCGCAGCCGACATAGATGACGATATCGGCGTCGCTCCATTTGGCGACCTGGTGCTGGGTAACGGTTTTGCCGGTCCCGAAACCTCCCGGTATCGCTACGCAGCCGCCCTTGGCGACGGGGAACAGCGTATCGATAACCCGCTGCCCGGTGATCAAAGGCTCGTTGGTAGGAAGGCGCTCCCGGTAGGGCCTGGGTTTGCGCACCGGCCAGCGTTGATACATGCGCACTTCATTCTCCTGTTCCTGGTCACCGATCAACGCGATCCGGTCTTCAACCGTATAATCTCCTTCCGGCGCCAGCCATTTGACCAGGCCTTGCGTTCCCGGCGGGATCATGATCTTGTGCACGACCAGGGCTGCCTCCTGCACCTGGCCGATGAATTCTCCGGGGTGCACCGTTTCGCCTTCTTTCTTAAGCGGGACAAAATGCCATTTCTTTGACCGGTCAAGGATGGCGGTATGCACGCCCCTCTGGATATAGAACCCTTCCTGCCTGCGGATCTGCTCCAGGGGCCTCTGGATGCCGTCGTAAATATTGCCTAAAAGGCCCGGCCCCAACTCGACGTATAAAGGAAATCCCTGCGTATAGACCGGGTCGGAGGCCTTCAGCGACGTAGTATCCTCGTATACCTGGATGTAGGCGCGGTCTTCTTTCAGGCGCACTACTTCTCCTACCAGATGGTCCCGTCCCACCTCGACCATATCCAGCATCCGCAATAATGAGACCCCCTCCGCCTCGACTACCGGACCAAGGACCCTGCACACTTTACCCGCTATGGTAAGCATCGTAGCCTCTTAAGCCTCCTTAGGAACTAAAAACTTTCTTTCAACAGCCACATATATACATCGTCATAGCTTCTTTGCAGCCGGCTGCCGAAAGTGTTGTCATAGGCAAAATGCCCGTCATGGGATTGCAGCATAACGCCTATGTCTTTAAAGCCGTCTTTCCTGAAATCGAGCGTGTATTCTTTATTGTACGCATTGCGGACTGCCGTGCGTATGTCCCGCACAAAATCGTCGTTCATGATCTTCTCGTCGAGGAAGGAATAGGCGACCTCGATCTGCGCGGCATCCACTACCCCGACGCCCTCCAGGATAGCCTTCTTTAAAAAAGCCGGGTACTCGCGGGAATCGCGGAATGCCGCTGCCCGCTTCTTTACCGCCTCCAGGACGGAAACCGAGAAGCCTCCTTTCCCTTCAAGGAGCACTCTCTTTTTTTCAAGGTTCAGCGTAGAGAACATCCGTTCCCGCGTCTTCTCCAATTGCTGCCGGGCTGCCTTGTGCAGCTCCTGGATCTGCGCGTCTGCTTCTTTTTTTGCTTCGGCAACGACGCGGTCCGCTTCTTTGCGGGCTACCGAGGCGATCATCTCGCATTGGCGCTCAGCCTCCTGCCGGATCTTAGCGCAAATCTCTTCGGAATGTTCCAAATTCTGCTTAATAAGTTTTTTATCTGTCTTCATATATCGATCCCGATCGCTCTCTTCAGGAAATCGCCCGCGCTGTAGGGCTTGCTGGTTTCTCCGCGCGAAGGGATCTCCAGGATCAGCGGCATCTGCTGCGCATAGGTGCGCTTCTCGATCTGTTCTTTGACGAACCTGGCTACTTTGGTGGTAATCAGGATAACCCCCACATCCTGCGTAGCCAAGGCCAGGCGCAGCGCCTCCTCGGCCTCGGGCCGGGTGAGGGCCTCCCTGGTCTCTATGCCGGCAAGCCGAAAACCAAGGCTGCTGTCTTTATCGGCAATACAAAAGAAAGTCATGCGTATCCTTTAGGCTATATCTTGCCCAGGATCATGATCGCGATGATCAAGCCATAGATGGCGATACCTTCTGCAAGGCCAACGTAAATGAGGGCCCGGCCGCCGATCTCGGGTTTCTCGCTCATCGCGCCCACTGCCGCCGCGCCGACGTAGGCAACGGCGATACCGGCGCCGATAGTGCTTAAGCCCGTGGCGATGGCCGCCGCGACAAAAGCCCACCGGGTCACTGACGGATCGGCCGTGCCCGCTGCCCAGGCGTACTCAACAAAAGAAAGCGCCACCAGCAAAAGTACCGAGGATAAGACGGTGTTCACCAATAATTTCTTTGCTTTCATTACTCCTCCTTTGTGTTGTAGGCTAACTTTTTGTGCTTATGGTCAACGGCCTGTACAGCTGCTTGCCAGAGACAAAGAACTTGGAAAAAAACTCATAATAATTCAACCTGACCGATTGTATGCCGACGACCAGCCCCTCCAGGGCGATCGCAAAAACATTGCCCAGGATCACCGTCACTACCGACAGGATGCCTGCGGCGATATCCCGCTCGATGCGCGACAGCTCGAAGATCGCCAGGAACAGGCCTACGTGCGCCAGCGAAAAGGCGGCAATACGCAAAAAAGAAACGGTATTGGCAAGGTAGCCCATAACGATCTCCAGGATATCCACCGCGCTTTCCGTAAAAGAAATGAAAATGCCTTCGTGCTTCTTGCGGAAGAGGATCTCAACCAGCGGCTTAAAGAACAGCAACACCAGACCCGAGATCAAAACTATGCCGTATGCCGGCGGGACCTGGCTCTTGAACATGAATGCCTTGCTCACCAGGCCTATCCCCGCCCAATATACTACGCCGGCGATGAGGCCCGCCTTGTCAAAGATCGCCTTGACGTAATCCTGGTCCCTGAGGGCATTGAACACGTTAAAGGCGATACCCAGGCTGATCATGCCGATGCCGAAGATGACGCTGACTTTTATAACCTTAAAAATATTCTCCATGGGCTTGATCCATAACGACTGGAACTCGAACCCGAAGGCGCTGCCGTACAGCAGGCCGAACACGCAGGAACTGATGCCGCAATAACGTAGCAATGCCCCGGCCTGGCGAACTTTTTCTTTTTTGCTCCTGGTCAAGAAAAGACTGACCAGGCACAGGACCGCGCCCTGCCCGACATCCCCGAACATCGCCCCGAACATCAGTAAAAAGCTTATCGCGACAAAGATGGTCGGATCGATGGTCCCGTAGCGGGGAATACCGTAGGAATCAATGAGCAGTTCGAACGGTTTAAAGAAGACGTTGTGCTTCAACTGTACGGGTATCTCGTCTTTAGGGACGTCTAAGTCTTCGGGCGCCCTTTCTTCGACGTATGAGGCCCCGGCGACATTTTTGATCTGGGCAACTACCCGCGCCCGCTCCTGCCGGGGGACCCAGCCGGACAACAGCACCGTCTTTTCCGTAGTGCAGCTGTATTTTTTCGCTTCCAGCAAAGAGCGCTTCAGGACGGTAAAAGAGTATATCTGCGCAAGGTCATCCCGGTAGATCTGAGCCGTAGACTTGATCTTGCGGTTGACCTCTTCAAGTTTGGCTTTACACACCTGGATCTCGACCATCAGCTTGTCCTCGACGTCGCCGGATAAACCCTGGTGTATGTCGGGATAATCGACCTTCTGCCAGGCAAGGTCCTTGAGGATGTTATCCAGGAGGATGCGGTCGCGCTTCAGGCCGATAAGCAGCGTGATCAACATGCCCCCTTCTCTCTTGAGCGGATATATCAGGTGCGGGATATTCTTCAAATTCCGCTCCAGGATCGGCATATTCTCTTCCCGGATCTTGCCCAGGCTGACCTCGATAAAGGTATACAGCGACCCCTTTTTGATCGGCAGCGCAAAGTATTCCTTGAGCTGAGAGAAGATCGACTCCTTAGCCTTAAGCTCTTCCAGCAGCTCTTCCTTGCGGCTGAAATGCACGGCCAGGTCCGCCTCGAGGCTGTCCAGGACCGTTTTGATCTTGGCGTCGGAGAAGACCTCCGCGTTCTCTATCGGCTCAAGAGACAGCCCTAGTTTTCTCAAGTCGCCCCGCAGCCTAATCTCCAGCGCCTCCCAGGCTGCGTATTCATGCTCGATCTGATAAATGGACAATCCCTGAAGCTGGCTTTCGATGTGGCGGATATCTACCGGATGAAAAACCCCCATACGCAAAAGATGGGACATGACCGCTTCCGTCTTATCCCTCAGGATCGCCAGGCTCACCAGTTCCATGGAGCAAGAGGTCAACATGCGTTCAATAGGGGCTGTATATCTTCCCGTTTCCAGCCGTAATACTTGGCATAGAGCAGGGAAACGATATTGCGGGTCTCTTTGCGCTTAAGCAACAAATACCCTAATACCGTGCCGATGGTAAAGGGAAAACCTGCCAGGGCCCTTTTTACCTGCCGCAGCAGTATTTCATACAGGAAACCTTCGATAAGGTGTATATTGTCTTCCAGTAGGTCCTTGATCTTGGCATAAGGCCCCAAGGCAACCCCTTCGATCGTTTTCTGCACCCCATCGGCGGCGTAGAGCCCTTTGACCGCGCTTTTGTCGAGGCTGGCGCCTCCGGGAATGAACCATTCCATGATCTCGCCCGTGCTCATCGCGTAATATTTCTTGAGGCGGATCAGCCAGTTTATATTTTCGATGTCGATCTCGATCCCCAGCACCTTACGGGCCACGCTCCTGTCGAGGCTGGCGAACTGCTCGACGAGCGCGGTCAGGCGCTGGTAATAATCGCTGTCCAGGGCGATCTCCAGATAAAAAACGGAATCCCTTTCCTTGAACTTGTCTTTTGCCCTCAGGAGCGGCTCCTTATAGGGCGTCTTATCCAGGAACAGGATAAGCTCTTCGACGGTCTGGGAAGCCAGGAGTTTTTTGAAATCGATATCAAAAGCGATCTTATCCAAAAAAAGGTAATCCGCCGGGTCTACCGCAAGCTTCTTATGCCAGATCCTCAAGGCGACCTTCAATTCTTCCAGCTCATACCGCTGCAGCAGCAAGTGCACGAATTCCTTTTCCTTCTTTGAAGAAAGCGAATCGTAGACTTTCCTATACACAGCCAGGTCATGCGCACGCAGCGCCCTTTCCAGGGCCCTTAGATCCAGGTGCTCGGAGCTTATGCCTTCAAAGACCTGCGCGTAAGCGGTGCCCTTCAAGTTATCAATGAGCTCATATGCGTCTTTTGCTTCCAGAAGGCGGGCGAACAGCTCCGGGCTGATCAAATAAGAGAGCATCGCCCTGACCTTGGCATTGACAAAAGAATAGGTGGCAACTTCCCGTATCATCGGTCTTTGATCTCGATTATACGCGAGAATACCTCATCGGCGATCCGGTCGATATCCTTTTCCCTGGCCTGGCGCAGCGCTGCCGTTTTTTGCCGGGCCTCGGTAAGGAGCGTTTCCTTCTCGGAGAGGAACGCCGCCTCGGACTCCTCTTGCGTCTGTTGGATGGAAAGCCTGGTTTGGCGGATAGCAGCCTCGGTGTCGTCCTGGGCTTGTTTCTTTACCCGCTCCAGCATCTGGCTGTTCTCCTGCTCGACGGCCTTGATCTTCTTGCGTGTCTCTTCTTCCTCTTGGAGGATCTTATCGACGATCTCTTTCATCTTTTTTTGTCCGCCCTAAAATGAAAAAAGTGTCCGCATTCACTCGCTGAATTTTTGGACACCATAGTCACACCGAACATAGATAACCCTATGTTTTGCATAACTATAACACAATCTCATCGTTTGTCAAGAGATAGAATTGCATCGCCGCGGGAATAATCTATTGACCTGCCGATAGAAACAGCCATGGTTTCCAGGCACCCGGCGCATGAGCCCACCGGCTCATCAACGCAGCGTTTATGAGGATATATTTCATACATCCTGCGGTAAGGTTGCGGCGTAAAATTCGGCATGACCACGTTGGCCCCGCTTTGCAGGCCTTCCGGCCGGAAGTCTTTTTCCAGGCTGCCCAAGGCGCTTGTCGCCGGCAGATGCGCGCGCTTGGTCACGATCCTGGCCAATGCCAGCGTTTTGAGAACAAGCCGGACATCCGCAGGCACACATTCGGACAGGCCGGTCTGAGGGTGAGGGATAAAAGGCCCGATGCCGATCATGTCGAAATCATGCTGTTTAAAAAAGAGGATATCCTCGGCGATCATCGCAATGGTTTGGCCTTTAAGGCCGATAATGTTCCCTGAGCCGACTTGATAACCCAGTTCAAAGAGGTCGCGCAGGCAACGCAGCCTGTTCTCGAATGATTCTCCGCCGGGATGCAGCGCCCGATACAGCAGGCGGTTACCGGTCTCGATCTTAAGCAGGTAACGGTCTGCGCCGGCATCCTTCCATGCCTTATAATCCCGGCGCGGCCTTTCCCCCACAGAAAGGGTTACGGCCATATCGAAGCTGCGTTTTATTTCCCGGATGATATCCGCAAGCCAGGCAACGCTGGGGCCCTGGTCTTCGCCTGACTGCAGCACCACTGTCTTTATTCTCTGGGAGGCCGCGTAGGAAGCAGCCTCCAGGATCTCCTGGCGGCTAAGACGGTAACGCGGCAACGTCTGATTATGCGCATTGAGCCCGCAATACAGGCAGGAGTTTTTGCAGGCGTTGGAGAACTCGATGATAGCCCGCAGCAGGATGCCTTCGCCGGCAAACTCAGCCCTGACCTTGTCGGCAAAGGAAAAAATGCCCTGGAGTTCGGCTTCGCCTTGACAGGAAAGCAGGAACACCAGGTCCTCCCTCTGTGGCAGCAAGCTTTCGTATACCCTGGATAAGGCCTGCGCTACTTTAGACATACTCATCGCGCACCCCCTGGTCTATGTCGGCGAACATCCTGGCCAGCACAGACCTGCTTTCGGCATTCAGGCTGCCTTTGAGGCTCCGGATGAGGCTATAGCCTTGCCTGCGCACGCCGTCGGAAGCAAAATCATCCAGATATTCCTTAAGCGTAACCAAGGCATTGATCTGGCACTTTCCTTTGATGGTGCCGGGCCTGGCCAAGCGCATGAATTTCTCGCCGGTCCTTTCTTTTCTGTAGCAGGCGGCGCAAAAACTGGGGATGAAATTTTTCTCAAGGAGAGAAGCGATGACTTCGTCGAGGCTGCGCTGGTCGCCCAGAAAAAACTGCCCGTCCGCATCGCCAGGGCGGCTGCCGCAAGAGGAATAACCACCGGGGGAAGTACGCGATTCCGCGCTTACCTGCGATACCCCCAGGCTGAATAACTCGTCCCGCAGGGAAGGCGTTTCCCGCGTAGAAAGGATAAGCCCGGTATAGGGCACCGATAGCCTCAAAACCGCGACAAGCTTTTTGAAGTCTTCATCGCGCACCCGATATGGCATTTCATCAGTGAATTCGACGCCCAAAGCCGGCTCGACCCGCGGCACGGAAATGGTGTGCGGGCCCAGGCCGAATGTTTTTTCCAGGTACTCGATATGCATCAGGAGCGCTAATGTCTCGAATCTCCAATCATACAAACCATACAGCACCCCCATGCCTATATCATCAATGCCGGCTTTAAAGGCCCGGCCGGCCGCCTCCAGGCGGTTATCCGGGTCGCTCTTCGGGCCGCGCGGATGCACCTGCCGGTAAGTCGGTTCATGGTATGTCTCCTGGAACAACTGATACGTGCCTATCCCCGCATCCTTGAGCTGCTTGAATTCTTTAATGCTTAAGGGGGCGCAGTTCATATTAACCCTGCGGATGCGGTTGCCCCTGACGCTGACGGAGTATATCGCACGGATGGATTCGACGTAAAAGTCGATGGCAGGGCGGTTGTGCAGCCCGGATTCTCCGGCAACCGCCAAAATGCGTTTATGGCCGCGGCCGAGCAGCCAGGCAACTTGCTCTTTGATCTCCTGAGGCGTCAGCGCTTTCCTTTTTATCAAAGGATTGTCCGACTTGAATGCGCAATACAGGCAGGCATTGTCGCAGATGTTGCTTATATAAAGCGGGGCAAACAACACCACCCTGCGGCCGTAGATCCGGTCTTTTACATACGCGGCGGCACTGAAGAGCTGCGCCAGCTGTTCCTTCTGCGTCACCCGCAAAAGAAGCGCCGTCTCTTCAAGGCTCAGGCGACCAAGCCCCCTTGCCTTGGCCAGTATCGTATCAAGCTCAGGCCCCCTGACAGGCGCAGCCGAATGCAACAAGCCGTTTATTTTCTGTTCGTTGATATAGAGCATGCGGTCCTTTCAAACGCGTCATACGCCGCCGGAAAAGGCGAAAGCACGCGGTGGAGGGCGCCTTGCAGAAGCGCTATGCATATCCCGTAGTTGGTGATCGCCACTTTTTCTTCCCTGGCCTTCTGGATACGGAAAAGCATTTCCCGGCGCGTAAGCATACAGCCGCCGCAATGTATCACCAGGGTATAGTCTCTCAGGTTCTCGGGGTAATCCTTGCCGCAGGAGACATCGACCTGCACATCGGCGCCTACGTATTGCCGCAGCCAGCGGGGGATCTTTACCCTACCGATATCATCTTCGATGGCATGATGGCTGCAGGCTTCGGCAATGAGCACTTTATCGGACGGGCCGAGCCTTTCGATGGCTGCCGCACCTCTTGCCGCTTCCAACAGATCGCCCTTGTAACGGGAGAAAAGTACGGAGAAGGTCGTGCAGGGCACAGACGCAGGGGTATCGGCTACCATCTTCAAAACAACCTGAGAATCGCAGACCACGATATCCGGCGGGTTTTTCAGATTTGCCAATGCCGCGGCATACTCCCTTTCCTTGACGACCAGCACCGAGGCGTCATTATCCAGGGCATCCCGGATAGTTTGGACTTGCGGCAGGATCAGCCTGCCGCGGGGAGCCTGCAGGTCAATGGGGACCACCAGCACTGCCAGGCCGCCGCAGGGCAGCAAGTCTGCGATCAGGGCCGGAGGGCTCAGGAATTCATCCGGACAGACTTCGATGAGGTATTTTTTGAGCAGGTTCACGCAAGGATCGCGCCTGAGCGGGTCTATGCTTGCGCACAAAAGGATGCGCGGCACTTTCGCTCTGATCATTGCCAGCGCCTCTTCGCAAGGCTGCGCCAGGTCGACCTTGTTCACCGCCACGATGACCGGTATCTGCCTTTTTTCTGCCTCCTCCAATACTTTTTCTTCGTACGCGGTCCATCTGTCCGGTTCGGTGATCAGGACGATGACGTCCGAGCGGTCGAAGATCCGGGCCGTCTTTTGCAGGCGCGCGCCGGCAAGCTCCGAAATATCATCCAGGCCTGCGGTATCCAGGAATACCACCGGCCCCAAAGGAAGCAGCTCCATGGTCTTTTCTACGACGTCGGTGGTCGTGCCGGCGACCGGCGAAGTAATGGCGACGTCCTGGCCGGCGACAAAGTTAAGGAAACTTGATTTGCCGACGTTGGTCCGGCCGAACAGGCCGATATGCAAGCGAAGCGACTTAGGCGTTTTTCTCATCTTTATACCCTAAGGAAACCAGGTTATAGGGGCTAAGGACATTATCTACCATCTCTTCGCCGAGTGCGTCCTTCAGGAACTCCCTCAGGTTGCTTTTCCCCGAGCCCTCAAATTCTTTCAGAAGCCGGCTGGCCTTATCATAGCCGATGCGCGGGATAAAAGCGGTGACGATGGCCGGGCTTCTCTCGAAATAGTAGCGGCATTTTTCCGGATCGGCCTCTATCCCCTGGACGTGCTTGCCGAACATCGCATCCGCGGCTTTCAGCAGGTGCAGCGATTCCAATATCGCAAAAGCCAACAGCGGTATGAACTCGTTGATCTGTAACGTGGCCCGGGAAGCGCAATCGGTGATGATGGCGTCATTGGCCGTTGCCTTGATCCCGGCCTGCATTACTGCCTCCAGGATCACCGGATTGACCTTGCCCGGCATGATCGAAGAGCCCGCCTGCAGCTTCGGCAGCCTTATTTCCTCCAGCAGGCTTAAGAGCCGCAAGTCGTTGGCGATCTTGACCAGATTCTGGGCATGGGCTTTTAAGATGCCGGAAACCTCCACGAAGGGGTCGCTGTTGGCAGTCGGGTCCATGACATTTTCCCCCCGGGACAAGCCCAGCCCGGTCAGCTCGCGCAGCTTCTCGATGACCAGGAATATGTAGTTGCGCGGCGCACCCAGCCCTGTGCCGACGGCAGTGCCGCCGAGGTTAACTACCCGCAGGCGTTCTTCGGATTTGAACGCACGCCAGCGGTCGCGGCCGATGGCTTCCGCAAATACGGAGAACTCCGCTCCCAGGGTGATCGGAACGGCTTCCTTCAGCTCGGTCCGGGCAATTTTCACGATCCGGGCGAACTCCTTCTCCTTTTTTTGGAATGCGCCCTGGAGGCCTGCGACCTCCTGGCTTAAGTCCCGCAGAGAGAAAATGCAGGCGATCTTCAATGCGGTAGGATATACATCATTGGTGGACTGATGAAGGTTGACATCCTCGATGGGATGCACCAGGGAATAATCGCCTTTTGTGCCCCGGAGTATTTCAATGGCGCGGTTGGCAAGCACTTCATTTACGTTCATGTTCGTAGAAGTGCCCGCTCCTCCCTGGAGCGCGTCAACCGGGAATTGGCCGGCGAGGGAGCCGTCGATGACCTCATCCGCCGCCTGGATGATCGCCCCTGCCTTAGCCTGCTCCATATACCCTAACTCAAGGTTGGCAAGGCAGGCGGCTTTTTTTACCGTTGCCAGCGCCTTGATGAAAACAGGGTCCAGCCTGTAGGAGCTTAAGGTAAAATTCTCCGCAGCCCTGTGGGTATGGATCCCCCAATAGGCATCCCGGCATATGTCTTTTTCGCCCAAAAAATCTTTTTCCCGACGGTATTCCATATTACTTCCCCTTGCTCAGCGCGGATTTGACCGAGACGCCGTCGATCAAGCCCAGCTTGCCGGTCAGGCCGCCGACCTCATCGGTAGTGGCGTCTACGATCAAGGTGATCACGCAGCAGTTTTTTTTGGCGTAAGGCAAGCCGACGCGGGCAACGATAAGGTCCCCGAAATCGGAAAGGACCTTGTTTACCGATCCTGCCGCCTTAAGCCTGTTCTCAATGATAATGCCGATAAAACCCAATCGTTTCTGTTCCATGCGAACCTCCTTTGCGAAATGTCCGTTTTCTGCGAAGACGACCAAAAAAAATCCCAACTGTACCTTGCACATGCATGCGGTAAAGTTGGGATGCCTTATTGCACCTTCTTCTCCCTTGGCTTCAGCCAACGCCTTACCGCAGGTAAAAATCTATGTTACTTGCTGTAGATGGGCCTTCCTTTGTAGCGCGTATGACAGATATGCTCTGATTTTTCGCTTAAAGGGCTGCCCAAAAATTCTTCATAGAGCTTTTTAACGTGTGGATTATCATG
>Ga0335071_10000473_pt1 | contig 44654 bp, 39 predicted proteins | sample Lox_Sample_15_FD_206724 | JGI IMG/M metagenome (GOLD analysis project Ga0335071, IMG submission 206724) | Soil microbial communities from Loxahatchee National Wildlife Refuge, Florida, United States - Lox_Sample_1.5 | ecosystem: Environmental > Terrestrial > Soil > Wetlands | place: USA... | reverse complement strand
AACGTCGAGGACGTTGCGGCGCCCATCGATTGTGCTCTCGCCCTTTTCTTACGGAAACTCCGAAGCTGAAATGCGACCGGTGCTGTGCGTCCTTCGAACCCGGGATTCGCCTGGAAAGCTGCTCCGAAATGGAACGAACTTCGGACTTTGGATACTAGCGTTCTTCCGATTCCGGTTCGGATATCAGGGTCTTCTTCAGCACCTCGAAGACGGATGCCGTGTCCTGGTCACCCAGCCCCATCGCTAACGCCTGGGCATAGACCCCCTGAGTCAGCGTAAACAAGGGCGTTGCGCAACCCACATCGTCGGCGAACTCGGCGATGATCGCCATATCCTTCTTCCAGGTCGAAACTCGCATGGTCGCGGGGGCATAGACACGATCGACCATCATCGGCGCGCGCATTTGGAACATGCGCGACCCGCCTGCACCAGGCCCGACCAATGCGACGACCGCCTTTGGATCCAGCCCGGCACGTTCTGCCAGAACCATTGCCTCGGCCGTCGCGACGTTGTTGATGGCGACCAGATGGTTGGCAACGAATTTCATCCGGCTGCCATTGCCGAACCTGCCAAGATCGGCGCTCTGCTTCGCGAAATCCGCAAACAGCGCCGCACATTTCGCAATCGCCGCGCTGTCACCGCTGGCATAAACGACGAGATCACGCAGCTTCGCCTGCGCGCCCGTTCCGCTCAGCGGGCAATCCAGCGGGACATGACCAGCTTTGCTCAAAATGGCTTCGAAATGCAGCTTGTCGGCGAGGCTCAGCGTGCTCAGCTCGACAACGATCCTTGGAGATTGACCTGAAGAAGCGATCGCCTGCGCCACGCTTTCGACGGCCTCCGGCGTGGGAAGACTGGTCATAATGATCGGCGACTCGCTCGCGATCTCGGCGACGCCCTGGGCAATGGCGACGCCCGCTCGTCCGAGTTCAGTCCGGCGATCGGGGCCGACATCGAAGCCGAACACTCGCCATCCCCGATCGACCAGGTTGCGGGCGATTGCGCCTCCCATGATGCCAAGTCCGACAATCCCAACGGTTCTGTCCATGCCGGCCCGTTCCTTCACCACGTGATTTCGATTGACGGCAAACGCCACCCGCGCCTTAACTAGCCTCAAGCGACCAACAATCGCGAAGTCACACCGACCGGTCAAGCGGGCGTCGGGGCCTGCCGGATGGCGAAATGGCCGATATTCGAACGCCAGCGCTGATGTCCGCTCGACGGGAGAGCTAGCGAGGAACGCCAGATGGCCAGTGTCGGTCGAAAGGCAAGCACGGGCGAAAGTATCGAGAGCGAGGACGCCAATTCCGCTTCTGCGAAGATGACATATGCCGCTGGGGCGCTGATCCCGCAGCTTCGTGCGCGAGCTGCCCGCACCGAGGAGCTGCGGCGGATTCCGCCGGAAACGGAGCGTGATCTCCATGACGCCGGTCTGTTCAGGATCCTGCAGCCGAAGCGTGTCGGAGGTGCCGAGCTCGACTATGTCGCGCTGGTCGACTGCGCGGCCCTGGTCGCGCGCGGCGATGCATCGGTGGCCTGGAATCTCGCGAACCTTGCAAGCCACCACTGGATGCTCGGCATGTTTGACAAGCGTGCGCAGGACCTGGTCTGGAACCAGGACGTCAACGCGCTGATCGCCTCGTCCTTCATCTTTCCGGCGGGTCGGGCAAGGAGGGTCGAAGGTGGTTATCGGCTCCGCGGCAGTTGGCCGTTCTCATCCGGCGTGGCGTCATGCGAATGGAACATGCTGGCGAGCGTCGTGTCCTCGGAGGACGAGGCCGACGGGATCGAGTATCGAATTTTCCTGATCCATAAGAACGACTACCAGATCCTCGACACCTGGGATGCGGCAGGCCTGCGTGGGACCGGCTCGAATGACGTCGAGGTCAAGGATGCCCTCATCGCTGAGCCAATGACGGTCGCCGTGAGCGATCTTGCCGGCGGCCCGTCGCCGGGGAGTGCCGCCAATCCGAATCCGCTTTATGCCTTGCCGGTCTTTTCGCTGTTTCCCTACGTGCTTTCCGGCGTCGCGCTCGGCAATGCGCAAGCCTGCCTTGACGATTATGTCGAGCTCGCGCGGCACCGGGCGTCGACCTATGATCGCACCAAGCTTGGTGATTTGCAGACGACGCAGATCAAGATTGCAGAGGCCTCGGCTAAGATCGATGCAGCCCGCCTCATCATGCGACAGAACTGCATCCAGGCGATGGTAGACGCGAAGCGAGGTCAGATTCCGGACATGGCAACAAAGACCCGACTACGCCGCGACGGCGCATTTTCGGTCAACCTCTGCACCGAAGCGGTATCGCTGCTGTTCTCCGCCAGCGGCGCGCGAGCCTTGTTCACGACGGGCGTCTTGCAGCGGCAATTTCGCGATGCGCATGCAATCAATTCGCATTTCGCGTTCAATTTTGACGCTGCCGGCACCAACTATGGTCGGGTCGCGCTTGGTCTTCCGTCTGAAAGCTTGACGCTCTGAGGCCGACGGATGAATGACGCGCCAAAGCACCCGGCCCATCCAGACCCGGCCAACGAACTCGCCAGCGACAGCTCGCCGATCGACCCGCGTGAGTTTCGCAACGCGCTCGGCACCTACGCGACCGGCGTGACCATCATCACGGCCGCGGGATCCGACGGCAAGCCCTACGGTCTGACGTGTAACTCGTTCGCGTCGGTGTCATTGAACCCGCCGCTGGTGCTCTGGAGCCTCGTACGCTATTCGTCCAGTCTGAACGCATTCCAGAATGCCACTCACTTTGCCGTCAATGTGCTCGGCGCCTCGCAGCAGGCCCTTTCGAACAAATTTGCAAAATCCTCGGATGAGAAGTTTGTCGGGGTTGAATGGTCGCCGGGTCTCGGCAACGCGCCGCTCCTGAAGGAGAGCGTGGCGAATTTCCAATGCCGTTCTGTCAATCGCTACTATGGCGGTGACCATGTTATCTTTCTCGGCGCGGTCGAGGCCTATTCCTACAACCATGGCGAGCCGCTGTTGTTTGCCCGCGGCCGCTATGGCCGCTTTGTTTCGCCGGACGGTCGCGATGGCACGGACAAGTCCTAGGTTCGGTCGAGAGGCTCGCTCCGGCTATTGCCCACGGGCAGCGGCCCGGTACCAGTCTCCAATCTCGCTGGCGGTCATAAGCGCGACACCGTCGTGGCCAACCACGTAGTCCAGCAAGGCTTCGAGATACTTGATACGGTGCGGCACGCCGGTGATGTAGGGGTGTATCGAGATCGCCATGATCCGCGCGTTTGTCTCGCCTTCCAGATAGAGCCGGTCGAACTGATCGGTGCAACGCCGCAGGAATTGCTCGGAAGAAAGGTGCTGCAGCGCATGGATCACGATGTCGTTCGTCTCGACCGAGTAGGGGATGGTCGTGATGATGCCGTGGGGCGTAGCGATGTCCTGCGGAAGATCATCGATGACCCAATCGGCGACATATTCGATACCATTCTGTCGCAGCAGGTCGAGAGTTTCTTCAGTCTCCGTCAGGCCGGGACTTTCCCATGACCGGGGAGGCTTGCCCGAGAATTTTGCGATTGTTTCGACGGCCCGTTTGATCGCATCGGGCTGATTGTCCAGCTTGTGCATCGGTCCCTGGACAAAGCCATGGCCCATGAACTCAAACCCAGCCTCGAGGGCGGCTGACGCGACGCGCGGGTAGGAATGGCAGACATTGGCATTCAATGCGAGCGTAACCGGGATGTTGCGCTCGGTCAGCGCCTTGAACTGGCGCCAGAAGCCCGCGCGCATCCCATATTCGTGCCAGGACCAATTGGGCACATCGGGCAGCAACGGCTGCCCCATCGGCGGGCTCAGGACCGTTCGCGGCATCGGGTTTTCGATCCGCCATTCCTCGACATTGAGGATCACCCAGACGGCAAGCTTCTTGCCGTTTGGCAGCACGAGCCTGGGCCGATCGATCTGCGCCTGGTAGGGGATACGGTCAGTGAAGGCCACGGAAACCTCTGGTGAGATGCAGGTCACCCTGCGGCATAGGATTGTCTCGAAGCCGCGTTGACGCGCGGCATCACTTGCTCGGCCATCAGGATCATCGACTGACGTCCGAGTTCGCGATCCCTCCAGTCCTTGCCGGCATAAAGCAGTGTCCCAAAGGTCCCGACTTCATGCTGGAAGGCCAGGAGCTGGTCCGCGACGCTATCAGGCGTTCCCCAGATGATCAGTCTGTCGCAGATCGATTCGAGCGTAACCTCCTCATCGGGCTGATCGCGTCGCGTCTTGAACAACTCGAGTCGCCCGTTCTTCTTCAGCTTGGTGAACAAGGAGCGATAGTAGTAGACGTAAGGGCCATTCGGATCGGTCGCGTAGGCTTTCGCGGTCGCGGCATCGTTGGCGACGAAAACGCTCTTGGCGACGCGCCAGTTTGCGGGATTCGCGGCACGTCCCGCGCGTTCGCAGCCCTCGACATAGCGGGGCCAATGGCTTTTCACCCAGGCCGGCATCAAAAAGTTTGCCGAAATCGGCTCCCAGCCGCGAGCGGCCGCCTCGGTGACGCCTTTCGAGAAGGGGGCGACGGCGGTGACGACGATGGGCGGATGTGGACGTTGCAGCGGACGCGCAATAAATCCCTGACCGATTTCCGCCATCAGGGTCCTCTGGGTAGAAATGTTCCAGTATTTTCCTTGAAGATTGTAAGGCGGCTCATTCTCCCAGATTGCAAGAACCTGATTGATTGCTTCGAGAAACATGGCGTTGCGGTCGGCGTCGAGATTGCCGAACAGTTCGGCGTCCGAAAGCAGTCCACCCGGACTGATCCCGAAAATCAGGCGGCCGTCGAGCATGTGGTCCAACATCGCGATGTTTGCCGCGACCGTGGCGGGATGGGCGTTCGGCATGTTGATGGTGCCGGTGCCAAGCCTGATCTGTCGGGTGGCAGCGGCGATCCAGGCAATGAACGCGATGCAGGAGGTGATGTTTTCGGCCCGGTCGGTGACGTGCTCGCCGACATAGGCTTCGGTGAAGCCCAGCTCGTCGGCCAGCAGAAATGCTTCGCGATCTTCGTTGAGGCACAACCGCCAATCCTTTTCGAGTGGATGGATCGGCATCGTGAAGAAGCCCAAATTCATTCCGGTGCGCTCCGATGTCCTCTTTCGCCGTGCACCGTGCGGCCTTCGTGAACGCAAGACAAGCCCAAAAAACGATGCGCCCGAGGAAACCTCGCGAGGACCAGCTTGGCGTTCTTGACCTTTTCAGGCCGGAGCTCTCTAATCCGCCGCAGCAGAAACAGCCGTGGACGATTGCCTCCGAATGCGTGTCCTGACGCGTTACTCGACATGCTGGCCTCGCCGACGTCAGCGGAAAAAGACCCAGACATGATCGCGCCGTGCGCAATCTCCCTGACTGTTAATGGCGAACAGGTCGAAGCATACGTGCCACCGCGACTTAATCTCGCAGACTTTTTGCGGGAGCATCTGCAGCTGACGGGAACACATGTCGGATGCGAGCACGGCGTTTGTGGTGCCTGCACGGTTCGCCTGAACGGAGATATCGTTCGCGGGTGCCTGACGCTGGCCGTTCAGGCGAACGGCGCCGTTGTTGAAACGATCGAAGGCCTCTCCGATGCTGGCGAGATCGCCGATCTTCACGCCGCGTTCCGCGACCGCAACGCGCTGCAATGCGGCTACTGCACGCCGGGAATGCTGGTGACCGCCCAGGATCTGTTATTGCAGTGCTCGGCGCCCGATCGCGAGCTGATTCGCGAGCATCTCTCGGGAAACTACTGCCGTTGCACCGGCTACGAGGCGATCGTCGATGCCGTCGAAGTGACGGCCCGTTCGCGCCGGGAGCGCGGACGATGAAGCGAACGGATACGGAACCGCTATCGCTGTTCGATCGGCCGAACTCCTATATCGGCAAGACGGTTCCGCGGCCCAATCTCGACAGGCTGATGCAGGGACGGGGACTCTACGTCAGCGACCTCGAACTGCCGCGAATGGCTCACGTCGTTTTTCTGCGCTCGCCGCATGCGCACGCGCGGATTGCGAGGATAGAGGCGGCTGACGCGAAGCGAACGACTGGGGTCGTCGCCATTGTGACCGGGACTGAACTTTCGAAGATCATCTCGCCCTGGGTCGGGGTGCTCTCCCACCTGAAGGGCTTGAAGTCAGCGCCGCAGCACGCCATCGCGGTCGATCGCGTCTGCTGGCAGGGCGAGGCGGTCGCCGCCATCGTCGCGACGAGCCGCGCCGCGGCCGAAGATGCCATCGACGCGGTCGGCGTCGAATATGAAGAGCTCGCGCCGGTGACGGATATGCGATCCGCGCTCGACCCGCAGACGCCGGTTATCCATCCCTCGCTTGGTGATAATCTGGCATTTGAGCGTTTGCATCATGCCGGAGACGTCGATCGGGCGCTTGTGGACTCCGACGAGGTCGTGGAGGCCGAATTCGTTTTTGGGCGGCATACGGGTGTCACCCTGGAACCGCGCGCGGTCGTTGCCGATTGGAATGCGGCCGAGGCAAGGCTCACCATCTACCAGGGCACCCAGGCGCCTCACATGGTCCAGAACATCGCGGCGCTGCATTTGGGGCTCCGCGACTCGCAAGTGCACGTGATCTGCAAGGACGTTGGTGGTTCCTTCGGCATCAAAGTCCATGTCTACGCCGACGAGATGGCGACCTACGCGCTGTCGAAAATGCTGCGGCGGCCGATCAAGTTCGTGGCCGACCGCTTCGAAAGCTTCAATACCGACATCCACGCCCGTGATCATCGCTGCAAGGGCCGGATCGGCGTCCAACGCGACGGCACGATCACAGCGTTCGAGATCGACGATCTCACCGGGATCGGACCGTATTCGATGTACCCGCGAACCAGTGCGATCGAGGCGAACCAGGTCGTCAATCTCGTCGGCGGGCCCTATCTTTCGAAGAATTATCGGGCGCGGGCCCGCGTCGTCTTCCAGAACAAGAACGTGATGTGCCAATATCGCGCAGTTGGCCATCCGATCGCCTGTTCAGTCACCGAGGGGCTGGTGGATCTGGCCGCGGCGCGAATCGGCATGGACGTCGCCGAGATCCGACGCCGCAATCTGATTCCGGACGACGGCTATCCCTGTGCTTCGCCGACCGGGCTGCGTTTCGAGAAATTGTCCCATCACGCCTCGCTGACAAAGCTGCTGGCGATGATGGATTATGATCGGCTGCGGGCCGAACAGAGCGAATTACGTCAATCGCAGGTCTATCGCGGCATCGGCATCGCCAGTTTCATCGAGGTCACAAACCCAAGCGCGGCATTCTATGGGGTGGGCGGAGCTCGCATATCGTCGCAGGATGGCGTCGCGGTGCGCCTCGATGCGCAGGGCGCGGTGACATGTCAGACCAGCATCACTGAACAGGGCCAGGGCTCGGAAGCGCTCACCGCGCAGATCGTCGCCAGCGTTCTCGGCATTTCGACGGACCGCATCCGCGTCATTCTCGGCGACACCGACAACACGCCCTATGGCGGTGGGACGTGGGCATCGCGCGGTGCCGGCATCGGCGGTGAGGCTGCGCTGCAGGCAGCGAAGCAGCTGCGCAGGAACATCCTGGAGGTTGCGGGTGCGATCCTTCAGTCGTCGCCCGCCGCGCTCGATATCGTCGACAATGACGTCGTCGATCTCAGCGATGGCACGCGTCGTATCGAACTGCAGGAACTGGCGCGGATCGTGTATTTCCGTCCCGATACGCTGCCGCCGGGGATCCAGCCCGAGCTGATGGCGACCCGACATTTTGTGCCGCGGGAATATCCTTTCGCTTTCACCAATGGCGTGCAGGCGTCATGGCTGGAGGTCGACATCGAAACCGGTTTCATCAAGCTCCTCAAGCACTGGGTGGTCGAGGACTGCGGCACCATCATCAATCCTCAACTGGTCGATGAGCAGATCAGGGGCGGCGCGGTGCAGGGGCTGGGTGCGGCTCTGTTCGAGAAGTGCATCTATGACGAGCGCGGACAGCTGACCAATGCGAACATGGCCGACTACCTCGTGCCGATGTCCGGTGAAATGCCGGATATCGAGGTTGGTCATGTGGTGTCCCCGACCGAGGAGACCGAGTTGGGAGCCAAGGGGGCGGGAGAGGCCGGGACCGCAGGTGCTGCGGCCGCGGTCGCCAACGCGGTCAATGATGCGCTGAGGCCATTTGGTGCCGTGATCACCGAGATTCCGTTGACCCCCGAGGTGATCCTGACGGCGCTTGGCCGCATTTGACGGAGGACGACCGCTTGTTTGCCTGCCGGCCGTGACCGGGAACGTTGGCCAGCGTCGACATGCCGCAATTCATTCTCGCAAGCCCGCCCACGATTGTGGGCGGGCTTTTTTCTTTTTTGCGCTGCTGCACCGCCCTCGGAGCATCGGTGCCGGCCACGAAATCGGTGACCGCTCAACGGTGTTGCGCTTCGGACAGTTTGTAGACCTCAAGCGCGTCGGCGTTGGCGCCACGGGCTGATTCCGCCAGTCTGAACAGTTGCGCAGCGAGCGATGTCATGGGTACCGCGGTCGAAGTCTTTCGGGCGACTTCGACCACCGTATCAAGATCCTTCAGTATCGTCGCGATATGCCCGGTCGGCGGCGAGTGGATGCCCTGCACCATCCGTGGCACAAAGAGTTGCAGGGGAATGGAATCCGCAAATCCCCCGGCGAGTGCCTCGGGGAGCCGTCCGGCGTCGATGCCGGCATTTGCCGCCAGCCGGGCTGCCTCGGCGAGCACCGTCATGGCGCAGCCGGTGATGACCTGGTTGCAGAGTTTTGTGATCTGGCCTGCGCCGGTTGGCCCCATATGGGTGAGGCGGCGCGCCATGGCCAGGACATAGGGCCTGACCCGTTCGATATCGGGGGCGTCACCACCGGCCATGACGGCCAGCGTGCCTTCCTGCGCGCCCTTGGTGCCCCCGGACACCGGCGCGTCGATCCAGCTCATTCCGTTGATGCTCTTCAGGCGTGCTGCAATCGTCCGCGTCGCGTCGGGGTTGATTGATGAGAAATCCACCACGAGCTTCCCAGGGCCGGGAGTCTTTGCGAGGCCGGCCGGCCCGAACACGACGTCTTCAACCGCGGCAGCGTCGGTAACGCACATGAAGATGATGCTCGCGCTCGCCGCAACGTCGCTTGGGCTGGTTGCCAATCGTCCTCCCAGCGCCGCCAGCGCGGCCGTCTTGCCGGCCGACCGATTCCAGATGCTGACCTCGAAGCCGGCCTGGAGCAGGCGCTGCGCCATCGGGACACCCATCAATCCCAATCCGAGATAGCCAAGCTTTTCGGCTCCCTGTTCCTTTGGCCCAATTGGTTCGGTCATATCTCTCTCCCGCCTGCTACGCCCGATCCGCGCCCCTCATCGCGATCGGCCATTTCGACTAAATACTACCTAGCCGCCCAATGGCTTGCCTAATTATTTGAACCATGAAAGGTTTATGCGCCAGGTCAAACGGGCGATGGCGTCGGTCGGCACGGGAAAGAGGCGGAGTGGGCAGGATGCGGACGGTTTCCAAATGGGTCTTGGTGGCTGCAACGGCGGCGTCCCTCTTCGGGAGCGCACACCCGTCTCATGCGCAACCGACCATCCGGGTCGGCTGGACCATTCCGGCCGAAGAGTCGAAATACTGGATGATGCGCCGCCCAGCGGAATTTCCCGATCTCGGCAAGACCTATAACATCGAATGGACCCAGTTCCAGGGCACGGCGCCGATGACACAGGCTCTGGCCGCAGGCGCGCTCGACTGCGCGACCCAGGCGCCGCTCTCGCTTGCCAATGGTGTGGTCGGCGGCAATTTGAAGGCCTACATCGTGGCCCAGCATGTGTTCGAGAAGCCCGGCGGGTTCTCGGTGTATTGGGCGGTCATGGATGACTCGCCGATCAAGACCATTGCAGACCTCAAGGGCAAGACCATCGGCATTTCTGTGATCGGTGGCGGTACGCAAGGGCCGTTCAACATGCTCTTGAAACAGAACGGTCTTGATCCCGCCAAGGACATCAAACTCGTCGAAGTCGGCTTTGCGGTGTCCGAGGATGCGTTGCGACAGGGACGGGTCGACGCGGTCAACATGAACCAGCCTTTTGCGGCGCGCGCGGAAGCCAAGGGCGGGATTCGCAAGCTGTTCTCGCTGTCGCAGGCCATGCCGAACATCGTGCACATCCTGGAGGCCTGTCGTGCCGACTTCGTCGACAAGAACCCAGATCTCGTAAAGGCTTACGTCCGCGACATTACCCTGGGCATGAAAAAGGCGCTGGCCAATCGCGAGGAAACATTAAAAGTGGTTTCCGAACAGCTGAAGGCGCCGGTTCAGGTGCTCGACACCTATCTGCTGAAAGACAATGACTTCGGCCGGGATCCCGGAGCTGCCCCGAACTTTCCGGCCATCCAGAAGATGTTCGATATCTATGCCGAGACGGGAATGCTGCCGAAGCTGGATGTCGCGCAGTTCAAGCACCCGACGATCGTCGCGCCGATCGAGTAGCCGGCGAGGCCGAGGCACGATCGGGGTAGGTCGTTTCGGAGGCCGCCGGAGCGACCAGGGGAGACTTGATGCCCGAGAAAAAATGGCGATCCCGCGTCACCACGGACGGCCTGGACCGGGCGCCGCACCGCGCCTTCATGCGCGCGATGGGCCTGGATGACGCGGCGCTCGCCAGGCCGATGATCGGGGTCGTCAGCATGAAGGGCGAACAGACGCCCTGCAACATGACCCACGACTTCCAGGTCGATGCGGCCAAGGAAGGGATTGCCGAGGCGGGCGGCACGCCGCGGGAATTTACCACCATTTCGGTATCCGACGGCATCAGCATGAATCACGAGGGGATGAAGTTCTCCCTGTTTTCACGTGAGCTGATTGCAGATTCCATCGAGGCCGTCGTTCATGGCCTCGCCTATGATGCACTCATCGGCTTCGGTGGTTGTGACAAGACACTGCCCGGCGTGATGATGGGCATGGTTCGCTGCAACGTTCCGTCCATCTTCATCTATGGCGGCAGCGCCCTCCCGGGAAGGTTCAGAGGGCAGACACTGACCGTGCTCGATTCCTATGAGGCGGTCGGCGGTTTCATGACCGGCGAAATCGACGAAGCGACGCTTCAGGGAATCGAGCGGACCTGCCTGCCGACCATCGGAGCCTGCGCGGGCCAGTTCACTGCCAACACCATGGCGATGGTCTCCGAGGCCATGGGCCTGACGATGCCGAATGTCTCGATGATTCCGGGCGTCTATGCCGAGCGTGCGCAGGTCGCGCGCCAGGCCGGACGCCTCGTCATGCGGATGCTCGCGCGGGGCGGTCCGTTGCCCCGCGAGATCCTGACGCGCAAGTCGCTCGAAAACGGCGCGGCCATCGTGGCCGCCACCGGTGGCTCGACCAACGCCGCCCTGCACCTGCCCGCGATTGCCAATGAGGCGGGTATTGCTTTCACCATCGACGATGTCGGGGAGGTTTTTGCGCGCACGCCACTGATCGGCAATCTGCGGCCGGGTGGGAAATACACAGCCAAGGATGTCTACGATATCGGCGGCGCCGCGGTCGTGATCCGCACCCTGATCGAGAGCGGCCATATCGATGGCGAGTGCCTGACCGTCACGGGCAGAACCATCGCCGAGGAGTATGGGAGCGCCAGCGCGCCTGACGGCGAGATCATCCGATCGGCCGCTTCGCCGATCATGCCGGATGGCGGCGTCGCGGTGCTGAAAGGCAATCTCTGCCCGGACGGCGCCGTCATCAAGGTGGCTGGCCTGAAGAACCTGACCTTCCAGGGCCACGCGCGCGTATTCGAGGACGAAGAGTCTTGCGTGGAGGCCGTGCGCAGCCGCAATTATGCGGCCGGCGAGGTCCTTGTCATCCGCAACGAGGGCCCCGTCGGCGGGCCCGGGATGCGCGAGATGCTGGGCGTGACCGCGCTGATTTATGGCCAGGGCATGGGTGAGAAGGTCGCGCTGATCACCGATGGCCGTTTTTCCGGCGCGACGCGCGGGATGTGCATCGGCTATGTCTCGCCGGAGGCCTTCATCGGCGGTCCGCTGGCGCTGCTGCGTGATGGCGACCCGATCCGGATCGATGCAGGTGCGCGTCGGATGGACGTCATGCTTGATGACGCGGAACTCGCCGAGCGCCGGCGGGCGTGGCAGCCGCGCCCGCCGCGCCATCGGGCCGGCGCGCTCGCCAAATATGCACGGCTGGTTGGCCAGGCGCCCGGAGGTGCGGTCACCCACGCCGGTGCCGCGGAGTGGCCATGGTTCGATTAGTTTCGCCTGTCGTTTGGGCTGTCATTGTCTTAGTCTGGCCCCGACGGCAGCGGCCGAGAAGCAGAGCGGAATGAACGTATTGCCATCGCGAACTGAGGCAAAAGCGCAGCCCGTGCGGGCTCCCGCGCAAGCGACCGCCATGATCGAGATTGATCATGTCTCGCAGACGTTTCAGACCTCCGCTCGCCAGGATCATCTGGCCTTGTCGGACATTTCGCTCACGGTAGAGGACGGGGCCTTTGTCTCCATTCTCGGTCCGTCCGGCTGCGGCAAATCGACACTTCTCTACATTGTCGGAGGGTTCGTCAGCCCGACGCAGGGCGCCGCGCGGATGAAGGGGAAGGCGATCACCGGGCCAGGTCCCGATCGCGGTCCCGTCTTCCAGGAGTTTGCATTGTTTCCCTGGAAGACGGTGCTCGGCAATGTGATGTATGGCCCGCGCCAGCAGGGCGTGAAGGCTGCGGAAGCTGAAGCGCAGTGCCGCGCCCTGATCGAAATGGTCGGCCTGAAAGGTTTTGAGGACTTTTATCCGAAGGAACTGTCCGGCGGCATGAAACAGCGCGTCGCGCTGGCGCGGACGCTCGCCTATCACCCGGAAGTGCTCCTGATGGACGAGCCGTTCGGGGCGCTGGACGCCCACACCCGCACGCGGCTGCAGAACGACCTGCTCAACATCTGGGAGCGCGACCGCAAGACGGTGCTGTTCGTCACTCATTCCGTAGAAGAGGCGGTCTTCCTGTCCGACAAGGTCGTGATGATGACGCGCTCGCCCGGACGGATCAGGGAGATCATCGACATCGATCTGCCGCGCCCGCGCCGTCGGAGCGAGCTTCTGCTCGACCCGCGCTATCAGAAATACGTCGTCGACATCGAGCGCATGTTCGACGATGGCGGCGCGCAAGGGGGCACGCTGTGAGGTCGCGGTTCATCTCTGGAACGCGCGCGGCGCCGTGGCTCGCCTGTCTCGGTCTCCTGGTGATCTGGCAAATCGCCGCGCTCGCGTTGAAGAACGACAGTTTCCCGACCGCGTTGGCGGCGATCCGCGCGATACCTCTCATTCTTGGCGACAAGGAAGCGCTGATCAACATTCTTGCTTCGCAACGACGGATGACGATCGGTTTCGTGGTCGCCATCATTGTCTCGATCCCGCTCGGCCTCATGATGGGTCGCAGCCGTGCGGTCGCGTCCTTTTTCAATCCGCTGCTGATGGTGATCTATCCGGTGCCGAAGGCCGCGCTGATGCCGATCATCATGCTCTGGCTCGGCGTCGGCGACCTTTCGAAGACATTGGTGATCTTTCTCGGCGTCAGCCTGCCGGTGATCTACCACAGCTTTGAGGGCGCGAAGTCGGTCGAGGAGAAGATGCTGTGGTCGGGCGCCGCCATGGGGCTTTCGGCCGCGGAGCGGATGGTGCGGATCGTGCTGCCGGCGGCCTTGCCGGAGATTCTGACCGGTTGCCGGACCGGCCTCGTGCTGGCGCTGATCACGATGGTGACCAGCGAGATGATTGCCCGCCAGTCAGGTGCCGGCAACATCCTGTTCAATGCGCTCGACATGGGCGAATACGACCTGGTGTTCGCTATGATCATCATCATCGGCGCCATGGGGATCTGCCTCGACGCCATGTTCGAGACGTTGCGCAGGCGGCTCGTCAGATGGTCGGAGCCGCAATTCGACATGCCCTTGAGCTTCTCATGACCTCGCGCGCGCAAGATCTCCTGCTTGGCCTGGTGCCGCTTGCGCTCGTCATTGCGCTCTGGCAGGCGCTGGTGTCGTTCGGCTATGCGCCGGCGACATTGTTGCCGCCGCCGGGTATGGTGTTTCGCAGGCTCGCTCAGCAACTGACGACGTTGACGTTCGAGCAGGACATCGCCGCCACGCTGTTCCGCTTGTTTGCGGGATTCCTGATTGCGGTGGTCCTCGGCGTCACGATCGGCATTGCTGCCGCAGCCAGTCCGCTGATCAATTCGGCGGTGCGTCCGGTCGTGCGCGTCCTGGCGCCGTTGCCCAAGGTTGCGCTCTATCCGGCGCTGCTCCTGCTGCTTGGTTTCGGCCATGAATCGAAGATTACCCTGGTCACCGCGGACGCCCTGTTTCCGATCCTCCTCTCGACCTATTACGGCGCCTCGACCGTCGAGCAGAAACTCGTCTGGTCGGCGCTCGCGGCCGGAACGTCACCGCGGGAAGTGCTGTTCAAGGTCGTCCTCCCCGCCGCTGCTCCTTCGATCCTGACGGGCTGCCGGATCGGTCTCGTGATTTCCTGCATCGTGGTATTCTTGGCCGAAATGATCACGTCGACGGACGGTCTCGGTCACGTCCTGGTCACCGCCGCGCGTACGTTTCAGGCGGTTGACATGTTCGTGCCGCTGATCACGATTTCGCTGTTGGGGCTTATCCTGAATGCGGCGCTGGGCGCACTGCGGTCCTATCTGCTCCGCGGTTTCCCGGAAGTCTGAAGATAAAACTGGAGGACATGCATGCTGGCGGATCGCATCGAGGCAAAATGGATCGACGCGTTCTGCGAGATTTTTGAGCGCTGCGCGGTGAAGCCCGGTGACACGGCCGCCATTTTGTCGGAGACACAGTCGCGGGAGCTGAATGTTCATCTCGCCGAACTGGCGTTGCTCCGCATGGGCGCGCGACCCTTCCATATCGTTCTGCCGACGCCGCGCAACCGCCATGGCGTTCCCGTGCGTTCGACGGGCGCGAGCGAAGCGATCCAGCGGCTCGGGCCCGTCGTCACTGCTCTGCAGCAGGCGGGCTTTGTGGTCGACTGCACGATCGAAGGATTGATGCATGCGGCCGAGACGCCGGAAATCCTGAAGGCGGGTGCCCGCATTCTCGTTATTTCCAATGAGCATCCCGAAGCGCTCGAGCGCATGGTCCCGGATCTTGCGCTGGAGAAGCGCGTTCGCGCCGCGGCGAAGATGCTGCGCGGAACCAGGCACATGCGTGTGACATCGAAAGCCGGCAGCGATCTCAGTGTCGACATGGCCGGCGCCTCGACGGTCGGTGTCTGGGGCTGGACCGACAGGCCCGGCACGCTGGCGCATTGGCCGGGCGGCATTGTCGTCAGCTTCCCGAAGAGCGGCACGATCAACGGTACCTTGGTGATGGCGCCCGGCGACATCAACCTCACCTTCAAGCGCTATCTGACCTCGCCTGTGAAGATGACGCTCAAGGACGATTATGTGGTCGAGCTCGAAGGCGACGGAGCGGATGCTGCGATGATGCGAACCTATCTTGCCGCCTGGGGCGACCGCGAGGCCTATGCTGTCTCGCATGTCGGCTTTGGGATGAATCCCGGCGCGCGCTACGAAGCACTGTCAATGTATGACCAGCGCGATACCAACGGCACCGAACTGCGCGCGGTGTCCGGAAACTTCCTGTTCTCGACGGGTGCCAATGAATTTGCTGGCCGCCATACCGCCGGACATTTCGATCTCCCGATGATGGGCACGACCATCGAACTCGACGGAGTGGTGGTGGTCCGCGAGGGCGTCCTGCAGGACGTGTTCGGCTAGACCGCCGGCGGCCGCGCCAGCCCGAAATGGCGGAGCAGGTCGACCATCGCGGCGAGGCGCCGTTCGCGGTAGGCGTCGACATCGAGGCCTGAATAATCGAGGAAGCCGGCTCCGGTGCGCATGCCGATGCGTCCGTCGCGCATGTTGTTGGAGATGACCTCAGGGGCGCGATAGCGGTCGCTGTGCAGCGCGCCTTCCAGGTAACGGCTCGCGTAATAGAGGATGTCGCCGCCGCCCCAGTCGATGAACTCGAGAAGCCCGAGCACCGCATAGCGAAAGCCGAAACCATAGCGGATCGCCTTGTCGATCTCTTCAGGTTTGGCGACGCCTTCTTCTACCATGCGCGCGGCTTCGTTCATGGCGAGCGCCTGGATCCGCGGCACAATGAAGCCGGGCGTTGCAGCGCAGACGACCGGTACCTTCCCGATGCCTTCCAGCAGGGCCTTGACCGTGTCGACGACCGCCGAATCGGTTCTGGCGCCCGGCGAAATCTCGACCAGGGGGATCAGATAGGCGGGATTGAGCCAATGGACGTTGAGAAAGCGCTCGGGATGCTCGATCGCGCTGGAGAGATCGTCGACCAGGATCGTCGACGTCGTGGACGCGATGATGACGTCGGGTCGCATGCGCCTCGAAGCGGCGGCCAAGACCTCGCGCTTGAGCTCGACCACTTCCGGCACGCCCTCGAAGACGAGATCGGCGCCAGCAAGCACGCTCGCGCTCGCATCCGATGCCGCGACCGTCACGCGCGAGACCACCGTTTCTGCTTCGCTCTCGCTCAGCAGTCCAAAGCGCATCAGGCTGCCGACCGTCTTGCGGACTTCGTCAAGCGCCTCGGATGTCAGCTTGCTGAACTGATCGGGTGGGCGCGGCTTGACATCGATCATGGTCACGGCATGACCGGCATAGGCAAACGCCACGGCAATGCCGCGGCCCATGCGGCCAGCCCCCAGGCAGGCGATTGCGGCTCGGTCCGACGTCACGCTGCAAATCCTTCCTGCAACAGTGCCTGCAAGCCATTGCGATCCAGGTGGCCGAGCCCCAGGGTCGCCAGTGTTCGTCCGCTGAGCCAAAAATCCTCGCGGCAGATCGCGCCACCGATGCTCAGGAACGCGCGGGCCAGCGGCGTCGCGACGCCGGCCAATTCCGCGACTGAGACGAGTAACGCGAGGCCCATCCGCAGGTCTTCCCGCATGTAGCGATGTTCAGTCAACACCAGCCGCTCGCGCCAGTCGCCTGAGTCGGTCAGCCGGTCGTGTGAGCCGCGGCCGTACATCCAGATTTCGCCTTCACTGGCGTAGTGGTTGGCCAGCGGAAAATGTGGCGCGCCATAGCCGAGCGCCTCGCGCACCGCGATGCGTTCGGCATCGAGCGCGTCGGTGACCCGGCGAATCGCGGCTTGTGTGCCTTCCTTGTGGATGTCCCAGCGCTCGAAGTGCTCGATCGGCCCGGCATTCATCACGATCAGTGGCGGATGGATGATCGGACCCGCATTCATCAGCGCGCCCGACAATGCATCGCCGCAGGGCTCGATTACGCCCGGAAAGGCCCGGCCGAAGACGTCGAGCGCGTAGTCGGCATCCTTCAGCGGGAACACGCCGACCGGCAGCCGCTTGGCGCGGATGGTGATTGCTACCTCGAACGGTCCGTGTTTGCGGGTTAGCCAGGGCAGGGTGCCGGTTTCGGCGAAAGCAACCCGCGCAGAATTTCCAGCGTCCCTTGCCGCGTTGGCAAACACCATCGAGCCGAACGTCGCCGGGGGTAGAAAAACAACCTGGCCATTCTCCAGGTAGGGAGCAAGCCGTCTCGCGATGTCCGCCTGCGCGAAGGCCGGCGCCGGACAAAGGATCAACTCGGCGCCATCGACGGCCGCATTGATATCGGTGGTGACGAGTCCAAGCCGGGTCTCATGACGTCCGTTGACGTCCTTGACCACGACGCACGAGCCAGCGGCCCGATGCGCCGCGACCGCATCGGCATCGCGTCGCCACAGCCTCACATCATGGCCTTGCAGGCTGAAATCGCCGGCCGCCGCGAACGAGCCGTTGCCGCCACCGAGCACCGCGATCCTCACGCCGCATCTCCTTGCGCTGCCGCATCACGCAGCTTCAGCATGAAATGCTGCACTTTGCCGAGCGCGGTGCGCGGCAGGTCGTCGACGAACACGAATTCGCGCGGCACCTTGAAGCGGGCCAGCTGGATCTGGACATGCGCTCTCAATTCGTCCGCGCCGGCGCGGCCGCCGGGTCGCCTGATGACATAGGCGACTGGCACCTCGTCCCAGCGTGCATCGGGCCGGCCGATGACGCCGCATTCGACGACATCGGGATGTTCCAGCAGCACGCGTTCGACCTCCGCAGGATAGATGTTTTCGCCGCCGGAAATGATCATGTTCTTCTTGCGGTCGTGGACCCAGAAATAGCCGTCACCGTCACGCAGGCCGATATCGCCGGTCCGGTACCAGCCATCATGCAGCGCCTCGCGTGTCGCAGCTTCATTGCCCCAATACTCGTAGAACACGTTCGGGCCGCGCACAGCGATCTCGCCCGGTGTTCCCGCCGGCAGCTCCTCGCCGGCATCGTCAACGACGATCGCCTCGCAGCAGAGGCCGGGGAGGCCGGTCGATCCCGCGCGCGACAGATCGCTGCCAAGACGCGTGTAGACGGCGATCGGGCAGGTCTCGGTCGACCCATAGACCTGCAGGACCGGGACGCCGCGTGCGACGAAGCGATCGATCAAGGCCTGCGGAACGATGGTTGAGCCGGTCGAAATCGCCTTGAGCGAGGAGAGGTCGGTCGTGGTCCAGCCCGGGTGATCGGTGACCGCCTGGATCGTCGCTGGCACCAGAACGGTCAAGGTCGGGCGGTCGCGTTCGATCGCGGCAAGCGTCATGTCCGGTGTGAACCGCGCATGCACCGTGACGGTCGCGCCGTGATGCAGCGCGGGTGTGGTCTGAATGTTGAGGCCGCCGACGTGAAAGAACGGCAGCACGGTCAGCACGTGGTCGTCAGAGGTGAGCGCGTGCATGTGCTGGCTCATCACCCCGTTCCACAGCAAGGCATCCTGCCGCAGCACGGCGCCTTTGGGCAGACCGGTCGTGCCAGAGGTGTAGACGATCAGCAGCGGGCAAGTGAGGTCGGTGTGCGGATTGCGGCCGTCGCCGCGCGCTTCCGCCAGCAGCGCATCAAGCGAGATGCCGCGATCAGGAAGGAAATCGAGCCCCATCGCCGTCGTATCAGGCAGGGCTTTTGCGAGCGCCGGAAGGATACCTGCAAAAGCCTGTTCCAGGACCAGCACCTTGGCCGCTGCGTCGGACAGGATGAAAAGCTGCTCGGCGGCCGCGAGCCGCCAGTTGAGCGGCACCAGGATGGCGCCGAGACGCGCGCAGGCGTAGAGCAGCACGAGATAGTCCGGGCGGTTGAGGCTCAGGATTGCGACGCGGTCACCGCGACCGACGCCCAGCTCGGCCTTCAAGGCGCGCGCGGTCTGTTCGATGCGGGCGTTGAGCGCCGCGTAGGTCAGGGTTTGGCCCTCGAACAGGATCGCAGGCTTGGCGGGCGCGAAGGCAGCGTTCCGCTCAATCAGGCTGGAGAGGTCCACTTTCACTCATCCGTTTCGCCGGGCTCGTACAGCGCCTCACGTCCGATTCTGTCAAGGCAAAGCTCCGCGGTCCACGGCAGCATCAGCGAGCCGCAGCGGCTGTCGCGATAGATCCGCTCCAGCGGCAGCGATTTGAGCATCGACTGGCCGCCGCAGGTGCGGATCGCCAGCGCCGCCAGTTCGTTGGCGCCCTCCATGACCGAGTATTGCGCGGCATAGGCGCGCAGCACCTGTTCCTTGCTCGGATTCGCGCAGGCCTCCGTGACCGCCTGGAACCAGATCGCCTTGATCTGTTCGAGCTTGATCTGCATCTGCGCGACCGCGATCTGCTTGGTCGGATACATCCGCCGCTTGACCGGCGGCGTGCCCGGCATTTCGCCGCGCAGATAGCGGACGGCGAAATCATAGGCGGCTTGCGCGAGGCCCATATAGGTCGGCGACAGCGTCAGGAACATGTGCGGCCAGCGCAGCGCGGCCTGGAAATAGACGCCGCGCGGCATCAGCGCCGCGTCCTCCGGAACGAACACATCCTTGAACAGCAGCGTGCGCGAGACCGTGCCACGCATGCCCAGGGGATCCCAGTCGCCGACCACCGAGACGCCTTCGGTCTTTGCGGGAATTGCAAGATAGAGCGTGTTGCGACGCGATGCCTTTTCACCTTCCGCCGTCTCGGTGCACAGCACGCCGTAATAATCGGCATGGCCTGCAAGCGATGCAAAGATTTTTTTGCCATTGACGATCCAGCCGCCATCGACAGGCTTCGCCTCAGTGCCGAATGCGGCACCGCCGGCTGCCGCAGCACCACCTTCCGAGAACGGCTGCGAATAGATCGCTCCGTCGTCGACGATGCGCTTGTAATGAACCGCGCGCCGGCGCTCGTGCTCGGCGCGCATCCCGGTCTCCATGTCGAGGTCGTCCGCGAGGGGGCCCGACCACAGCGTGGAACAGACATGCATGTTCCAGGTCAGCGCCGTCGCGCCGCAATAGCGGCCGATCTCGGCGGCGGCGAGCGCGTAGGTCTGGTAGCCGGCCCCCAGGCCGCCGTGTTTCTTCGGAATCGATATTCCGAGGAGACCGGCCCGGTGCAGGTCGCGGTAATTCTCGGTCGGAAACGTCGCGTCGCGATCGAAGGCCGCGGCGCGGTCGGCAAAAATGGTTTGCCCGAGCTCACGTGCTCGCGTGATGATGGCGGCCTGTTCATCGCTCAGGCGGAATGCCCGGGGATCGAAGATCGGCGCGTCGACCTTGCCAACCACGGTTACGTTCTTGCTGACTTGCAGCGTCATGCCGTCACCCCTGTTACTGCCGCGTTGGCCGCGAGAAACTGCTTAACTGCCGTGTTGAAGGCGTTCGGACGCTCGAGATTGACGAGGTGGCCTGCGCCGTCCAACTCGACATAAGTTGCACCCGGAATATAGCTCGCCATCTTCGCCATCATCGGCGCCGGTGCGTTCCTGTCCCTCGAACCTGACAAGACCAGGGTCGGCACCTTGATGTCCTTGAGAGCGTTGCGCCGATCAAATCCCAGGAGCGCCATCATGCTGGCGCGGTAGCGGGCCTCGGGAACCCCGGCCATGCAGTCGCGCGCCAGCACCATGCCGTCCGTGTCGGGGTCTTCTCCAACCAGTTCCGCGACCAGTCCCGGCGCGAGCGATGCCATGGTCTCGCCGCGAGAAAGTGGTCCGAGCCGCGCTTCGATGAAGGCCTTTTGCCAGCCACCGTCGGCCTTTCCAAAAGCCGGGCTGGTCTGCGCCAGGACCACGGCGGACGCGGCCGTGGAATGTTTGACGAGCCATTCCTGCACGATCATGCCGCCGATCGAGTGGCCGACAACCGTGGGTTTGCTTGCGCCGATGGTTGCCAGGAAATCGTCCAGCGCATCGGCGAGTGTCGCCATCGTGACGGTCGCAAGCGGCACCGAGCCGCCATAGCCCGGCATGTCCCAGGCCACGGCGCGAAAGTCGTTGCCGAAATCGGAGATCTGGCCCCGCCATGCCCGTGCCGCGCCGCCAATTCCATGCAGAAAGACCAGCGGCGGCGCCGATGGATCTCCGGCAGCCTCGTAACTGAAGCGCCCGTCGCTCGTCTTCATCGGCGCTGGTATGGGCACGCGGGCCTCCGGTCTCGCACGTTCCGGCCATGCTAACAGGCCGGTATCGGATGGGAAGCAATAATTTTAGACTTAAAGCAATTGGCCCGATCGTGGCCGGCAAGCGGCCGCGCAGGCTCGATGAACGCTCGCTTCCTTGCAAAAGCTTTAAGTTTAAAATATATCGAGGGTCTGTCTTGAACCGCAGCTCGGGAACTCGCGCATGTCCGCACTGCCGCCTTCTGCGCATGCGCTGGTGACCGGCGGCGGCCGCGGCATTGGGCGCGAGGTCGCGGCCACACTGGCGCAGGCCGGAGCAACCGTCACCATCATCGGGCGTCACCGCGCAACGTTGGATGAGGCGGTTAGCGGGGGTGCCGCGCATTTTGCCGACGTTGCCGACGTTGCCGATCGCTCGGCGCTCCAGGCTGTGATCGCAAAAGCGGCGGCGCGACAGCCGATCGACATCCTGATTGCGAACGCCGGGATTGCGGAATCCGCCCCCTTCATGAAGTCCGACGCGGCGTTGTTTGCGCGTATGATGGACGTGAACTTTTTTGGCGTCCTGCATTCCATCCAGGCGGTGCTGTCATCGATGCGGGATCGTCCCTATGGCCGCATCGTGGCGATTGCCTCGACGGCCGGCCTCAAGGGCTATCCCTATGTCAGCGCCTATGTTGCAGCAAAACACGCCGTGATCGGTCTCGTCCGCTCGCTTGCGCTGGAGGTGGCGGCCACGAACGTCACCGTCAACGCCGTTTGTCCCGGGTTCACCGATACCGATCTCGTCGCCGGCAGCATCGATAACATCATGAGGAAGACCGGCCGTAGCCGGGAGCAGGCCGCAGCCGAGCTATCGCGCCACAATCCGCAAGGCCGCCTGGTGGCCCCGGCCGAAGTCGCAGACGCCGTGCTTTGGCTATGCGGCAGGGGCGCCGGCGCAATCACTGGGCAGGCGATCGCCGTCGCTGGTGGAGAAGTCTAAAAATCAATGAAGCGAGGAATATCCCATGAGCCGGCCTGCCAACCCTGTCACGCTGCCCTTGGCGCAATATCAGCCTCAGCATTTCCTGCTTGCGGTGGCCGATGGCGTGGCAACCGTGACCTTGAACCGCCCGGAACGAAAGAACCCATTGACCTTCGAGAGCTATCGCGAATTGACAGATTTCTTCCGGGCCGGCGCTTTCGATGATTCACTTAAAACGGTCGTGGTGACCGGCGCCGGAGGCAATTTCTCATCCGGCGGCGATGTGTTCGAGATCATCGGGCCGCTGGTCAAAATGGACACCAAGGGCCTGACCGCCTTCACCCGGATGACCGGCGATCTCGTCAAGGCGATGCGGGCCTGCCCGCAGCCGATCGTGGCGGCGGTCGAGGGCATCTGTGCCGGCGCGGGCGCGATCATCGCCATGGCCTCCGACATGCGCCTGGCCGCAAGCGGCGCCAAGGTCGCCTTTCTGTTCAACAAGGTTGGGCTTGCCGGCTGCGACATGGGCGCCTGCGCCATCCTGCCCCGCATCATCGGGCAATCGCGCGCCTCGGAACTGCTCTATACCGGCCGTTTCATGACCGCGGAGGAGGGCGAGCGCTGGGGTTTCTTCAGCCGGATCGTTGCGGCGGACCAGGTCCTGCCGCAGGCGCTCGCCCTGGCGCGGGAGGTCGCGCAGGGGCCTGCCTTCGCCAACACCATGACCAAGCGCATGCTGGCGATGGAATGGGCGATGTCGGTGGAAGAGGCGATCGAGGCCGAGGCTGTGGCCCAGGCGCTGTGCATGACCACGGCCGATTTCGAGCGCGCTTTCGAGGCCTTTTCGAACAAGGCCAAGCCAGTCTTTCAGGGCAACTGAGGGGCGCTCGCGACAGAGGCGCGAAGAAGCGCTTGCCAGAAATTATTTTATGCTTAAAATAATTTCCGGATCGATAGCCTGCTCCTGGAGGGTATCATGAAGATCGCGGTCATTGGTGGCGGGCCGGCCGGCCTCTATGCGGCGATCCTGCTGAAGAAGCAGCGTCCCGGCGCCGATATCACGGTCTATGAGCGCAACCGCGCTGACGATACGTTCGGTTTCGGCGTGGTGTTCTCCGACGCCACGCTCGACAATTTCGAGAAATACGATCCGCCAAGCTATCGGCGTATCACCCAGGAATTCGCCTATTGGGATGATATCGCGGTGCACTTCCGAGGCACCGTGCACCGCGTCGGCGGCAATGGTTTCTGCGGCTGTTCGCGCCGGACGCTGCTCCTGATTCTGCAGGAACGGGCTCGCGAACTCGGTGTCACCTTGAAATTCGAGACTGACATCGACGATGAGGCGCGCTTTGCAGACGCCGACCTCGTCATTCTCGCGGATGGCATCAACAGCCGCTTTCGCGACAAGCACATCGATCATTTCCAGCCCGAGATCGACCTGCGGTCCAACATGTTCGCCTGGATGGGGTCAACGCGGCCGCTCGATGCCTTCACCTTCATCTTCCAGGAGACGGAGTGGGGTCCTTTCATCGCCCACGCCTATCAATACGAGGCCGGCCGCTCGACCTGGATTTTCGAGACTGATCCCGAGACATTCAAACGTGCCGGCCTGACGGGGCTGGACGAGCGTCAATCGGCCGACCGCATGGCCGAGATTTTCGGCTGGTTTCTCGGCGGCCATCCACTGCTGACCAACCGCTCGATGTGGCGCAATTTCCCGATGATCCGCAACGCCCGCTGGGTCAAGGACAACATGGTGCTGCTGGGCGACGCCAAGGCGACCGCGCATTTCTCGATCGGCTCAGGCACCAAGCTGGCGATGGAGGATGCGATCGCGCTCGCTGATGCGATGCAGCGCGCGCCTGATGTCGCTGCCGCCTTGAAGGAATATGAAGAGGGGCGCCGTGAGGAGGTCGAGAAGACCCAGCACGCCGCCGATGTGTCGCTGGTCTGGTTCGAGCATGTCGACCGCTTCTGGGGTTTCGACCCGGTGCAGTTCGCCTTTGGCGTCATGACCCGCTCCAAGGCGATCACCTATGACAATCTCACGCTGCGTGCGCCGGGTTTCGTCGCCGAGGTTGACAAGGCCTTTGCGCGGCAGGTAGCGGCGCGCGGGCTCGATGTCGACGTCGAAAAGCCGGTCGTCCCGATGTTCCAGCCGCTCAAACTGCGCGAGATGCGGCTGGAGAATCGCGCCGTGGTGTCGCCGATGTGCATGTACTCGGCCAACGAGGGCGTGCCGACCGATTTTCATCTGGTGCATTACGGGTCGCGCGCGATCGGCGGTGCAGGCCTGATCTTCACCGAGATGACCTGCGTCGGCCGCGACGCACGGATCACGCCGGGCTGCGCGGGTTTGTGGAACGACGAGCAGGAGGCTGCCTGGTGCCGCATCGTCGATTTCGTGCACGCCAACTCGGCCGCCAAATTTGCGTTGCAGCTTGGTCATGCCGGGCGCAAGGGCGCCACCAAGCTGATGTGGGATGGCATCGACCGGCCGCTGGACGAAGGCGGCTGGGACGTTATTTCCGCGTCGCCAATTCCCTATTTTCCCGACAGCCAGGTGCCTCGCGAGATGGATCGTGCGGCGATGGAGGCGGTCAAGGCCGCGTTCGTGGCCGCGGCCGAGCGCGGCGAGCGCTGCGGCTTCGATATGCTGGAGCTGCACTGTGCCCACGGTTACCTGCTGGCGAGCTTCATCTCGCCGCTCACCAACATGCGTACCGACGACTATGGCGGGACGCTGGAAAATCGTCTGCGCTTTCCGCTCGAAGTGTTCGCGGCGATGCGGGCCACATGGCCGGCGCACAAGCCGATGTCGGTGCGCATTTCTGCGACGGATTGGGCAGAGGGCGGAATCACCGGCGATGACGCGGTCCAGATTGCCCGGGCTTTTGCGGAAGCCGGCGTCGACCTGGTGGATGTCTCGACGGGCCAGACCGTGCGCGATGCCCAGCCGATCTATGGGCGCATGTTCCAGACGCCGTTCTCCGATCAGGTGCGCAACGAGGCGCGGGTTGCCACCATGTGCGTCGGCAACATCACGACCTCGGATCAGGTCAACACCATCCTCGCAGCGGGGCGTGCCGATCTCGTGGCGCTGGGCCGGCTGCATCTGGTCGATCCCTCCTTCACGATGAAGGCTGCCGCCTGGTATGGCGCTGACGAGATGTTCTGTCCGCCGCAATATCTGCCCGGCAAGGAACAGATCTTCCGCAACAGCGTGCGCGACCGGCAGGATTTTGAGGACCTGAAAATTAAGGCTAAGCCGAAGACCCGGGCCGAGCTCAAGGAGGAGGCGCGAAAGCCGCTTGCGGCGGAGTGAGCGGCCGTGCGACCCTCTCCAGCGGCACTGGTCGGCGTTGGGGTACGGAGTTCAGGCCATGAAGGCGATTATCGTTGGCGGCGGGATCGGCGGCCTCACCACGGCCTTGATGCTGCGGGCGCGCGGCATCGACTGCGAGCTGTTCGAGCAGTCGGAAAGCATTCGCGAGCTTGGCGTCGGCATCAATACGCTGCCGCATGCGATCCGCGAACTCGCCGGGATCGGCCTTTTGGATCGTCTCGACGAGGTCGCGATCCGCACCGCAGAACTGTTCTACCTGACCCGGCACGGCCAGCAGGTCTGGCACGAAAAGCGCGGGCTCGATGCGGGCCATGACGTCCCGCAATTCTCCATTCATCGCGGCCGCCTGCAAGGCGTCATCTATCAGGCCGTGCTCGAACGGCTGGGAAAGGAAGCCGTCCACACCGGCTGCCGCCTCGGTGCCTTCACCCAGGATGAGGGTGGGGTGACCGCCTATTTCTTCGACCGCAGCGGCGCCCACACCCGTACGGCGCGCGGCGATGTTCTGATCGGCGCCGACGGCATCCATTCCAAGGTCCGGCAGACGCTGTTTCCCGAGGAGGGACCGCCGTGCTGGAACGGCCTGATGCTGTGGCGCGGTGCCGCGGACTGGCCCGTTTTCCTGACAGGACGCTCCATGATCATCGCCGGCGGCCTCAACGCCAAGGCGGTGATCTATCCGATCGCGGAAGGGTCGAGCCCGGCGAGCCGCCTGACCAACTGGGCGGTGCTGGTCAAGATCGGGGACGGCACCACGCCGCCGCCGCGCCGGGAGGACTGGTCGCGGCTGGGCAAGCCGGAAGAGTTGATGCCGCATGTCGCCGGCTTCTCGATCCCGCAGGTTGATTTCGCCGCCCTGGTGCGGGCGACGCCGGAGTTCTGGGAATACCCCTGCTGCGACCGCGACCCCTTGCCCTGTTGGTCGAGCGGCCGCGTGACGCTGCTCGGCGATGCTGCGCATCCGATGTATCCGGTGGGCTCGAACGGCGCGTCGCAGGCCATTCTCGATGCGCGCTGCCTGGCGGATGCGCTGGCGCGCTCGGAGCATCCGCGCCAGGCGCTAGCGGCCTATGAGCGCCAGCGTCTGCCGATGACCGCCGAGGTCGTGGCGTCCAACCGCCGCGGCGGCCCCGAGGGCGTCATCGACGCCGTCGAGCAGCTTGCGCCCCAGGGTTTTGCCGACGTCGACACGGTGCTGAACTACGAGGCGCGCGAGGCGATCGTCCGCGGCTATGCCGCGCGGGCGGGATTTGCCGCGCGGGTGGTTTCGCGTTAGCCCCAAATCCGCCCGGTTAACCCGGAGGCGGCGGCAGGAAGTGGATGTTGTGCTCGGCCGCGAGCTTGACGACCTCTTCCGGGTTCTGCTGCTTCATGTTGTGAATGGCCCAGAACAGATCGTAGAGCCTGCGGGTCGGTGACACCCAGAACAGCGTCTTCGCCGCCTGCTGCGACTTGTTGAAGATCCCGTGCGGCTTGCCCATCGGCAGGCGCACGGTGTCTCCGGGCGTCGCATATTCGTCCGCACCGTCGAGCATGAAGTCCAGCCGACCTTCCAGAATGTAGAGATACTCATCCTGGTCCGGATGGATGTGCGGCGGCACGAACGTGCCGGGCGGGAATGTGGCGTGCCAGGAAAAGCTCTGGTCGGTAAGGCTTTTCGGCACATAGGTCTGGCCAAGGATGCTCCAGGTGATTCCCTGAATGCCCTCATTGGCGCGGGTGATGCCGGCGATCTCGGTCCTCGTGGCCATGTGTTTCCTTCCCTTGCTTACTTGGCGGGTGCGCAATCCTTGGCATAGCGATCGCCATAGTTCTCGAACACTTTTTGCACGATCTCGGTCTGGAACTTGCCGTCAGGACGTTTTGCGACCTTGGTCAAATAAAAGTCCTGGATCGGATAGCCGTTGGTGTTGAACTTGAAGCCGCCGCGCAGCGACGTGAAATCGGCCTTCTTCAGCGCAGCAGCGACCGCATCCTTGTTCGACAGATCGCCCTTCACCGCCTTGACCGCGCTGTCGATCAGCATCGCCGTGTCGTAGGCCTGCATGGCATAGGTGCCGGGCACGGCGTTGTAGGCGGCCTCAAAGCCGGCCACGAATTTCTTGCTCGCTGCATTGTCGAGATTGGGGGCCCAGTCCGCGCCGCCGAACATGCCGACCGCGGCATCCTGCTGGGCGGGCAGCGTCGATTCATCGACGGTGAACGCCGAGAGCACGGGAATGCTGTCGGCGAGGCCGGCCTGCCGATATTGCTTCACGAGGTTGACGCCCATGCCGCCCGGCATGAAGGTGAACACGGCATCGGGCTTCAGCGACGAGATCTTGGAGAGTTCGGGCTGGAAGTCCAGCGTGCCCAGCGGCATGTAGGATTCCTCGACGATCTCACCCTTGTAGTCGAGCTTGAAGCCCGCCACGGAATCGCGGCCGGCCTGATAGTTCGGAACCAGCAGATAGACGCGCTTGTAGCCGCGATCCTGCGCGACCTTGCCGAGAATCTCGTGCACCTGGTCGTTCTGATAGGAGGTCACGTAGAAGAACGGGCTGCACTCCTTGCCGGCATAGCTCGACGGACCCGCATTCGGGCTGATCAGGAAGGTCTTGGTGTCGAGCACCGGCTTGTGAATCGCCTGCAGGATGTTGGAGAAGATCGGGCCCACGACAAAATCGACCTTGTCCCGTTCGAGCAGGCCCTTCACCTTGGTGACGGCGCCGTCGGGCTTCAGTTCGTCGTCCGCCACGACGACCTCGACATCCTTCCCGCCCATCTTGCCGCCGAGGTCCTTGACCGCGAGCGCAAATCCGTCGCGCACCTGCTGGCCCAGCGCGGCCGCCGGTCCCGAAAGGGTCACGATGACGCCGATCTTGATCTTGTCCTGTGCCATCGCCGGGACAGCGGCAACGCTCCATAACAGGGCCAATCCGGCCAAACCCAACTGCCTTTTCATGATGCTCCCCTCGATCGGGGTCCACGCCAATTGAACCCGCTCATCGGTTTTCAGCTTATTCTGATGAAGGCTTTCGCCGCAAGCGACGCCGTTGCCGAGGCCGAGCTTCGCGAGGGCGGCATGCAATCCCCGCGCCAATTATTTGAAGCCTAAAGAAATGCGGGGCAAAATCGGCTCGTGCATCGGTCTTTGGCTTGCCGCTGGTCCCAAATTGTTCGAAACTTAAAGCAATGCCGGCAGGTGGATGATGACCGGCAGCGGCGCCGCGCGGGCAGGGCATGCGAGCATGATGCTGGATTCCGAGACCAAGGCCGTTGAACTCCCGGAAGATCACGCCGAGGAGCTTCGGCTGTGGCTCCGCCTTCTGACCTGCACGACCCTGATCGAGGGGGAAGTGCGGACACGCCTGCGCGCGCGCTTCGACGTCACCTTGCCGCGCTTCGATCTGATGGCCCAGCTCGACAAGGCGCCTGATGGCATGACGCTGTCGGATGTGTCCAAGCGAATGATGGTCTCGAACGGCAATGTCACGGGCCTGGTCGAGCGCCTCGTCGAGTCCGGCCATCTCGACCGGCGCACATCGGCGACCGATCGCCGCGTTCAGGTGATCCGCCTGACCAAGCTCGGCCGCGCCGAGTTCCGCAGGATGGCGGCCGAACACGAAACCTGGATCGCCGACATGTTCTCGGACCTGACGCCAAAAGATGTCCGTGAATTGATGCGGCTTTTGGCCAAGACCAAGGCGTCCGCGCAGAAATCGGCCAGGCGCCGGACCGGCTGACGCCGCCGCGCGGCGCGGAAAAGCCTGTAGGTGCCGATCTCCGCTATTGCGGAAAACTATTTTAAGCCTAAAATGTTTAGAAGTGAAGCGTTGCCGGGCGTTCACGGTGGTCTCGAGCCTTTATTTTGGGAGCGAGGAGCGATGGAAATGTCAGGTGGAGAACTTGGCCCCTCGGGTCATGTCGATGATTTTGCGCGGCGGAATCTGCCGCCGTTCGAGCAATGGCCGGATTTGCTTCTGGACCGGCCTGAGTTTCAATATCCGGACTATCTGAACGCCGGCGTCGAGCTGACCGACCGCATGGTCGAAAAGGGTTTTGGCGATCACACCGCCCTGATCGGCAATGGCCGCCAGCGTACCTACAAGGAGCTTGCGGACTGGTCGAACCGCCTGGCGCATGCGCTCGTCGAAAACTACGGGGTCAAGCCCGGCAACCGCGTCCTGATCCGCTCGGGCAACAACCCGGCCCTGGTGGCGGCGTGGCTGGCCGCGACCAAGGCCGGCGCCGTCGTCGTCAACACCATGCCGATGCTGCGCGCTGGCGAGCTCGGCAAGATCGTCGACAAGGCGGAGATTGCACTCGCGCTCACCGACAGCCGTATCGCCGACGAACTGGTCGCCTGCGCAAAAACCAGCCGCTTCCTCAAGCAGGTGGTGAATTTTGACGGCACCTCGAACCATGACGCCGAGCTCGATCGGGTGGCGCTCAACAAGCCGGTTCGGTTCGATGCGGTCAGGACCGGCCGGGACGATGTGGCCTTGCTCGGCTTCACCTCGGGCACGACGGGCGAACCGAAAGCGACGATGCATTTTCATCGCGACCTCCTGATGATTGCGGATGGTTATGCGAAAGAGGTGCTGCAGGTGACGCCCGATGATGTCTTCGTCGGTTCGCCGCCGCTGGCATTCACGTTCGGCCTCGGCGGTCTTGCGATCTTCCCCTTGAGGTTCGGCGCGACCGCGACGCTGCTCGAGAACGCGTCTCCCGGCGAGATGATCAAGATCATCGAAACATTCAAGGCGACGATCAGCTTTACTTCGCCGACCGCCTATCGTGCGATGATGGCGGCGATGGACAAGGGGGCCGACCTGTCGTCGCTGCGCCTTGCGGTGTCGGCCGGCGAGACCTTGCCGGCGCCGGTGTTCGAAAGCTGGACCCGCAAGACCGGCAAGACCATTTTGGACGGGATCGGCAGCACCGAGATGCTGCACATCTTCATCACCAACCGGGTCGAAGACGCCGCCGCCGGAAAAACCGGACGGCCGGTGACGGGCTACGAGGCGAAGATCGTCGACGACGAGATGCACGAGTTGCCGGCAGGCAGCATCGGCAAGCTTGCGGTGCGCGGGCCGACCGGATGCCGCTATCTCGCGGATCCGCGACAGACCAGCTATGTGCGGGGCGGCTGGAATCTGACCGGCGATGCCTTCGTGCGCGACGAAGAGGGCCGCTTTTCCTTCGTGGCCCGCGGCGACGACATGATCATCTCCTCCGGCTACAACATTGCAGGCCCGGAGGTCGAGACGGCGCTGTTGTCCCATCCCGCGGTTGCGGAATGCGGCGTGGTCGGCGCGCCCGATGAGGCGCGCGGCATGGTCGTCAAGGCCTACATCGTGCTCGCCTCCGGCGTCGAGGCCGACGATGCGCTGGCAACGGCGTTGCAGGACCACGTCAAGCGCGAGATCGCGCCTTACAAATATCCGCGCGCGATCGAGTTCGTGGCGCAACTGCCGAAGACGGAGACCGGCAAGTTGAAACGCTTTGCGTTGCGACAGATGGCGCAAGGCGGTGCCTCATCGGCCGGCATGGCCGCGGAATGAACGCATCGAAATGATGGAGAGGTCGTTGTGACCCAAAAAGGGCCCACACTCGCGGTGCTGCCGCTCGGCAAGGATGGCGCTCCCGCGTCCGCGAAAATTCTGCAGCCGAGCGGCTGGCCGATGCCGAAAGGCTATGCCAATGGCATGGCGGCCGACGGACGAATTGTCGTGACGGGCGGCGTGATCGGCTGGGATCACGACGAACAGTTGGCGGCGGACTTTGTCGGTCAGGTGCGCCAGACGCTGCAGAACATCGCGGCGATCCTGGCCGAAGGCGATGCGCGGCCCGAGCATCTGGTGCGGCTGACCTGGTATGTCGTCGACATCGACGAATACCTCGAAAACCTGAAGGAGCTCGGCCGCATCTATCGCGAGATTTTTGGCGCGCATTATCCGGCGATGGCGCTGGTGCAGGTCGTCCGCCTCGTCGAAAAAGCCGCGCGCGTCGAGATCGAAGCCACCGCAGTGGTGCCGCGATAGCATCAAGGCCTTCAGCTGCCGCTGAAAGCCTTGATCGGTTGACGCCATGCGTCCGGGCTTTTGGCGCGATCGGGTCGCGCCTGCCAAAAATCAATATTCGCAGTAGCGGCGGGGGTAACGCACCCAGGCGCCATCGGGACGCTGCAGGTAGCAACCTCTGTCGTAATAATAGTATCCGCCCCGGCGCGCCTCGCCATGCGCCGCAACGGCGGCCCCGGTTCCCGCGCCGACGATGGCGCCGATCGCGGCGCCCCGGCCGCCGCCAACCGCGCCGCCGATGATGGCGCCCGCCGCGCCGCCCACGATGGCGCCGCCAAGCGGGTCTTGCGCAGATGCAGTTTCAAAGGGTGCGCAGACCGCGAGCGCGAGCAGGGCGGCGAGCGCGAATTTCGGCATCATTTGGTTTCTCCCCAAGTCTCTCTTCATCAGGATCGTGCGCGACACTGAAGGCAGCCTCAGCGGAGGTCAAGTCGCCAGCGCGACGCAGGGCTTCCGGGATTTTACGGAGGAAAACCGGCGTCTGGCGCGCGTTGCCCGCGCGTTTCTTCGTTTTGTACCGGGAACCGGCGGGTCCTGCAGAATTGTTGCTGGGCACACGTGGTGCCGCATGGTCGACGCGCCAGATGCGTTGTCGTCCGGAGCGGCGAGCATCGCGCCTGGGCAAAAATGCAGATCAACATTTTCAAACAGCCGAGAGGACAGCGCGCCACAGTCCCGCGGCAGGATCTGCCCGAGTCATGCGCCATTCGTGTCCCTCTGAAATCAAGAGGGCGCAGGGAAGGCCGGGTGCAGGCCGCACCCATGGCCCGCCAGCAAATAAAAAAGCTGGCGGCAGACACCACAGGATTGGCCGAACATCCGGCCTTCCCTGCGCGACGGTTTTAACGGTGTCCTTCGTGCTCTCCCTGGGGACCGGGCTTTCTTGCCCCCATCGCCCGCGAGCTTCGCAAGCCCGCGAACTTGACACCAGCGTCGGGGTGTCAGGACCACACGACTTCGCCGTCCGCACTGACAATGCTCGTCTCGCATCATCCTCGCGTCCATCGCATCCCGCGCTCCACGTTCGTGACGACGCGTCCGCCCCTCCTGATGAGCACGGGACGGCGCCACACAATCATATTTTTCTGAAAAACGAAAGCATAATATTTTTCGCCGAAGGACTGGACAGGCGAATCAACGTTGAATTTGCTCGCGAAATTCGTCCCCGCGCGCACCGGATTTTGCGAAAACTCCGGGAGCCCTGAACGACGTCCTTCGAGGCTGAGCCGCCACCAGATGCATGGCCTTCGCCGACGCGGTCAGCCACTGATGCCTGCACGGATCGACCTTGCGCGGATGCTGCCAGAGGCGCGGTGCGGGGCTCGAAAATAAATTCGTGGAGCATGTCGTTTTGGCGGTCCGCCGTTCGACTGGTCTCGACGGAGCCACCTTCGGTTGTGGCTGGAGCTAACAATGTGACCGGATCCTACGGAGGTTGGCAATGACGATCTCGCATCGATTTATCGAGACAAATGGCATTCGAATGCACTTGGCCGAAGCAGGGAGCGGCCCCACCGTGCTTCTCTGCCATGGCTTTCCGGAGTGCTGGTATTCGTGGCGGCACCAATTGGAAGCGCTCGCTGCTGCCGGATATCGCGCCGTCGCGCCCGACATGCGTGGTTACGGGCAAACGGACAAACCTGATGCGATCGATCAATACACTCTATTGCATTTGACCGGAGACATGGTCGGATTGCTCGACGCCATCGGCACGGATCAAGCAGTCGTTGTCGGACATGATTGGGGAGCGCCGGTCGCCTGGCGCTGCGCTCTGTTCAGACCGGATCGATTTAGGGCCGTCGTTGGCTTGAGCGTGCCCTTTCAATTGCGTGGTCCCAACCGGCCCAGCACCGTCATGCCGAGGACCGAAAATCAGCGCTTCTATCAACTGTATTTCCAAACGCCGGGCGTTGCCGAGGCAGAACTCGAAAAAGACGTCCACAACGCAATCAAGACGACATTGTTCGCCCTGTCTGGCGATGCGCCGGTTGAAGATCCTGCGTCGCTCACGATGCTTCCTAATGAGGGGGGGTGGCTTGATGGAAAGCCTACAACCCGATCATTGCCGACGTGGCTCACGGACAGTGACATCGAATTCTACGTTGAAGAGTTCAAGCGCACCGGCTTTGCAGGAGGTTTGAATTGGTATCGCAACATTGATCGCAACTGGGAGTTGCTCGCACCATGGTCCGGCGCGAAGGTTCAGGTCCCGGCAGTCTATGTCGTTGGCGATCGAGACGGGGTTTACAGATCGCCGAGTTGGAGCCATCTCGTCCCTAGCCTGAAACAGTTCGTGCCTTTGCTTCGCGAGACAATAGTCTTGAAAGGTTGCGGTCATTGGACTCAGCAAGAGCGCGCTAAAGACGTAAGCAATGCGCTCCTGGAATTCCTGAAAAAATTATAGATCGCGAACGGGGACTTACGTAGACGCGGAAAGCAACGCAATGCCGCGTTTTGTGCATTGGCCCTCCGCCATCACGTCCATACCTGGGGGTCGACCGGACCTCGCCCAAGCCGGGCCAAACCGTCGCGAATGACCCATTGCGGAAGTCGGGTGGCCCAAAATGCTGTGATGCACAGCACCACTTTTCAACGATGTGGTAGGGTGGAAATTTCACAGCGCCACCGACTAGTGTGATGACTTGCGGCGCCTCATAGACATTCCCTCGCTGCGAACATTCTCCCCGAGAAGCGAGAGGGACAATAGGAGATCCTCCCATGAACTCGAAAGAGGTGAAGGACTATAGCCCTATTGTGTGGGCGTTAGAGCGTTTCTTCTACTATCTTCAGTGGTGCTCAATATCGTCGGTGTTCAAGATCAGAGAACATGTTCAAGCCGGGACGGTGGATAAGGAAGTTACGAAGCGCCGATCCCGCCAAATAGAATACTATATCTTTGGATGGTTTGTGGCGGAAATTCTCGCGCTGCCCACTATCGGTACTTCAAACTGGCTGGACAAGCTGATCCTGTTCTGCGCTGTTTATCGGCTACTCGATATCCTCCAGGTGACAATGAACGTGAATTTATTTGGTCGGCTTCGTATTGACGTCGAGCCCGAGTCTGTTGCGTTTCTTGCAAGAACGGTCGTGCTGAGCGTGTGGAATTTCATTGAAGCAATGATCTTATTTGGTCTGGTCTATCGAGCAAACATTCATCTTCTCAACAATGCGAAAACCATTTGCGATGCACTCTACTTCAGCGTCGTCACGCAGCTAACGATCGGGTACGGCGATCTAACCCCAACTTCATATCTTAGAGCCATCATAGCTGCACAGGGCGTGCTGGGATTTTTGGTAGGTATCTTCGCTGTGTCGAGAGTCATCGCCTTTCTACCGAAGCCACAATCAGTAATTGGCGACTGAAGAGCCAAGGGCGTGACATTTTGAGCTGTCACGCCTGAGTGTCACTATCACTACAAGTCCGGTTCTGGCCCATCGCGTCTATATCGGCGTGTCTCCATTTGCGCCCGCACTGAGGGCGAACCGGACATGCGGCGCGGCTGCGGTGATGGCGCCGAGCACCTCCGTGAAACGGTGTCTTTTGTGGTGCCTCGGCCCTGTGGATATGCGTTCCCCGGAAAAACGGCACGCCAGGACCGGCGCCTTCGCCGTCCGCACTGACGTCGCTCGTCGTGCGCCATCAGCGCGCCATCGCATCCCGCGCTCCACGTTCGTGACGACGCGTCCGCCGATCCCTGCGCGCATGCAATATTTACGAAAAACGGAAGTCGTGACCGGCCGAGACGCCGACCGTCGAAGACCGCATATGTTGCAAGGCACAAGCGCCGTCGCAAAACCTTCATGTGACGGCTATAGTTCGTCGTCCTGCTTGACCTGATGCCTCAGGGAAGTCTCTTTTTGTCCGACAGTCCGGAGCCGCTCGATGAACACCATCCGCTATGCCCTTGCCGTGCTTGCGCTATCGCTTCTGGCGCCCTGGCAATCCGCCAAAGCGGCCGACGTCATCTGCTATAATTGCCCGCCGGAATGGGCGGACTGGGCCTCGATGCTCAAGGCCGTCAAGGCCGACCTCAATTACGATATTCCGCACGACAACAAGAATTCGGGCCAGGCGCTGGCGCAGATCCTCGCCGAGAAGAACAATCCGGTCGGGGACATCGGCTATTTCGGCGTCACTTTTGGCATGAAGGCCAAGGCCCAGGATGCGCTGGAGCCGTACAAGCCTGCGAAATGGGATGAAGTGCCGGCCGGCCTGAAGGATCCCGATGGCTACTGGACGACCATCCACTCCGGCACGCTCGGCCTGTTCGTGAACAAGGATGCGCTCGGCGGCAAGCCGGTGCCGGCGTGCTGGAAGGACCTTTTGAAGCCCGACTACAAGGGGATGGTCGGCTATCTCGATCCGAGTTCGGCCGCGGTCGGCTATGTCGGCGCGGTCGCCGTCAACCTCGCGCTCGGCGGCTCCTCCAAGAACTTCGATCCCGCGATCAACTTCTTCAAGGAACTGCGCAAGAACGACCCGATCGTTCCCAAGCAGACGTCCTACGCGCGCGTCGTGTCCGGCGAGATGCCGATCCTGTTCGACTATGACTTCAACGCGTATCGGGCAAAATATACAGAGAAGGGCAGTTTCGAATTCGTCATTCCCTGCGAAGGCTCGGTGGTGTTTCCCTATGTCGTCGGCCTCGTGAAGAACGCGCCCGACAAGGACAAGGCCAAGAAGGTTTTGGATTACCTGCTGTCCGACAAGGGCCAGGCGATCTGGACCAATGCCTATCTGCGACCGGCGCGGCCGATCCAGCTGCCGGAAGCGGTCAAGGCGAAGTTCCTGCCCGACAGCGACTATGCGCGCGCCAAAAGCGTCGATTGGGGCGAGATGGAAAACGTGCAGAAGGGGTTCGTCGACCGCTATCTCGCCGAGGTCCGCTGATGCATCATGGTGCCTTCCTGAAGGCGCCATCGCTCCATGCAGCACAAATCCTTCCTCTCGCTCTGCCTGCTTCCGCTCGTCGTGGTGACCGCGGCGTTTTTCCTGCTGCCGATGGCCCGTCTTGTCGTCACCGGTGCCGAAGGGCCGCAGGGGATGGCCGGATATCTCGCCATCCTCATTGAGCCGCGGTATCGGGCGACGCTGATCAACACCGTTCTGCTGGCCGGCGCGACCACGATCGCGACCCTGATCATCGCCACCATCGCCGGGATGTTCCTGCAGCGGCATCGCTTTCCGGGACGCTCTGTCCTGATCGCGCTGCTGACCTTTCCGCTCGCCTTTCCCGGCGTCGTGGTCGGCTTCATGATCATTCTGCTCGCGGGACGCCAGGGCGCGATCGGCGACATCTCAAACCGTCTGATCGGCGAAAAGCTGGTGTTCGCCTATTCGATCTACGGCCTGTTTCTCGGCTATCTCTACTTCTCGATCCCGCGCGTCATTCTGACCATCATGGCGGCCGTGCAGAAGCTCGACGCCGGTCTCGAGGAAGCCGCCCGTTCGCTCGGCGCAAGCCCCTGGGCGGTGCAGCGCGACGTCGTGTTGCCGGCGCTGGCACCTGCTTTCGTCGCCTCCGGCGCCATCGCCTTTGCAACCGCAATGGGCGCCTTTGGCACCGCGTTCACGCTCGCGACCAATATCGACGTGCTGCCGATGCTGATCTACACCGAGTTCACGCTGGCGGCGAATTTTTCGACCTCGGCCGCGCTGTCGGTCGGGCTCGGTGTCATCACCTGGTTGATGCTCGCGCTGGCGCGCTCGTTCAGCGGCAGTGCGGTCGCAGCGGCGGGCTAGGATCATGCGCGATCGCCTGATCTTTGCGGGGCAGCTTGCCTTCACGCTCGTGGTGGCGGCCTTCCTCGTGGTGCCGGCGGGCCTGTCGATGGCCGCCGGCGTCACGGTCAGCTATTTTCGCGGCATCCAGTCGGGCCTGACCCTAAATTGGGTTGCGCAGGTCTGGGAGCTCTATGCCGGCACGATCCTGCTGTCGTTCGTGATCGCCTTCGCGACACTCGTGGTGACGCTGGCCGCCGGTGTTCCCGCCGCCTATGCGCTCCACGTGCGGGGAGGGCGGCTGTCGCGCGCGATCGAGGAGATCATCACGCTTCCTCTGGCCGTCCCCGGCCTCGCCATCGCGCTGGCGCTGCTTTTGACCTACGGCGGTTTTGGCGATTTTCGCCGGTCCTGGCTCTTCATCCTCACCGGCCATGTCATTTTCACGATGCCCTTCATGGTACGTTCGGTGATGGCTGTCTTTGCCACCGTCGACATCAGGACACTGGACGAAGGCGCTGCCTCGCTCGGCGCATCGGCGCCGCGACGTTTCCGCGACGTGATCGTACCGAATGCGATGCCGGGCATTCTGGCCGGCAGCCTGATGGTGGTGACCTTGTCGCTCGGCGAGTTCAACCTGACATGGATGCTGCATACGCCCTTGACCAAGACATTGCCGATCGGCCTTGCCGACAGCTACGCGTCGATGCGGCTCGAAGTCGCCTCGGCCTACACTCTGATCTTCTTCGTCATGATCATCCCGCTGCTCGTGGCCATGCAGATGCTCGCGGATGGAAAGGGCTCGCGATGAGCAATGCCGTGGGGCATGGCGCCTCGGTTCGGATCGACAGTTGCGGCAAGACGTTTGCCGACGGCACGCGCGCACTCGAGCGTGCATCGCTCGATATTGCGCGCGGCGAAACCATGGTGCTGCTCGGACCGTCCGGCTGCGGCAAGACCACGATGCTGCGGATCATCGCCGGCCTCGAGGTGCCCGACGCGCCTGGACTGGTCCTGTTCGACGGCGAGGACATGACGTCGGTCCCGATCGAACGCCGCAATGTCGGGATGGTGTTCCAGTCCTACGCACTGTTCCCCAACATGAGCGTTGCCGACAACATCGGCTACGGCTTGAAGATCCGGGGCGTACCCGGGGCGGAGCGGGCGAAACGGATCGCCGAACTCGTCGAACTGACCAACATTTCCGGACTGGAAAAGCGTCGTATCGACCAGCTCTCGGGTGGCCAGCGCCAGCGCGTTGCATTGGCACGCGCTGTCGCGATCCGTCCAAAGATCCTTCTGCTGGACGAGCCGCTCACGGCGCTCGATGCGGCCCTGCGCGAACGCCTCCGCGGCGAGTTGAACCGGTTGTTGCGTGCGCTGGGGATCACGACCATCTACGTGACGCATGACCAGGCGGAGGCCATGGAGCTGGGCGACCGCATCGTCGTCATGAGCAAGGGCAGGATCGCCCAGATCGGTGCGCCGCGGGACATCTACTTCGCGCCCACGAGCCGTTTTGTGGCCGAATTCATCGGCGCCGCGAACATCGTCGAGGCGCCCATCGCGGACGGTCACATGGTGTTGCCGGGTGGCCGGCAACCGGTCGATGGCATCACGGATGCGTCTCAAGTCATCGCGATGATCCGCCCGGAGACCATTGCTGTCGTCGATGCGGCGAGTGCGGGCGTTGCCGGTGTGGTCGTTCAGGTCAGCTTTGTCGGCGACCGCCAGCGCCTGACTGTCAGTGGGGTTTCCGACAAGCCGATCATGGTCGATGCGCCAAATACGCTGTCCGTCAGGATCGGCGAGCGGGTCGGTCTGTCCATTGCGCCCAAAGCCGTCCGCCTGCTGCCAGCCGACAATTGAGGGATGCCGATGTCCTTGAAGCCGATCTGCATCGCCCAGATATCCGATCTGCACGTCAAGCAAGAGGGTCGGCTGGCCTATGGCCGTGTCGATACCGCGCAAGCCCTCGCGCGCTGCGTCGCCGCGTTGAACGATTTTGATCCGACGCCGGACTTTGTCGTCATATCGGGTGACCTCGCCGATACGCCCACACCTGAAGAGTACCGGCATCTGAAGCAGTTGCTCGCGCCCCTGAAACGGCCGTTTGCCGGCGTTCCCGGCAATCACGATGCGCGCGACCTGATGCGCGCGGCATTTCCGGATCAGTCTTACGCGATGCAGTCCGGAGCGCTGAACCAGAAGGTCGAGCTAGAAGAGCTCGATCTGCTGCTGCTCGATTCAAGCGTGCCCGGAAATCCGCACGGCGAGCTCGATGAAGAGACTTTGCAATGGCTGGAAGCCGCGCTCGCCGCGTCCGACGGCCGGCCGGCACTGCTGTTCATGCATCATCCGCCGTTCGAGACCGGCATCTGGCATATGGACCGCCAGAACCTGTGCAATGCCGACGACCTTGCAAAAATCGTTCGGCGCCATCCGCGTGTCCGGCTGATCGCGACCGGCCACGTGCATCGTGCCACGCTGACGACGTTCGAGGGCCGATCCTGCACCATCTGTCCTGCGCCGAATCATGCCGTCGATCTCGACCTCGGACGCCTTCGCGAGCCATCCCTCAAGATCGAGCCGCCGGCCTTCCATCTCCACACCTGGTTTCCAGGCGCGGAGTTCGGTCGCGTTGTGACCCACCACGTGCCGATCGGCGAATTTGACGGACCGCATCCGTTTTTCGGACCTGACGGCAGGCTGCTCTGAAGGCCGCGCGCCTCAGCTTGCCTTCGCAAGCTCGTCATCCTCGGGCGAATTGAGGTAGATGCCGGACATGCTGTCGACCCAGCAAAGATGGTCGTGGACCTTCCTGACGCCCTCGACCGTCTCGGCGGCGACGATCGCCGCCTGTCGTGCGTGCTCCTCGGTGATGACGCCGCTCAAATGAACGATGCCGTCGCGCACGACGACGTTCAGGCCGAACGGGCACCAGTCGTTCTTCTCCAGCGCATCAATGATGCGGCTGCGGATATGATCGTCGTCGGCAGTGGGGTCGGGTACCTCGCGGGCGAGACTGGCCACCGCCTGCAGCAGGTTGGCGCGCGACACGATGCCGACGATGCTTTCGCCGCGCACGACCGGCAGGCGCTTGACGTGGTTCTTCTCCATCAGTTCGACGATCTCGGCCAGCGAGGTATCCTCGGTGATGGTGAGCGGCGAACTGGTCATGACCTCGGAGACCTTGCGGCCGTGCTCGTGGACGAAGTCGGAGGCCGATTTGCCGGGGCCCAGGATGAACCGCAGCCACCGTCCGCGCTTGCGTCCGGTGCCGATCTCGCTGCGTCGGATGAAGTCGCCTTCGGAAACGACCCCGACCAGCTTGCCGCCCGTGTCGACCACCGGAAGGCCGCTGACGTGGCGCTGCAGCATGAGATTGGCGGCGTCGACGATGGTCGTTTCCGGGCTCACCGTGACGACGGACCTGGTCATGATCTGATGGGCGCGCATTTTTGGGCTCCTCGAGCTGGTATTGAACGAATTGGCCGCGAGGTTAGCTCCGCTGTCGCGAGCTCGTTTGACGCACGTCAATGCCGTCGCTTGTTCGCCAAGACCGGAACGCATCGCAGGCGCTCCAGGATTTCGCCAGCCATTTTCGACGACTGACGGGGCCAGGTCAGGCCAGCGCTTACCCGTACAGGTACCCGACCGGCCTGCCTTCGGTACGCAAGGGACGAACGTCCGTCTTCGTGATGATTTGACCGGCCAAGCCGTCGATTTCGTCGCGCTGCGTCGACGTCCAACTGCGAAGATTGTCCATGCCCTTCAGAAGGCCGAGCCGGAGGATTTGCGTATTGTCGTCCATTCCGACGAGGCTCGTCGCGTTTTTGCCCGCTGTCACGACATCGCCAGCCGCAAGATCGAAAGCCTTCCCCGCACGATCCTTGAATTCGGCCGAGCCGCGAATGACGCGATAAATGACGACCTCGCCTTTCGCGAAAAACGCGGCGTCCGCGGCTGCCGATGTACTCTTCGGCAGGAGCGACTGGCCGGGCGGATCGGTTGCGATGATATGGCCGGTGACGAGATGGCCGCTCGGGATCTCGATCCCGATATCGCGCACATAGGCGGGCGTGGCCGATTTGAGGAGACCATCGGCCAGCGGCCTGAAGAGCGCATCCAACGCCAGCGGATCCTGCAGCCAGAAGCCTGCATCGGCGGCGCGATCATGCAGGGGGTGGCTCCAGGCCACGCGGGGCGTCTCGACTTCGTTGATCTGATCCGGACCGACGATCGTCGGGTTCGGAAAGGTCGTCGGATCGGTCACGAAGGCTTCGAGGAATTTGCCGGAGTAGCCCATGGAAATTGGATCCGGAACCACAGTCTGCGGTGTTCTCAGGTTCTCTTCGGTGGACAAACCGGACCAGGTGTAAAACAGCTGGCGATGGACGATCGCGCTTTGCAGCATCACCGCTCCGGGGCCGACGCTGTAGAAGCGCCCGTCGTAATCGAAGTTGAACATGCCCGAGGTGACCAACACGAGCTGAAAACCGCCCGGTGGAAGGTGAAGGTGGAAATCAGTAGGGCCCGTGTCCGGGCGGTAAATCGGCAGATTTGTCGCAACCTCATGAAGGAGGAAGGTTTCGTTATTGGCGTGAAAACCCTCGTTTGCCCGCTTGTAGAGCGCTTGCGGCCGATATGTCGCTTCATATGTCGCAGTCCGGTCGCGATCGATGGCCACGAAATCCCGGCAGTTCAAGCGGAGGGGATCGCCATTCGGACGAGTGAGGCCGGTCTTCTCGAGATCGACTGCAGCACGCACAGTCATGACATCCTTCCAATCCAAGTCATTCGTTGGGATCTATTGGCATGCCCATTCTGCCGCTCCGCGTGGCGGAGAGTGGGAAATCCCTGGGAACAGCTGCTGCTATGCGAATTCTGGGCCAGTTGTGGCGCAGAGTGCCATATGAACTCTTTGACCATCCGCGTTAAACCGGACTGGAAAAAATTGAGGTTGCACCGGATGTTAGATAACCCGGATGCTCCGAGTTGCCCTTGCCCTCTTCGTGAACCTCGCAATTCGAGGAAAGTAACGAGAGGTGTAGTTTGTTTAATTTGTCGGCACGTTCTGCCGACGAAGGTCAGGGCAAAGGCAGCTCAACGGATTGGACTTGATCGACTTCGCCTCATTCCTCGCCCGCGCAGACGAGGTGATCGAACAGGGCCCTGTTCGTTTGCGCAATGATACCGCTGGAATGACGATTCCCGGTCCTGTTGAGGCAGTAACATGAGCCCTGTCGTGTCGCGCCAGCGTGACCCCGGCCAACCGGCGCTCGGCGGCGCCCGTTTGATGCAGCTCAACGTCGAACCGGGCCTGGGACCCTATTGTTGGCTTGGCAGAAGGCATAGGAGGTTGAAATGGCAGGACTTTCCGAAGCGCGTACGCTGGCCGACCAGACCACGGCTGACGCCGCCATGGACGTCGCCAAGGCCAACATGAATACGTTGAATTTCCTGTTCGGGGCCCAGCGGCTGCTGCTCGCAGAGTTTCTGTTCGCGAGCAATGAAATGTTCGAGCGGGCCCGGAGCGAGATGCACCTGTTCGCCGAGTTCGTCGCAAAAATGTCGGGAGCACACTCGGTCAAGGGCATTGCCGAGATGGCGCAGGAATGCGCGCGGCATCAGATCGACTTTGCCCGGCGCGACAGCGAGCGGCTGTTCAACCATGGTCAGCGGTCGATCGAAACGGCTGCAAAGCTGCTTGGCCGCCGGTTCGATTCCTGAGCCGGCCGTTCCGACCAACAGCAAAATCCGGAAAGAAGCGGCGGTCCATGATGTCGAGCCTTGCCACCAAAATCGACGAAGTTTCGCTGCCCCGTTCGCCACAGGCGGACGACGGCAAGCGCCCCGCGACACAGGCCGGAGCAATGCCGCCCGATCATTCCGTGGCGCAGTCACGGGAAAACGAACCTCGATCCCAGGATGCCGACCGCGAGCTGCATGCCATGGTCGCGCGATTGACGGGCGGCATATCGCCCGTCGCGCTGTCATTGGCGTACATGGACTGGGCGGGGCATCTGGCGACTGCTCCGCAGCGGCGGATCGAGATCAGCAAGCAAGTCATGACCGGTATCAGCAAGCTGGCGCAGTCGGCACTCCACTTTGCCTCGCCCGAACAGGGCCCGTGGTCATTGATCAAGCCGCAGCCGCAGGATCGCCGTTTCGCGGCGCCGGACTGGGAAAATCCTCCGTTCAATCTGGCGGCACAGGCTTTCCTGCTTGCCGAGCAGTGGTGGCATGACGCGACCACCGGGATCCGCGGTGTCGCGCCGGCGAACGAGGCGATCGTCGAGTTCTCGGTCCGGCAGTTGCTCGACATGATGGCACCGTCCAACTTTGCCGCGACCAATCCGGAGGTGCTGAGAAGGGCCTTTCAGAGCGGTGGCGAGAATTTCGTGCTGGGCTGGCAGAACTGGTGCCGGGATCTGATGCGCGCGCTCCACCCGGAGAAAGCCACGCCTGAACAGAACGAGTTCGCGGTCGGCGAGACCGTCGCGACCGCGCGGGGCAAGGTCGTGTTCCGCAACGAACTGATCGAGCTGATCCAGTATTACCCGACGACCGACAAGGTTCATCCCGAGCCGATCCTGATCGTGCCGGCCTGGATCATGAAATACTACATCCTGGATCTGTCGCCGCACAATTCGCTGGTCAATTATTTGACCAGCCAGGGGTTCACGGTCTTCGCGATTTCCTGGCGCAATCCCGACGCGGCGGACCGCGACATCTCGTTCGACGACTATCGCAGGCTGGGCGTTGGCGCTGCGCTTGCTCTGATTTCCGTCATCGTGCCAGGCCGCCGGATCCACGCGCTCGGCTATTGCCTCGGTGGCACGCTGTTGGCCATCGCCAGCGCCGCGATGGCGCGCGATGGTGACAACAGGCTCAAGTCGATCACGCTGCTTGCGGCGCAGACCGATTTCACCGAAGCCGGCGAACTGACCTTGTTCATCAACGAGAGTCAGGTTGCCTTTCTCGAGGACATGATGTCGGATCGTGGGTTTCTCGATACGACTCAAATGGCCGGCGCATTTCAGTTGCTGCGCTCGAACGACCTGATCTGGTCGCGGGTTTCCCGCGACTATCTGATGGGCGAGCGTACGCATCCCAGCGAC